>Ga0114129_10000794_pt1 | contig 40505 bp, 26 predicted proteins | sample RhiMetdeltSRZDD1_FD_80071 | JGI IMG/M metagenome (GOLD analysis project Ga0114129, IMG submission 80071) | Populus rhizosphere microbial communities from Tennessee, USA - Rhizosphere MetaG P. deltoides SRZDD1 (version 2) (version 2) | ecosystem: Host-associated > Plants > Roots > Rhizosphere >...
CCTTTCACCAAGGTTCAGCACGATCATGCTACAAAGTCGCTTTGCGTGATGCCGTTGACCACGGCTCGCAAGCGGCTCGGGGTCTTGAGCATCTGGAGTGACAAGGTCGGCGCCTACGACCAGCTTGACCTCGAATTCGCGCAACTTGTGACTGCCCAGATAGCAGTGGCTGTTGAGAACGCTTTCAATTTCGCGGAGGCGCAGTCAGCGCAACAGCAGCTCACCAGGGAACGCGACCAGTTGCAACTGCTGCTGGATGTCAGCAATGCGGTGGTCTCCACACTTGATCTGCGCGAACTCTTGCAATCTATTTCAGCCTGCCTTCATCGTGTGATGTCGCACGAGTATGCCAGTCTGGCTCTTTACGATTCCGACAGCAACACGCTCAAGATCCACGCACTTGATTTCCAGAGCGCCAGCGGTTTTCTCCAGGAAGGCCTCACGGTGCGGGTGGAGGACGCGCCGTCAGGGCTGGCGCTTATGAAACGCGAGACTCTTCTGATGACCAGGGCAGACATTGAGAAGATCGATTCTGAATTCGTCAAGGGCGCTCTGAGCGAGGGGTTTCAATCGGGATGTTTTCTGCCACTAATCGCTCACGGTCGGCCCCTCGGCGTGCTGGTCGTTGCAAGCGCGAGCCAATCCACATTTCCGCAATCGGATGCGGACCTCCTCAAACCGATCGCCAATCAGATCGCGATTGCCGTGGAGAATTCGCTCGGCTTCACTCAAATAGTAGATCTGGCTAACAAACTGACGGAAGAAAAGCTCTATCTCGAGGAGGAGATTCAGACTGAGTACAATTTTAAGGAGATCATTGGCGATAGCGCCGCTCTCAAACGGGTCCTGAAGGAGGTGGAAACGGTCGCGGCCACCGACGCAACGGTCTTGATCTGTGGTGAGACCGGCACAGGCAAAGAACTGATTGCCCGAGCCCTCCACAATTTGAGCTCTCGGCAGGAGCGAACCTTAGTGAGGGTGAATTGCGGAGCGATTCCTACAGGGTTGCTCGAAAGCGAAATGTTCGGCCACGAAAAAGGGGCGTTCACCGGCGCGATTGAGCGGCGCATCGGCCGATTCGAGCTTGCGCACCGAGGGACAATCTTTCTCGATGAAGTCGAGGACATTCCACTCGAGCTGCAACCGAAACTGTTGCGCGTGCTCCAGGAGCAGGAGTTCGAACGACTGGGCAGCTCGCGGACGATCAAAGTAGATTGCCGTGTTGTGGCTGCGACAAACACCAATCTCTCGGATCTGGTGGCCGAAAAGAAGTTTCGCAACGATCTTTATTATCGGTTGAACGTCGTTCCCATAACGCTGCCGCCGTTGCGCGAGCGAGCCGAGGATATCCCTCTTCTTGTGAACTTCTTCGCGCAGAAGTTCACACAGCGGATGCGGAAATCGATAGAGAGAATTCCCACTGAGACGATGGCGGCGCTGACCAGCTACTCCTGGCCGGGCAACATCAGAGAACTACAAAACCTGGTTGAGCGAGCGGTGACGCTTTCACGCGGGTCTGTCCTGGATGTTCCGCTCGCCGAGTTGACACAACCAGGCAAACTGGCAAGTGATCTGAACGGCGCCGGGACGCTTGAAACCGTCGAACGCGAACACATCTTGCGCGTTCTTCAAGAGTCGAATTGGGTGATCGGCGGTCCCGCAGGCGCCGCCGCGCGGCTCGGTTTGAAACGAACCACCCTCAACAACCGCATTCGCAAGCTGGGCATTACTCGCCCCTCGGCGTGACTGTATTGGGGCACCTGACCATATCAAGTCACACGCCAGGTCAACTCCCATCGCGTTACATAACAAGATAACTGCGTCACCGATCGTTTTTCTCACCGTTCAACGTAAAAGCAAATCCGGTTTCAGGCCGATGCATTGTGGCAAAGCTATTGCGATAGGTCCGATGTCCGACAAACTTCAGTTTGTCGCTGACTTTGCTGAATGTTCGCGGAAAAACGACAAACTGAAGTTTGTCGGACTTTTGTCGGACTTTTCAAAGGAGGAATCATGTCGAAGGAGAGAAGGACGGCACTCGTGACCGGAAGCTCGCGAGGCATTGGTCGCGCGATCGCAGAACGTCTGGCAGCAGATGGTGCGGCTGTTGTTATCAACTACACTCGCAGCTCGCAACTGGCAGATGAAACCGTCAGCGGCATTATCGCGGGAGGCGGAAAAGCCATTGCCATTCAGGCTGATGTTTCGAAACCTGCGGAGGTGCGGCGACTATTCGAGGAAGCCGAGAAGAGTCTTGGGCCGCTCGACATCGTAGTGGCTAATGCGGGCGTGTTTTTCAGGAAACCGCTCGAGGAAAGCACAGAAGAAGACTACGAGTACGTGTTCAACACCAACACGAAGGGAGTCTTCTTCACGCTTCGAGAAGCTGCCAAGCGCGTTAGAGAAGGCGGCCGCATTGTCGTCGTTTCTACCGGAGGCACGAAAATGCAATTCGCCGATTTCTCGCTCTACCTGGGAAGCAAAGGGGCGATTGAGCAGTTCGTCCGCTCGCTCTCGCGGGAGCTCGGACCGCGATTGATTACGGTAAATACTCTGTCTCCAGGATTCACCGAGACGGATATGTTCCCTGACGACGAGCAATTCCGCACCGTGGGCGCGAGTCTCTCAGCGTTCAATCGCATTGGCACGTCAGAGGAGGTGGCTGACGTAGCCGCTTTTCTCGCGAGTGACGCGGCTCGCTGGGTAACCGGGCAGAATGTGCAGGCTGGGGGCGGTGTGGTGTAAGACAAAAGAGAAGGTTATGAATAGCCCACACATTGGATCAACCCGGGCACGTCGTTGGTCGCCGCTTGAATACAACGTCGCCCCTCGCAAGCTTGCGCGCCTTCCGCGAGACATCCGATTGCGCGACGGTTTGAAGCTGCGATTACGCGAGCTGAGTATCGCGGATCGCGAGCGGTTGAAAGCGTTTTTCTCATCCTGCTCGCAGGAGGCAATCCGCTATCGGTTTATGTCCTCGATGAAGGCGCCGTCGGATTCGCTGCTCGACTATCTCGCGGACGCTGACGGTTCGCATCACGTCGCGCTCATCGTAACCCAAGGACGTGGTGACGACGAGCGGATCGTTGCCGAGAGCCGATATGTCATTCTCAAAGATCAACCCTACGCGGCGGACATCGCGTTCCTTGTGTTGGACGAGATGCAGCGGCGTGGCATCGCGACGCTTTTGATTCACGAATTGATGGATATCGCCTGCCGCTTGGGCGTGACTCGTTTCAGCGCCGACGTGTTGGCCGACAATCAGCCGATGCTTTCGCTCCTGCGCAAGATGGGCCAGCCTTTATCTGCTGCCGTCAGCCAAGGCGTGATTCACGTTGAATTCCCAATTGCGCGTCGTGAAGACTACGAGCGGCGCGGTCATCGCGTGCCATAGCGATGACCGCGCTGCCCGCTGCCGCATCAGCGGGCGCCCGATCGTTTTTCCACCCATTTCCGCGCCTCTTCCGATTTCGCCCACTCGCCCGCCACCTGTCTGGTGCTGACGTTGAGCCGGTTCCAGACGTTGATCAAGGCGATCGAGAGGATCAAGGCCGCAAGCGCCGGCTCGTCGTAATGCCGGGCGGCCTCGTCCCATATCTCGTCCGGTACCGGGTCCTCACGATCGCTGAGGCGGGTGACGGCTTCGGTGAGAGCCAGCGCGGCTCGTTCGGCGTCGGTGAAGTAAGGCGCATCCCGCCAGGCGGCTACCGCGAAGAGGCGCTCGTCTATCTCGCCCGCCTTCTTGAGGAGGCGAGGGTGCATGTCAACGCAGACGCTGCAGCCGTTGATCTGGCTCGCTCGGAGCTGGACAAGACCGATCGTCGTCGACGGCACGCCGCACTTTTCCGCGGCCGCGTTCAGGGCGAGCAGGGCCTGCATGGCGTCGGGAATTATCATCGCTGGATTCTTCATTCGTGCTTGCATGATTATTTTTCTCCTAAGTAAAGATGTTCGTAGTTCGGCCTTCAGGCGGAAGTTCGTAGGGCGGGTTCGCGGCTAAGTACAAACTTCCGCCTGAAGGCCGAACTACGAACTCGTCATCGCCGCTCGTGTCTCGTAAGCACCGGTCCTCGAGATTGCCGGTTCGTCAGTCATAGCGCCAAGCTTGCGGCTCGCAGGCCGAAGAGCCCACGACGCGGCCGCGATCACGAGAAGCACGAGCGGCACGATGACCTTCAAAACCGGATCACCCGTTGCTGCGTGCGAGAACGCCGCACCACTCAGATCGAACGCAATGCCCGCGTACGCCCACTCCTTCAGACGGGGAAGTCGCGGCGCGAGGATGGCGAGTCCGCCGAGCACCTTCCACGTCCCGAGGATTGTGACAAAGTAGGCGGGGTAGCCCAGTTCGACGATGCCCCGCACCGGTGCGTCGGCGCGCGCAAGGTAGGCCGCGCCTCCGGTTAGGAACGCGAGCGCGATGAGGATCGTGGTCGTCCAGTAGCCGGCGCTGATGGTTCGTTTCTTTATCTGTGCTTGCATGATTTCTTTCCTCCTATGAAAGATGTTCGTAGTTCGGCCTTTTAGGCGGAAGTTCGTAGGGCGGGTTCGCGGCTAAGTACAAACTTCCGCCCGAACTACGAACTCGTCAATCCAGTTTCAATCTTGACGAGTCACATCGCGTGGGTTTCACTCGTCACTAGTGTGACGGATCGCGACGAGGGAATGTGACCGATGGACGAACAACAACACTTGGCCGAACAATTCGAGGAGAACCGAGGTCACCTGCGGGCGGTGGCCTACCGGATGCTCGGCTCACTGAGCGAAGCGGACGACGCGGTTCAGGAAGGCTGGCTCCGGCTCAGCCGCTCTGACACGAGCGCAGTCGAGAACCTGAGGGGATGGCTGACGACTGTCGTCGCCCGGGTGTGTTTGGACATGCTGCGCTCGCGCAAGTCGCGGCGTGAGGAAGCCCTGGACCCATTGCAGGTTGGCGCGCACGTGGCCGAGCCGATCGCTGGAAGCGAGGGCGGGACCGACCCCGAACACGAAACGCTCATGGCAGACTCAGTCGGCCTCGCGCTGCTCGTAGTACTCGACATGCTGACTCCCGCTGAGCGGATCGCATTCGTGCTGCACGACACATTCGATCTTCCCTTCGAGGAAATCGGGCCTATCGTCGGGCGCTCCGCGACCGCGGCCAGACAGCTCGCGAGCCGCGCACGTCGCCGAGTGCGGGGAACGTCCACAGTTCCCGATGCCGATCTCACCCGCCATCGAGAAGTTGTCGACGCCTTCCTCGCCGCGTTGCGCGGCGGTGACTTCGACGCGCTTGTCGCGGTGCTCGACCCAGACGTCGTGGTCCGAGCCGACAGCGTTGCCGCGCCTCCGAACGGTAGTGAGATCAGCGGCGCGCGGACGTGGGCCAAGGGGGCGGTCGCGTTCTCTCGATTTGCGCGATTTGTGCAACCGGCGCTCGTGAACGGGGCGGTGGGACTCGTGTGGGCTCCCGGTGGACGGCTGTCGAGGGTACTCAGCTTCACGATCAAGCGCGGGAAGATCGTCGAGATCGATGTGGTAGCCGACCCCGAGCGACTTCGCGAGCTTGACCTGGCGATCCTCGACGGCTGAATGCAGCCAACCCATGACAGCCAAAGCGGCGGCATCATGCGCGTGATCGTTCATTCGTCACTCAGGCCGCCGCACTCCATAACAAAGCTGCACCTGGCTGGGGGCATGCGTCGGTGACTGCTTGATGCAGTCATTGATGACCACAACGCGTCACGTGGCTGTATTTCGCCACCTGCCACCCAGAAACACCCTGTCACATTCTCAATCAGTCATCCGCAAGTCGCTGTTGGACAACGGCGAATCGACACCACCGAGCAGCGTCGCGGCGACGGCAGGGATGTTGCCATAAGTAGGAGTGATAAGACGGCGATGAAAAGAGTACGGACTCGAATGAGGGCAGAGGCCGCACCGGCTTTGAGTAGGCGAGTAGAAAGGAAGGCTTCAACTATGTTGGAAGAACTGCTTCGGATCAGCGGCGTTCTGGTGTTCGCAGTCTCGTTATTGCGGTTGAGAGAAGTTTTTCTTTCAGTTCGAGTGGGAGAGGGGAGAAAAGGTAATGGACAGAACTTCAATAACTGATTCGCCATCAGCAATCATCACGACGATTCCAAGAGCGAGTTCACAGCAGCGGCTGAAGACTCGGCTTGCCTTCGTCGCCGTAACCATTTGCGTTTTTGTCGCCGTCGGCTGTCGGAAGAAGGACCCACTCGAAATGGAGCGGCCTCCTGCGCCTGTGACCGTCGCATCCGCGGTCACTCAAGATGTGCCCATCTACCTCGATGCGATCGGCAAGACGGTGGCGCGTGAGGTCGTCTCCATCCAACCTCAAGTCTCGGGGCGTGTAGTCAAGATCCACTTTACTGACGGCGCCGATGTGAAGACCGGCGACCGGCTTTTCACGATTGATCCTCAACCCTTCGAGGTGAGTCTGCAACAGGCGCGGTCAAACCTCGCCAAGAGCACAGCTCTGAAAAGACAGGCCGAGGCTAACCTCGCCAAAGATACTGCTCAAGCCAAGAACGGTGAGGTCGAAGCTCGGCGATATGAGCAGTTGGTCGAGCAAGGAGTTGTAAGCAAGCAGCAATACGACCAGGTGCGAACAAATTCGGAAGCACTCAATGCAACAGTCGGCGCGGATGTTGCTGCGATCCGTAGCGCAGAACAACAGATGAAGGTGGATGAAGCGGCAATAGAAAACGCCAAGGTACAACTCGCCTACTGCTACATTCGTTCGCCAATCGACGGGCGAGCGGGACAGCGGTTAGTCGACATCGGTAACGTGGTGAACCCGGGCAATCTTGGCAACGCTACTTCAATGCTCGTCATTCAACGCGTGGATCCGATATACGCGGACTTCACCGTTCCGCAGAACGACCTTTCAAATGTGCAGCGCAATATGGCTCAAGGTACATTGAGGGCGGAAGTGCGTCTTCCCGATGAGCCCAACAACCCGGTCGTCGGCGAGCTTACGTTCCTCGACAACGCCGTGCAGAACACTACTGGCACCGTCAACCTACGGGCTACTATTCCCAACCGGGATCGCAAGTTCTGGCCCGGCCGCTTTGTAAATATCCGGCTCGTCTTGAGCACCGTGCGAAACGCGGTGCTGGTGCCTGCGTCGGCGCCGCAGATGTCAGCTAAAGGACAGTTTGTCTATGTCGTGGCGGAGGATCTCACCGCTGAACTCCGTCCAGTCACCACGGGACAGCGGCAAGGTGATCAAGTCGTCATCGATCAGGGGCTGAAAACCGGAGAACGGGTTGTGATTCAAGGTCAGGTTGCAGTGATACCTGGCGGCAAGGTCAGCATTGCCGAATCAGCCGCCAGTGAGACGGCGGCGAACGCAGGAGGGGGCTTATGAATCTGTCGGAGCCCTTCGTCAGACGCCCGGTTATGACTGCGGTCTTGACTGTGTCCGTCATTCTATTTGGAATACTCAGCTACCTGCAGCTCCCGGTGAACGACCTGCCGGCCGTCGACTATCCGGTAATCCAGGTGCGGGCTAGCTACCCGGGCGCGAGCCCGGATACGGTCGCAAACAATATCGCTACGCCCCTCGAGCGCCAGTTCATGCAGATCAACGGGCTGGAGCTTGTGACTTCGCAGAGCACGCAGGGTAACACCAGTCTCACACTACAGTTCGCTCTGGATAAGAACATCGATGCAGCGGCAACTGACGTACAGACCGCCATCTCGCAGGCCACGGGAAATCTCCCGGTCGATCTGCCTTCGCCCCCGACCTATTCCAAGACCAACCCCAACGACCAGCCGATCATGTACATCGCGCTGACCAGCGACTCGGTCACTCGCGGGCAGCTCTACGATTACGGAAGCACCCAGGTTGGCCAGCGGATCAGCATCCTGCCGGGCGTCAGCCGCGTGGATGTGTTCGGCACGAAGTCGGCCATCCGAATCAAGACGGACCCATCCGCGATGTGGGCTCGCGGGATATCGGTAGATGATCTGACTGCGGCGATCAAGAATGGGACCAGCTATGTTGGCGCCGGCCAGTTCGACAGCGCGGCGGGAACGGCGCTGCTTCGCCCGATGGGTCAACTCGAAGCGGCTGAGGCATACAGCAATCTCATCGTCAGCACCGCTAAAGGCAGCCCGGTTTACCTGCGCGACGTGGCTCAGGTTCAAGATTCGGTCCAGGACGAACGGATCAACATGCGGTTCTGGGCTCGCGGCTACTCGGTCCCTTCGGCAACGGTCGTCGTAGCCGTCAACCGGCGGGCCGGGGCCAATGCAGTTGAAGTGGCGCAAAACGTCCGCAACTTGCTCCCCTTGATCGGCGCCGAGTTGCCGGCATCGGTGCGAATAACGCCTATCTACGATCGCTCGCGATCCATCGTCAACTCAGTCAACGACGTGCGTGAGACCTTACTGATCGCGTTCGCGCTGGTAGTGATCGTGATCTTCCTGTTTCTGGGGCGAGCCACTGATACGCTGATTCCTGCTGTTGCGCTGCCGCTCTCGCTGCTGATCACTTTCGTGGCGATGCGGTTGTTGGGATACAGCCTAGACAATCTTTCGTTGATGGCATTGACACTGGCGATCGGATTCCTTGTTGACGACGCGATAGTGTTTCTAGAGAACACCGTTCGGCGAATGGAGAGTGGCGAGCGTGCGCTCGAGGCTACGCTTCACGGCGCCAAGGAGATCAGCTTTACCATTCTCTCGATGACGATCTCGCTGGCCGCTGTTTTCATCCCGCTGGTTTTCATGTCTGGATTGGTCGGCCGCATCTTCCGCGAATTCGCAGTCACTATCGTGATTGCGATCCTGGCTTCGGGACTCGTGTCACTTACACTCACGCCTCTGATGTGCGCAAGGTTGCTCAAAGACCGCGGTGAGGGCTCCAAGAAGACTTGGGTGGAGCGAGTAATCGGCGGTATAGAAAAGCGAGTACTGGGCGTGTACGGCAAATCGCTCTGGTGGTTTCTGCGCCACCGCTGGGTATCGGCGACAATTTGGGTCGTATGCTTGGCGGGAACGATTTGGCTCTTCAGCGCCGTTCCCAAGGCATTCCTCCCGCCGGGCGACAGCAGCTTCATTTGGGGAGTGATGATCGGCCGTGAAGGTTCTTCGCCGGAACAGATGCGCGAGCTCCAGGATCAGGCTGATAACGTTGTACAGCAAGATCCCAGCGTCCGGGCTACGTTCACAATGACGGGAGCCAGCGGATTCCTGGCGTCCAATCAGGGATTAATACTCGTCTTCCTCAAGCCGGCAGATGAGCGTGCACCGATTCAAAATGTCTCCGGTAACTTGATGGGAAAGCTTGGCGCCATCCCGGGCGTGTTTCCGTTCCTGCGCCCGTTCCCGGTGCTCGAAATCAGCACGGGTGCGACGAACCAGAATCAGGGGCAGTACGCCTTTTCGATATCCGGCGTCAGCTCCGACCAGGTCTATGCCGTGGCTACGACGTTGATGGGGAAGCTGAGAGCGTATCCCGGGTTTGCGACCGTCTCCTCGGACTATTTCAACAACACGCCGAATCTCGAGATCGACATCCATCGTGACCAGGCCAAAACGTACGGGGTCTCAGAGACGCGGATACTGGGGATGCTGCGCAACTCGTATTCGCAGAACTATCTCTATCTGATCAAGAAGCCCGAGGACCAGTATCAGGTTATTCTGGAGGTTGAAGACGCGGCGAGATCGAAGCCGGAGGACCTCTCGCTGCTGTACATCAAGTCTGACGACGGACAGAACCTGGTGCCGCTCAGCGCGCTGGTTTCGTGGAAACCCACACTGGGTCCGCAGTCCGTGAATCACCTGAACCAATTCACGAGTGTGACTGTCTTTTTCAATCTCAAGCCTGGCGTACCCATTGGCGACGCGACCGATTTCATCAGCAGGACAGCCGCGGAGGTCGTGCCGCCAACGGTGCGAGCAAGTCTACAGGGCGAGGCGTTGACGTTCAGCAACACGGTTCGAGATTTGACACTTCTCATGGTACTGGCAGTGTTTGTGATGTACGTAATCCTGGCGATTCTTTATGAGAGTTATGTGCATCCGCTGACGGTTCTATCAACGCTTCCAACCGCGCTGGTCGGCGGGCTGTTCACACTTTACTTCTTTGGCCAGGAAGCATCGCTCTACGCTTTTGTCGGCTTGTTCATGTTGATGGGTATCGTCAAGAAGAATGGAATTCTGATCGTTGACTTCGCCCGCCAGCGTGTGGATGCCGGCGAGTCGGCGGAGCAAGCGATCCACGATGCCAGCATGGACCGGTTCCGTCCCATCATCATGACGACTCTAGCCGCCGTCATCGGAGCGGTCCCGATCGCATTAGGATACGGCGCTGACGGAGCTTCACGCCGGCCGCTCGGGCTGGTGATAGTGGGCGGCCTGGTGGCGTCGCAATTCATCACCCTGTACGTCACGCCGGTGATTTATCTGTATCTCGAGCAGTTTCAAGAAAGGGTGCTGAATCGAATATCCTTCCTTCGATCTGGCCACTTGGGGAAACCATCTGCGGGGGATGCCGTTCCGACTCAGGCGTCGATGAGTTAGGACAACGACAGACCGCTTTGTTGCGAATTTCTCGAGAATCTGTGTATCCTTGTTGCTCGATGTTCGTGGGCCTTTCACCCGCTGACAGCTTTAACCAGCGGGACGCAGGTTCGAGTGCTATAAGGTTCACTTTCCCCGTTTCGACTCGTTCGTCTAGGGGCCTAGGACACCGCCCTTTCACGGCGGTAACACGGGTTCAAATCCCGTACGAGTCACCACTCCAAATTGAAATCAGTCACCGCTCCGATGCTGGCGCTTGAAACAAGGCTCGCGTACTTGGCCAGCACTCCACGGGGGTAACGCGGCTCTGGTGGGCGCCATTCTGCTCGACGGCGAGCTAGTTCCTGGTCGGGTACATTGAGCTCGAGAAGTCGTGCCTCGGCGTCGATCGTGACTGCATCGTTCTCTTCGACCAAAGCGATCGTGCCGCCGACTGCTGCTTCGGGCGAGACGTGCCCGACGACCATGCCATAAGTTGCGCCTGAAAACCTCCCGTCAGTTATCAATCCAACCGAATCTCCAAGCCCGCCGCCTATAAGCGCAGACGTGGGCGCCAGCATCTCTCGCATGCCGGGTCCGCCCTTTGGGCCCTCGTAACGGATCACCACTACGTCACCCGGTTTGATTTGTCCCGAGAGAATCGCTTCAAGGCTGGCTTCTTCGGATTCGAACACTCGAGCCGGACCGGTTATCCGTCGGTTCTTGATCCCGGTGATTTTTGCGACGGCGCCCTCGGTCGCCAGATTGCCTCTCAAGATCGCCAGGTGACCTTGCGGGTAGAGCGGGTCACTCCACTGGCGAATAACATCTTGATCGGGCGAAGCGGCGTCAGGCACTGCGCTCAATACTTCGGCAATCGTCTGCCCCGTGATCGTGAGCGCATCGCCGTGCAAGCAGCCATTTACCAACAGCATTTTCATTACCTGGGGAATTCCGCCGGCTCGGTGAAGATCAGTCGCGACATACTTACCCGAAGGTTTCAAATCGCACAACACCGGCACGCGCTCTCGAATCTCTTCGAAGTCGTCGAGCGACAACGGCACGCGTGCCGCGTGAGCAATGGCCAGCAGGTGCAGAACCGCGTTGGTCGAACCTCCAACAGCCATCACGACCGCAATCGCATTTTCAAAAGCCTTACGGGTTAGAATCTCGCTCGGCAGAATCTGCTTGCGCACGGCGGCTGCAAGGACCTCGCCGGACGCCACGGCGTTGTCCGCCTTTTCAGGGTCTTCGGCAGCCATCGTCGACGAATACATCAAGCTCATTCCCAACGCTTCAATTGCCGACGACATCGTGTTGGCGGTGAACATTCCTCCACAGGATCCCGCTCCCGGACACGCGTGCTGCTCGACTGACAACAACTCGCGCGCGTCGATCTTCTTCGCGTAGTAGCTGCCAACCGCTTCAAAAGCACTGACGATGGTCAGGTCTTGCTGGTTGTATCGGCCGGGCTTGATTGTTCCGCCGTAGACAAAAATGGCCGGGATGTTCAACCGGGCGATCGCGATCATTGCTCCGGGCATGTTCTTGTCGCATCCGCCTACGCACACCACTCCGTCCATGCTCTGCGCGTTGCAAACAGTCTCGATCGAGTCGGCGATGACTTCGCGCGAGACCAGCGAATACTTCATGCCTTCGGTGCCCATCGAGATGCCGTCGCTGACGGTGATCGTGCCGAATACCTGCGGCATCGCGCCCGCTTCTCGGAGGGCAGTCATTGCTCGCTCGGACAGATCGTTGAGTCCAAGATTGCAAGGCGTCAGGTTGCTGTAGCCGTTGGCGACACCGATGATCGGCTTGTCGAAATCGCGATCGCCGAAACCGACGGCCCGAAGCATGGCACGGTTCGGGCTTCGCTCGATCCCCTCGGTGATGGCTTTGCTTCTGCGGTTCTCGGCCACGTGAACTCCTCCGGTGTGGAACAAACTTCAGTTTGTAGGTGACCTTCTAATACAGAGCGCGTGAAAGCAAGCGACAGACTTTAGTTTGTCGGACATCGCTAGTTCACCGCGTCAGAAAGCGCCTTGCCTGCGCTTCTGCCCGCCGCTGACTGCTGGGTGCCCAACAGTCTCTCACTTATTGAGTCGATCATGCGAATAAACGCCTGCGCTGCATGAGCGTGGGCATCCGTGCGCCGGCGAACCACCCAAAGGGTCCGCTCATGACGGAAGCCGTCTATCGGAACGACAACCAACTCACCGCGCTCGCATTCTTCGCGCACGCACATCAGTGGAACAAAGGCAACGCCCAGATTCATTCCCACGAATCGCTTAATCGTTTCGATCGTCGTGATTTCGATCGTAATGTTGAGCGGGGTCTGAAACCGGCGGAACGTGTCGATGACTTTGTCGCGAGACGGAGAGCGAACATTGTGCGCGATAAAAGACTCGGCGCCGAGTTCTCGGATGTGAACCCGTTCTTGATTGGCCAGTCGATGCCCGGGGCTCACGATGAAAGCCAGCTCATCCCGCATAATCGGCGTCGCTTCAAGATCGGTTTCATCGGGCAGAAAAGACAGGATGGCAAAATCCAAATTACGCTGACGAAGCTCGTGCGGAAGCCGCGCCGAAAGATGTCGAGACACTTCGATCTTGATCTTTGGATACTGCTCGCGGAACTCGAGGATCAGTTGAGGAAGAAGATAGAGGCTGGTGCTCTCGTTGGCGCCAACCCGAATGCGCCCGCTTCGAAACGTGTGCAGTTGTTCAAGAGCCGAGATGGTTTCGTCGCGCAGATTCAACAAGCGCTTGGCGTGCTCGTAGAGCAACTCTCCCGAATCGGTGAGCGCGTAATCGCTCCGGTTGGATCGATCGAATAGCGGGGCGCCAAGCTCCTGTTCCAGCTTGCGAATCGCCATCGTCACCGCGGGCTGCGTACGAAAGACGCGATCGGCAGCTCTGCGAAAGCTGCCCTCCTCAACCATCGCAACGAACATTTCAAGCTGCATCAACTCCATTCGGCGCTCCGATGAATACTGTTGGATCCTGAGCAGAATAGAAGACTCCTCGTCGTTGGTCAAACAAACGGCGGCGGTCGCCTTGCACGGCTTGATCTTCCTCGCAAGCTGCGTTGTTTCACCTTTGACGCCCGTGGCGAGAAGTCCTCGTATCGTCCACGATACGATAGACGAGAGGAGTCTAATGGGGAAAGTAAGAGTTGATAAGCGAGCGAGCTATCAATCGCCGGCCTCGCTCAGCGCCTGCGGCTGAGCCATCGATCCCAGAGCGGCGCCGGACGCCTCAGCAGAGTCGATCGAAAGGTCCAACGCCACCTCGTGTGCGTACGCAAGCTCTCCATGCTGCGTCAGGTCCAGTCCAATCGCCTCTTCTTCTTCTGAGACGCGCAACCCAATGCCCAGATCGACAAGCTTTAGTATTGCCGCCGTGCCAGCCGCTGCGATCAACCACGAAAGCCCAACAGCCATAGCCTGGTTGATTACTTGATGGGGGTTCCCGTCTACGGCGCCAACGGGAAGCGCATTTCCGCTTCCGTCTTTGAAGATCGGGTTGACCGCCACGGTGGCAAACACGCCAGTGAGAAGGGCGCCGATTGTACCGGCGACGCCGTGTACTCCGAACACATCCAGTGAATCGTCATATCCGAGTTTCGCCTTGACCACTGCCGTCATCACATAGCAAACAGCGCCCGCGATTAGACCAAACAGCAATGCCGAAGCGGGGGTCACGAAACCGGAGGCGGGTGTGACCGCAACCAAACCCGCGATTGCGCCCGAAATCGCGCCAAGCACGGAAGGTTGTTTCGTCCTTGACCATTCTGCCGCCATCCACCCGAGCGCGCCGCTCGCCGCCGCGAAGTGCGTGGCGACGAACGCGCCGGTCGCAAGCCCTCCCGCTGAAACCGCGCTGCCTGCGTTAAAACCAAACCAACCGACCCACAACAAACAGGCTCCAATGAAACTGAGCACCAGATTGTGAGGCGGCGATTGGATCGAGGGGTAGCCTGTTCTCCTGCCAATATAAATCGCGCACACCAGCGCGGACACCCCCGAGCTGATGTGAACTACGGTACCGCCGGCGAAATCCAATGCCGGGAATCTTCCCCCGAGCGACGCATTGAGCAAGCCGCCCTTACCCCATACCATATGCGCGAGCGGCGCGTAGACTACCAGCGACCACAGCACCGTGAATGCGAGCATCGCTCTGAATTTCATCCGTTCGGCAAACGCCCCCGTTATCAGCGCGGGCGTGATGATTGCAAACATCAACTGAAACATCATGTAGGTCTGATGCGGAATCGTTGGAGCGTAGTCCAAGTTGGGGGTTACTCCCACGCCCTTCAACAAGGCGTAGCCGAGACCTCCAATAACGGCGTCGCCTTCACCAAAACTCAGGCTGTACCCGCACACAAACCACAGCACGGTCACCACGGCCATCAGCACGAAGCTCTGCATCATCGTAGCGAGTACGTTCTTACGGTTCACAAGTCCGCCGTAAAAAAGCGCGAGGCCCGGTCCGGTCATCAGCAGAACCAAGGCACAAGACATCAGCATCCACGCGTTATCCGCCGATGCCTGGGCCGAAACCACTGCGTCTTGAAGCTTCTTGATCTGATCGTCCGCCGCGCCGGTTTGAGCGTACGCTGCGAGCGGAAAAGCGCCGGCTAGCAGTCCCCAGCCCAGCATATTCATTCTCTTCCTGAGCCTCATCAGCAACCTCCAGATAACGTCGAACCCTGCTGACAGCGATTCGGCAACCTGTGTGCCAGGAAGCAGACGACCGTGCGCGCTTGTTTTCCTTCGGTTTTGTTGGTTTCTCTGCGCCGAATAGAAGAACCTAGAATCAGATGAGATACAAAATTGTTTGGAGAGCCGGTGAGTCCGACAAAATTGTAAGTCGCAATCGGCTAGCGATAGCGTTGGCAGTCTATCGAGTACTTCTGGACCTTGTATCCCAGGATTCGTTCCGTCGTGTCCAGCAGCTTTGCCGCGCGAGCGCGATTGCCTCGGGCTGTCTTCAACGCGTCCTGAATCAAATCCTTCTCGTAAGCCTCGATGGCGGCGCTGAGCGATAGCCGGGTAACGGTGTCGCTTGCCGTAGCGGTCTGAAGCGTCGGGGGAAGATGGTGTCCATGGATCACGTTTCCCTCACACACCAACAAAGTACGTTCTATGCAGTTCTCGAGCTCGCGCACGTTGCCCGGCCAATGGTAGGAGGTGAGCATATCGATAGCCGGTGTCGAGATTCGTTTGATGCGCTTGTGGTGCTGGTGAGCGTACTTCTCGACGAAGTGCTCAGCCAGCTCCAAGACGTCGGGCCTCCTCTCGCGAAGAGGCGGGAGATAGATCGTGAAGACGTTAAGCCGGTAATACAGGTCCTCGCGGAACGCGGCTTCGCGTATTGCGCGCTCGAGATCTTTGTTCGTCGCCGCGATCATGCGCACGTTCGACTTAATCGTTTCGGTTCCGCCCAGACGCTCATACTCGCGCTCTTGAAGAACGCGAAGCAGCTTGATCTGGGTGGCCTGACTCAACTCGCCTATTTCATCAAGGAAAAGCGTTCCGCCTTCGGCCATCTCGAAGCGGCCTTTCTTCCGGCCGCTCGCGCCGGTGAATGCGCCTTTCTCATAGCCAAATAGCTCCGATTCGATCAGGCTCTCGGGAAGGGCCGCGCAAGCCACCTTAATGAAAGGCTTGCCGGCGCGCGGCGAGTTGTAATGAATGGCGTGTGCGATCATCTCCTTTCCGGTGCCGGATTCGCCGCGAATCAACACGGTAGTGTTGGTGGGAGCAACCTGGGAGATCTGTTCGTACACCTGCCGCATCGGGCCGCTGTTCCCGATGATGTTTGAGAAGTCATAACGCTGTTTGAGTTCCTGTCGCAGATGTATGTTCTCATCCAACAAACGTTGCTTCTCGAGCTCGACCATGTGATGGACCTTGAGCGCTTGAGCGATCATTGAAGCAACAACGCGCAGGAACTTTACCGCCCTGTCGTAGTCGCGGTCCTTTTTGTATCGCAGCACTCCGGCCAGCGCTCCGACGGACTTGCGGCTCAAAATTATCGGGACACAGATGAAGGTGATTTCTTGTTTGCTGAGTCTCTTTGTTTGCGCCGCGCGGCCCAGAAACAGCGGTTCGTGACTGGCTTGCGGGACTACGACCGGCTTACCGCTCTCGACGACACGTCCGGTGATTCCCTCCCCCAGCCGGTAACGCGCCCGCCGCCCCTCCGCTGTAAGACCGTTCGCCGCTTCAATGAAGATGTCGCCGGTGTCCGGATTAAGCAGCATAACGACGCTGCTGACAAACGCGTGGTGATTCTCGAGAATCTCGAGAACACGATGCAGAGCGGCTTTACGGTCGAGTGTGCCCGACAACGCCTGGCTGATCTCGACCAGCGTCGTCAGCTTCCTTATCTCACCGGTCTGATTGGGCTTTGCCGACATTGTTCTAAGCTTCCTCAAATAGCCTGTTATCGCGCGTCCCTTCGTGTTCCTACAATTCTGTTGCTCATGAGAACGACGCCGACAATTTTGTAGCCAACCGATAGGGCAGTCAAGTCGTAATCGCACCGGCAAGCGAGCCTTCCGCTGTCGAAACGCCCACATTCGGTGCGCGAGAAGCCGTGCTCAGGCAAATTCATTCGGCAAGTGTTGTTCCTGCGCATTGCACAGCGACAAAAATCCCTGACAGAGCCATCAATGCGGTTTCTGGTACTCGCGTTGCTGTAGACGAGAACCCTCCGTTCATTGCGCATCATGTTTTCGAAGGTACTGATCTGTCTTCTCTATCGCACCAAAGCGCGCTCATAAGCTCGCGCTTCGGTAGGCGTCTCTCGCCCACTTCATCCGTCACAAAGGATTGCAATGCGAAACGAACTTCCTGACGTACTGCTCTACAACCCACTCGACCAACACGATTCGTGTGGAGTGGGATTTGTCGCGGATATTCTGGGACGTCCGGCACACAATACGATCGAGACCGCGCTCGAAGCCCTTTGCAATCTCACGCATCGCGGCGCGGTCGACGCCGACGGCCGAACCGGTGACGGCGCAGGCGTGCTCACCCAATTGCCAGACAGCTTCTTCCGAAAGGAGATAGAACGATTGCGCGGCCAGCGGGCCGGCGACTTTGCGGTAGGAATGTTTTTTCTTTCCCGCGATGAAGGATCTGCCGCCCGATGCCGCGCGATCACAAAACAGGTGAGCGAAAACCACGGTCTTAGTCTGCTTGGCTGGAGGCCGGTGCCCGTCGATGAAAGCGTGTTGGGCGCCAAGTCGTTGGCCGCCGCGCCAAGAATCGAGCAACTCCTGGTCGCTCGCGGCCGCGTGCCGAAGAGTGATCTCGAGACGGCGCTCTACGCCGTCCGCCGGGCAATCGAAGAACAGACGTCCGATATTAATGACTTCTACATTCCATCCTTTTCATCTCGCACAATCGTTTATAAGGGCCTGTTAGTCGGCAGCCAGCTTGGTGCATTCTACCTGGACCTCAGAGATCCTGATTTCGAAAGCGCACTCGCCGTGTTTCATCAGCGTTACTCGACGAACACCTTTCCGAACTGGTCGCTCGCTCAGCCTTTTCGTTTTCTTGCCCACAACGGCGAGATCAATACGATTTCAGGAAATCGCAACTGGATGCGAGCACGTGAGGCGGAGAACGTACTACTAGGCGAGTCAACCGCGCCGAGGTCAGTCATCTGGAGCAAGGGGTCGGATTCAGCAAGCCTCGACAACACCCTCGAGCTGTTAGCAATGTCGGGCCGCGATCTGCCGCAATCGGTGATGATGCTTATCCCGGAGGCTTACGAGAGATCAGATGAAATGAGCGCAGATCTGCGAGGTTTCTACGATTACGCGGCATGCTTGACGGAACCCTGGGATGGGCCCGCTGCCGTCGCATTCACCGACGGCCGCATCGTCGGCGCGACACTTGATCGCAATGGACTGCGACCGTCGCGGTATGCGGTCACCTGCGATGGCCGTGTGATAGTAGCTTCTGAAGCGGGTGTGACCGACCTTGAGCCCGGCATCGTTGTCAAGAACGGACGCCTCGGTCCCGGCGAGATGATTGCGGTGGACACCGTCTGCGGCACTTTGCTGACGAACGCCCAGATCAAGCTTCAGACTGCCACGCAGAAACCTTTCGCGGAATGGGTGCGGCGTTCGGTGATCGAGGGACCCGGGCGCGATGAGTATCAGCCGGTCTCGATTGCAGGCGAAGGCACGCTCATCAGTAGAATGAAGACTTTCGGTTACACCATCGAGGACGTCGAACGAATACTGGAACCGATGCTGGCTGAGGGCAAGGAGCCCGTTGGATCGATGGGTGACGACACGCCGCTCGCGTTTTTGTCGACAAAGCCGCGGCTGCTCTACTCATACTTCAAGCAACGATTCGCCCAGGTTACCAACCCGGCGATCGATCCGATTCGCGAACGGCTGGTGATGTCGCTAACGACTCTGCTCGGCCCGCGCGGCCGCCTGACCGAGGGTACGACAACTGCGGCCCGGCTCGTCAGGCTGTCGAGCCCGATCCTGTCCGACGCGACACTGGAATGGTTGAAGCAACAAAGCGATGGCCGCCTTCGGTCTAAAACTCTGCCGGCTACGTTTGACATCGCCGCAGGAGAAGACGCGTTGAAACTAGCAGTCGACGAGCTTTGCCGCAGCGCGAGCGATGCAGTCGATGCGGGCTTCTCGATCCTGATCCTCAACGACTTGAGCCACTGCGAGTCCCGAGCGCCAGTACCGATGCTGCTTGCCGTCGGCGCCGTCCACAACCACCTCATCCGCGAAGGACAAAGGCTGCGAGCGAGTCTGGTCGCCCAGACCGGCGAAGCGCGCGATGATCATCACATCGCCTGCCTCATCGGCTGCGGCGCCAACGCAGTGAACCCTTCTCTGGCGTTCGAGGTGATCGCCGGCGAGGCTGTCAAACGAGGGATTGGCGTTCCGGAGGCCGTGAAGAATTACCGCCAGGCCCTGGAGAACGGGCTGCTCAAAATCATGGCCAAGATGGGTATCTCGACGCTGTCCGGTTACTGCGGGAGTCAGGCGTTCGAGATCGTCGGCGTCGACGCTCAGCTAGTCGAACAGCGCTTCACCGGAACGGTATGTCGCTTGAGCGCCGTCGGACTTTCTGAGATCGCGCGGGACGTGCTGTGTTTCCACAATGCAGCTTACGGACAGACCGAGGCGTCGCTGGAAGACGTCGGGTTTTTCAAGTACAGAAACGGCGGCGAATATCACAGTTTTAATCCCGCGGTCTTCCGCGCTCTGCACCGAGCCGCCAAAAGCGGGGACCTGAAAGAATACAACCGATACGCCGGCGAAGTGCTCGGGCGTCCGCCCGTCGTGTTGCGCGATCTGCTCGACTTCCGCTCTGGGGCTTCTGTCACTGTCGACGAAGTCGAACCGGCGGAGGACATTGTCACGCGTTTCTCGACGTCAGGGATGTCGCTTGGTGCGCTGTCCAAGAAGGCGCACGAGACGCTGGCGATCGCCATGAACCGGCTCGGCGCTAAGAGCAACAGCGGCGAGGGCGGCGAGGACAGCAGCCGGTTCAAGCGCAGACCGGGCGGCGATCTGGCAAACAGCCGGATCAAGCAAGTCGCGTCCGCACGGTTCGGTGTAACCCCGGAGTATCTTGTTTCGGCCGACGAGCTTGAGATCAAGATCGCCCAGGGCTCGAAGCCCGGCGAGGGGGGACAACTGCCCGGCCACAAAGTCACCGCCGAGATTGCTGCGATTCGGCATTCAGTGCCCGGCGTGACATTGATCTCGCCCCCGCCTCACCACGACATCTATTCGATCGAGGATCTCGCTCAACTGATCTATGACTTGAAGCAGATAAACAGCGAGGCCCGCATAGCAGTCAAGCTGGTGTCTGAGGCAGGAATCGGCACGATTGCAGCCGGAGTCGCGAAGGCTCGCGCGGACGTCATTCATATCTCCGGTCACGATGGCGGCACCGGCGCGTCACCGCTCGGCTCGATAAAAAACGCCGGAACGCCGTGGGAGTTGGGTCTGGCCGAAACGCAGCAGGCTCTTGTCATGAACGATCTGCGTTCGCGCGTGCGCCTGCGGGTTGATGGGGGATTGAAGACCGGCCGGGACGTGGTGATCGCGGCAATGCTGGGAGCGGAAGAGTTCGGCTTCGCGAGCGCCGCCATCGTAGCGCTCGGATGCGTGATGGCGAGACAGTGTCATCTGAACACCTGCCCGGTTGGGATCGCAACTCAAGATCCCGCTCTTCGACGGAAGTTCAGCGGAGACCCGGAGATGGTTGTCAGATTCTTCAGGTCATTGGCGGAAGACGTTCGCCGTTTGCTCGCGGACCTCGGCTTTCGCTCGCTCGACGAGATTGTGGGGCGCAGCGACTTGTTATTGTCTAAGAACGATCTGAAGTTGCCCAGGAACGTGAGCGTTGATCTGGCGCCGATGCTCCGTCGCGTCGACGGAGACGAGTCGACACAACGGCGCTTCGCGGGGGCGCCTGCAGGCAAGCCCGTTGCCTCGCTTCAAGACGTTATCGAACAGGCCTGTTCAGGGGCGATTCGCGACGGCACGACCACCCTGGCGAAAACGTTTGAAATCAGAAACACAGATCGAGCGATCGGTGCGCGGCAGGCAGGAGACCTCGTTCGCCGTTATGGGCGAGAAGGTCTGCCTGATGGAACGATCGATTTGACCTTTGTCGGTTCAGCGGGACAGAGCTTTGGCGCGTTCAACGTTGCCGGCTTGAGGCTGACTTTGATCGGCGAAGCCAACGACTATGTCGGCAAGGGAATGTCGGGTGGAGAAATCGTGATCCGCCCGCCGGATACTTCAAGACTCGAGTGGTCGCAGAACGTGATCATTGGCAACACGGTTATGTACGGCGCCACCGGCGGATCGCTGTTTGCCGCCGGTCTCGCGGGCGAGCGATTCTGCGTCCGGAACAGCGGAGGGATTGCCGTTGTGGAAGGCGTCGGCGATCACGGTTGCGAATACATGACCGCCGGTGCGGTGGTGGTGCTTGGAGAAGTGGGCCGAAACTTCGCAGCAGGCATGACCGGCGGCGTCGCGTATGTGTTTGATGAACAGGCTAACTTCCCGAACAGATGTAATCGTGAATTGGTAGACCTCGGTGCCCTCGACGAAAATGAGTCCGCGATCGTCCGCTCTCTTGTGGAGCGGCATTATGAGAGGACCGCCAGCCCTCGCGCACGCGACTTGTTATCGGCCTGGGAGAATTCTCATCATCTCTTTTGGAAAGTCGTGACGCAGGCAGAGGCTGCGCGTCATCGTCAGGACGAACCTCCACGCGTTGTCGTTCCGATGGCGATCTCGGCGTCTCTAGCAGCCGCCGAATAAACGGATAAGAACCGTAAACACATTGTCGAGCGGCAGCGGTGATGGTCTGGCACCTGCTGAGTTTTGCTTGGCCTTGTTACCGTTAACAGCTACAATGGGACGCGGCGCTCTCCGCGAAGGCGGGTATTTTAAGCAACAGTTCAATAACTTATGCCGGTAACTCTGGCCGACATTGCGCGCGAGTTGGGAGTCTCGAAGATGACCGTCTCCCGCGCGATCAACAACCATCCATTGATCAACGCGGAAACTCGCGAGCGCGTGCTCGAAGTCGCGCGCCGCATGAACTATCAGCCCAACCAGCACGCCCGTGCGCTGGCGACCAGCCGCTCCTATCTCATAGGCGTCGTAGTCCCGGACCTCATGAATCTGTACTTCGCGGAGGTTGCGCGCGCCATCGAGTCGGTTGCACGACCGGCCGGGTTCCAGCTTCTGATCTGCAGCACTGACGAAGATGCTACGCGAGAGATCGGCGAGGTTGAAGCCCTGCTGCATCGGACCGATGGCTTGATCATAAGCTCGGTACTTGCGCCGACAAACACCGATGCCTACCGCAAGATGATAAAGGATGGGGCGAAGATCGTTCTGGTTGACCGCACGATGCGCAACCTTCGCTGCCCGGCGGTGGCCACGGATAACGTGCAAGTCGGCAGAATGGCCACAGCCCACCTGATTGGTCTCGGCCACGATCGAATCGGTCATTTGAGCGGAGATGCTTCGTCGGTTAGCGCCGATCGGCTCGAGGGCTACAAGCAGGCATTAGCCGAGCGCAAGCTGCGATTCGACGCGTCGTTGGTGCGGCCGTGCGGCCTTCTGGAATCAGACGGCTACCAGTCGATGCGCGGCTGGTTGGCGGAGCGCGATTTGCCGAGGGCGATTTTTGCCGTGAACGATCCCGCAGCTATCGGGGCTATGAAGGCGTTGGAGGAAGCCGGCATAAGGATCGGGCGGGACGTAGCGCTGGTGGGCGCGGGGAACATTCACTACGGGGACATGCTTCGCGTACCGCTAACGACAATCTCGTGGTCACGGGCTGAGACCGGACAGCAAGCGGCCCGTCTGTTGATTCAGCTAATGAGCGGAGAATCGGAGGCTTCGAGGCCTCGGAGAATAATACTCCCGCCTGAACTTGTGGTGCGCAATTCCTGCGGGGCTAAACCGCTGGCAAAGGCGCCCGTTGCTGCCGCGGCTCGGTTCGTCAGGTATTCGCACTAGCACCCAGTTCGCACGCTTTCATTGGGCGATCTTTCGACCATAGCCCAACTCAGCACCACCCGAGATGATGTGGTCCACGCCAGTGGTGAACGTCGCTTCGGCGGCGATGAACAAGCATAGACGTCCGACCTCTTCTGCCGTTCCCATTCGTCCCATGACCTGCGCGGCCTCTCCGTCGGCGCGATACTGCTGTGGATCAGGCGCGGCGTCAATCGCTTGCTGCCACAGGGGAGTACAGATGTTGCCTGGAGAAACGGAATTGACGCGGACCCCGTGAGCCGCTTCGTCAACCGCCAGCGCTTTTGTGAGAGCAGTGATCGCTCCCTTCGTGGCCACGTAAGTGATTGCGTGGCGCTGGCCCACCGTACCCACAAGGCTTGCCATATTAATAATGTTGCCCTTGGTTTGTCTCAGGTACGGAAGCGCGAGCTTGCAAGCGGTGAAGACGCTGACGAGATTGAGGTTGATCAGATCCCAAAACTCCTCCACCGAGAAATCGTCTATCGGCTTGTGGGGCGGGTGCCATCCGGCATTGTTTATTAGACAATCAATCTTCCCATACCGAGAGATAGTAGCGTCGATCAAGCTACGGATATCGTCGCTGCTTCTGACGTCGCAGTAAACGAAAACCGCGTCGGCGGGAAGCTGTGCAGCCGATCTTAAAGCGGTCGCGACGGCGCTGCCTTCAACCTCGTCATTGCAGCACACGACGACTTTGGCGCCTGCCTTGACAAACTCGTGCGCGCAGCCCTTGCCAATACCGCTGCTGCCGCCCGTGACTATCACCACTTTATCGGCGTATCGCAAGCAGGTCATTTGGATCTCCGTCCGCGTCGCATTAACCTTTGCGCGAGTCTCAGCAAAAGCAAAGAGCCGGCAGAGTGTTTCTAACCAATCGGTGCGCTCTATCATTTTGGCAACAGCCGGTTCAATCGGTCCAGGCGTTTCCTCGGCCAAAATGTGGCACTGGGCCGAGCGCCACCCAAAGCAATGCAAGCGGAGCTCGTTCTTTTCCGTCAGCCCTCAAGGCGCTGTTACCGGTAAAATAGTACTTGTTATCGGTAACAAAATCAAGTATAATCTCGCAGCCTTGGTTAACCGCCTCCGGCACGGAGCCGAAAATGAGCTCGAACTTTTGGGCCGGCTGGCGGAACTGGGCAGCACTTAGCCTCACTCCCGGAAGCAGATCGCGCAGGGGGGCGCAGGCAAAACTCAGTTGGTGGCAGAGATTAATAGAGAGGTGCACGGCCATTCCCAATCGAGGCGTCGTCGTCTCAGAGTGCCAGGGGAAAGAGAAGCTCACTCAAGAAGGAGGCAGAAACTATGCGTTTGCTACGGACAGCGGCATCTCTGCTTTTAGTGTTGATTGCAACCGGTCCTGTGATCTTTGGTCAGACTTCAACCGGCGAGGTCAATGGGACGGTTACCGATCCGTCCGGCGCGGTGATCAACGGAGCAACCGCCAAGCTAATCAACCAGGCCACCAACATCGAAGTCCGGGCGCAGCCCAATTCCGATGGGTACTTCACATTCGTCAACGTCAAACCCGGCAGCTATCGGCTCAGGGTTGAAGCTCGGGGATTCAAGACGGCCCAAACTCCGCCGTTTGATGTGGGAGTGAGCCAGACCGTCACGCAAAACATGGCTCTCACACTCGGGGAGGTATCGGAGGCGGTCGAAGTAAGCGCGGGCGCCGAATTGGTTCAACGATCCTCTTCGGAGCTGGGTACGGTGATCGCGGAAAAGACGGTACAGGATCTGCCTCTGAACGGAAGGAACTTCACACAGCTTTTGACCCTGACCCCGGGGGTGACTCCGGTCTCGACCTCTCAGAACAGAAACGTCGGCTGCTGCGAAGGCAACGTCGGGATTCCGGGGTCGGGCTTTGCGGATCCGTCGTTTCACGGGCAGCAGAACCGCTCCAAGCTGTACTTCTTCGACGGAATCATCAACACCAATATCCGCGGACCCACGTACATCGTGATTCCGAACATCGACGCGGTTCAGGAATTCAAGGTCGTCGGACACGACGCCAAGGCCGAATTCGGCGGCGCCACCGGCGGTATCGTGAACATGGTTTCGAAGTCCGGGGGCAACAGCCTTCACGGCTCGGCCTTCGAGTATGTGCGCAACAACTTCTTCGACGCGCGCAACACTTTCATAGCGGCGCCGGCGAGCGGACCTCCACCATTCCATCAAAATCAATTCGGCGCGGTTGTAACCGGCCCGATCAAAAAGAACCGAACTTTCTTTTCGGTTTCATATGACGGCTGGCGTTACAGCCAGCCGGGCTCGGGTTTGTCATATGTCCCGACTGCCGCCGAATTGAACGGAGACTTTTCGAACACAAGTCCGAGTTTCCGCCGCCAGATATTCAACCCGTATTCGACGAGGGCAGTGGGCAGCGGTTTCACGCGGGATCAGTTTCGTTGTGATGCCGGGGGGAATCCGTTGCCTGTGAATGCCCAGAAGGTCCAGGACCAAACAATCGGCTCGCCCTGCAACAAGCTTCCGGCGTCATTGATTTTTGGACCGATGCAGAAGTTCTTTCAGACCTACGCGGCGACGCCGAACTACTCGGCGGCCGGAGATGTGACGAACAACTTCATCCAGGTCCGTCCGACGGTCAACAATTCCAACAGCTATCAAGCGAGAGTCGATCACCGCTTCCGCGACGCTGATAACGTTTTCTTCCGCTACACCGAACACCGCGTGTCGGTGCTGACGCCGATCGGCAACGTCGGGTCGACGGGCGGCGGTTCGCAAGGCAGGAACTACGGCGGCGGCTGGATACACTCGATCAGTCCGACAATGATCCTCGACGTTCGCGCAGGCTATGCCGGCCGGCCAGGTGTGGATGCCGGTCAGCAGAACCAGCATCCCGCAGGGCTTGATCCGCTGAAGCAATTCGGATTCGGAGACGTCGACAAGTACGGTGGGCTTCTTGTAACCCTCGCCAACTGGACCAACGGCGGCAACAACAATTTCGGTATCCGCGGACCCGCGCTTCGCGAAAACCCGAACTGGAGTGTTACGCCAAACCTGGTCTGGTTGACGGGGCGTCACAACATCAAGACCGGCTTCTGGTACATCCAAGCAAAACGCATCCAGTTGAACACGTTTCAAACCTACACCTTCAACGATGAGCAGACCCGCAATCCGGCGGTAGCTGCAGGCACAAGCGGATTATCCCTGGCGTCTGCATTGTTGGGATTCCCCAATAACTTTCAAGCCCAGCTTCCGATCCTGCACGGCGGGCCAGTTCAGTTCAGGTATGGCGCGTGGGCGGCATACGTTCAGGACGAGTGGAAACTGTCGCCCAACATAACCCTGAGTCTGGGTCTGCGTTACGACTACCTGAACCAGCCTGAGACGCTCGATGGCAGGCTTTGGAATGCGCTTGATCTCCCGAATCAGCGTTGGATCATCGGCGCTAAGCAAATGCCTCCGCTCTGCAGCGTGGCCAAGCAGTCGCCTTGTATCCCGGACGCCTTCCTGGCTGATGCCCACTTCAACAACGTCGTGCTTGCGGGCAAGGACTTTTTCGCTCCGCCTCCGGTGAAGGACAATTGGGGACCTCGAGTCGGTTTCGCCTGGGCCATCAACGACAAGACTGTACTTCGAGCCGGTTATGGTTTGTACTGGGATGCGCTTCCGGCACGGAGTCAATACGCGCAGAACGATCTCGAGATGGCCGTGTGGCCTGATGCGACCGCGTTTGCCGGGCAAGCAAACGCAAGCGCCGCCTTCGTTAACGGATCCGCGGTCAACATCATTCAACAGCAGGGACTGGGTTTCGCGACTCCGCTGCCGACCACGAATCCGTGGACTCCCAGCAACACCTTTGGCGATGACCCGAAGTACAAGGATGGCTACTCGCAACAGTGGCATCTGGAGATTCAACGGGAACTGACCTCGAAGATGCTGGTGTCCGCAGCCTATGTGGGCAGCAAGAACGGAAGGCTTCCGTATTCAGGCCTTGGCAATACAGCCCGGGCAGCTTCGCCCGCCGGGACTCCCAACTCGGTGATCGATGCGCTGCGACCGATGCCGTGGGTGGCCGCGAATCTCAATTACACCCTGAGCACCGGCTATTCGAACTACAACGCTTTGCAGACGCGATTCCAACGCCGGTTCTCGAACGGGCTGCACACGCTGGCCTCGTACACGTGGTCCAAATCGATTGACGTGAGCAGCGGTTACTTCAACGTCGAGAATGGACCAGGCGGCGGCTCGACTCTGCAGAACTTCTATGATCCGAACACCGGTCGCGGCGTGTCGTCGTATGACGTCACACATTTCTTCTCGTGGGCGACGCTCTATGAGCTGCCGGCCGGGCGCGGGAAGAAGTGGCTCCAGAGCGGCCCCGCGTCCTGGGTCCTTGGAAACTGGCAGGCAAATTACATCTTTCAGGCTCGGTCGGGTGCTCCTTATAACCTGCAGATAACCGGCGATCTTGCCAACATCAAAGGCGGAGCGCCCGGGAATAACCCGGGTAACTACCTTCGCCCGAACTTGATCGCCGACCCGTTCAAGGCCGGGCCGGTTGCAGCCAATCCAGACCCGAACTGCCAGAAGATCATCTCGCAGGGCGGGCGCGCCGCCGATAAGGTGCACACGTCCGCAAGCTGGTTTAACCCCTGCGCCTTTGGTATTCCGTCAGGAGCGTTCGGAAACCTCGGACGCAATGTGTTCCGCGGGCCGCACGTCGTGAACATGGATCTTTCAATGTTCAAGAGCTTCCCGGTGAGGGAGCAATGGAACCTGCAGCTTCGTTTCGAGGCGTTCAACGTGCTCAACATCCAAAACTGGGATGCGCCGGCGAACGCGAATCTCACGGTCAACACCAACGCGACTTCGATAGCTGCCAACGTCGGGCGCGTCACGGGCCTAGCTCAGGGCACGACGCCCAGGCAACTCCAATTTGGAATAAGGTTCGTGTTTTAGTTTTTCAGATTCATTCGGACGAGAGATCAAGAGGATGTGCATAACTACTATTTAGCTCAGAAGGAGGAGGAGACCATGTCAAGAATCAAAGACCGCGTGGTCATCATAGTGTCAATCGCAGTTCTTTGCGTTGGACCGGGCGGGCATACCCTGGCGCAGTCGGTGACAGGAAGTATTACCGGAACTGTGGTTGATTCTTCAGGCGCCGTCATACCTGGGGCAACCGTCAGCCTCGTCAACGAGCAGACGCGAAGTGTACGCACTCTCAAAACCAACGACGATGGCAGGTTCAGTTTCGCGGCGATCCAGCCAGGCATCTACACGGTTAAGATAGAAATCCAGGGTTTTCAGACGCTCCAACAGAGAAGCTCTGTGTTGAGCGCCAACGAGGTCTTAGCTCTTGGTAATCTGGAGTTGAAACCTGGCCAGGTGAGCGAAGTCGTGACCGTGACCGGTGGCGGCGCGGTGGTTGAAACCGAGAGCAGCGACTTAACGGCAAGGCTGACTGCCGACCAGATAAGCCTTATCTCGACAAAGGGTCGCGACATTACGTCGCTGTTGCGGCTTCTGCCTGGAACCTCCAACAACGATGACATTGAAGCTGTGGGCGAAGGCTTCGGTACCGACTTGCCTAATATCTCGGGCCAACGCGGGCGTTCAACCGTCTCGACAATTGACGGCTTGAATGCAAGCGAGCCGAGCGGCTCCAACAAACTGAGCATGACAATCAACCAGGACGCCGTCGCCGAAGTGAAAGTCCTCCGAAACAACTACGCGGCCGAGTACGGCAACAACGGCGGCGCGCTGATCAATATTGTCTCTAAGGGCGGCAACAAGAACTATGCGGGCAGTGCATACTACTTCCTGCGCAACGAGGCGTTCAACGCAAGCCCCTTCTTTAATAACAAGGCGGGCCTTCCAAGACCGCTCTACCGGCACAACATTTGGGGCTTCAACTACGGTGGTCCAGTTCAAATACCCAAGCTCTTTCGCAATAAGGAAAGAGACAAACTGTTCTTCTTTTATTCGTACGAGAAGCCACACCAGATCACGCCACAAGACCCTCGGTTTGTGACGATGCCCTCGGCGCTGGAAAGGGCCGGTGATTTCTCGCAGTCGGTGAATTCGACGAATGCAAAGGTCTTTGTTCGCGATCCGCTGATCACTACCGGCGCCTGCAGCGCTACTGACCAGAGCGCTTGTTTCAAGGATCCGTCGCGCGCGACTGCGGCCAACCCGACGGGCGTGAACATTATTCCGCTTTCGCGGATCAATAAGAGCGGACAAGCTCTGCTCAACTACTTCCCTTTGCCCAATACTCCCGGCGGCCGCACCGCAGCCGGAGGCGCCTTCAATTACGTTGTGCAGAGTCCGGTCGACGTGCCGAAGCGAAGCCAGGTCATCCGCTTTGACGTCAGGCCCTCGAACAAGGACACCATCTACTGGAAGGCGCAGTGGTGGACTTCGGATAACGAAGGCACGGGTACTTCAGGCTGGCCGGGGAATGACGAGAACCGATGGGGAATCAGCTCGCACTATCTTTACAAAGACAACGGGTGGTCGGCAAACTGGGTGCACATTTTCAACCCAACGATCGTCAATGAATTTAATTTCGGCATGCGGCATGACTCCGAGGGGTTCATCCCATCGACCGGCGAGATCGAACGTCTCCAGAGAAGCGCGTTGAACTACACCGCGCCCCAACTCTTCGCCGATAACAACAGGCTCGGCACGATTCCGAGAGCCACGAATTGGAGCGGCGTACAAGGCACGCCCGCTAACATCAACTGGCTCGATCGTTGGGGAGAGACGGGGAACGATTACATTCGTCCGTCTTTCGCCGATAACCTCTCGATCATTCGAGGCAGTCACGCCTACAAAGTCGGCGCCTACTACGAGCGCGTGCTGAACGGTGAAGCTCCGGGCGGTCAGTGGTCCGGCGTATTCAACTTCAGCGGCACCGACAGTAACTTCACAGCCTCGCTGGGAAACACCGGATACGCTTACGCCAACGCGCTCGTCGGCAATTTCAACAACTATTCGGAGGCGAATTCGCGTCCATTCACCAATCTCGCGATAGTGCTTCTTCAATGGTACGTGCAAGATCAATGGAAGGTCAGCAGGAAGCTTACGGTTAACTACGGAGTGCGCATGGGCTATGACTCGCAGTGGAGGCAGGTCGATGACCTGGCCTCAAACTTCGATCCTGCGCGTTTTGATCCGGCCAAAGCGATGCTGCTGTACAGGCCGTTCTGCGTCGGCGGAACACCCGCTACAACGGCGTGCACGACTGCCAACCGTCGCGCCCAAGATCCGAGGACGGGTCAGCTCTTCACGAATACCAACCTTGTGGGCACGTTCATTACCGGGAGCGGCGATCTTAACAACGGCCTGGCGATAGCGGGTAAATCGGGTACGCCTAACGGATTCAAGGACGTGCAGCCGGTCGATTGGGAACCACGCATCGGATTTGCCTGGGACATCTCGGGCGAGGGTAAGACCGTTATCCGAGCCATGGGTGGCGTTTATCACGCTCCACGCGCCGGCGGTGGAACGACCGGCGGCAACCTCGTCAACAATGCGCCCTTCCAGCGCACAGTCACGATCAACTTCGGCAACATCGACAACCTGGTGAATCTGAAGGACCAGGCGCTTGTCTCGCCAACGTCGCTGAATGCCGTGGAGACCAGGTCCAACACACCAACGACCTACAACCTCTCGCTGGGCGTTCAACGGGACATCGGGTTCAAGACTGTGATGGAGGCGAGCTACGTCGGATCGTTCACCAGGCATTTGGGGGAACGTCGTAACATAAACGGCGTTCCGGACGGCGCGAAATTCCTGAATCTGAACCCGCAAAACAGAAACCCGTTCGCCGCGGTTGTAACAAACGGACCGAACACAACCGGCGCCCTGGCCGACAATTTTCTGCGACGGTATCAGGGTTACGGTGACATCACCATGGTCATGTATTCCGGTTCGTCGAACTACAACGGACTGCAAGTCCAGGTGAATCGCCGGTACACGCACGGCTTCCAATACGGTGTGGCCTACACGTGGTCCAAGACGCTCGACTACGCCAATGACGATTCCTCGGATGTTTTCTTTGGCCGTCCGTACAAGGTGTACAACTACGGCGTTGCCGACTTCGATCAGACCCAAATTTTTACCGTTAACTATATTTGGGATTTGCCTCGTCTGAGCCGAGTCTGGGACAATCGATTCATCCGGCCGGTGTTCGACGGTTGGCAAGTTTCCGGCACCACTTCCTATGCCAGCGGCAAACCGAAGACTCTAGGAACTTCGGGCACCGCTCTGCGTGCTACGTACGCCGGTACAGCCGGGGCTACAAACATCACCGACTTCAGCGGAGGTGAAAACAACGCGCGGCCGAACGTTGTTTGTAATCCAAACAAGACGACCGGCGCGGCCGATCCAACCGGGACCAAGTATGCGATCAACCCCGATTGCTTTGCCAAACCCACGTCTTTCGGTGATATTGGCACTCTGCCGAGAAACAGCGTACGGCTTCCCTCGACGTTCAACACTGACCTGGCGTTGTTCAAGAATTTTGCGCTGGGCGAGAAGCGAAGCATTCAGTTCCGCTGGGAAACATACAACCTGTTCAACCGGGCGAACTTCAAGGACATCGACGGCTCTATGACTTTCGATGCCACGGGAAAGCAAACCAACACGCGTTTTGGTGCGCCAATCTCCGTCCGCTCGCCGCGCATCATGCAGGGCGCGCTGCGAATTAACTTCTGAGGGAGATCAGCAAGGATGTGCAAGCAACGTCTCAACCTGTGAGGCGATTCCATCATCCATCTGGAGCAGTAGCATGCAAGCGTTCAGAGTACGGAAACGATGCGAGCGTTCAGATGGATGATGATTTTTCTGGTTCGCAGTTTCACAACTTTAAGTTCAGCGAAAGAGCACCAACGAGGAAACATGAAGCCCAACCATATTTCACGCCGCGATTATCTCAAACTGCTCGGGGCCGGGGCCGCCGCCGCCTCTGCCTCCGACGTCTTAGCAAGAGCCAAGTGGGCTGACCAACCTGCCGGCGACGAGGTCCCAGACCGCGAGCGCCGGATGAAGTGGTGGCACGATGCCAAGTTCGGAATGTTCATCCACTGGGGTCTGTACAGCGTCCTCGGCCGCCACGAGTGGGTCATGGAAAACGAAGGCATTCCGGTTACCGAATACGAGCAACTGGCAAAGCGCTTCAACCCAAAGTCCAACGCGGCGCGCGACTGGGCGAAGCTTGCTCGTCGCGCAGGTCAGAAGTACATGGTGATGACAACCAAGCATCACGAAGGCTTCTGCCTGTTCAACACAAAGACCACTGATTATTGCGCGCCCAAACAAGCGGCCGGCCGCGACCTGGTCAAAGAGTACGTCGAGGCAGCCCGCGCCGAAGGTCTGCGCGTAGGTTTCTATTACTCGTTGATGGACTGGCATCATCCTGACGGCGCCCGATGCGCGGACGACGAAGCAGCACGCAGACGTTTCGTCGACTACATTCATGCGCACATCCGCGAACTGATGACCAACTACGGGAAGATCGACATTCTTTGGTATGACGTGTCCTGGCCGCTTGAAGCAAAGGGCTGGGAGTCCGAGAAGATGAACGAAATGGTCTTTCGCTTACAGCCGGAGATCATCGTCAACAATCGCAACAAGCTTCCCGGTGACTTTGCAACGCCCGAGCAACGCATTCAAGCAGAAGAGGGCGGCCGGGCTTGGGAATCCTGCATGACGATGAACGGAAGTTGGGGCTATCAGCGGAGCGACGATGACTGGAAGACTCCCAAGACGGTTATTCGAAACTTGATTTCCTGCGCGCGTGACGGCGGCAATTATCTACTCAACATCGGGCCGAAGCCAGACGGATCGATACCCGACGAGTCGATCCGAATCCTTTCCACAGTCGGCCAGTGGATGGACAGGAACGGGCAGGCGATCTACGCGACCGATCGCTGCCAGCCGAGGCGTTCAAATTACGCGAGCTTCACTCGCAAAGGAAACACGCTCTACGCTCACGTTCATTTCTGGCCGGGTGACACCGTGGTCGTGGCTGGACTAATGACAAAAGTAAAGTCGGCCAGTCTGTTGGCAACTGGACAGAGAGTCACGTTTGCGCAAGACAATATGCGCCTTGTGGTCACGGGGCTACCAGAAAAAGCGCCCGGTGACCCGATCACTACAATCGCCATTGAGTGCGAAACCGAACCGAAGCAAGACAACATCTTCGTGCGCAAAGAAAAAAAGCGCGAGCAGGCGTAGGTTCGGCCCGAGGGATTAGCGACTGCGAGCGTTCCAGGCACGTTTTAGAATTGAGTGTTTGGGGATGATAGAAAAAAGAAAACCGTTGAGTTGTTCTCTACTCGCTCTGCTTCTATTCCCGCATGCCTACGCGCACGAGCCCGGTGCACAACCCGCGTGGGCGAGCCCTCCTCGCGTCTTCGTGCTTGATGGAAAACTTCTGTTAGCTAAGAAACAGCGCATTCGCAGCGACGACAAACTCCTGGAGCCGGCGCTGCTCCAGTTTCGGCGTGATGTCCAAAAAGCACTGGCGATTGCTCCACAGTCGGTTGTTAATAAAGACGCAACGCCGCCCAGCGGTGACAAGCACGATTACATGAGTCAAGCGCCATACTTTTGGCCCGATCCCAAGTCTCCGAACCATCTGCCCTACATTCGTCGCGACGGTGAGCGCAACCCCGAGATCAATAAGCTTCCCGATCACCAAAGCATGGATAGGATGGTCGGCGCGGTCGAGACGCTCGCGCTGGCGTATTACTTCGAAGCCGACGAGGCCTGCGCGCTCAAGGCCACGCAGTTGCTGCGTGCCTGGTTTATTGATCCGGCTACGCGAATGAATCCGAACCTTCAGTACGCGCAGGCAATCCCGGGCATCAACACCGGGCGGGGCATCGGTTTGATCGAAACTCGTGGGCTCACACGCGTGGTCGACGCGGCCGGGCTGCTGGCCGGCTCAAAGGCCTGGTCCGAATCCGATCAGCGAGGCCTCGAACAATGGTTCACGAAGTTTCTCGAGTGGATGTTGGAAAGCAAGAACGGACGCGACGAAGCAGCAGCGAAGAACAACCACGGGACCTACTACGATCTCCAGGTGACGTCGTTTGCGCTGTTCGTTGGAAAAAAGGACCTGGCAACTCAAACTCTGGAGGCTGCGAAACAGAAACGAATCGCTGCACAAATTGAACCTGATGGCCGGCAACCACTTGAACTGGTTCGCACAAAGGCGTGGAGCTACAGCGTCGGTAACCTCGACGGCCTGATGTTGTTGGCAACGATCGGCGAAAAAATCGGGGTTGATCTCTGGAACTATCGCACGACGGACGGACGCAGCATTCGTCGAGCGCTCGACTACCTGGCGCCGTTCGCGTTTGCCGAAAAGAAGTGGCCCGACCAGCAGATTGGCGAGTGGCAGCCGCAGATCCTATTCCCCCTGATTCGTCGCGGCGCGCCAAGATATCGGGATGAGAAGTATCAAGGATTGATGTCTAAGATACCGCAACTGGATCCGGCGGATCGCAGTAATTTGACCTTCTGAGAGTTCCGTTGTTAGTAGTTCGGCCTTCAAGCGGAAGTTAACTTTGATGCGTCTTTGCGGATCTTGGCGTCTTTGCGCGAAACCCGGCTTCAAGCGAGATGAAACCTTATCGAGTCAGGTTTCGCGCAAAGACGCCAAGATCCGCGAAGACGCAAAGTCACTTCCGTCAAACTGAAGGCCGAACTACGAACAACCCCGAAGCGATGTGGGACAATCAAGGTGTCATCGAGAGAATTAACTCGCCGGGAAATGATCAACCTCGCGCTGGCGTCGCCTCTGTTGGCCGCCGTGCCGCACGCTTCACTGTCGCAGGATGGAAAGTCCAACGGCTTCAATCTTCGATTAATCATGAATGCCCCGAGCGAGGTTGTGCCCGCAAGCGACTCGGCAAGCGTCAAGCGGGTGAAGCTCGTCCGTGAGTGGAAAGGTCCGCTCTGCCGTTCACGATTGACCAATGAAGGGCGGCAAGCGCTAAGAGTAAAGGAAGTCGTCCTCTTCGATCTGGCTCTACCGTTGCCGCCCGGGACCGCGCTATACGGTGAAGGCTTTCAGATGCTGAGCCAAACCGCGGGCACTCTCGGCCAGCCACTCGATCTTGGGAATTACACCGACGCCAGGCACTACAGAATGCCGGCGCCGCCCGATGCTCGCAGCTTCTACGGCGCGATGATGCTATCGCCGCCAGAAGGCGGTCATCACCTTCTCGCGTTCACATCGTGTCGCAGATTCAGCGGACAATTCAATTTGCGCGGTTCGTCATTGCGAGTTGTTGTTGATACCGAAGGGCTCGAGATCAAGCCGGGTGAAACCTGGGAGCTTGAAGAATTCACTTATCGGTCAAGTGGCAGCCGCGAGCAATTGCTGTCGGAGCTGGCGGTGCGTTTGACTGAAAACCATCGTCCGCTACGGCTCAGCAACCCGCCCACAGGCTGGTGCTCGTGGTACTGTTTCGGGCCGAGGGTGACAGCCGGGCAGGTCCTCGACAATTTGGACTTCATCGCCAAGAACATTCCCGGGCTGAAGTACATTCAAATCGACGACGGCTATCAGCCGGCGATGGGCGATTGGCTCGAGACCGGAGCAGCCTTCGGCGGAAACGTTCAGGGTGTGCTCAAAGAGATTCGGAAGCGGGGCTTTGAACCGGCCATCTGGGTCGCGCCATTCATCGCGGAGGAAAAATCACATCTGTTTGAGCAACACGCGGACTGGTTTGTGAAAGACGCCGAGGGCAAACCGCTGCGCTCGGATCGAGTGACGTTTGGAGGCTGGCGTCACGGGCCCTGGTACGCGCTCGACGGAACTCACCCCGAGTCGCAAAAGCACCTGGAGCTGGTCTTTCGCACGATGCGACAGGAGTGGGGCTGCACGTACTTTAAACTGGACGCGAACTTCTGGGGCGCGATTCACGGCGGGCGTTTCAACGATCCGCGCGCTACTCGAATCGAGGCGTACCGACGTGGAATGCAAGCCGCGGTTCAGGCAACGGCTTTGTTCTGGGCTGCAACCATCCGATCTGGGCTTCGCTGGGGTTGATTCACGGTTCGCGCAGCTCTAACGACATAAAGCGAAGCTGGGATCGCATCGAAACTACCGGGCGCCAGAACCTCCGCCGCAACTGGCAGAACGGGCGGCTGTGGTGGAACGACCCGGACGCAGTCGTGTTGACTGGTGAGATGAGCGAAGATGAGTTTCGCTTTCACGCGACGGCGATCTTCGCAACAGGCGGCATGGTGCTGTCGGGCGACGACCTGACAAAGATCCGGCCCGAGCGGCTCGCCATGCTAAAGAAGCTGCTGCCGCCAACGGGCGTCGCCGCAACCTTCGAAGACGAATCGATGCGTGTTGGTGAAGTCCGGGTGCGCGGGTCGAGGATGGTCTGCCTGTTCAATTGGGGCGACAAGCCGCAGACGCTTTCCTTCGGGTTGCCGTCTGAGTGTGGGATCTCCGATTACTGGAGCGGCGAAGCGCTCGGCCGGCACAACGGGAGTTTCACTGTAAGAGATATGGCGCCGCGTTCAGCGAGGCTGCTTGTGTGCAAGGGATAAACGATGAAGAGTGATCGCTGGCTAATATGTTCGGTCGCCCTTGCGCTCGCGGTGTCGTCGGTGTCCTTCGGCCAAAGACTGCAGCGTGAAGAGTGGGGAGCGCCTCCCGTCACAGTGTCGCACGGGGACGGCAAATGGACGATCGCGGGTAAGAAGAACACGGTCACGCTCAACGAAGCGGACCTTGCAATCAAAGTGCAGGCGGGTGCGGCCAAGTGGGAGATGGTCCCCTCGTCCTCCAAAGACATGCTTGTCAGGTCGATGGGCGAAGATGTTTTTCTGCGGCTCGCAGACGCGCGAAGAATCGAGATCAAGCCTTACGACACCGGCTTCAAGACCGGCGTCAAGATTAGCCTGGCCGAGTGGCAGCACAACGGGCCGCGCAACAAAGGCGCCCGGCTGGACCTTCGCTTGTTTCTGACGATCTGCCTCGAGCGAAAAGACGAAGAGTTGGTTTTCGACATCGCGGCCAGCGAGAACGAAGCGGTTCTGCGGCAGCTCGATTGGCCGACAGCGATCGATGCTCGTGATGTCGACTTCACATTGTTGAGCAACGGAAGGGGCAACTTGCTGCCGCGCAATTGGCCCAGGGAATATTTCCCGATTCGCACAATCACACCCGAAGGGAAGATTGCCGCCAGCGATCGAAGCGAGGTGCAGAGCAACGTCATTGAATCATGGTCGATGTCCTGGTGGGGATTTCAGAAAGGCAAGTCCGCAATGATGGTGATCGTGGAGACGCCAAACGACGGTGCTTACCAGTTTCAACATCCGGCAGGAGGCCCGACAGTGATTGGCCCGCGATGGCGCGCAAGCCTGGGCCGATTCCGTTATCCTCGCTCGGCGCGAATGTGCTTTCTGGTTGATGGCAATTACGTAGATCTGGCTAAGCGTTATCGTCGCTACGCCATCGACACCGGTCTGTTTGTATCGCTCAAGGAAAAGATCGCGCGCACACCGGCAGTCGAATCCTTAATCGGAACACCGCTCAGCCGGCTTAGCATTCTCCGCAACCTGAAATCAGACAGCTCTCGCTACGATCAGAAGAATCCGGAAAAGAATTACAGCTTGACGACTTTTGATGATCGCGGGCGGCAGCTTCGGGAGCTCAAAGCAAAAGGCATCGACCGCTTACATATCTGTTTGACCGGCTGGCCGCATCTTGGTTACGACCGGCAGCACCCTGATGAACTTCCGCCTCCGGAAAAGGCGGGCGGTTGGGCCGGGATGAAACGTTTCGCTGATACCTGCCGCGAGCTGGGCTACATCCTCACTCTGCACGACCAGTATCGAGACTACTATGTTGACGCTCCTTCTTATGATCCTCAGTTTGCCATTCACGAGGAGGACAACATTAGTCTGCCGCAAGCTTTTCCAGGTACTCGTTTCGGCGACTCGAAGGAAGGCTATATCCCATTCATGCGTCACTGGGATGGCGGCACTCAAAGCTACCTCAGCCCGAGATTGATGCTTGGGCACTTGATTAAAAACTATCAGTTGCTTTTCGATCAAGGAATCAAGCCGCACGGCATCTATCTCGACGTTTTTGGCTACGTGCCGCCGGATGAAGACTTCAATCCCGAGCATCCGACGACTCGCACGGAGTCGATCAACGCACGAGCGGCCTGCTACAACTGGACGCGCAACAATCTGGGCATAGTGGGAACCGAGGCAGCGTGTGATTGGACGATTCCCTACGCGGATATTTCCTCGCCGCTGGGTCCGGCGAAATGCATCACTGTGCCTCTTTTCAATCTGGTGTTTCACGATGCCATCATCACGCCGTATCGAACCGGTGAGCTCGGGAGTATTCTGTACGGGCTGCTGAATGGCGGACTGCCGCAAGTCGGCGATCTCCGAACTGAGCTGGACAAGAATCTGATTCTGATTCGCCAGTTGTCTGCTTTGCACGCGCGTGTGGCTTTGCTAGAAATGACCAAACACGGATTTCTGGATAAGAGCTATCGCAAGGAGCGCACAACTTTCGCCGATGGGACCACGGTGACCGTCGATTGGGACACGAATACTTTCGACATCAGTCCGGCTTTGAAGTGAGTCAAATAGCAGTGCGAATGCAATCAGATCGATCTAGGTCTGAACTGTCCCGCAACTGAACCGGTGGGAGTCGTGATTCTTATATACGCGTTTTTCTCGAGCTCGTACGAGTCCGCGATCCGCCGTTACCAGCGGCGCTGCCTTGCATGGCAGCCTTGGCGCGTCTCCTCTTGGCGGCTTCTTCAGTTGCAAAGGCTTTCTGAGCAAGATCAAGGTGTTTTCTCATCGCTTCGCGCGCTTCGTCAGGCTTGCGAGCCAGGATCGCCTGAAAAATTTTCCGATGCATCGCCGCCGATTCTTTCATGTCCGTAGCATGCTCGATCGTCTGGACCTTCATTTCGTAAAGCGCTGCCATAACCATATCGATCAGCGTGGCGATAATCGGATTCCCTGAAGCCAGAGCAATCGCCCGGTGAAATTGCATGTCGTAAACGAGGTATAGCTTGGGATCGTTGAGCGAAGCGTACGTATCTGCTACCGCCTCGGCCATCATTGCCAGATGCTCATCGGTTGCGCGTTCAGCCGCAAGCCCTGCCAGGCTCACCTCGAGAATTCGACGAGCTTCAAACATCGCATCAGATGAGAATCCATGAAGCGCCGCGAGTAATCGCAACGACTGGCTCTCAGCGGGCGGCTCGCTCGACATGAACGTGCCGGATCCATGCCGCGACTGAAGCAACCCCATCGCTGAAAGAATACGCAACCCTGTTCGCACGCTGGGGCGGCTTATCCCCAGCCGGTTTGCAAGAGTTCGCTCCGACGGCAACCTGTCCCCCGGCCTCAATTCACCACGTTCGATCAAATCACGGATCTGAGTGACGACGTGTTCAGTAGTAACCCCTTCGCCGCGGGGTTTGAATATCTTTGTGGATACCGACTTTGAGTTCATAACAATTCTTTCGCGCGCGATCCGGATATGTACCATCCCCTCGTAACACTGTCAAGAGGGGCCGGCCCCGAACAACGTCCAATTCCGCATATTGGTCTTACCACTACCGTCTCGACGCTCCGCGCCCTCTCTTTCACATAGATGCGTGCAGTCCCTCGCAAAAGCCTGCGGGCGGCAGAAGGTCTATCGCGTCAGTGGTCATACCACTTGTAGGGCACAAGCAACCTCCCGAAGCACTAGACGCCGCTTTGAATATTGGCTTCAGTAAACGCGCACCCGGATGCGTTCGATGCGAAGAAAGAACCGCCCACACTCAGCGCGCGCGAAACTTGGAACCCCTTACATATACGCTATTTTTTAGCCTATTATCTTGTTTGAGAGTTCTTCTTGAGCCCGCCCTTTGGACTGCTTCCTTGGCCTTCGAGAAACCTCTTGACCGCCCCTTTGGATTCATGATAAAACCTAGCCCGCTCCAGACAAGTGGTCATACCAATTTTGAGGAAGTCACCTGGTAAAGGCTCCAATGCTGGAGCGTCACCAGAGGACCTGAGTTCCGTTAGCCCGAGGACGCTGTTACCGTTAACTACCGAATTGGTTTTGATTGACGTATTGATGGCTATTGTTTGAAGTGGTCCGTCCACTTCGTCTCTGTTGTACGTTCTATGCCAGGCGATCAGGCGCTTTGCTCGCGACCTGGCTCGTACGAATACCGCAACCGGAGATTGTGACCGCAGAGGCAGCGGTCTTGCCAACAAGTTCTCTCGAGCCGGTGCGGGCTCGAACCACGCTCACTTGAAAAGGAGATTGATTATGAGATTGAGGAGAAGATACACCGAGATAGCGCTTCGTTGTGCTCTTGTCAGTTTCATCTGCCTGCAAATGGTCGTTCGGCCGACATTCGGGCAGGAATTTCGCGGCTCAATTTCAG
>Ga0114129_10000795_pt1 | contig 40478 bp, 53 predicted proteins | sample RhiMetdeltSRZDD1_FD_80071 | JGI IMG/M metagenome (GOLD analysis project Ga0114129, IMG submission 80071) | Populus rhizosphere microbial communities from Tennessee, USA - Rhizosphere MetaG P. deltoides SRZDD1 (version 2) (version 2) | ecosystem: Host-associated > Plants > Roots > Rhizosphere >...
GCGCCGACGCTGCTCGTCTGGGGCAAGGAGGATCGCCTCGTGCCGCCGATCTACGCCGACGAGTTCACACGGCGGCTTCGCGGAGCGCGGGTGCACACGGTGGACGGCGCGGGCCACGTCCCGCACCTGGAGCGGCCGGACGTCGTGGCGCGCATGGTGACGGAGTTCGCGGCGGGCTAGCTGAGTCGCGCCGACGCGGCGATGTCTCTCACGAGCCGCGCCAGCTCCTCGAGCTTGATCGGCTTCATCATGTACGCGTTGAAGCCCGCCTCGAGCGCCGCCGCCGCCGCGAAATCCTCGTAGTAGGCGGTGATCGCGATGGCGGGCACCTGGCCGCCGCGCTCTGGCGTGAGCTGCCGCATGCGCCGCATGAACTGGAGCCCGTCGAGACCTGGCATCGACAGGTCACAGATGAACACGGTCGGTAGGAACTCCGGGAGATCCGCCATCGCGGCGTCGGCGCTCGAATAGACGCTCACGACGGCGCCGCAATGCTCGAGCGTCTCGCCGACGAGCGCGCGCGTGTCCTCGTTGTCCTCGATCAGAAACGCATGGATGCCGGTGAGGTCGGGCCAGACGAACGGCTTCAACTCCTCGTCCGTGTCCTTCTGCCGCTTACGCTTGTCCACCCTTCCCTCGCTGCCCCGGAATGGCGTTCTGCGTACAAGCTTCACGCCAAGGCCAATCCGTGCGTATTTCTACGAATTCGCGCGCCCCGACCGTACGCGGCGGTTGGCCAGACCACAAGACAGGAAAACTTTTTCCTGGTCGACCTAGACGAGGCGTGCGCGCAGGCGCGAGGAGATGGCGTCGACGACCATGACCATCGCGACCGTCACGAGCAGCACGGTCGAGGCCGCGGGATAGTCGATCATCCGCAGATAGGTCTGCAGATAGAAGCCGATGCCGCCGGCGCCGACGAAGCCCAGCACCGTGGCGGCGCGAATGTTCGTCTCCAGCCGATAGAGCACATAGGAGAGAAACAGGGGAAGCACTTGCGGCAGGACGCCGAATCGCAAGACTTGCAGCCGCGTCGCGCCCGTCGCGGTGATGGCGTCGACCGGTCCGCGATCGATGCCCTCGATGGCCTCGGAGTAGAGCTTGGCGAGCGAGGTCGTGGTGTAGGCGACGACCGCGAGCACGCCGGGAAACGGCCCGAGCCCGACGGCGGCGACGAACACGAGCGCGTAGACGAGCGTGTCGACGCTGCGGAAGAAGTTGAGCGCCACGCGAGCGGGATGGAAGATCGCCGGCGCGGCGACGTTGCGGGCAGAGAGGAAGCCCAGCGGCAGCGCGAGGACCGCGGCCACCGCCGTGCCGAGCAGCGCGATCTCCACGGTCTTGATCGCGCCCAGCAGCGCGGCCGGCAGCACCCGGAGATCGGGCGGCAGCATGCGGCGCACGAAGTCGGCGATCCACGGGATGCCGCGGCCCAGGCGCACCGGATCCGCGCCGGTGTCCCACGCCGTCCACGCCAGCACGACGAGCGCGACGAAGATCGCCGCGCGCCTCATCGATGCTCACCGTAGATCGTCGCTGCCACCTGGGGGGTCAGCGCGGACGGCGCGCCGTCGAACACGACGCGACCGCGCCGGAACCCGATGACGCGCGTCGCGTAGGTCAGCGCGGTCTCGAGCTGGTGCTGGCTCACGATCAGCGTGAGCCCGCGCCGGACGTTGATCGTTTTCAGCAGATCCATGATGCTGCCGGTCAGCGCGGGATCGAGGCTCGCCGTCGGCTCGTCGGCGAGGATGACCGACGGCGCCTGCGCGAGCGCGCGCGCGATCGCCACGCGCTGCTGCTCGCCCCCCGACAGCGTGTCGGCGCGCCGCGCGGCGAAGTCGGCGAGGCCGACCTGTGCGAGACACTCGTGCGCGATGCGCCGGTCCTCGGCGCCGAAGCGTCCGAGCAGTGTCGGCAACGGACGCGCCCAGCCGAGCCGTCCGGCCAAAACGTTGTCCAGCACCGACGCGCGCCGCACCAGATTGAATTGCTGGAAGACCATCCCGATCTGCCGCCGCAGCCCCCGCAGCGTCGCCGGATCCGCGCCGGTGACGGCCCGGCCGCCGACGCGCACCGTGCCCGCCGTCGGCTCCACCAGGCGGTTCAGCGCGCGCAAGAACGTTGTCTTGCCCGCGCCGGAGCGGCCGAGGATGACGACGAACTCGCCCGACGCGATGGTGAGCTCGATACCGTCGACGGCGACCACGGCCGGGGGCAGGACGACGCGCAGGCCGGCGACTTCGATCATCGCGGACGAGCGCGCGGCCGCGGGACTCAGCGCGGTCGGACGCCGAGCAGCTCGACGGCCGCGCGCACGGGATCGTAGTCACGATCCTCGGCCGGCTCGAAGCCGTCGATGTCGTACATGCGTTTGAGCAGCGACGCGTAGGCGGGCCCGCGCATCTGCACCAGCGCAGTCCGTACCTTGGCGAAGATTTCCGGACCGAGGCCGTCGCGGGCCGCGATGCCGGCCTCGGGGATCGGCGTCGTTTCTGCGACGAAGATGATCTTGTCGCGCTCGGCGGGATCCGTCAGGTACTGCTCGCGGGCCATGTCGAACGACGCGATCGCGTCTACGTGGCCATTGAGCAGGGCGCGCATCGCCGCGTCGTGGGCGCCGGCGAACATCACCTCTCGAAAAAACGTCTTGGGGTCCCGGTCACGGACGAGGCCGCGCTGGATCAGCAGCACCATCGGATAGGTGTAGCCGGACGAGGAGCTCGGATCCACGAACGCGATCGTCTTGCCCCGCAGCCCTTCGAGCGTCGTGATGCCGCTGTCGCGGCGCACGTAGATGCGCGAGGTGAACGTGCTCTTGCCGTGCCAGAGGTTTCGCGCCACGATGCGCGCCTTCGCCTCGCGGCTGGCGAGCACGTACCCCACCGGATGAACGAACGCGAGGTCGGCGGTGCGATTGCGCAGCGCCTCGATGACCGCGGCATAGTCGGAGGCGACCGTCACGCGCACCGGCGCGCCGTACAGCTTGCCGAGAGCTTGCCCAAACTCCTCACCGGCGGCGAGCAAGTCGGTCGGCTTCTGCGACGGCGTCAGCACCAGGTGCAGCGGCTGGGCGGCGACCGGCAGCGGCGTCGCCCACGCGAGGGCGGCGAGCAACAGTCCGAGCAGAATCTTCACCGCGCGCGAGCATAACAGGTGACTGTCAAATCCCGTCAGCGTCCCGCTCGAGCAGCGGACAGGAACTCGCCAGGCCTGACCGCCTTGGCGCGTCCAAATGCCCATCGCGGCGGCGATCGGCGACTCTGGCCCGGCCGTTGCTCTCTCCAGGGATGGACCTCGCTCCGATAAAGGCAAACCAGTCGTGAGGCTGGGACGCAAAGCCACGGGCCTGGGAATGGGTTCCAGGTAGCCGGGTTGCCGAAGAACGAAGGGAGCCGGCCGTGCACGCCAGATTTCTGGCCGGCGTCCGCGTGCTGCTCGTCGACGACGACGAGCTCGTCCGCGAGGCGCTCCACGATTATTTTGTCGACTGCGGCGCCGTCGTCGTCGCGGTCGATTCCGCCAGGCGCGGGCTCGAAGCGTTCACGCACGCGCCGCCCGACGTGCTGGTGTCCGATCTCCAGATGCCCGCCGAGGACGGCTTCTGGCTCATCGCGGCCGTTCGCGCGCTTTCAGCCGGCCAAGGCGGGCGGGTGCCCGCGGTGGCCGTGAGCGGTGACGTGACGAGTGCTTCCCGGGCGATCGCCGCGGGCTTTCAGGCGGTGCACAGCAAGCCGCCGCGCTTGCCCGAGCTGGCGGCGCTGGTCGCGCGGCTCGCCGGAGTCGAGGAGTAATATTCCCAGCCGTGGCGTCATCGATCCTCGACGTCCGGCGCTGGCCGGACGTCCGCCAGAGCTTTTCGTGGGACGCGCTGTGGCCGCTCTTCGACGGTGACCGCGCCCGATTGAATCTCGCACACGAATGCGTCGACCGGCACGCCGGCGACGCCGTGGCCGTCCGACTGCTCGACGCCGACAGTCGTCCGATCGAGCATTCCTTCGCCGAGCTCGCCCAGTGGTCGTCGCGGTTCGCCAATCTCCTCGAGGCCGACGGCATCGCCGCGGGCGAGCGCGTGGCCATCATGCTCGAGCCGTCGCTGGCGTTCTACGGCGCGCTGTTCGGCGCGGTCAAGCGGGGCGCGGTCGCGGTGCCGCTGTTCACGCTGTTCGGCCCCGATGGCGTCGCGCTGCGCGTGGACGATTGTCGGCCGCGCCTGCTGCTGGTCGCGCGCGATGCCGAGCGCTGGCAGTCGTTGCTGCCGGACGTTCGCGTCGTCGCGCTCGACGCGACATTCGCCGCGCGACTCGCCGAGCAGAGTCCCCGACACGCGTCGCGCACGGCAGCCGACGACCTCGCTGTCCTGCAGTACACGTCGGGCACGACGCGCGCGCTGCCCGAGGCCGTACGTCACACCCACCGCGCGGTGGTCACGCTGATGGTCGCGGCGCTCTACGGCGTCGGCCTCGAGCGTAGCGATCGGTACTTCTGCCCGTCGTCGCCGGCGTGGGGTCATGGGCTCTGGCACGGCACGATCGCACCGCTGGCGCTCGGCATTGCGGTCGGCTCGCTCGCCGGCCGCTTCGATCCGGCGCGGTTCGCGGCGGCGCTCGACACGTTCGCGATCACCAACGTGGCGGCCGCGCCGACCGTGTATCGCATGGCGCGCGGGGCAGGGTGGACGCCGACCGCCCGCATCGCGAAATGCTCGTTCACCGGCGAGCCGATGGACCCCGCCACTCGCGACTTCCTCGCGCGGACGCTGCGCGCAGCGCCGTGCAGCATGTACGGCAGCACGGAGGTTGGCGTCATCCTCGTGGATTACCCCGGCTTCGAGGGCTACACCGTGCGGCCCGGGGCTCTCGGCTCGGCCGCGCCGGGCTGGACGGTGGGCGTCGTGGACGACACGGGCGTTCCTGTCGCGACCGGCACGATCGGAGAAATCGCGGTCCGTCGGCGTGGGACCTGGTTCCCGGTGAAGGATCGCGGCTGGATCGACGCCGACGGATACGTCCACCACGCCGGCCGCTCAGACGACGTCATCATCTCCGCGGGCTGGACGATGAGCGCCGTCGAGATCGAGCAGGTGCTGTTGCGCCATCCCGACGTTCGCGACGCCGCCGTGATCGCGGTGACGGACGCGGCGCGCGGTCAGGTGCCCAAGGCCTTCGTCGTCGCCGAGCGTGCCGGCGAGGCGTTCGAGCGGGAGATCCAGGAGTGGGTCAAGACGCGACTGAGCCTGCATGAGTATCCGCGCGCGGTGCAGGTGATCGACGCATTGCCGCGCACGCCGGCCGGCAAGGTCGATCGCCGTGCGCTGCGTGAGAGGGAGGCTTCGTGAAGTTTCCGACGATCACCGACGAGTCGCTGGCCGCGCTGCGTGCACGAGTGGGTCGCGACGTGCCGCGGCCCGAGCCCTACATCGAGGTAGCGACGCGCGATGCCATCCGCCACTGGGCGCACGGCATCGGCGATCGCAATCCACACTGGGCGGCCGCGCGCGTCGCGCCGCCGACGATCCTGTTCGCGATGGACCGCATCGTGTCCGGTTACGTCGGCGGACTGCCGGGGATTCACGCCATGTATGGCGGCACCGAGTTCCGCTGGCGGCGCCCCATCCGCGAGGGCGATCGGCTCGTGGGCCGAAGCGTGCTGCTGCCGCTCGAGGAGAAGCCTTCGAAGTTCGCGAAGCGCGCGATCAAGCAGACGTACCACACCACGTTCGTCGACAACGCCGGCGCCATCGCCGCCGAAGCCGACTCGTGGTGCTTCCGGACCGAGCGCGACACCGCACGCGAGCGGCGGAAGTACGCGCCCGTCGAGCCGCATCGCTACGGTGAGGCGCAGCTTGCGAGCATTCGCGCCGCCTATCGCGCGGAGCGCCCGCGCGGTGCCACGCCACGCTATTGGGAGGACGTGAAGGTCGGCGACCGGGTCGACGAGATCGTGAAAGGTCCGCTGACGATCACGTCGATCGTGGCGTTCGTGCAGGGCTGGGGCAGCCTGTACGTGCGCGCGCACGGCCTGGCGTTCGATCTCTTCGATCGTCATCCCGCGCTCGGCATTCCGAACGCGTTTGCAGTGCCGGAGCCGCCGGAGCGGGTGCATTGGGACGAGGCGCTCGCGCGCGCGGTCGGTGTGCCCGGCGCTTACGACTATGGCCCCGAGCGCGTGGCGTGGCTCGGCCATCTCGTGACGAACTGGATGGGCGACGACGGATTCCTGGCACGGCTCGCGGTGCAGGTTCGCCGCCACAACCTGATCGGCGATACCACGTGGTGTCGCGGTCGCGTGCGCGCGCGCGTCGAGCCGAACGAGGTGACGCTGGAGCTGGAAGCCGTCAACCAGCGCGACGAGACGATCGCGGTGGGCGAGGCGACCGTGATCCTGCCGCGGCGCGCCGCCTAGCGCGGCGCGCCGCTCTTGGGCTCGCCGGTCCTGCGATCGACGCGCACGAGGTTGTAGCCCTTCGTGCGCATGCAGCGGTCGTAGACACGCTGCTGCGAGGCCATCTGCGCCGATGGATCAGGCCAGCGATCGTACCAGCCCGGGACGTCGGACCACGGAGGACCCCAGGCTCGATACATCGGTCCCCAGCCGAACGGCGCGGCGTCGAGCCACACATCGTGAACGAGAAGGGACGCCTGCGTGCGACAGATCTGCTCGTCGGCGCGCACCTGCGCCGCTGTCGAGTCGGGCCGCATCCACGCGTATGAACAGCCGCCCAGCAACGAGGAGAGAGCGAGTACGGCTATACCATGTCGCATGCCGCGCGAAACCCATCACGCGGTGTGCCAGCGACTTATGACCTCCGCGGCGAAAAGTTTCAAAATGTCCTCGCGCGCGGCGAAGCCCGCGCCGGGCGCCTGGGGAAATGCGATGACGCGCCTCAGCCCAGGTACTTCGGCCAGGCGATCCACCTGCGCCGCGACGTCGTCGGGCGTCCCGGCCAGAGCCATGAGGTCGACGAGCCGATCGGTCACCAGTGTGCGATGGCGCGATGCCGCCGTCGCGTGCTCGTAGGCGTCGTAGGCTTCGCGCACCCGGCGGATCGCGGTCTCGTCTTCGTCCGGGAGTCGAACAGGCAGCGGGTGACGACACGCCGACGCCACCCGACCGCGGGCATGATCGCGCGCGCTCGCGCGGTCACGGCCGATCGACATCGGCGCCCAGAGCGCGACGTCGAGCGCGGCGGGATCGCGGCCCGCCTGTCTGGCGCCCGCGGCGACGCGCTCGATCGCGACGCGCAGCACGTCCGGAGACACAGTGGCGTACACGATCGCGCCGTCACCGAGGCGGCCGGCAGTCTCGAGCATCCGTGGGCCGGAGCCCGCGAGATAAATCGGAATCGCGCGCGGCGCATCGAGCCATGCCAGGCGTCCGTCGATGCCGGTGTCGAAGCGCACGGCGTGGCCGGCCAGGAGATCACGGAGCGCGATCGCGGTCTTCGCGAGCGTCGCCGCCTTGCCGACCTGGGCCAGCGCGAGCCCCATCGTCTGAGCGCTCGAGCCCCCGGTGCCGACGCCGATCACTACGCGGCCCGGAGCCAGATCGTGCAGCGTCGCGATCGCGCTGGCCGTGACCGACACGTGGCGCGAGTGCGGCACGGTCACGCCGGGACCGAGGCGGATGCGCGAGGTCGCCGTGGCGCATGCGGCCAGCGTGACCCAGAGCTCGCGGCAGACCAGGTGCGAGTCGGTGATCCACGCGGTGTCGAAGCCGAGCCGCTCGGCGAGCTGGACCTGGCGAACGACGTCCGGCAGCGGCTCGGTCGCCAGAATCGCGAGGTCGAACTTCACGCGGCGGATGTCATGCGCGCGGCCGGCCGGCGGAGGCGCGTTGCACCTCGTTGCGGAAGCCGACCGGATCGTGCACGCGCGCGAAGACTTCGCGCGCGCCGCCGGTGCCCGTCACGATGAGGTCGCCGTAGTTGAGCATGCGGCCGAGCAGCCCCTGCGTAACGGAGATCGACTCGACCTTGGCGAGCAGCAGCTCGGTCGTGTAGCGGGCGACGAGTCCGACCTTGAAGATGAGCCGCATGGACGTGACCGCAAACTCCGATGTTCGCAGCTCGATCCAGCGCACGAGCCACCAGAGCGCTCCGGCCACCGCCACCGCGACGCCGACGTACCAGGCCCAGGGAGGCTCCGAGACCTGCGTGAGGGCGATGGCGACAACGACACCGAGCAGCGTGACGAGGCTGGCCTTGAGGTAGAGGACCCAGTGCAGCCGGGTCTTGTAGAGCACCCGCTCATCCGGCAGGAGGTGGCGCTCGACGTAACCCACGCGGGCGAGCCTAGTCCCGCCCGCGTGAGCAGTCAAACACGCTCAGGCAACGGATGCCCCACGGCCCCCGCGGACGCACCATTGAGCCGGTACGGTGCGGGGCTTGCGCGGCGCGCGCCGCCGGCGGTAGCGTAGCGCCACCCTCGTCAAGGAGGAGGCCGTCATGATGACTGTGAGCCGCCGTCGTTTTCTGACCCTGGCCGCCGCGGCTGCTGCGCTGGCATCCGCGCCGCGGCGGGCCTACGCTCAGGGCATGATCACCCCGGGAGATACCGACGTTCTCGCCGTCATCGACGTCCAGAACTGTTTCGTGCCGGGCGGCACGCTGCCGGTGCCCGAAGGGGACAAGATCATTCCGATCATCAACCGGATCGCGCCGGCGTTCCGTCACGTCGTCATCACGCAGGACTGGCACACCAAAGGCCACGTCTCGTTCGCCTCGAGCCATGCCGGCAAGAAGCCGTTCGAGACGACGTCGTTGACGTACGGCACGCAGGTGCTCTGGCCGGACCACTGCATCCAGGGCACGGCGGACGCCGAGCTGCACAAGGACATCAAGATCCCGCACGCGGAGCTCATCATCCGCAAGGGTTATCGTCAGCAAGTGGACTCGTACTCCGCGTTCCTCGAGGCCGACCGGAAGACGAAGACGGGGCTGGGCGGCTACCTCAAGGAGCGCGGTTTGACGCGCGTGTTCTTCGTCGGCCTCGCCACCGATTTCTGCGTCGCGTGGTCCGCGCTCGACGCGCGCAAGGCGGGCTTCGAGGCGCTCGTCATCGAAGATGCGACGCGAGGGATCGACGCTGGCGGCTCGCTCGGCAAGGCGTGGTCGGACATGAGCGGGGCGGGCGTCAAGCGGATTCAATCTACCGACATCCGGGTATAGCGATGGACATTCCGATGGATCCGGACACCAGCGAGCGGCTGTTGGCGCTGCTGAAGAAGACTGAGGCGCAGGTCATCGCGGACTGGAAGTGGCCCCTCTGGCGTCGGGAGGACGACGAGGACCGACGGGAGGTGTAGGGCCGCGTCTTCGGTGGCATTGCCGTTTACGCTGACGCGCCGATGATCCGGCTCGCTGAACGACCGTGGCCGGCGGCGGCGCGTCTCGCCCGCGATCCGCGCAGCGTGGTGCTGCTACCGCTCGGCGCCGTGGAGCAGCATGGTCCGCATCTGCCGCTGCTCGTCGACTGGCTCGGCGCGGAAGAGCTTGCGCGTCGCATCGCTCCGCATCTGCGACGCGCCGGGTGGCGGCCGATCCTGCTGCCCGGTCTGCCCTACGGCGCCGGTCCGCTCGCGCGTGGCTTCGCGGGCACGATCTCGCTGTCCGCGCGCACGCTCACCGCCGTCGCGTCGGAAATTCTCGAGGCGCTGGTCGCCCATGGCTTTCGCCGCTTCGTGCTTGCGAACTACCAGGCGGATCCCGCGCACCTGGAGGCGATGGCGCGTATCAAGCGCCGCGTCGAGCGCCGCCGCGCGGTGCGCGTGCTCTTCGCCGGATTCGCGCCGGCGACACAGGCGCAGCGGGCGATGACGAACGCGCGCGTGACGCGGCTGCTCCGAAGTCCGCGGCCCGATCGTGAGTGGCACTCCGGCGAGATGGAGACATCGCTCGTGCTCGCTGTCCGGCCGCGCCTCGTGCGTGCTCGCGTCGCGCGGCGGCTGCCGCCGCACTGGACCGATTTTCGCGCGGCGCTCGCCGCGGGCCGGTCGTTTCGGGAGATGGACACGACGGGACGCGGCTACTTCGGCTGGCCAGCCGCGGCGCGCGCGGCCACGGGCCGCCGCGGGCTGGTGCTACGCGCGCGGCTGATCGCGGGCGTCGTGCTCGCGGGGCTTGGCCGGCCGGTCAGGACGCGATGAGCCGCCCGCGCAGGCGCTCGACCTGCTCGGGGAACGGCACGCCGCCGCGATCGGTCATGGGCGTCGTGTCGGCGAGACCGGTGTGCAGCTCGACGAGGATCGGGCCTTCCTCGCGCAGCAGCGACGGCAGCCGCCGCTCGAGCTCGGCGAGCTCGTCGATCGCGTAGGCAGCTCGGTAGCCGGCACCCTTGGCCATCTGCACGAAATCCACGCCGCCGCCGCCCGGAATCTCTTGCGCCCCCGACGTGTGATAGACACCGTTCTTGAACACGAAGTGCACGAGATTGCGCGGCGCCGCGCCCGCCACCGTCGCGAGAGAGCCCAGCTGCATCAGCAGCGAGCCGTCGCCGTCGAACACGAGCACGCGCCGGTCGGGTCGCGCGAGCGCCAGGCCCAGTCCCAGCGACGACGCGCCGCCCATGAAGCCAACGCAGCCGACGGACAGATCGTCGGGCGCGAGCGTGCGCCACGCCGGCCCCGTCGTCATCGTCGGCACGCAGAGCGCATCCCCGCGCGCCTTGGCGATGGCACGCAGCGCGTCCTCGGGCTTCATCGCCATCACGCCGTCTCCAGACCGACGAGCACGGCCGCCGGACCGCGACGCTTTTGCGCCAGCCGGAAGTATTCGGGAATGAACCGCACGTCGTCCGGCCCCTCGAGCCGCGCGTGCGGCACGCCGAAGAGGTCCAGCAGCGGCTCGCAATAGCGCACCATGGAGTGGCGGGACTCACGGGGCTCCTTGTCCCGCTCGCGCTGGAGCAGGCCGATCATGTAAAAGATCGGTACGCGGCCGTCCATCGCGACGCCACGCAGCGTGTTGACCGAGGCATAGAGGCCGGCGTGTTGAATCATCAGTGCGAAGGGCTCACCGCCCATCCAGAGCCCAGCGGCGATGGCGTTCGCCTCGTCCTCGGTCGAGCAGGTGAGCACACGCAGCGCGCGGTCCTTGTCGAGCGCGGCAAGCACGGTCTTCTGATGCGTGTCGGGCACGCTCAGCACCCAACCCAAATGGTCGTGGCGCGGACGCACGCCCTCCGCGGCGAGCGCGGCGCGCGCTTCGCGGAACGTGTCTTTGAGCGTGTCGATGATGAGCGGCGCAGGAATCGATTCGGGCATCGGGCCCTCCGGGATCGAAGTCGCCCGATTCTACATCGAAACGCGCGTCGTCTCGTGGCTAGCGAGGAGGAACGCCCAATGCCACCTCACCTATACAGTTGGTGCTCGACGGAACATAGTTGGCGCTGGACGCAAGAAGCAGTCGCAATCGTGGAGGGCCGATGGATGCGCGCGATCGCATCGACCAGTGGAGCCGCCGCCCGCGTGTCGAGCGTCTTGCGCGGCTTGCCGCGACGCCGGCCGAGCTGACGGCGAAGCTCAGCGGCGTCTCGGCGGCGGTGCTCGCGCGCCGTCCCGCGCCTGCGGCATGGGCGCCGGTGGAGGTGATCTGCCACCTCCGCGACCTCGAGGAATCGTTTCACGAACGGCTCGACCTCATTCTGACGAGCGACGAGCCGTGCTTTCCCACCACGAATCCCAACCGCTGGGCCGAGGAGCGCCAATACGCGCGAAACGACGCGCACGCAGCGGCCCGCGCGTTCGGTCGTCGCCGCGAGCAGACGCTCCAGTTACTGCACGACGTTCGTGGCGACGACTGGTCGCGGGCCGGGCGACAGCTCGATTCACGCGGACGTCGAACGCTCGATGATTTCGTCACGCTCATGGCCTGGCACGACGACAATCACCTGGAACAGCTGTCGCGCGCACTGGAAGGTCGGGAGTGAGAGGCAGTGGGGGCCGACGGACGGCCCCCACCGGGTGACGTGGCTTACGCGGCGACGGCGTGCCGCACGCTGAGTCGATCGATGATCTGAACGTCCGAGCGGAGTCGCGCCGCTTCCTCGCGCGCGAGCCGCAGCACGGCGTCGCGGCTGGAGGCGTCCGGGACTTCGCCGCCGATCTCGATCGTCGCCGGACCGTTGCCCCACGTGGGAACGTGCGCGGTCGGCGTCAGGACCAGCCCAGCCAGCCGCGAGTCACGCATCAGCGCATCGGAGACCTGGGCCTGCAAGTGCACGGCCTCGGCATCGCGCTTGCGCTTGCGATCGTAGAGCTTGACGGCGACGCCGACGAGTACCAGGAGCGCGAGGATGACGAGGAATCCGAGCGCTGCCGAGCCTCCGCTCGACGTCGCGCCCGCGGCCGGCGGCGTACCGGCGGCCGGTGCCGTAGCCGATGTCTGCGCCCACGCAATGCCGAATATCGTCATGGTGCACCCCCTGCTTATCAGACGTCAAAAACAGCAACGGGGGTGCCAGCAACAACATGGGCGTTTCAAAACGAAGGCACTTGCGACTCGTCGGCATGGGGGTTGCTTACTACATTGTCCTCATGCGTGTCGTGATCGAAGGACTCGGCGACGATCGCGCGCTACGCACGCTCGTGAATGGAAAAGTGTCGACGTCGCTAGGTCGACTGCACGTGCCCGCAACGACCGCGCGCGTGCAGTTCACCAGTGAAACGGGTGCCAAGGGCGGCCCGACGCTGCGCTGCTCGATCACCATTGACCTTCCACGCCGCCCCGAACTGCACGCCGACGTGACGGCCGAGACCGTCCGGCTGGCGTTCGAGCAGGCGTTCGGCATGCTCGAGCGTCAGGTGGAGCGCGATCGCGCGCGCCGCCGCGAAGACCGGCGCCGACCGAAGAAGTACTATCTCGCCAAGCGCCTGCTCGAGCCGGGATCCTCGCCGGAGGCGCTCCCGATGCGCCCCGCCATCGGTCGGCGTCTCGTGCGGCGCAAGACGGCGTAGCCTGCCCCGCGGCGGGTGTAAATCCTGCCGTCTCGCGGTCGCAAAATGCGAACATCGGCCGACGCGCCCGCCGGCTTGGCGTCCGCGTTACACTCCGCGCATGATCAAACGGATCGCAGTCCTGGGCTCGGGAGCCATCGGCTCCGTGGTTGGCGGCCTGCTGACGAAGGCCGGTCACGACGTCACGCTCGTCGATCAGTGGCCGGAGCACATCGAGGCGATGAAGAAGGTCGGCCTCCGCCTCTCGGGCACGTGCGGCGAGCATCTCGTCCCGGTGCGCGCGCTGCAGCTGCACGAGCTGCAGTCGGTGGACGCGCCGTTCGATGCGGCGTTTCTGGCGGTCAAGAGCTATGACACCGACTGGGCGGCGCAGCTGGCGGCGCAATACCTGAAGCGCGACGGCGTCATCGTCGACTTTCAGAATGGAATCAACGACGAGCGTGTGGCCGCGGTGGTGGGACGTGAGCGAACGCTGGGCTGCGTCATCGCGATCAGCGCCGGCATGTACGAGGCGGGCCACGCGATCCGCACCGACACGGGGCAGGTCGGGTTCTACGTCGGCGAGCTCGACGGCCGTGACACGCCGCGCGCTCAGGAGCTGGCCCGCCTGCTGAGCGACGTCGCGCTGACGAAGGTCACCACAAATCTGTGGGGCCAGCGCTGGTCCAAGCTCGCGGTCAACTGCATGGGCAACGCGCTCGCCGGGCTCTCCGGCCTCGGCTCCGCCGAGCTGCGGCTTCAGCCAGGGCCTCGGCGCGTGTCGATCCAGCTCGGCGCGGAAGTCGTTCGTGTCGGCCGCGCGCACGGACACACGATCGAGCCGCTGATCGGCGGTATCGACGCGCAGCGTGTCGTGGACGCCGCGGAAGGCCGCGGGCTCGCCGAGGTCGAGGCCGATCTGGCCGCAGAGGCGAAGCGACGCACGGGTGGCCGGCCCTCGCTCCTACAGGACGTGATGAAGCGCCGGCGCACCGAGGTGGATCACCTCAATGGTCACGTGTCGGCCGAAGGCCGCAAGACCGGCGTGCCGACGCCGTTCAACGACGCGATCGTCGCCGCCGTGCGCGCGCATCCCGTGGGACAGCTCACGCCGAATATCAAGCATCTGGATCCGCTCATCGCGATGCTGCCGCCCGGACAGCGCCCGTGAACGTCGAAATCCGCCGCTGACTGTTCTGAGGCGATCATCGCCGGGAGGCTGTGCGCCTCCGCGAAGAGCTGAGCCGAGAGGGCATCACCGCGCCGATCCGTCTCGGCGGGCTGGGCGAGCTCACGGTGAAGGTGGACGGACGCGCAGTCTTTTCCTACAAACAGGCGGGTCGAATGCCCCAGCCCGGTGAGGTCGCCCGGCTGGTCAAGGAGACGCCCCGATGACGACGGCGACGACGCTGACGCTGGGCGACGTGACGCTCACGCGCGTGATCGAGATCGGACGATCGTCGTTCCCGACGACGTCGATGCTGCCGGAATCCACCGCCGAGGGCGTCGCGCGTCACCACGCGTGGCTCAAGCCGCATTTCTGGGACGACGCCACCGACGATCTCGGCTCGCGCATCGGCACCTGGATCGTGCGCACGCCCGAGCATCTCATTCTGATCGACACGGGTGTCGGCAACGACAAGAACCGCGCGAGCAACCCCATCTGGCATCGTCGCTCCGGCACGTTTCTCGATGACCTCGCTGCCGCGGGCGTCACCGCTGAGCAGGTCGATCACGTGGTGATCACGCACATGCACGTCGATCACGTCGGCTGGAACACGCGTCTCGTGAACGGCGCCTGGGTGCCGACGTTTCCGAACGCGCGTTACGTCTTTGCCGGCGAGGAGTGGTCGTTCTGGAAACACGAGAGCGAGCGCGGCGGCGACGAGTACGGGTGCATCGACGACAGCGTGCTGCCGATCGTTGCCTCCGGGCAAGCACAGCTGGTGGATGACACGCATCGCATCGATCGCTGGCTGCGATTCGAGCCGTCCGTCGGACACACCCCCGGTCACGTGTCCGTTCGGCTCACGACGAGCGCGGGCGACGCGGTCTTCTCGGGCGATCTCATGCATCGCGTGGTGCAGGTGGCCGAGCCGCAGTGGTCGAGTCGGTTCTGTTACGACGGCAAGCAGGCGGCGACGACGCGGCGGGAATTCGTCGAGCGCCACGCGGACACCGGCACGCTGATCCTCGCGGCGCACTTTCCGCGGCCCGGCGTGATCGTGCGCGAGCGGGCCGGGCTACGTTTCAAGCCGACCGCGTAGGTCGGCCGCTTCAGGCCGTTTCGGCGAGCTCCACGGCGGTCACGCGGACTTTGCCCTCTGCTGCGAGCATCAGCAGCAGTGACGTCGCTCCCGCCGGCGAGAGGTTGAGACGGTGGGCCAGGTCGCGCATCGACTGCGGGCCGTCGCGCAAACACGCCAGCACCTGATCGTCCAGCTCGCTCCACCAGGTCTGCTCTACGGTGGTGGTCGTCATCCTTGCCTCCGCGGTCGACCGCTCGCAAGGACGGTGCCACGCGTGTAAGAGCGCGGATTCGCGCGTGCACGCTCGTGCACGCGCGTGGCGCGCGCGGTCAACTGCATAGCGCGTGGGCGGAAATTCGCCCGATGCCCGTGCGTCGGGCAGCAGCTCAGAGACGGCTACTCTTCGCCCGCGGGCGCGAGCCACGGGCACACGACACGCTCGACGAGCGCCACCGCGCCGAAGAGCACGATGGCCATGAGCGAGAGCAGGATCATCGAGCTGAACGCCAGCTCGGTCTTCCAATAGGACGTCGCCGACAGGATCACGTAACCGAGCCCCTTGTCCGAGCCGACGAACTCGCCGACGACGGCGCCGATCACCGCCAGCGTGATGGCGACCTTTGCGCCGGCGAAAAAGAACGGCATGGCCATCGGCAAGCGCACTTTCACGAATGTCTTGAAGGCGCTGGCGCGATAGGACCGGCTGAGGTCGAGCAGCTCGGGCGGAGTGGCCGCCAGGCCCGTGGCCGTGTCGACGACGACGGGGAAGAACGCCACGAGAAACGCGACGATGACTTTGGGCACTTCGCCGTAGCCGAGCACCAGCAGCAGCACGGGCGCGATGGCGATCTTCGGCACGGACTGCGCCAGAACAATGAGTGGATAGACGGCGCTGCGGAGCACCGGTGAGTACACGATCAGCACGGCGAGCGGCACGCCGACGATCACCGAGAGCGCGAAGCCGCCGAGCGTCTCGTAGAGCGTCACCCACGCGTGCCCGAGGAAGCGATAGCGCCAGTCCCAGCCCTCCGCGAGAATGGCGGAGGGCGCCGGCATCACGAAGCGCGGAATGCGAAATGCCTGGGTGGCGGCCTCCCACACGAGCAGCGCGCCGACGAGCGTCGCAGCCGGAACGACCGATTCCGCCACGACGCGGCGGCGGATCATCGCGCCGCGACCCGGCGGGCGAAGATGAGCGCGCGAACTTCGTCGCTGACAGCCTTGAAGCGCGGGTCGAATTCCAGCTCCATCGTCCGCGGTCGCGGCAGGCCGACGTCCAGCACGCGGGCGATGCGTCCAGGCCGCGGCGTCATCACCACCACGCGATCAGCGAGCAGGATCGCCTCGGGGATCGAGTGGGTGACGAAGAGAATCGTCTTGCGCCGTTCTTCCCAGATGCGCAGCAGCTCGAGGCTCATCTCCTCGCGGGTCATCGCGTCGAGCGCGCCGAACGGCTCGTCCATCAGCAACAGGCTTGGATCCGGCAGGAGCGCGCGGCAGATCGCCACGCGCTGTTGCATGCCGCCCGACAGCTCACGTGGATACTTCGTCTCGAAGCCCGAAAGTCCCGTGAGCTCGAGCAGATCGAGCGCTGTCTTGCGGTATTGCCGCGGCTCGAGACCGAGCATCTCGGCGGAGAACAAGACGTTGTCGAGCACCGAGCGCCACGGCAGAAGCACCGGCTGCTGGAAGACGAAGCCGACGTCGGCGAACGGCTCGCGCACGGGCTGGTCGCGGACGTGGATCGCGCCGCGCGTCGCGGGCGTGAGCCCGGCCACCAGCTTCAGCAGTGTGCTCTTGCCACAGCCGCTTGGGCCGACCAGCGTGACGAATTCGTTGGGCTCGACGTGCAGCGTGACATCTTCGACGGCTCGGACGAGGTCACCGCGCCGGGTGCGCCAGGTCTTTTCGACCCCGTCGAGCCGGATCACGAATGCGCGGGCGCAGCGTACCTGTCGAACGGCAGCGGGGTTGCCACGGCCGCCCGGCACGCGGCGGCGACGAACGGCGCGAGCCGACCCGCGACTGCGCGCGCTTCACCGGAGGCGCGGTGCTGGCGCTCGGCCGCTTCCTGCGCGCGGGCATAGATCCGCTCCTCGTCGACGGTGGTGACACGTCCGCCCTCGACGACGATACGGCCACCCACGAGCACGGTGTCGACGCTCGCGCCGGTCTCGGCGTACACGAGGGCGTTGACCGGATCGGCAAGCGGGCGCAGGAACACGGAGTCGGCGCGGAGCAGGACCAGGTCGGCCTTGCGCCCCGAGGCGATGGCGCCGAGATCGGCCGCCTGACCCAGCACACGCGCGCTGCCTGCTGTGGCGAGATTCCACACCGTCGCAGCGTCGAGCCAGCGGGCGGTTTCGTGAGGGAAGCGGATCGTGCTGACCACGGACGCGATGCGCAGCGCTTCGAACAGGTTCTGGTTGTCGGCGCACACGGAGCCGTCGGTGCCGAGGCCGACGGCCACCCCGCGGTCGAGCAGCTCGCGTACGGGCGCGATGCCACAGCCAAGGCGAAGATTGCTGCCGGGGTTGTGCGCGATGGCGCCACCGGCATCGGCTAACATCTTGATGTCTTCCTCGGCCAGCCACACGCCGTGCGCGCCGACGAAGCTGGGACCGAGGAGCCCATGCGCAGCGAGCCGCGCCACGATCGTCGTGCCCCACCGCCGCCGGCTCTCGATGACCTGCACTTTCGATTCGGCCAGGTGCGTGTGCACGCCGACGCCGTACTCGCGAACGAGCCGCGCACAGCCGTCGAGGAATTCGTCGGTCGCCTGGTTGGGAATGGTCGGTGCGACCGCGACGCGCACGCGGCCTTCGGCGGCGCCGTTCCAGCGGCGAATTGCGCGCTCGGTCAGCTCGAGCAGTCCTTTGGTCGGCGCCGGCCGCATCGACTCGACGCTCGCGCGCAGATCCGAGGGCAGCAAGTCGACGAGCCCGGGGACGGTCTGGAAGAACACGACGTCGGCCACGGCCGGTGCCAGGACGACGCGGACGCCGACGTCAGTGTACGCGCGCACCGTCGCCTCGAACGCCTCGTCGGTGATGGCCGGCACGGCCATATAAAGGTCGTAGGCCGAGGTGCACCCGGTCTTGAGCATCTCGATGGCGCCGATGGCGGCCGAGAGATAGTCATCTTCGGGTGTGCGAAATCCATAGTTTGCCGGCGCGTTGGTCAGAAGGTCCTCGAGTGTCCAGCTGCCAGCGCGGCCCCTCGCCAGATGACTCGCGGCGTGAGTGTGGGCGTTGCCGAGGCCGGGCAGCGCGATGCGGCCGGCGGCGTCGAGCACGCGCGGGTCGGCCGGCGAGGCGAGCGCCGGACCGACGGCGGCGATGCGGTCGCCTTCGACGAGGATGTCGGCGCGCGAAAGCGCGGGCGGCGAGCCGCCGAGGACCTGGGCGCCACGAATGAGCACGGCCATCACTTTTTCTCTGGCAGCAGGTCGTTCGTGTAGATCTCTTCGAGCGGCACCTTGCGCTTGAGCTCGAGGTATTGCGTGTAAGTGTCGCGTGTCTTTTCCAAACGCGCCGGATCGAACTGGCCGACCGCCGCCTTGCCGGCGGTGACCTCTTCGGCGTACACGAATCGCGCGGCCACCTGCGCGGCGCCCAGCGCGCCGTCGGGGTCGACCTCCGGATGGTGCTTGCTCACGTAGCCGACGCCTTCGTCGAAGTGCTTCTGCCGGAAGGCATAGTCGGCGCCCTTGAGAGTGGCCTTGAGAAACGCCTTGAGGCCATCGGGATCCTTCGCAATCGTCTCCTCGCGTGCCACGAGCGACGTGGACGACAGGTCCAGACCGAGGTCGGCCCAGGCCGTGAGCACGCGGATGTCGGCGTTCTGCTGCTTGGCGACCTTACGGATGCGCGCCTCGTGCACGACGAAGAACGGCACGGCGTCGACGGCGCCTTTGATCAACGAAGGCGGCATGGACGCTGCGTCCATCGTCACCCATGTCACGGAGTTCGGCTTCAGCCCCGACAACCGCTCGAATACCGGCCAGAGAATTTGATGGCTGTTGCCCGGCGAGATCGCCAGCTTCTTGCCCTCGAGCTCCTTCGGCGTCTTGATCGGCGAGTCGGCGCGAACGAAGATGCCGTGCGGCGGCCGCCGATACCACAGGGCGATGGCCTTGACCTTCACGTCGGTGTTCGCGCGCGCCGCGATGAGCGCGGAGATGTCCGAGATCCCGACTTCGCCCTGGCCGGCCGCGATGCGCTTGACCGTATCGGCCGAGCCCTGCCCACGGATGATCTTCACGTCGAGGCCCTCGTCGCGGTACCAGCCTTTCTCGAGCGCCGTGTAGTGCGGCACGTACTCGCCGGTGGGGACGAAGTCGAGGATGAGCGTGTACGCCCGCAGGGTCTTTTGCGCGACGCCGGGAACGGGCAAGGCGAGAAGCGCGAGCAGCAGAACGAGTGTGAGCATTTTTGGAGCAGCGCGAGTCATATGGGCGCCATGCATCTCACGCGATCCTGAGCGTGTCAAGCGACGTGGCGGCCAGTCACCGCCGGTTCGCCGGTGGCCCATTCACGGGCGGATAACGATACCAATCCACGGCGCGCTCGCGCCCCGGGATCAACAGCAGCAACGCCCACGTGACCTCTTCGTGCTCCGCGACGAGCCAACCGTCGAGCGATTTTCCGAGCGAGACGGTTTCGAAGTGCCACGTCGGCCCGAGCCAGCTCTTGCCCAGCGCGCTGCGTCGCAATTCGATCCTGCTCCCATGGCAGCTTACGGTGCCTTCACTGAATCGCCAGCGCTGGGCGTCGCCAGCCTTGATCTCGAAGATGTCGTCCTCGGGAAACGAGATGCTCGCGACGCTGCCCGCGGCGCCCGCGATCTCCTTGCCGGTGGCCAGCCACGTGAGTCGATAATCCTGCTCGCCCGAGCGGCCGCCGGGGCCGCGCTCGCCGCGCTGCGCATACGTTCCCACAATGCCGTGGCAGCCTCGTGCCACGTCGTTCAGGGCCGCCCAGCCTACGGGATAGGGCGTCACATAGCTCGAGCAGCCGCCGATCAGCGCGCCGAGCGCGACGAGACGCACCAGCCGCAGCCGGTTCACCCGTTCAGCGCGCGATGGCGGGGCGTCGATCGAACCACGGCCGCGCCGTCTCGAGCTGGGCAGCCAGGCGGAACAGCGTGGCCTCGTCCCCGTACCGCGCGACGAGCTGCACCGCGACCGGCATATCACCCGGCGCAATGCCGAGCGGCAGCATCATGGCGGGCTGGCCGGTGATGTTGAACCAGACTGTGAAGGGCGAGAAGTGAAAGACTCGCCGCCAGTACTCGTCGACGTCGTCGAGCATCATGTCGATCCAGCCGAGCTTGGGCGGCAGCGTCGCGAGCCCCGGCGTGAGAAGAATGTCCCAGCGCTCGTGGAAGGCTGCCATCTGTCGGCCGAGGCGATGGGCCATTTGCGTGGCGCGTACGTAGTCGGCGCCGCTCACGCGCGCGCCCATCTGGCCCGTTGCCCACGTGACCTTCTCGACCTCGTCTTCGCGCGCCGGACGGCCTTTCGCCGGATTGCTGCCGAGGTTCACGACGGTGTTCGCGGCCGCCAGCGTCAGGAACGTCGGCACCACGGCCGCACCTTCGACGTCGGGATTGGCCTCCTCGACGTGATGACCGAGGTCGGCACACAGCTTCGCGGTCTCGGCCAGCGCGCGCAGACTCTCGGTCTCGACCTTGGCGCCGTTGGGCGTCACGCTCGTGAATGCGATACGCAGGCGGCCGGGATCGGTTTCAAGCTCTTTGGATAGCGGACGAGCGAGCGGCGGCGCCACGTACGGATCACCGAGTCCGGTGCCGGCCGTCGCGTCGAGCAGCGCCGCCGAGTCGCGTACGCTCAGCGTCACGGCGTGCTCCGCGGACAGCCCACCGAGGCCCTCGCCCAGATAGGGCGCCTGCGTGTTGCGTCCGCGTGTGGGCTTGAGACCGACGAGGCCGCAGCACGCCGCCGGCGCGCGGATGCTGCCGAACCCGTCGGTTGCGTGCGCCATCGGCAGCATGCGCGCGCCGACCGCGGCCGCGGCGCCGCCGCTGCTGCCGCCGGAGATTCGGGTCGGGTCCCAGGGATTACGAGTGGGACCGTGCATCTCCGGCTCGCAGGTGAGCGAGAGTCCGAGCTCGCAGGTGTTCGTGCGGCCGAAGATCACGAGCCCTGCGCGCTTGAGCCGGCGCACATGCTCGCTGTCGGCCGTCGGCACCGGCGCATCGGCGTAGTAGCGGCTCGAGCGCGTCATCGGCACGCCCGCGATCGATGCGGTGAGGTCCTTCATCAGATACGGCACGCCGCGGAAGGGACCGTCCGGAAGGCCGGCCGCGATGGCCTTACGGCCATAGTCGTAGAGCTTCATCGTCACCGCGTTGACCATCGGATTGCGCGCCTCGACGCGCGCGATGGCCGCCTCCAGCAGCTCCTCCGGGGATACCTCGCGCCGCGCGACCAGTGCGGCCAAACCCAGGGCGTCGTAACGCTCGTACTCGCCGAATCCGCTCATGAGGGGCTCCTTTGTCGCCGCCACTCTACAGTAGAATCGGCTCCGACCCGCATGGGGTGGCACCTTCCGTTCGATCGCGCCGAACGCTGCCTCACGCGAGGGCAGCGTGCGCTCGCGCGGCGCGATTTTGCCGGTGCGGAGAAGCTGCTGCGCGAGGCGATCACGCGCGATTCTCGGCTGGCCCACGCGCATCTCTATCTGGCGCACGCGTTGGCCGAGCAGGAGCGTCTGACCGACGCCGAGACGACGCTCGAGCGCGGAGCGGCGCTGGCGCCCGCGAACTTCGTTTTTCCGCTGCACCTCGCGATTCTGCGGCTCGACGCCGATCAGCGCGCACCGGCGCGCGACGCGCTCGGACGCGCCCTGCAGCTTGCGCCCGACAATCCGCTCGTCATCGGCTATCGGCATCTGATCGCGTGGGAGGATGGCGATCCCGGCGCCCTCGAGGCTCTGCGGCGTGAGGCGCGTGAGCTGCCCGAGTCGTTTCGTGCGCGACTGCTGCTGCGCCTCGCGGCGACGGCGCTCGCCACGCGCGGAGGCGCGGCGGCGGTGTCGCTGCTCAAGCCGGCGCCCGAGCCGCCCTTCGGTATCCCGTGGTCCCCAGCGCTGCGAGCCCGCTGGCGCCGTCGCAGGCTGGTGCGCGCGCAGAAATTGGTGGAAGCGGGACGAATGGAGGACGCGGCCGAGTATCTGGCGGCACAGCCCGATACGCTGTCGGAGCCCGGGGCGCGAGAGGTGCTCGAGCGGGTGGGCCGCGGCGGCCTCGCCGCGGTGACGGCGGCTCTCGAGCGCGCCGAGCCGCGCGAGCGCCCAGCGCTGCTGTTGCGGCGCTACGAACACGAGAACGATCTCGGCGATCACGACGCGGCGTACCGAACGTTGGAGGCATGGCTGGCCGCTCACGCAGAGGCTGGACGTCGCGCGTCGCAAGCTCCGATCGCCGAAGCGGCGGCGCGCCGGCTCGCCGAGCTGGACATCGAGCGCGGCGACTGGGAGCGTGCGCTGCAACACTGTGCAGCGTCGCGCGGGGCGCGGCCGGCGCGTGAGACGGACGGCGTGGAGGCGCTGGCGCTTCTTGGCCTCGGGCGCCGGCGCGCGGCGCGCCATCGGTTCGAAGACTTTCTGGCCGACGCGTTGTTTCCGATCGAGCTGGCGGTAGGGCGTCTCTTGGAGTCGGCGGCATGACGGCTGCAGTGGTGCGTTTTGATGGACTCCCAGGCTCAGGCTTCACCCTGGAAGCTGGGCGGTCTCACCGTCGTGCAGCTTGCGCGCCGTGTCTGGCATGAGATCGGCGACGACGAGGTCGCCGACCGGGCCGCGGCGCTCGCGTATTACTTCCTGTTCGCGCTCTTCCCCGCGCTGCTCTTCCTGACCGTTCTCCTCGGCATGCTGCCGATTCCGAATCTCATGGACAACCTGATGGAGTACGTCTCGCGGGCGCTGCCTCCCGACGCGGCGTCAATCATGCAGAAGACGCTGCGCGAGATCATCCGCGGCGCGCGCGGCGGTCTGCTGTCCATCGGCGTGCTCGGCGCGCTGTGGGCGGCATCCAACGGCATCGCGTCGATCATGACTGCACTCAACGTGGTCTATGACGTGCCCGAGGCGCGCCCGTTCTGGAAGCGCAAGGCCCTCGCCCTCGGCCTGACGCTCTTGTTCTCGGCCTTCATCCTGACCGCGCTCGTCTTGATGGTGTTCGGGCCGAAGCTCGGCGAGACGATCGCGGGCTGGGTCGGACTCGGCGCGGTATTCACGCTCGTGTGGAACGTTGTCAGCATCCCGGTCGTCGTGCTGCTCTCCAGCGTCGCCATCGCGCTCATCTACTATCTGGCGCCGGCCGTCGAGCAGAAGTTTCGCTGGGTGACGCCGGGTTCGGCCCTGGCCGTCGTCCTGTGGCTCGCGATGTCCGCGGGCCTGCGCTGGTACGTCGTGCACTTCGCCAACTACAACGCGACCTACGGCTCGCTCGGCGGCGCGATCTTGCTCATGCTGTGGCTCTATCTGAGCGGCGTCGCGCTGCTGATCGGCGCGGAGGTGAACGCCGAGATCGAGCACGCCGCCGCGGCACGCGGCGCCGCCGATGCCAAGGCCGAGGGCGAGGCGGTGCCCGGCGCGCAGCCCGCGCCAGCGCTGCCGTCGAACGTGTTGCGTCTGCCGCTGCCGATGCCTCGTGAGGCGCGCGTGGCCGCGTCGGTCACCGAGGGCGTCGCCCGTCTGGCGCGGCTCGAGGTCGAGCTCGCCGTCAGCGAGACCCGGCGCGCCGCTGTCGATCTCGGGCTGGCGTTCGGCGTTGCTGTGATCGCTGCCGTGATCCTCGTCACTGGATTGACGGTGGCGTTTGCGGCGGCGCTCGCGCCCGCGTTTGGCGCCGACTGGCGTCCGCTGCTCAGCGCGGGCGGCGGCGGCGCCTTGCTCGCGGCGGTTGCGCTGGCGTGGGCGGTCTATCGCATGCGCAATCTCGGCGTGTTGCGCGAAACGCTCGCATCGCTCAAGGAGACGTGGCAATGGGCCGAACGGCGACTGAAATCCAACACGATGTAGCCCTGGCGAGCCGTTTCCTCATCGACGCGTTCCAGGCCGCGCGCCGCCACGGCTGGCTGCCGTGGATTCCCGTCGCCGCCCTGGTGCTGGCGGGAGTGTTGCTTCGTAAGCGCCCGGTGGCCAATATCGCCGAACGGGCAGCCAGCGCCGCCGACCGCGCGCTTCAGGTCGCCGGCGCGCTGGCCGCCATCGAGCGGTTCCGCCAGGTGACGAGGAGCCGCCGCGCCGCCTGACTAACGCGCCGTCAGTCACTTCGTTCCACGATCCCGTCTCGATCTCGGGTTGGAACGCTCGCCCCACCGACGCGTTCGCAGCGGTAGATGGCTCAGCGTGCCGGGGGGAATGTGATGAGTGGAGCGAGTGCGGTCGATGTTGAGGCGCTGATGGATCAGTACGCGGGGCGGGTGTATCGCCTCGCGGCGCGCATCACTGAAAACGCTGCCGATGCCGAAGAAGTCGTTCAGGACGTGTTCTTCACCGTCTTTCGCAAGAGTGCGACGTTCGAAGGGCGATCCGCGTTTGGAAGCTGGCTCTATCGGATCGCGCTCAACGCGGCCCTGAACCGGCGGCGCGCGAAGCGCGGGCGCGTGCAGGTCTCGCTCGATCAGCTCGCGCAATCGCCCGAGAGCAGCGCGATGATCGCGCGCGCCACGCTCGATTGGTCCCAGACGCCCGAACGCCGTGTCCTCGCGCAAGAAACGCGCGCCGTCCTGAGCACGGCGCTCGATTCGCTGCCGGCTCAGTACCGGATGGTGATCGTGCTGAAGGACGTGGAAGCGCGGCGGACCGCGGACGTCGGCGCGGCGCTGCATGCATCGGGACCGTGCGTGAAGACGCGACTGCATCGCGCGCGGCTCGTGCTGAGAGAGCGTCTCACCCCGTATTTTCCCGAACGGCGGCGCCGGGGCTAGCGGCCCTGCCAGTTGGCTTTGCGCTTTTCGAGGAACGCGCGCGCGCCTTCCTTGAAATCCTCGCTCATGTAGCAGGACAGGAGCAGGTCTTCGAGGCTGCCCGGCGACGTGGCGGCGATCATCCGTCGCACCGCTTCCTTCGTCGCGGCCAGGGTCAGCGGCGCCAGCTCGGCGATGTGCGCGGCCAGCTCCTTGACGCGACCGCGCAGTGCGGCGGCGGGATGCACCTCGTCCACGAGCCCGATCGCTTTTGCGTCCGCCGCGCTGACCAGCCGCGCGGTCAGCACGATCTCACGCGCGCGCATCGGACCAACCGTGGCCGCGAGCAGTCCGAGGCTGAACGGTGCGGCGAAGTTGCCCAGCGTGCGCGCGACCGGCGCGCCGAACCGCGCGTGCTCCGCCACGATGCGCAGATCGCACGCCAGCGACATGAACATGCCGCCGCCGACGGCATCGCCGCCGATCATGGCGATGGTGGGCTTGGTCATGTTGGCGATGCGGCTCAGCACGCGCGTGATGCGCGCCTCGTAACCGAGCGCGTCGTCCTTCGTCTTGAAGCTGAGGAACTGGCGAATGTCCGTCCCGCTGACGAAGGCCTTGTCGCCGGCCCCGGTGAGGACCATCACGCGGACACCGGCGTCCTTGTCGATCGTGTCGCACAGATCGTGCAGCGTCTCGTACATCTCGAACGTCATGGCGTTACGCGCCTCAGGGCGGTTGAAGGTCACTGTCACCACGCGGCCGTCCTGCTCGACGAGGATGGGTTCGCTGTCCGTCATGGCCTCGACGATAGCGCACCGGCGCCACCGCCTGCTACCCTTGAGCCGATGCTCGATCGCCTGGCCGATCTGCTGCCGTGGTCCGGTCGCGTGCGCCGCTTCGACGTCGGTGCTCCGCCGGCCGACGTCCTCATGCAGGGCTCGCTCGTGCTTCGCGGCCTTGGCGCGGCGATCTCGCGCCTCGACCTCGACAGGGGAACGCTGGAAGCGCGCCTGGCGGTCGGAGGCGTGCTGCACCTGACGGCGCAGGCCGCCGAGGACCGCAGCCACGTCGCCATCGACGTGCAGGGTCGCGACTGGGGCGGCGTTGCGCGCGTGCTCGCGCGGGAGCTGGCCGACGGAGGTGGCGCGTGATCTTGTTGACCGGGTTCGAGCCGTTCGGCACGTTTCCATCGAATCCAGCCGGGGAGGTCGCCAAAGCACTCGACGGCCGCGCCTTCGGCCCCGAAGTGGTCCGCGGAGTCGTGCTGCCGGTTCACCACGCCGATGCCGCGCAGGCGGTGGCGCGGCTGGTCGAGGAGAGCGCGCCTCGCGCGATCGTTCACCTCGGACTCGCCGGCGCTCGCGCACGAATCGCGCTCGAGCGCGTGGCGGTCAACGTGATGGACTTCGAGATCGCCGACAACGCCGGCTATCGGGCGACGGGTGAGGCCTGCGTGCCCGGTGGACCCGTCGCGTACTTCAGCACACTGCCGGTCGCCGCGATGCTGGCGGCGCTGATCGCGGATGGCGTGCCCACCTACGTGTCGAATACCGCCGGAACCTACCTCTGCAACCAGACGATGTACACGACGCTGCACCGCCTCCAGCAGCGTGGTCTCGCGATCCCGGCCGGCTTCATCCACTTACCGCAGTCGGCGGCCATGGTCGCCGCCTCCGGCCTCGATCAGCCAAGCATGGATCTGCCGCTGATGATTCGCGCGATCGAAACGGCGCTGCGGGTTACGGCTCAGTTCCTCCCGTCCGCTCGCTGAGAAACGCGCGCAGGCGCCGCTTCATCTCGTCCGGCATCTCGACGTCCGCCGCGCGGCCGGCCACCTGGATCGTACGCCGCAGCGTGCGGAGATAGGCTCGGCAGGGCGCGCACGTCGCTAGATGCAGCATGAGCTGCGCGACGTCGATCGGTCCCAGCTCGCGGCCCAGGAAGTCGGACATCCGTGCGATGGCCTCGCGGCACGTCGTGATCATCGGCGCGTCTCGATCAGCGATTCGAAGAAGCCGCGCAGCGGCGGGAGCGTCGCGAACAACGCCCCGAATGCCTCGCGATCCACGGCGAGAACGTTCGTGGCACACACCGCTCGCACGGTGGCGCTGCGCGGCCGCTCGCTCACCAGAGCGATCTCGCCGAAGCACTCGCCCGGCCCCAGCCGCCTGAGCGGCGCCGCCGTACCAGCGCCATCATTTTTGAGCACTTCGACTTCGCCCTCGGTCACGATGTAGAGCCAGTCACCGCGATCGCCCTCGCGAAAGACGACCTGGCCGGGCTCGAAGTACTCGCGGCGCACGCCGACGGCGCGCTCCGTCTTGAGCTGGACGATGTCGGTCGGCAGCAACAGGTCCAGCGTCCAGTCGGTGGCCACGCGGATCTTCCGATCCAGCCCGGGGAGCTTCATCAAGTAGATCGTGCGCCACAGCCACCACGCGAGGAACCCGGACAGCTTGACGCCGAAGATTTCCGCGACGGCGGAGCGCCTGCCGAGCGAGCCCATCTTGGCGAGCGCCGTGAAGGCGAACGCGCGCTTGGGTTCGCCCCGCAGCGCGGCGGCGATGTTGCGCGCGACGTGCGCGGCCTGGCGCGTTGCGTGCTGCGCCGTCGGTGGGCACAGCTCGCCCGTCTTCGCGTCCCGGACGGCCGCGCAGTCGCCGACGGCCCAGACGCGCGGGCGGTCCGGCACTTCGAGCGCCGCGTCGACGACGATCCGGCCACGGTCCGTCTTGAGTGGCAGCATCGCCACGAGCGGATTCGGCCCCGCCGGCACCGTGCTCACGAGCGTGCGCGTGGCAATGCGAAAGCCGCCGGCGAGCAGCGCCGCGTCGGCGGTGGCGCCGGCCAGCCGCGTCTGCAGCCGGATCTCCACGCCACGCCGCATGAGCAGGTCCTGTGCGAACCTTGCAAGCGAGGCCGGCAGCTCGGGCAGGATGAGCGGCCCCGCGTGCAGAAGGACGACGCGGATCTGCCCGGGATCGAGATTGCGGAAGCTCTTCGCGGCCGCCCGCACGAAGTCGTTCAGCTCGGCAACGGCCTCGACACCCGAGAATCCGCCGCCCGCCACGACGAACGTCAGCAGCGCCCGGCGGACGTCGGGGTCCTGCTCGATGTCGGCTTCCTCGAGCGTGTGGATGAGGCGATTGCGCAGGGCCAGCGCGTCCCCCAAGTACTTGAACGGCAGCGCATACTCGCAGAGCCCGGGCTGGCCGGCGAATGACGTCACGTTGCCGAGCGCGATGACGAGATGATCGTAGTGCAGGTGATGCTGGCGGCTGCCGAACCCCGCGGTCGAGGCGACGCCGCGATGGTCGAGGTCGATCGACTCGATGGTGCGCGTGTAGAGATTGGTGTTCGGGCAGAGCCGGCGAATCGGCGTGATCGTGTCGAGCAGGCCGATCGAGCCGGAGATGACCTCGGGCAGCATCGGCTGGAAGACGAAGTAGTTCTCGCGGCTGACCAGCCCCAGCTCAACGTCACCGCACCGAATCTCGTCCCGGAGCAGCTTTTCGAGCGTGAGCGCGGTGTAGACGCCGCCGAAGCCGCCGCCGAGAATGAGGACGCGCGTCGGCCGGCTCACGACGCCTCCGACGACGCGCCGGGCGTGCCCATGCCGTCGAGCACCGCGGCGTCGGCGGGATCGACCGAGGTCAGATGAATGCCTACGCGTCCGCCGCTCTCCGTCGTGACCTTGCCCCAGAGATCGCCGGACACGCGGCCGAGCTCGGGCCACGTCAGCCGCAATCGCACGTTGGTGAGCGGCGCGAGCGTTGTTTCCAGCTCGACATCCAGCCGGCGGCCGGCAACATGTCGCACTCGCCCCGCGAACGACTCGGTCCGCACCTGCTTGCCGTCCACGATCCAGCCGATGAGCGGCAGCGACACGTCACGCCCGGCCGACACGACGGCCTCGCGTCGCTGAGCCCAGCGGCCGCCGAGCCCGCGCAGCTCGTAGAGGGCCACCGGCGCGTCGAGGCCCTTGAGCTCGACGTGCACGGGCGCTGCGACATCGGCGAGGGGACCGAGATAGCGCACGGTGGACTCGGTCAGCAGGATCTGGCCGCCGACCGTGCAGCCCTCGACGCGCGCGGCGAGGTTGACGGCGGCGCCGACGACGGCGTATTTCGTCCGCTGCTCCGAGCCGATGTTACCGACGACCGCCTCGCCCGTGTTGATGCCGATCCCCATCTCGAACCGCGGCCGGCCACGCGCCGTGTTCGCGTCGTTCAAGGCGTCCATTGCGCGCTGCATGGCGAGCGCCGTGGCGGCGGCGCGCTCGGCGTGATCGGCGTGCTCGATCGGCGCCCCGTAGACGGCGAAGATCGCGTCGCCGATGAACTCGTTGATGGTGCCGCCGTGGGCGATGACGATGTCGGCCATATGTCCCAGGTAGTCGTTAAGCACCGCCATGACGCCCGCGGGGTCGCCATGCTCGGCGAACCGCGTGTAGCCGCGAAGATCGGACATGAGCACGGTGATCTCCCGCTTGCGGCCGCCCAGCGCGAGGCCGCCGGGCGATTCGAGCACGGCCTGCGCGACCTCGGGCGAGACGTAACGCCCGAAGGCGTTGCGGATCACCTCGCGCTGGCGCAAGCCCTCGACCATCGCATTGAACGCGCGCGTGAGGTGGCCAACCTCGTCGCGCGACGTGACGGCGACGGCCTGCGAGAGATCACCCGCGGCCACGCGGCCGGCCGCGTTCGTCAGCGCGGCGATCGGTCGCGTCAACCGCCGCGCGAACACGACGGCGAGGACGAGCGCCAGCAGCAGAGCGGCCAGGCTGCCGAGCGCGATGGTCGTGTCGAGCTCGCGCAGTCGGTCGAAGTAGAAATCGACGGGGTAGTCGACCTCGAGCACGGCCGCAGTACGGCCACGGGCGTCGAGGATCGGCGCAAACGCGCTGATATGCAGCCCCCCGCGCAAGCGATAGATCCGCGTGTAGCGCGCCACGCCGTCGTCGAAGGTCCACGCAACCGCGTCCGCCGCCTCGGGGCCCACGGTGATCGTGTCACCCGGCCGCTCGTCGTCGGCCATCGTCACGACGACCCGCGCCGTGCGTGTGGCGGGGTCGTAGTCGGCCAGCGTTCGCATCGGCGTCGTCAAGAGCGTCTCGTCGCGAATGGTCGCCAGGGATTTGATGACGCGGTGATAGGCAGGAGAATCCGCGCGGCCGGCCCGCGCCGCCTCGGCGTGGGCCGCGCGATCAACCAGCAGCGCGCTGACGCGCGCGATGTTCAGCAGCTGCGTGCCGACGGTGTCCTCGACTTCACGGCTCTGGCGCTGATGCACCAGGGCGCCCACCACGCCCACGGTCACGAGCGTGACGAGCACGAACACGGCGGCGAGCCGCACCGCCAGGCGCTGCCATCGGTGCAGGGCCGGCGGCGTGGTACGCGCGGCCGTATCCATCACGCTCCGTGCGTCGACGGAGGCTCGAGACCGAGCACGCGGTCGAGCGACCACGGCCCGGCGCCCCGCGTGAGAAGGAAGAGAAGCAGAGAAGCCCAGGTTAGATGCTCGGCGTAGGCGTTGGGATAGACGAACGTCTGGATCACGGCGATCATGCCGAGCAGCGGCAGCGTGGCCAGCCGTGTGGCGAGACCGACGACCAGAAGCGCTGAGCAGCCGAGCTCGAACGTTGCCGCCATGGTGGCGGCGAGATCAGGCGACAGCACCGGCACCTTGTATTCGTCTGCGAACAGCTGCACGGTCGTCTCCCACGACGCGATCTTGGTGAGCCCGGCTTTGATGAACACGCTGGCGACGGCCAGCCGGAACATCAGCTGCAGCACCGGAAGCGGAAACCGGCCGAGCACGTCGAGCGCCCGGGCGATCGTGGTGCGCACTCCGGAAGCCGGCATGGTGGTCATCGCGTGCGTGGTCATCGGTTCCCGATCCCTCGGCCATCAGGCCTTCTTGGGTTCCTTGCTGCCGCCGACGAGCTTGTCGCACGAGCCGGCCGGCATGTAGATCCACGCATCGCCCTGCTGATCGCGCTTGGAGGTGCCCGCGCAGGACGAGTTGGCCGTCTGGCAGTCGTTCTTGCCGGCCTTGGCGACCCCGAAGCACTTCTCGGCTTCGAACTTGGGCTTGGGCGCCGGCCCCGCGTGCGTGAGCGAGGCGTAGGGCATCGTGAGCGCCGCCGCCACGGCTGAAGCGATGAACAGTGTTGACGTCTTCATGCTTAGGACCTCCTGTGTGAGAGTTGCCTCTAAGACACGCGCGGCCGGCGGGAGGGTGCGACCGGCGCGCCCAGCACGTGCCAGGCGCGCAGCGTCTCGGCCACGCTCCAGGCCTGGGCGACGCAGCCGTTTGGAGCGAACGGCGCGTCACCTTCGAAGATCTCCGCGATCGTGCCGAGACCGTGGTCGCCGAGATGATCCGCCAGCGGCGTGAGATAGCTGCGCGCCGCCTCCGCGTCCCCGTACGCTGCAAAGTGCGCGAGCGCGAAGGGGCCGAGCAGCCAGCTCCAGACCGTGCCCTGGTGATAGCCGCCATCCCGCGCCCGTTGATCGCCGCCGTAGTGACCGATGTAGCGCGAGTCGAACGGCGCCAGGCTGCGCAGGCCATATGAGGTCACCAGGTGGCGCGCGCACGCGTCGACGACGGCGCGCCGCCGCTCCGGCGCCAAGGCCGTCGCTGGCAGCGAGACCGCGAAGATCTGGTTTGGACGCAGCGATGCGTCGTGGCCATCGGGACCGTCGAGAACGTCGTAGCACCAGCCGTCCCGCGCATTCCAGAACCGCTCGAAGCCCGCGGCAACACGCGCGGCGTCGGCGTCGAGCGCATCGGCCGGAAGGCGCAGCCGTCGCGCGAAGCCGGCCGTCGCGACGAGCGCGTTGTACCAGAGTGCGTTGATTTCGACGGGCTTGCCGATGCGTGGGGTCACGACCCAGTCGCCGACCTTCGCGTCCATCCAGGTGAGCTGCACGCCCGGCTCGCCGGCGGCGAGCAAGCCGTCCGCGGGATCCATGCGGATGCCGTACCGCGTGCCGTCGCGGTGCCAGGCGAGAATCGACTCCAGCGTCGGATACAGATCTTTGAGCAAGCCGTCGTCGCCGGTCGCCTCGTGATAGACGCGGATGGCCTCGACGTACCAGAGCGTCGCGTCCGCCGTGTTGTACTCGGGCGCCTCGCCGTCGTCGGGGAAACGATTCGGCAGCAGCCCGCGATCCACGAAGCGGGCGAACGTCGTCAGGATCGTGCGCGCGATCTCCGCCCGACCAGTCGCCAGCGTGAGGCCAGGCAGCGCGATCATCGTGTCGCGACCCCAGTCGCCAAACCAGTGGTAGCCGGCGATCACCGTGGCTCCGTCGGGGTCGTCGGACAGAGGACGCCGCACGAGGAACTGGTCGGCTGCGAGGACGAGCTGGCGAGTCCACGCGGGCGCGCTCGCGGCGTCGGGGCGAGCCTGTGTCCAGCGAGCGATCACGGCGGCCTCGTGGCGGGCGCGGCGCTCGGCCGCGGCGTCGCCGTCGGGCGATGGCGCCGGCTCCGCGGACAGCGTCAGCGTCAGCGATGCCCCGGTCACGAGAGCCGCGCTGAAATCTCCGACGTGCAGGTGATCCTCGATGTGGTCGAGGCCTCGCTCGCGCTCGCGCAGAAGCTCGAAATCCCGATACCATTCGTGCGCGGTCTCGACATCCGCGCCGGGCGCCAGCAACAGGAGCGGCCGGGCGCCATCGAACGCGACGACGCGCAGCCCTTCGGGCACAGGCGCGACGTCCATCCGCCAGTCACCACCGCGCGTCGTCGCGTGGTAATCGCGATAGTTCACCAGCGCCTTGAACCGTAGCGTCAACGGCTCGCGCGCGCGTACCACCCGCCAGCGGACGTACGTCGTGTTGGCCCCGGGCTCCATCCAGACGCGCTTTTCGATCAGCCCGTCGGCGCAGGCGTACGTCCACACCGGCGTCGTGCCGTCGAGCCGGAAGTGCTCGATCAGCCGATAGCCGTGGGGATCGACGCCGCCACTCGACCAGCGCGCGGTAAACAGCGGCCATGAGGTGCCGGCGTACTCGACCGTCTCGTGGACGGCGGCTGCCATCGCCGTGCGCCCAAGCGGGGGCTTCAGCGCGGCCACCAGGAGGGCGTGATAGCGCCGTGTCGGCGTTCCGGCGATCGTGCCGGACGCGAAGCCACCGACGCCGTTGACGCACAGCCATTCCCGCCGCTCGGCGGCGGCCAGGTCGCCAGTGACCTCGCGCCCCCAACTCAGCACGATGTTAGGACACCAGATAAGGGCCGATGGAGTCGCGAACCGCCGGCCGCACCTCCCGTGTCCAAAAGACGCCATGCACCCGAGCGGCTGCGGCATCGGCCTGCGCGCGCCTCATGTGGCGGAAGTTCTGGAGCGCCGGCCGCCCATCGGATGGCTCGAAGTCCATGCCGAAAATTACATGGGCGGCGGACCGGCCGTGCGGGCGCTCGAGCGGCTGCGCGCCGACTATCCGCTGTCGATCCACGGCGTGGGCCTCTCGCTCGGCAGCGCCGAAGGGATCGACAGCGGCCATCTCGAGCGGCTGGCGCGTCTGGTAGAGCGTCTGGGGCCCGCCCTCGTTTCCGAACACCTCTCGTGGAGTGCGACGGGCGGCGCGTACCTGAACCATCTGCTGCCGCTGCCGTATACCGACGAGGCGCTCGACGTGCTCTGTGCCAACGTCGCACGCGCCCAGGACCGTCTGGGACGCCGCCTGCTCGTCGAAAACCCTTCTGGCTATCTGCGATTTCGCGATTCGTCCATCTCGGAGCCGGAATTCCTCAATGCGCTCGCTCGACGCACGGGCTGCGCCCTTCTCTGCGACGTGAACAACGTCTACGTGACGTGCTGCAACCTCGGCGGCGATGCCGTGGCGTGGATCGATGCGCTCGACACCAGCGCGGTGGCCGAGATCCATCTCGCGGGCCACGCCGTCAACGACGCCGACGGGCAGACGGTCCTCATCGACGATCACGGCTCCGCGGTGGCCGATCCGGTGTGGAGCCTCTTCGAGCACGCGCTGCGACGCCTCGGTCCGATGCCGACGCTGATCGAGTGGGACACCGATATCCCGGCGCTCGACGTGCTGTTGGGTGAATCGGCCAAAGCGAGCCGCCGGCTCATGAAGGCAAGCGGTGTCGTCGCTGCGTGAGCTGCAGGCCGCCTTCCGCGCGGCGCTCCTCGTCGACGACGAAGCTGCCGTGACCCCGACCATCGTCGATGACGACGTCGGCGTCTCGGCGCGGCTGGCAATCTATCGACACCACGTCTTCACGAGCCTCACCGCCGCGCTGGAGGCGACGTACCCGGTCGTCATGCGGCTCGTCGACCGGCGCTTCTTTGGCTGGGTCGCCGACCGCTTCGTGCGCGCACATCCACCGGCCGGCCCGTGCCTGACGGAGTACGGCGACGACTTCCCGGAATTCCTTGCGCAGTTTCCCGCGTGCGGCCACCTTCCGTGGCTGGCCGACGTCGCGCGGCTCGAATGGGCGATGAACGTCGCGCTGCATGCGCCCGACGCCGTGCCGCTCGAGCCCGGCACGCTGCGCGCGCTCGAGCCGCGCGCGCTGGCACGCCTGACGCTGCGTCTCGAGCCGTCCATCACACTGCTTGAGTCGCCGTGGCCCATCGACGCGATCTGGCGCGCGAATCAACCGGATGCCGACGGCGTCGTCGATCTCGAAGGCGGTGAGGCGCGGATCGAGATCCGTCGTGTGGGCGACGATGTCGTCTTCCGTACGCTGCCGGCCGGAACCTTCGCGTTTCGCGCCGCACTCTCGTCCGGCAGGGCGCTGGAGGATGCAGTGGAGCGCGCGCTCGACGCTGAGCCGGGCTTCGACCTCGCGAGCGAGATCCGCGCGCTCCTCGACGAGCGAGCGCTCGCGGCCTAGAGCGACTCGACCTCGATCTGGGTCAGCGTCAGCGTCCCTTCATTTGTGAAGACGGGCACCCCCGTTGGGGTGAATATCTGGATCCTGAACTGACCACTCCACCCCCCGGTATTGGCGTCGAAGTGCAACGCGGCAACGACCTTCGCGCTGAGGGTGTTCTGGCCCGCACCGGCCGGACCGCCGAACAGCCCGAAAACCGTGAAGGCGACGTCGCGCCCGCGGCGGATCCAATTGCCGTAGACCGGACTCTCGAATGGTCCCGGAGATTCCGACCCGATCACGGCTCCGTCGCTGGTAAACACGAACAACGCCGGAAAACCTCCTTGACCGTTTGGCGTGACTTCGGCGTGCCAGGCGCCCGGCAGCCGGTCGATACCCTGGTCGGCGCCGCGCGCCGCGATGGGTGAGACGACGAAACCCGTAGCCACCATGATCACGAGAGCGGCGAAGATCGCTGCCGCGGCCTTGTGAGGGCTGTTCATGCGACGCTCTTCTGCCTTCGGGTCGTGGCGGGGCCAGACAGCGCGCGGGCTGCCGAATCAACCCGCGTGCCGAACTAAAGAGGGCAGGAGGGTAGCAAGAATTCGATCGGTGCGCCCGGCCAAAGTTACGCGAGTGACGTGCTCAGCCTTTTAGGTCGATAACGCGCTCGCCGGCGCGCACGCGCGCATCCCACGTCACCTCGATGGCGCCCTTGACGCTCTCGTGCGCCGGGCAGCCGAGCGGATGCGCCATCAGCGCGCGCTCCGTCGCCTCGAGAGCGTCGCTGGGAACGGCCAGCTCGTAGTGCACGTGAATCGAGCGGATCTTGATGGTCTTGCCGTGACCGCCGATGCGGCCCTCGACCGACGCCGTGAAGCTGTCGCGATCGAACGCGATCTTGCGCCCTGCCAGGGCGCCACGCAGAGTGCCGAACATTCAGCCGGCGACGCCGGCCACGATGTGGTCGAGCGTGGATGCGACCGGCGGCCCTTCGGGCACGCCGTAGTACTGGCGCAGGGCGCCCTGCACGCCGTAGACAACGGGGTCAGGCACGTCACCGAGATAGGCGTGGCGGGCGCCGTTCTTGTAGAGCAGGCGCGTTTTCGAGATGTATTCGAAGTCGTCGGCCATGGTCGATCTCCTCAGGCGCGCAGCGTGCGCAGCGCAGCGAGCGTGTCCTCGGGCTCGGGACGGGTCGTGTAGTCGGGATCGCTGTCCGCATAACGAATGATGCCGCGGCGGTCGATGACGAACCGTGCCGGCATGGGCAGCGTCCACGACGCATCACCGTTGTACTTCGTGATGTCCAGGGGAAACGTCGCGTAGATGTCGCGCAGGTACTGCGGCAGCGTGAACGTCAGTCCAAAACGCCTTGCGACCGCGTTGCCACGATCAGTGAGGATCTCGAAGCCGAGGCTTCGGCTCCGGATGAGCTCACGATTGTGCTCGGGCAGCTGGGGCGAGATGGCGACCAGACCCGCGCCGAGCGCGGTGATGTCGGGCAAAACTTTCTGTAGAGCTACCAGCTCTATGTTGCAGTACGGTCACCAGCGGCCGCGGTAGAACGTGACGACCAGCGGACCGCGGCTGAGCAGCGCGGCGCTGTCCACGATGTGCTCGTCGCCGTTCGGCAGCGCGAAGTGCGGCGCCGTATCGCCGACCTTCAATACCTTCGAGGGCGCGCCGGACGCGCGCAGCTCGTCCACGGCGCGGTGCATCGCGGCCACGATTTCGGTCGGGCGCTTGGCCTCTGCTCTCTCGCGCAGCGATTTCAGCTCGTCCTTGAGCGACATGCGTTGCCTCCTCCGTGAGCTGTTGGACACGGCCACGTGGCTCACCGATTCGGGGGTGTAGACTGCGCCCCGTGACGACGGAAGATCGCAGTCTGCTCGCGCGCGCTGCCGGCGGAGACGCAGATGCGATCGAGGCCCTCATGACCCGCTATTCGGCTCGCGTCTACCGACTCGCGTACGGTATCACGCGCAGCGCCCCCGACGCCGAGGAGGTCGTGCAGGACGTCTTTCTGCAGATCATCAACAAGGGCGCGGGGTTCGAGGGCCGCGCCGCGCTGAGCAGCTGGATCTATCGGATCACGACCAATCTGAGCCTGAACAAGCGGCGCGGCAAGCGGCGTGAGCTCGAGACTTCGCTCGACGACATGCTGCCGACGTTTCTCCCCGACGGACACCGCGCCGGAGACCGCGCCTTCGTCGTCGCCGACTGGTCGGAAATGCCGGACGACAAGCTTCTTTCCGGCGAATCACGCCGTATGCTCGAAGCGGCGATCGATCGTTTGCCGGAGCACTACCGCGCCGTGCTGGTGTTGCGGGATGTCGAGGAGCTGTCCAACGACGAGGTCGCGCAGATCGTCGGCGATACGGTCGCCGCTGTCAAAACGCGGCTGCACCGGGCGCGGATGGCGCTGCGCGAGAAGCTGACGCGGTATCTCGGAGGCGGCGCATGACCTGCCGCGACGTCATCGAGGTCCTCGCCGACTTCGTCGACGGCGCGATGCCCGCGGCCCTCGCGGCCGAGCTGCAGCGTCATCTGCAAGGCTGCGAGCCGTGCCGCGCCTATCTCGCCACGTACCGCAAAGCGCGCGCACTCGGCACCGTCGCCGGACGCATCGAGATGCCGGCGGAAATGCAGGCGCGGCTCCGTCGGTTCCTCGCCGACACGTTGCGTACCGTTTGACCGTCCGTGCTTGCGTGGCACGCTAAAATCATCGGGTGACCCGCACGCACACGCGCCACAACGTCGTCGCGCTCGCCTCCGACTACGCGCTCTTCATGACCGCGCTGGCCTTCGTCTCGCCGTCGACGATCCTTCCGGCCTTCGCCGCCTGGCTCGGCGCGCCGAACGTCGTGATCGGGGCGATTCCGGCCGTCATGACGCTTGGCTGGGTTCTGCCGTGCCTGTTCGCGGCGCCGTACACGGAAGGCTTGTCCCGGAAGCTGCCGTTTCTGATCCGATGGACGATCTGGGAGCGTGTGCCGTTCGTCGTGCTCGCCGCGTCCGCCTACTGGCTCGCGGAGCGCTCGGCGGGCGCGGCGCTCGCGATCTTACTGACGATGCTCCTCGTGGTGACCGGCATCGGGGGCTTGCTGATGCCGGCGTGGATGGATCTCATCGGCCGCGTAGTCCCGGTCACGCGGCGCGGACGCTTCTTCGCGGTGTCGGGCGTCGTCGCGAGCGTGGCGGGCCTTGGGGCGAGCGTGATCACCGCGGATCTGTTGAGTACGTATCGTCCGCCGGTCGCCTACGCGCTCTGCTTCGTGTGCGCGACCGTTTGCCTCGTCGTCTCGTTCGTCGCCCTGGTGGTCGTGCGCGAGCCGGCCGCGGCCGCGACGCGCGCGTCCGAGCCGCTCGGTGTGTTCCTGCGTCGAATCCCGACGCTGCTGCGCGAGGATCGAAATCTCGCGTGGTATCTCGTCGCGCGCTCGCTGTCCGCGCTCGGCACCGCCGGCGTCGCGTTCTTCACCGTCTACGCGCTGCACGCGTGGCGTTTGCCGGCCGCGGCCGCCGGGATGTTCACCGGGCTGCTTCTCACGGGGACGATTGCGGGCACGATCGCGCTCGGCTGGCTTGCCGATCACATGGGCCATCGCGTCGTGCTCCTGGCCGGCGTGATCGCCGGCGTCGTGGCCAACGCGATCGCGCTCGCCGCGACGTCGCCCGGTGTCTTTGGCCTCGTCTTCGTCCTGGCCGGCGTGCAGACCGCGTCGGCGACGATCTCGGGTCTCAACGTGCTGCTCGAGTTCGCGCCGGCCACGGAGGCGCAGCCGACCTACGTGGGCCTGGGTCACACCTCGCTCGCGCCGATGGCCGTCGCGGCGCCGATCGGCGCGGGCGCGATCGCGGATGCCGTGGGGTTTCCCGCCGTGTTCGTGATCGCCGCGCTCGGCGGCATCACGGCCACGCTCGTGCTCGCGCTCCGCGTGCGCGACCCGCGACACGTGCGCACGGTGGCCGCCGCGGAGAGCGGCGCATGAAGGCGCTGTTGCTCGATCTCGACGACACGCTGCTGGCCTATTCGGCGGGCGTAGATGTTTCGTGGGCTGAGGCATGTGGCGTCGCATCGCTGCCGATCGAGAAGGACACGCTCGTGGCCACCCTCGCCGAAACGCGCAAGTGGTTCTGGAGCGGCGATCCGGAGCGGCACGCGCGCGAGCGGGTCGACATGCTCGGCGCGTGGACGAAGATCGTCGTGGAGGCGCTCGTGCGCTGCGGCTGCCCCGACGAAGCGCTTGCCGCGGCCATCGCGCGCGACTACGCCGCGCGTCGTCGTGAGACGATGCAGCTGTTTCCCGAGAGCCGTGCGGTTCTCGAAGCCCTGCGCACGCGCGGACTACCGCTGGCCCTGGTGACCAACGGCGACGCGTTGCAGCAGCGCGACAAGATTCAGCGTCACGACCTCGCGCGCTACTTCGGTGCGATCGTGATCGAAGGGGAGTTCGGGTGCGGCAAGCCGCAGGAGCGCGTCTACCGCGAGGCGCTGCGACAACTGGGTGTGGGACCCGAAGGTGTGTGGATGGTGGGCGACAATCTCGAGTGGGACGTGGTCGCGCCGCAACGGCTGGGCTTCACGGGAGTGTGGATCGATCGCGAAGGCGCAGGCTTGCCGCCGACGCACGCGGACGCACGCCCGCATCGCATCATCCGATCGCTCTCGGAGCTTTTGACGTGAGGCTCGCGCGGCTCGCCATCTGGATCGCCACCGCCGGCTTCGTCTTTATGTTGTTCTACCCGCTCGTGATGGAGATTTTCGTCCGCTTCGGCCCGCACGCCGACAGCGGTCTGCCTTAATAGGAAAGGGGGCCTCGAAGGGCCCCCTTTATCCCCATACGCTCGGAGCGCCCCGGGGAACCCGTGGCGCTCCTCGAATTCGCTCAGCGTCCCCAGCGATACTCGCCGTCGGAGCCCGGCCGGCCACGGCCGCCGCCACTGCCGCCATCGAGCCCGCGTTTGGGTCCGCGCCGGCCCGTACCAGGCCCCTTTCGGCCGGCCGGCTTCTCGCCGAAGCCACCGCCCCCCGCGCCGCGTCGCTGGGCGCGACCCGGCTTGTCGCCGAATCCGCCCCCGCCGCCGCCCGGCCGATCGCCAAAGCCGCCTCCGCCCCCCGGCCGTGGACCGCCGGGGCTGAAGCGCGGTCCACCGCCGCCGCCTCCGCCGCCGAAACGGGGCCCGCCCATACCGCCACCACCCGCTGGGCGGTCGCCGTAGGGACGGGGTCCGCCGGCGGGACGCGGCGGGCGAGGCCCACCAGCGCCGCGCGGCGTCGCCTTGTCCACGCGGATCATGCGGCCATCGAGCGAGGTGCCGTTGAGTGAAGAGATGGCCTTTTCGGCCTCTTCGGTGGTCGCCATCTCGACGAAGCCAAAGCCCCTCGAGCGGCCCGTCTCGCGGTCGGTCATCACGGCCGCCGACATCACCTCGCCGAAGCGCGCGAAGGCCCCGCGCAGACCCTCACTCGAGGTGGAAAACGAGAGACCACCGACGAA
>Ga0114129_10000796_pt1 | contig 40446 bp, 28 predicted proteins | sample RhiMetdeltSRZDD1_FD_80071 | JGI IMG/M metagenome (GOLD analysis project Ga0114129, IMG submission 80071) | Populus rhizosphere microbial communities from Tennessee, USA - Rhizosphere MetaG P. deltoides SRZDD1 (version 2) (version 2) | ecosystem: Host-associated > Plants > Roots > Rhizosphere >...
CATCCTTGCCGATGGCGCCGCGCCCCGCCTTTACAGCGTCGTCGTACGCCTCGACCACCGACTTCGCGTGCGCAACTTCCTCGCCTGAGGGGCTGAAGATGCGATTGACGATCGGAATCTGGCTCGGGTGGATGCACTGCTTGCCGTCAAAGCCCATGACGCGCGCGATGCGCGAGGCCTTTTCGAGCCCGTCGGTGTCCCTGTAACCGGCATACGGGCCATCAATCGCACGCAGACCCCGCGCGCGTGCAGCTGCCACGACCGCGTGCATCACCGCGTGCCACCGATGCCCTGGATAGATATGGTCGTTTTCGTCGAACTCACCGATGTTCGCGACGGGCATCTGCATCGTCGCCGAGTAATCCCCGGGGCCAAAGATGAGCGCCTGCAGGCGCTGGGAGGCCTCGGAGATCTCTCGCAGGTACATGAAACCCTTTGCGCTTTCGATCTGCACCTCGAGGCCAATCTGCCGCTCGAAGCCCTTCGCCAGCTCGATCTGCGTCAGCAGCATGCAGACGAACTTGACGTCCTGGGGCAGGTTCGCCTTCGGCATCATGACGACGTCGATCCTGTCGCCTGCCGCTTCGACGACTTCAACCAGATCGCGATAGGCAAACGAAGTGTCGAGTCCATTGATGCGGAACGCCCTGAGCTTGCGGCCGAAGTCGAGCTCGCGGAAGGCGCGGACGACGTTCGCGCGGCTCGCCGCCTTCTCGTCAACAGCGACGGCGTCTTCGAGATCGATGCAGACCGCATCCGCGTCGGAGGCAGCCGCCTTTTCGATCATGTTCGGCCGCGACGCCGGCACGTAAAGCATCGATCGCTCAAGGCGATCACTTGCGGTTAGGTCTTCAGTCATAGTTGTCTTTAACCACGAAGGTCGCTACGCGACAAAGCACCGAAGCAGACGAAGAGCCAAAAAAGTCTTCGTGGTCTTCGTGCTTGCCGCAGGCCTTCGTGGTTCAAAAAGACCTGGGCATTCCAAGCACATGTTCACCGATATAGGAAAGGATCAAGTTCGTCGAAATTGGTGCGATCTGATAGAGACGCGTCTCGCGGAATTTTCGTTCGACATCGTACTCGGCGGCGAAGCCAAAACCACCGAATGTCTGCAGGCACGCGTTCGCAGCTTCCCATGAGGCGTCGGCCGCGAGCAGTTTGGCCAGATTGGCTTCCGCGCCTGCGGGTTTACCGGTGTCGAACAGGCGCGCCGCTTCGAAGCGCATGAGATCGGCGGCACGCACGTTCGCGTACGCGCGCGCGATCGGAAACTGTACGCCCTGATTCCTGCCGATCGGCCGATCGAACACAATCCGCTCGTTCGCGTACGTCCGCGCCTTGTCAATGAACCAGAACCCGTCGCCGATACACTCAGCGGCAATCAGAATGCGCTCCGCGTTCATGCCGTCGAGGATGTAGCGGAACCCGAGACCTTCCTCGCCGATCAGGTTCGCGGCCGGGACCTCGAAGTCTTCGAAGAACACTTCGTTGGTTTCGTGATTGACCATGTTGCGGATCGGCCGGATGGTCATCCCGTTCTGATCGGCGCCCCGCAGATCGACGAGAAAAATCGACATCCCTTCGGTCTTCTTCTTCACCTCGGGAAGCGGTGTAGTCCTCGCGAGCAGCAGCATCAGGTCGGAATGCTGAATCCTGGAGATCCAGACCTTCTGGCCATTGACGATGTAGCGGTCGCCCTTGCGGACGGCGAGCGTGCGCGTCTTCGTGGTATCGGTGCCGGTGGTCGGCTCCGTCACCGCGAACGACTGCAAGCGCAACTCGCCCGACGCGATACCTGGCAGGTACTGTTGTTTCTGCTCGTCCGACCCGTGACGCAACAGCGCACCCATGATGTACATCTGCGCGTGGCACGCGCCGGAATTCGCACCGGACCGATTGATCTCCTCGAGGATCACCGACGCCTCGGTGACGTTCAGGCCGCCGCCGCCGAACTGCTCCGGAATCAATGCGGCAAGCCAGCCGGCGTCAGTCAGCGCCTTGACGAACGCATCCGGATAACCGTTGCGCTCCTCCACCTCCTGCCAGTACTTGCTGTCGAACTGGCCGCACAACTCGCGGATGGCCTGACGATACTCCTGGTACTCCTGTGCTCGGGGATTGATGTCCGCCATCAGACGGTGGGCTCGTACGTGGGGTCCGCCTTTAGGCGGACCAACGATGTCGTGCGACCCAAGGAAGCAAATAGATCCGCGAAGTCAGCGCACCGATCGATCGAGCGCACCGCCTCAAGCGCGGTTCGCGCTACGTCGTCGCCAAAACGCGCGGCAACCAGCGTCGAGAATTTTCTCTCGAGCTCGTCGGTCGACACCGGGTTCTCGGCGTTGCCCCGCGGATATTCGCTCGCGGCCCGCTCGGTCGCGCCGCTGTCCAGGAAGATTGTGACGCGCACCGGCCACGCCGACGGGTACTGTGCTGTGAGGTCGTCGCTGACCGTCACCTTGACGCGACCAAGCATTTCCGATATCGCCGCTTCGCGAACGCCGTCGGGCCCAAATCGCTCCTCGCCGAACTGTTCGAGCCCGAGTGTCCCTTCGAGCAATGCGGTCGTCACGCAATACGCGAGGCTGAACTTCGCCTGATACGGCGTGCGGGGGTTCATCTCCTTGACGATCTCGTAGCCCGGCCCATAGGTCTCGATGGTGATGCCGGTGACCTCTCGCAGCACGTCGTTGCTGGTCCATCGCCTGCGCGCTCGAACGTCTAGCACGCAATCAACCGCTGTATGAGTATGCGCGCAGCAGGAATACAGCTTGTAGCCGTTCTCACCGATCTTCCACCGCGAACCCAGGCCATCAGTGATCTTCGATGCATCGTAAGGTTGTTTGGATTCTTGAACGAGCGGCGCGGACCCTTCGGGTCCGCGAGTGAACGCCCGAAGAAAGCCTCGCTCACCCTCGAGGATTCGACTCGCACCTGTGAAACCAACGCGCGCCAGATCCGCCGCGAGCACACCATTCATTGCAGCCTTGCCCGGATGCAGGTGCTTGCTCATCGCGCCATCGGCGTTGAATTCCCAGAGCGCTGCGGCCTGGGTGCCGGCGCTTCCGAGCGCGTCCACCATTCGGTCGGCATTCAGACCGAGCAGTGAACCTGCTGCAGCAGCAGCGCCAAAGGTCGCGACGGTCCCCGTCGGGTGAAAGAAGTAGTAGTGGCTCGGATTGACCGCCTCACCGATGCGAAACGCCGCTTCGTAGCCGAGGGTGACCGCCGCAAGAAATCGACGGCCGTCGACGTGCAAGCGTTCCGCAACGGCGAGCGCCGCAGGAATGATCGGCGCTGCCGCGTGAACGGTCGAACCCCTGTGAATGTCGTCGAGCTCGAGGATGTGCGATGCGACACCGTTGGCGAATGCTGCCGCCGGCGCCGATGCCCGGCCGGCACCAAACATGGTCGCTTCGCTGGACGCGCCAAACCCTGCTGCAACCTCCTGGGCCAGGCGGGCCGGCTTCTCGATCGAGCCCGCGAGCGCAGACCCCAGCCAGTCGGTCACGGCTCGCCGCGCATGGTCGATGACGTCCGCTGGCAGATCGTCGTAGCGGACGGCCGCGAGCAGCTCGGCAAGCCGTCGTGTCGCCGGAGCTTGAAGGTCCCACTTCAAACTTCGACCTTCGACCTTCGACCTTCCACTAGACACCGAGATACTCCAGCCACTTCACTATGATGCCGAGATACACGACCGTGTACACGACGCCAAGCGTGAAGCCGAGCACCCAGAAGTCGCGGCGTTTGATGTAGCCGCTGCCGTAATAGACCGCGTTCTGACCGGACGCGTACGGGGTCAGGATGCCAATCATGCCGAGCGGGTACGCCAGTAGCAGCGCCCACGCGACCGGCGAGACCACGGGAATCTTGATGGCGACCGCGAGAAAGAGCGGGAAGAGCGTCGCCGTGTGCGCGGTGATGCTGGCGAAAAAATAGTGCAGGAAGAAGAACGTGAGCACGACGCCAGCAATCGTCGTATAGGCACCCAGCCCGGACAAGAGCGGCACCAGCGACGCCGCAAGCCAATCCAGGAACTTCGTCTCCGCAAGCCCACCCGCCATCGCCACCAGCGTTGCGAACCAGACCAACGTGTTCCACGCCTGCGAGTGCCCGACAATGTCGTCCCATGAGACGACACCAAAGATCACCATGCCGAGAATCACGAACGCGGACACGATCGCGGGATCGATATAGGAGGCGCCGCCAATCCAGAAGCCGAGCGCGGCCAACACGAGCAGCAGCATCGTGATCTCCCGCCGCGTCATCGCGCCCATTGCCTTCAACTGTTCGCCTGCCCACTTCGGCGCTGCCGGTGCGTTCTTGATCTGTGGCGGATAGATGGCGTACAGCAGCGCCGGCTGAATCAGCGTGAGGATGACGCCGACGGGCAGAAATCCCTTGAACCACAGCGTCCATGGGATGGTGACCCCGGTCCCTGTAGCGATCATCGCGATCGCCATCGTGTTGGGCGCCAACGCGGTAATGAACATGCTGCTCGAGACCGCGCTTGCCGCCAACGCCGTATAGAGCAGGTACGCACCGACCTTCTTCGCCGACGCGTCATTCGGGTACGAGTCGTACAACTCGGGGATATTCCGGACCACCGGATAGATGGTGCCGCCGGAACGCGCGGTTGCCGACGGCGTCACCGGGGCGAGCGCGAGATCGGCGAACGTGACCGCGTAGCCGAGTCCGAGCGTGCGATTTCCCATCATCCGGATGAGATGCAGGGCGATACGCTTGCCGAGCCCGGTCTTCGAATACCCGCAGGCAAACATGTACGCGGCGAACACGAGCCACACCGTCGCATTCGAAAATCCACTGAGCGCCCACGCGGTTGCTTGCGCCGGCGCGGGACGCACGAGACCAAGCGCGGTCGCGATGCACACGCCAAGCAGGCCAACCGCTGCGCCTGGAATCGGCTCTGTAATGACACCAGTGATGGTCGCGAGAAACAGTGCGAAGAAGTGCCAGGCGTTCTCGGTCAGACCCTCGGGCGTCGGCACGAGCAGCACGGCGCTGCCGACGACAAACGGCGCGACCGCTCTGATGAGGATCGACTGCCGTGTGCGCGCTGGAGAAGCAGGGGCGACAACTTCCGCGGCGAGAGACTGGACGCTCATCAGGGTTCCCTCAGAGTCAGCCCTCGACGACGCTCGGGGCAGGCGCAAGATACTACAGTGATACGATTTTCCGCATGAAACAGGTGGTTTTCGCGGCCGCCGTCGCCGTAGCTCTCGTAAGCGCCACGGGTGCGCGGGCGCAGACGCCAGTCGCGCACCGGTTCATCCAGGTTGCGCCGGGCGTGTACTCCGCGATTGGCAACGGCACGATCGAAACGCGGTCGTCCAACATGGTCATCGTCAACGCGGAGGACGTCTTCCTCGTAGACACAAACATCACGCCGGAGGCAACGCGCCGTCTGGTCAACGACATCAAGAGCCTGACCGACAAACCGGTTCGGTATGTTGTGAATACTCACTGGCATTACGACCACACGAACGGCAACCAGGTGTTCGGCCCCGAGGTCTCGCTCATCGGTCACGCGAACGAGCGCTCGGAGATCCTCGCGGGCGTGCTGAAGAATCGCATCGCTCTCGAGTTTCAGAACTTACCCGGGCAACTCGATAACCTGCGCAAGCAGATCGCCACCGAAGCGGATCCCGCGAGGAAGAAACAAGCCGAGGAGCGACTGAAGGTTCAGGAAGCCTATCAGGAACAGTTGAAGGAGACGGTCCCGACACCGCCGACGGTGACGTTCGACGATCACATGACCGTTTTTCGCGGCGATCGCGAGATTCGATTGCTGTATCTCGGACGCGGACACAGTGACACCGACGTGATCGTGTACCTGCCGAAGGAAAAGATTGTTGCGACGGGCGACTTCTTCGAAGGTCCAGTGACGGGCGCACTGAACTTCGGCTTTCACGATGAGTGGGCCAACAACCTGGAGAAGCTGAAGGCGCTCGACTTCGAAACCGTCGTGCCGGGGCACGGTGAGCCGTTCAAAGGCAAGGAGCAAATCTCGTATTTCCAGGCGTTCCTGCGCGACCTCTGGAATCAGACGAAGACGCTTCACGATCAGAAAGTGCCCGCCGCCGATGCCGCAAAGAGAATTGACCTGAGCGCGCATCGCGAGCACTACCGCAACATCAACGGCCCTGGGTTTCAGGAAGCGACGATCACACGCATCTACCAGGTGCTCGATCAGCGGGGCGGCAGTAATTGATTCGTGATTTGTGATTTGTGATCTGTGATTGGTTTTGGTGGCACGAACTCGCAAATCACAAATCTCTAATCACAAATTACCGGGCGCCGGTTGGATGGCCGCGGCGCTCGCGCTCATTGGTTTCGCAGTCTTCTGGAACAGCCTGCCGGCGCCGTTCACGTTCGACGACGACCACGCGATCGTTGTCAACGAGCAGATTCGGCACATCTCGACATCACTCTCACGTACCGAACAGGGATCGCCGCTTGCCGGACGGCCGGTTGTCAGCCTGACGTTTGCGATCAACTACGCGCTCGGCGACCTGAACGTTCGCGGATACCGGCTGACCAACATCGCGATTCACGTCGTCAATGCGCTACTGCTTCTTGCCGTAGCGGCGCGGACCCTTCGGGTCCGCGGTGTGGTGAAGGCCCGGGAAGTCGCATTCGCCGTCGCATTGATCTGGATGGTGCATCCGCTCGTGACCGAGCCTATTGATTACGTCTCGCAGCGCACCGAGCTGATGATGGCGGCGTTCTTTCTGCTGACAGTGTATTTCGGCGGATCTGGCGGATCCGTCCGCACGCGGAAATCGAGTGCGGACGGGACCCGCCCCACGTACCTTGCGGGCGGCACCCGACCTACGGTGTCTGTGATCTGCTGTGCGCTCGGGATGGCGTGCAAAGAGACGATGGTTGTGGCGCCGATCGTCGTCCTGCTGTACGACCGCACGTTCACGTTCGGATCATTTCGCGAAGCCGTGAAGCAGCGCCGCGGGTATTACGTTGCGCTGTGTGCGACGTGGTTGGTGCTCGTCGCGCTGCTCTGGTCATCGCCACGGGGCGATTCCGCGGGCTTCACGGGCGCGTCCGTCTCGCCGTGGACGTATCTGCTGGATCAGTCCGTGATGATCGTCCGGTATCTGCGGCTGGCGTTGTGGCCTCGAGGACTGGTGCTCGATTACGGCGAGCCGGCACATGTCACTTTCAGTGACGTTGCACCCCACATGATTGTGGTCGCCACGCTGCTGGTCGGCACCGTCGTCGCGCTCGTCCGCAATTCGCCGGTTGGCTTTCTCGGAGCGTGGTTCTTTCTGACGCTGGCGCCCACGTCGAGCATCATGCCGATCTCGACGGAAGTTGGCGCCGAACGGCGTATGTATGTCCCATTGATGGCAATTGTCGCGCTGGTGGTCGTTGGTGTAGGGCGGGCCTTTACGGCCCGCCAGGCGAATGTGGCGCCGCGTAAAGCGGCGCCCTACACGTCAGGAGCTCGATCGTTTTTCGTCGTGATGCCCATCGCCGCGGTTCTCGCTTTGGCAACCTATCAACGCAATGCTGAATACCGTTCTGGGTTGACGCTCTGGCAGACCGTGCTCGACCGCTGGCCGCCACACGCGCGCGCGCATCGCAATCTCGCGGCGGAACTGAAGCTGGCAAATCGCCGCGACGAGGAGATCGAGCACCTCCGCGCGGCGGTCAACGATCTGCCCGAGCTTCGCAACGTACTCGGCATCGAGTTGTTGGCGCTTGGACGCCACATAGAAGCGGCCGATGAACTCCACATCTATCTTCGCGATCATCCACGCGACGCCGATGCCTGGAGCAATCTGGGAAACGCCCTCGACGCGCTTGGCCGCAAGGATGAGGCGCTCAACGCCTTCAAACGCGCCGTCGCTGTCAATCCGGATAATGGTCTTTCGCAGCGCAACCTGGCACTGCAATATCTCCAGGCGAATGATTTCGACAATGCCGTGACACATGCGCGCGAAGGCGTTCGCCTGACGCCCGGCGATCCCGAGGCACATAACCTACTGGGACTCGCGCTGATCGGACAGCAAAAGGTGAACGAAGCCATTGACGAGTTCCGCGCGTCACTCCGGTTGCGGCCGACCAATAATGACGCCGCCGGTTATCTCGAACGGACGCTGAAGGCAATCGGACGATGACAGTCGCGATGGAGACGAAGTGCTGCATCGCCGGCGGTGGACCGGCAGGGATGATGCTCGGCGTCCTCCTCGCGCGCGCCGGCATACCAGTAGTCGTCCTCGAAAAGCATCCGGACTTCCTGAGGGACTTCCGCGGCGACACGGTGCATCCGTCAACGCTCGAGGTGATGTACGAGCTGGGCGTGCTGGACGAGTTCCTTGCGCGACCGCACTCGGAGCTGCGCGAGGCGCGCGGGATGATCGGCGATGAACGCGTGACGATTGCCGACTTCACGCACCTTCCCGTGCACGCGCCGTTCATCGCGATGGTCCCGCAGTGGGATTTCCTCGATTTTCTGGCGCAGTTTGGACGCCGCTATTCCACGTTCGAGCTGCTCATGCGCGCCGAGGCCTATGAGCTGATCGAGCGCGACGCGTGCATTCGAGGTGTGCGCGTGGCCACACCGGAAGGGGCGTTTGACCTTTACGCCGACCTCGTCGTCGGCGCCGACGGGAGAACGTCCACGGTTCGCGAACTCGCACGGTTGCCCGTGATGGAGATTGGTGCCCCGATCGACGCGCTCTGGATGCGTCTGCCCAAGCACCCCGGCGACGATCGGATGGCCGCGCTCGGCAACGTCCGCAACGGCCGCGTGTTCGTCATGCTGGACCGCGGCGATTACTGGCAATGCGCGTACGTAATCCCGAAGGGCGGATACGCGGAACTGCGGCAGCGGGGGCTCGACGCGTTTCGCGCATCGATCGTCGATGTCGTCCCGTTTCTCGCCGATCGCGTATCGGCGATCACGTCATGGAACGACGTGAAGCTGTTGAGGGTCCGCATCGATCGGCTGCGGCAGTGGCATCGGCCGGGACTTCTGTGCATCGGCGACGCGGCGCACGCGATGTCGCCGATCGGTGGCGTCGGCATCAACCTCGCGATTCAGGATGCGGTGGCGGCGGCGAACCTCCTCCACAAGCCGCTTCAACGCGGCGTCCCAACGGCTGCGGAGCTGCAAGCGGTTCAGCGGCGCCGAGAACTCCCAACCCGAATCACGCAACGGATGCAGGTGATCGTGCAGAACAGCGTTCTTGTCCGGACGTTACAAGCGAAGGGCCCGGCCAAGGTTCCCCGCGCCGTGCGCCTCCTCAATCGGTATCCGCTGCTCCGCAGGATTCCGGCGCGCCTTGTCGGCATGGGATTCCGCCCCGAGCACGTGCGAACGCCGGGGTAAACGACGAACGCGCGGCGCGTCTATTCCGAGCCGCCTTCGAACGGATCGCCTGCACCGCCGGCGCCGCCGATCGCGAGATTCATCGCCGCCGGGTCAGGTCCTTTGCCCGCGGCGAACGCCCTCTCGGCGGCGCGCGTATTCGCCAGCATGCCGGTCAGCCCGTAATTACCTTCGTGGCACGTGGACTCGAAGATTCGGTTGAACCTGTCCGCGTTCTTCCTCAAGTCCACCTTGACGGTCCACGGCTGCACCCATGTCGTCGGATCGTCGATGCGGACGCTGTACTCCATCGTCTCCACGTCGGTGCGCCGGAAACGTTCGACCAGATGCAGGTTCTCGTGGGCGCCGCGGTAGAACGTCTTCGGGCTGAAGTTCGTCGTGTCGACGACGAGTGTGTCGCCTTCCCAGTGGCCGCGGGCGTCACCGTGCCATTGCCGGATGTTCGACGGCAGGTGCGGACTGTTGTCCGTCGGGATGATCCGGTTGCCGCCGCCACCTTGCCCGTGCTCGTAGTAGATCGCAACGTAGCCTGGCGACTGGACGATGCGCGTGAAGGCGTTCAGGTCGGGCAGCATGCTGCCGAGACACCGCTCGGATGTGCTGCGATCTTCGGAACCGTCCGCACGGTTCATGCGCCCTGTGTTCCACGTGCCGGGATTCGCCGCCTTGCGCGGGTTCGCTTGGTACGCACGTTCCATCTCGACTCGTTTGGCGGCGGCGTCGGTTATCGCCGGCACACGGCCGTTCGGTGGATCGGTGACCAACGAAGTACGTCGACCCGTCCGGCGATGCGATTCGAAGACCGCGTTGTACGCGCCGGCGACGTCCTGTTCGGTGCCGCGGCCCGCTCGGTGCTCGCGGCGATCGAGCGCCTCGCGCTTGGCGTCGATCTCCTTGATTTCCGCATCGGTAAGGAACTCGCGATTCGCATATTGCGCCGGCCGCTGCAACGGAGTCTGCGTCGGATCCTGCCAGATGCCCTGCAGGTCGGGCTCGCCCCACGGTGTGCGCAAGCTCGCGTTGGAGGCCGTGTCATCTCCCTCGGCGAACGGAAGACGCGCGACGGCGATTAGAAGCACGGCCATCGCAACGACAATCACCGCCAGCAGTCGATTTTTCATCACGCGCCTCAGAACGTCATGTTCGCGCTGAACTGAATGAGCCGCCCGTTGAGCACCAGGGTCGGCTTCCGCCAGTTCGCGCCGAACGTCGTGTTCTCGCCCAGGATATCGGAGGAGTTGAGCGCGTTGTACAGGTCGAAATTCGCCTGGACGCGCCGCTTGCCCATCGTGATGTATTTCGTCAGGCGCAGATCCAGCTGCGAGCGGCGATTCTCCCGCACCGTCTGCGGCATGATGAGCGGCACCGCGAAGGTGCGCACGCCGCCTGCGAGGTTGCGCCCGAGCGACGGCAGGATTTCCGCGGTTGTTGCGCTGTAGGTCGCGACGTACGGCAGGCCGGGCAGACTCTGGAACGTGGCGCTGACCATCGTGTCGGCCGGCAGCGGAATGCTGCCATTCAACTTCACCTGCGTGTTTCCCGCCATCGGCGTCACGACGCGGCACGTCTTCTTGCCGTCGACGGTCGTGCCCGTGTGCGGAATCGGCGAGGTGGACACGCCTGGCAGATTGGCCGCAACGGCGGACGGCGAATCGATGTTGAAGCAGACGTCGTCAACGGTCCTGCCGCTGTCGATGCCGCCGCCGACCCGCATGCCTCTGGGGAGACGCGCTTCGAGGCTCACGCCAAAGAAATCGTTGGTGCGCTTCTGCTTGCCGAAGTGCGAGGACTGTGTCACCTCGCTCGACACGAGGCCGAATTTCGCCGGCGTCACATCGGCGAGCCCGCAGACCTGATAACCGCCACCTTTCGGCAACCGTGGATCGCTCGGCGCGGTGATACAGAAGGTGTTGAAATCGGCGGGCGCGACGATGACATTATCCGTGACGGCAAACGCGCCGTCCCAGTTGTGGTAGTAACCGGCCGTCATTGACATGCTGGCGTTCAACTGGTGCTGCAGCTCCGTGCCGATGTCCCACGTGTAAGGCCGGATTCCCCATCCATTCCGGACGTCTTTCGCGTAGCGAATCGCATTCGGGTTCGCCTTGCCGAAGCTCGAGTTCGCCATCGGGCCACATTCGTCATTGGTGTCGAAGTTACGCAGATCGCAATCGGGCACGTAATTGCCGTTGGTGTCCGTCCACGATCGAGTGGTGTTGTTCACCGAGCTGTTGAGCGGGTTGTACTGACGGACCTGTCCGTTGCCGGTCATCGCCACGTAGCGCCCGTAGGAGAACTTCAGCGCGGTGCGCCCGTTGCCGAACAGGTCGTAGGCAGCGCCGAGACGCGGATTGAGATCCTTCCACGCGGGTCCGCCATGAACCGCCGGGTACTCCACCGCCGGCGTGAAGTCGTGCGCTGGCTCGCGCACGGGCGGCACGTACCCGTTGTAATAGTCGAAGCGCAGACCGTAGTTGACGCTCAGTCGCTTCTTCGTCCACTGATCCTGGGCGTAGATGCCCAGTTCCGCCTTCTGGTAGTACTGCTCGTGAAAGATCGCGTCGTACCGCAATGACACCGGCACGCCGCGATTGAAGATGTACGACACGCCTTTCGCGCCGGGCCGGCCGGTGCCGATGTTCTCGGTATCCGAGCGTCCCTGATCCCACTGAATCCCGGTCTTAAAGGCGTGGGAGCCCGTGATGTACGACAGCGCGAACCGTTCCGAGTAACGGTCGCCGAGGCGGATCTTCGGCTGGTACAAGCCGCCGACGCTGTTGTACCGCATGTTGGTCGACTGTTCGGTGATCGCCACGTCGTCAGGAGTGGTGCCGGGATAGAGCAGATTCGGCCAGTGGAACATCACGTCGGATGCACCCGCTTCGAGCAGCAGCTTGCTCGTTACCGGGGACGTCCACGTCGCCTGAATGAGACCGTTCGGCCAGAGGCGCCACGGCGCCTCGCCTTCCTGCGCGTTGGCCGCGCCGCTGCCAAGTCCAGAGGCGGCGCCTCCGCTCTGGCAGATGCAGTCGCGCTTGATGTCCGTGAAGATGTTCAGCTTGTTCTTCTGCGACACCTGCCACGTGATGCGGACGGCGTGTGACTGATATTTCTCGTCGCGGAACGCAGGCCGGCTGGGATCCGGCGTGTAGAACGGCGTGCCCTGGGTCTTGTTCAGATACAGGCCGGCCGCCTGATTGCGAACACCCCACCGCCGGACGGCCGCGAAGAACCACACCTTGTCCTTCTTGATCGGGCCGCCCACCGTGACCCCCGCGTCGTACATGCGATTGAGCTTTGGAACGTCGGTCAAATCGCGCGCGCGCAACGCCGCATTGAGGTTGCTGCTCTGCAGGTTGTGATTCGTGTAGAGGCCTTCGATGCTGTAACGAAAATCGTTGCCGCCTTCCTTCGGCACCATGTTCATCGCCACGTTCGGCGAGCTGCTCTCGGCAGTTGCTCCTCCGGTCTCGAGCGCGGTCTCTTCAATCGTCAGCGTGTTGAAGAGATACCCGGGCGAATCGCCGGCCCCCGCGTAGTTGTCGATGCGCATGCCGTCGAAATTCAGGTGCGTGCCGCGCTTGCCGTGATAAGTGCCTTTCGTCTGCTGTCCGTGATAGGCACCGGTGCTTCCACCAACGGTGGCGTTGCCAGTGAAACCAGGTGTCAGCGCAATGACGTTGACAATGTTGGTCTGGCCCGTGGGCAGCGCAAGGAGTACGTCATCGGACAACACTTTCTGCTGACGCGCATTCTGCGTGTCGACGAGCGGCGTCGCGCCGGTCACGGTGATGGTTTCCGCAAGCGAGCCAACCTGCATGTCGGCGTTCACAGTTGCCGTGAACCCGACCGAGATGACGATCCCTTCGCGCCTGTACGTGTTGAATCCCGGCAGCGAGAAGGTCACCGTGTAGGTGCCCGGCCGCAGGTCGATGATGTTGTAGCGGCCGTCGCTGTCGGTCGTGACGCTGCGGACCTTTTCGATCAGAACAGGGCTTGCAGCTTCAACTGTGACGCCCGGCAGGACGCCACCCGACGTGTCTTTGACCACACCGGCGATACCGCTCGGCGCCTGTTGCGCTGCTGCAGTCGTCCCTAGAGCGAGCAGCAACGTGATGACGAGGCAAAAGGGTCCCACGCGACGAGCAGGCACCATGTGTCCTCCTCACGTCCCAAACGTCACACCGCTAACTTGAAGCGCTGCGACCATATACACCCCCCCTGTGTGAGCAGTCAAGACAACATGGAGGGTATACTGCGCCGCACGCACGAGGGCGGCTTCCATTTCCAAGGTGTCCACACACGTGCTGGCGTCGCTCATCGCGACGGCGGTGGCGTCCAACGTCGGATGCGACAGTGCGCGCGAACGCAGGCCGCCGACCCAAGGGTCAAATGCGGCGTGGTTCGTCGATCGCGCGGCCGACACAGGTCTCAACTTTGTGCACGTCAACGGAATGTCGGGCCGGTATTACTTTCCCGAGGTGATGCCGCCCGGTGCGGGTCTGCTCGACTTCGATAACGACGGCGATCTCGATGTGTTTCTCGTACAGGGGCGAATGCTCGGCGCGGGCCAAGCAATCGATCAGGCAACCACGCATCCGCTGAGCGGCCGTCTGTTCCGCAACGACCTGACAGTCAATTCGGACGGGACCCGCACCCTGCGGTTCGTCGACGTGACGGAGCGAAGTCGCATTCGTGCAACCGGCTACGGGATGGGCGTGGCGGCGGGCGACGTCGACAACGACGGATGGGTGGACCTCTATCTCACAAACTTCGGTACCAATCAGCTGTACCGCAACAACCACGACGGCACATTCACGAATGTCTCGGGCCAGAGCGGTACGGACCACAGCGGGTTTTCAGTCTCGGCGGCATTTGTGGATTACGACCGCGATGGGTGGCTCGACCTGTACGTGGCCGATTACGTGCGGTACACGATTGAATCGGATCGCGCGTGCACTGACCTCGCCGGAGTGCGCGGCTACTGTCCTCCTCAGGTCTACACCGCCGCGCCTGACCACTTCTATCGAAACCGCGGCGACGGCACGTTCACCGATGTGACGGACCATGCGCTGCTCGGCCGCGGGTTCGGCCGCGGCCTTGGCGTCGTTACGGCGGATTTCAACAACGACGGTTGGACAGATATCTACGTCGCCAACGACGGCGGCGAGAACCTGCTCTGGATGAACCTGCGCAACGGCACGTTCCGCGACGAAGCGCTGACACGCGGCGTTGCCGTCACCGGCGAAGGGCACGCGGAAGCGAGTATGGGCGTCGACGCGGGCGACTTCGACAACGACGGTGACGAAGACCTGTTCATGACCGAGCTGAACGGCGAAGGCAGCAATCTGTACGTAAACAACGGCAAAGGTGTGTTCGAGGATCGAAGCGCGGCATCTGGCATTGGTCCGGCGACGCTGCAGTTCACGGGGTTCGGCACCGCATGGTTCGACTTCGATAATGACGGGTGGCTCGATCTCCTCTCGGTCAACGGCCGCGTGCAGGCGGCCGAAGGGACGACCGCAGAACCGTTCCCGCTGCAGCAGCGCAAGCTGCTGTTCCGCAACGCGCACAACGGACGCTTCGAGGATGTCTCGGCGCAGGCGGGTCCCTTCTTCGAACGGCCGCAGGTCGGCCGCGGCGCGGCGTTCGGCGACATCGACAACGACGGCGACGAGGACGTCCTCGTGGCGAACGACACCGGTCCCGCGCAGTTGGTGGTCAACACGCTGAACGAACGCGGCGGCGCGCGTCATTGGATGGGGCTTCGGCTCACTGGCACCACGGGGCGGCGCGACATGGCTGGCGCGCGCCTCCAGGTCATTCGCGCCGACGGGTCGTCGCTGTGGCGGCGCGTGCGCGCGGACGGCAGCTACGCGTCGGCAAACGACCCGCGCGTGCTGGTGGGACTCGGTGAGTCCGCCGCGGTTCCGCGCGTCCGCGTGCAGTGGCCTGACGGTCGGGTCGAGGAATGGAAGAGCGTCGAGATCGACAAGTGGCAGACGCTGGCGGAGGGGAGCGCGCGGTGACGTTCCGGACGCGCGTCGCACAAGCGTTGATGCTCGTGGCGCTGTGCGGCGGAGCCGCGTGCGGCCGCGGCGGGCAGTCGCCGCAACCGGCGCAGCAGACGCGAGTGCTGCGTGGCGTGAAGATGCCCGACGTCTCGAAGATGAGCGCACCGGTCCAGACGCAGGTGCGCGCGCGGTTTGGCGGGCTGGAGGCGAAAACTCACCAAGCCGCTCATGAGGCAGACCTCGCTGCGGCCTACGGTGAGGTGGGCGAGCTGCTGCTGGCCGCGCACTATCTCGATGACGCCGAGCCGGCGCTGCTCAATGCGCGTGACCTGGCGCCGAACGATCCCACGTGGCCCTACTATCTGGCGCACCTGTATCGCATGCGCGGTGCGCTCGACCAAGCGGCGGCATCGTTTCGCGAGGTCCTGATGCGGCAATCCGACAGCGTTCCGGCGCGCGTCTGGCTCGCGAGTGTCTATATCGATCAAGGTCGTTACGACGACGCGCAGGCGCTGCTCGATGCGGTGGTGCAGGAGAATCCGCATTCACCGGCTGCGCTCTTTCACCTCGGCCGCGTCGCGCTGGCGCGCCGGGATTTTTCGCGCGCCGTGTCGCTGCTCGAGCAGTTGGCACGCGACGATCCGTCCGCGACCGCGGTGCACTACCCGCTTGCGATTGCGTACCGCGGTGCAGGGCGACCCGACGACTCGGACAGGCAGCTGCGCCTGCGCGACCGGCGCAACACCGAGATCATGCCCCCAGACCCGCTGATGGACCGGCTGGCGGACCTGCTCGAAGGTCAGCAGGCGTTCGAGGTACGCGGAACCGAGGCGCTGAGGAAAGGCGAATGGCGGAAGGCGATCGAGACATTCCGCCGCGGCGTCGCCGTTGCGCCCGAGGATCCACTCCTGCGCCACCGGCTCGCAACCGCGCTGTACATGGCGGGAGAGGTGGCCGAGGCCGAGCGTGAATTCGCTGACGTTGCCGAGCGCTCCCCGAATTACGCGCCGGCCCAATACAGCCTGGGCGTGCTGCTCGAGAGCCACGGACGCAACGCGGAGGCGGCCGACCATTATGCGGCCGCCGTGAAATACCAGCCGACCTACGTCCAGGCCCAGATGCGATTGGCAGGCCTCCTGCGCCGGTCGGGCCGCGCCACTGAGGCGCTCGAACACTATGAAGGGGTGACGAAAATCGATCCGCGGCTCGCGGACGCCGCGATCGAAACTGCGGTCACGCTTGTACGCCTGAACCGCTACTCCGAAGCGCGCGACCGCCTGATTGTCGGGATGAATACTTTCCCCGGGCATCCGGGCTTTCCGAGCGCGCTCGCGCGCCTGCTCGCCGCGGCGCCTGACGATCGCGTCCGCGACGGCCGCCGAGCGCTCGCACTGGCGCAGACGCTGGTGAAGACGGATCAGAGCATCGAGACCGGAGAGACCCTGGCGATGGCGCTCGCCGAGGCCGGACAGTATGCTGACGCTGCCGGCATTCAACGCGATCTGATCGCGGCAGTGCGCAGCGCCGGCCGATCCGATCTCGCCGCGCGGCTCGAAGAAAATCTCAGGCTCTACGAAAGCCGTCGCCCGTGCCGAACGCCGTGGCGCCAAGAGGATGTGGGCGACGTGAGTGCCGCGGCGCCTGCTGCGATCAGAGCCGCGGTCGCCGCCAAGTGAGACCGATGACCAGCGGCCTAACCACACGAGTCATCCTCATTGCTCTTGTTGCGCTGCTGCTCAACTCGGCGTGGCTCTGGGCATTTGCCGACGCGTCGTTCTGGTACTACCTGAACGTCGTCATACATCCGCTGCTCGGGATCGCGCTCGCTGTTATCCTCGCGCGCCGTGCTCCCGGATGGGTTGCGGCGCCGGCCCTCTCAGGAGTCGCGGTGCTGCTGCTCGGCGCAACACGGCCACACTACCCGCTGGTCGCAACCCATGTCCTGGTCTCCGGCCTCACGTCCGCGCTCGCCGTGGTGGCACTGCACCGGCGATTGACACCCCGCATGGCCGTCGCGGGCGTGGCAGCGCTGCTCATCACTGCCGCCGGCGCGGCCCTGTTTCACCTGCAGCACGATCGCATGCGACGCGATCGATTTCGCATCGCCAATCCGGCTGTCGTGCCCGCATCGATGGACGATGAAAGCCGAGGCCCTGCCAGTCCCTTCTATCCATCGTCGGCGGATACGAACGTCAAGGGAGTCATCCCCGCGAACTTCTTCCTGACGAGCGACACGTGCGGCCGCTGCCACAAGGAGATCTACGATCAGTGGCGCTCCTCGATGCACCACTTCTCGTCGTTCAACAATCAGTGGTATCGCAAGTCGATCGAGTACATGCAGGACATGATCGGGACGCGGCCGTCGAAATGGTGCGCCGGCTGCCACGATCACGCCGTCTTCTTCAACGGCCGATTCGATCGGCCGATTCGCGATCAGATTTCGACCCCAGAAGCGCAGGCTGGTCTCGGGTGCACGTCTTGCCACTCCATCACGGCCGTCCACGGGACGATGGGACAGGGGGGATTCGAGATCGAGTCTCCGCCGCTGCACGATCTGGCGGCGAGCGGCAACCCGCTGCTGCGAACGCTGCACGACAAACTGACAGAACTGGCGCCGCAGCCGCATCGCGAGACGTTCCTCAAACCGTTTCATCGCGAGCAGACATCTGAATTCTGCTCGACGTGTCACAAGGTGCACCTCGACGTACCGGTGAACGCGTATCGCTGGATTCGCGGGTTCAACGAGTACGACAATTGGCAGGGCTCGGGCGTGTCGGGCGAAGGCGCGCGCTCGTTCTACTTTCCGCCGACTCCGCAAGGGTGCGCCGACTGCCACATGCCTCGCGTACGGTCCAGCGATCCGGCCGCGCGCGACGGGCAGGTGCATTCTCACCGTTTCGCGGCGGCGAACACGGCCGTTCCGTTCGTCAATCGCGACCAGGCGCAGCTTGACGCGGTGAAAGCATTTCTCGAGGACCGTCAGGTCACGCTCGACATTTTCGGTCTCGCGCGTGGTGTTGCGGCAAACGGGCCGGAGCGGCCGCGCGGCGACAGCGACGTGACCGCAGCCAGCACCTTCGGCGTCGGCGAAGAATCATCGACCTTCGGCGCCGCCCGCGCCGTCGTTGCGCCGCGTGCGGCGACGGTCACGCCGTTTGTCGAACGTGTTGCCGCAGTCCGCCGCGGCGAATCGGTGCGGTTGGAGGTGGTGGCGCGCACGCGCAAGGTCGGACACTTCTTTCCGGGCGGCACGGTTGACGCGTTCGACGTCTGGATCGATCTCGAGGCAACCGACAACAAGGGCAGAACGCTGCTTCGCAGCGGCGCGCTCGAAGACGGCTCGGGCGCCGTCGAGCCGGGTGCGCACTTCTACCGCAGCCTGCAGCTCGACGCACACGGCAACCGCATCAACAAACGCAACGCGTGGGCGACGCGTTCGGTCGCTTATGTGCGGCTGATTCCGCCGGGCGCCGCCGATACGATTCATTACCGGCTCGACATTCCGCCCGACTCGGGAGACACAATCACGGTCACTGCGCGACTGCGATATCGAAAGTTCTCGTGGTGGAATACGCAGTGGGCGTACGCAGGTGTTCGCGATTCATCGGACGTCCTTCCGCCGCGCGGTCCCGGTTACGACGATGGGCGGTGGATATTTACCGGGAATACAGCAACGGTGTCGGGGGCGATCAAGTCTATCCCGCCGCTTCCTGTGATCGATATGGCAACCGCCACCGCCACGATCAGGGTGCTGGCCCCGAACATCCCGCTGCCCCAGCCGCCGGCAGACGACGCAGCGGGTTCGCGCGAGCGGTGGAACGATTACGGCATCGGTCTGCTGCTGCAGGGGGACATCAGGGGCGCTGAAGCCGCGTTTACGAAGGTCACGGCCATCGAACCGACGTACGCGGACGGGTGGGTGAACATCGCGCGCGCACGGATGCAGGAAGGCGACCTCGAGGGCGCGGAGACGATGGCCCGCAAGGCGCTCGAGATCGATCCCAATCTCGCGAAGACGCATTACTTCCTCGGCACTACGCTGAAATCGCTGGGACGTTACGACGAAGCGCTCACGCACCTGCATCGCGCCGCCGCGGCGTATCCGCGCGATCGTGTAGTGATGAACCAGGCAGGGCGCGTACTGTTCTTGCAGGGCCGCCTGCGAGAGGCGGTCGCCGAATTTCACAAGGTGCTCGCGATCGATCCGGAAGATCTGCAGGCGCACTACAACCTGATGCTCTGCTATCAGGGACTGGGCGACGAGGCGGCCCGCAGCCGCGAACAGAAGCTGTACGAGCGGTTCAAGGCAGACGAGGCGTCGCAGGCGATTACGGGTGGGTACCGGCTGCTGAATCCGGAGGACAACAACGAGCGGCAGCAGATACACGAACACGCATCGAGGCGCCGCCCCACCACGACCTCGACGCAATGATCCGTCAACTCGCAATCGCTGCCGTGCTGCTGGCCCAAGCGTCGACACCCCCTCGCGTCATCTTCACCGATGTCACCGCATCGGCGGGCATCCATTTCCAGCACACCAGTGGTGCCTTTGGCAGGAAATACCTGCCCGAGACAATGGGGTCTGGGGCAGCGTTCTTCGATGCGGACGGTGACGGGCTCCAGGACATCTTTCTCGTCAACTCGACACACTGGCCTGGACGGCCGGCTGCGCCGTCGTCTTCGGCGTTCTACCGCAATCGGGGAGACGGCACCTTTGTCGATCAAACGCGGGCGGCGGGCCTGCAGATGGATCTGTACGGCATGGGCGCCTCGAGCGCAGATTACGACAACGACGGCCGCGCCGATCTATACGTCACCGCGCTTGGGCGGAATCGTTTGTTTCACAACGAGGGACGTGGGCATTTTGTCGATGTGACGGATCGCGCGGGCGTTGCCGACCCGGGCTTCTCCACGAGCGCCGCATGGCTGGACTACGACCGAGACGGGTTCGTCGATCTGTTTGTCGCGCACTATGTCGAGTGGTCCATCGACAAGGATCTCTACTGCACGCTGGACGGCACTCAGAAATCGTACTGCACGCCGGAGTCGTATCACGGCCAGAGCGCGACGTTGTTTCGCAACACAGGCCACGGCACGTTCCAGAACGTCAGCCGCGCGGCCAGTGTCTACGATCCCAACGCCAAAGCTCTCGGTGTGGCGCTGCTCGACTACGACAACGACGGCTGGCTCGATCTGTTCGTCGCCAACGACCGCCAGCCGAACCGGTTGTATCGCAACATGCGCAATGGAAAGTTCGTCGACGTCGGCCTGACGGCAGGCGTGTCGTTCGACGAGACGGGGACGGCGCGTGCGGGGATGGGCGTCGACGCTGCCGACTACGACGGGTCCGGACGCCAGAGCCTCGCGATTGGCAACTTCTCGAACGAGATGATGTCGCTCTACACGAGCCAGCCGCGCGGGCTGTTCATCGACCGCGCGCCGGCGACCGCGATCGGGCGGAACTCGGTCCTGAAGCTGACCTTTGGTTTGTTCTTCTTTGATTACGACCTCGACGGCCGGCCTGACCTCTTCGCCGCAAACGGCCATGTAGCTGATGACATCGGACGCGTGCAGAAGAACGTGAGCTACGCGCAGCCTCCTGACCTGTACTGGAATGCGGGCATGGGACGGTTCGAGGACGTGGGCCGGGCGGCGGGCGACGATTTCCGGCGGCCGATCGTCGCACGCGGCGCTGCCTACGCGGACTACGATGCCGACGGCGACCTCGACGTGCTCGTAACCACCAATAACGGCCCTGCGCGCCTGCTGCGCAACGACGGCGGCAATCGGAACAACTGGCTTCGGGTGATCGCGATTGGCGGTCCGTCCAATCGCGACGGCATCGGCTCGAAGGTGCAGCTGCTCATCGACGGCAACCCCGGTCCATGGTCGATCGTGAAGACCGGCTCCAGCTACTGCTCGCAAAGCGAACTGCCGCTCACCTTCGGCATCGGACGCGCAACCAGGGTATCCGGCCTGAAGATCACCTGGCCCGACGGGTCGGTGGACAACGTCGCGGCGATTGATGCGAATCAGACCGTGACGATCCAGGAAAGGCGCGGAATCATCCGCAGCACCCGGCCGCCGCGATGATTCGTCTGCTTGCGGCGTCCGCGCTCCTCTGTGCGTTGTACGCGTGCCGCAACCCGCCGCCGGCGCAATCGGACCAGACATCCGCCGCGCAACGCCGCGAGGCCGCCTATCGCGCCAACAACCGCGGCGTCGCGCTGATGGAGCAGGGCTCGTATGCTGACGCGGCGCGCGCCTTCCGCGAAGCGCTCATGAGGGAGCCCGGCCTGCGCCTGCCGCGAATCAATCTGCCCATTGCGCTCTACTACGACGGCCAGCTGGATGAGGCGAAGAGCGCTGCAGACGATGCGCGGCGCGACGCGCCTGCCGCCCCGCAGCCGGTCTATATGCTCGGTCTGATCGCACGCGCGCAAAACGCGCCAGATGCCGCGGCCGATGCGTTCACGCGAGCGCTGATGCTCGACCCCTCGGACGCCGGCGCGAAGCTCAATCTGGCGATGGTCCACCTTCAGCAGGGCCGCTATCAGAACACGGTGGCGCTCTGTCGCGAGGTGCTGGCCGTCGAACCGTACAACGCGACAGCGGCCTACAACCTGGCGCTCGCACTCGACCGCGGCGGCGAACGCGCGGCCTCCGCGCGGGCGATGCAGCAGTTCCAGCAGCTCCGCACTGCACCGTATGCCCTCACCTACTCGCAGGCGTACCTCGAACAGGGACGATATGCGGAAGCGCTCGCGTCGAGCGGCGCCGAACCGGAGCTGGTCGATCAAACGGCGCCGCACGTGACCTTCACCGATGCGACGAGTGCGCTGCTGCCGGGCTCCCCCGCCGCGCGCGTCCTCGCACTTGGCGATCTCGACGCCGATGGCCGCCTAGATCTGATTACGGGCGACGAGTCATTGCGCCTGTTTCGTAACAACGGCGCTCAGCTCGTGGATGCAACGGCGATGCTCGCGAATATCAACCTTCCCGGTGTCACTGGCATCGCCGTGGCGGACGTCAACAATGACGGCCGCGTCGATCTGCTCGTCCTCACCGCGTCGGGACCGCACCTGGTCACGCAGCAGGGGGACGGACAGTTCCGCGACACGACGCCGGCAGTTTTTCGAGCGGCGCCCGCGGCGCGGCTGGCCGCCGCGCTTGCCGACATCGATCACGACGGCGATCTTGACGTAGTCACGGGTGGACGGCTGTTGCGCAATAACGGCAACGGCACGTTTGCCGACGTGACGGCCGCCGCCAGGCTTCGGCTGCCCGCCGGCGCGACGACAATCCTTCCGACCGATTTCGACAATCGCCGCGACGTCGATCTGTTCGCCGCCGCGCCGGGTAGGCGGCCGATCCTCTTCCGTAACCTGCGGACGGGGGCATTCGAGGATGTCGCGATAGCCGCCGGACTGCCATCCGCGACCGACATCACGGCCGCGGCGATGGGCGATATCGACAACGACGGGTTCACGGATTTCTTCGTCGGCCGCGCAGCGGCGCCCGGCATGTGGGCAACCAACGACGGACGCGGCCGCTTTCAAATCCGCGATGCGCCTGCTGCGACGACGGGGACGCTCGCCGCGCAGCTGTTCGATTACGACAATGATGGCCTTCTCGATCTGATCATCGCCACGCGTGACGGCCTTCACCTCTTCCGGAACCGGGCCCGCGACTGGCAGCAGATGGATGAGGCCGTTGCCGCGACCCGGCACGCAGCGGCCGCCACCGACGTTCCTCCATCGCTCGCGTCCGGCGATCTCGACGGCGATGGCGATCTGGATCTCGTCGCCGTCGATAGCAGCGGCGCGCTGCGAATCTGGCGCAACGACGGCGGCAACAGACACCGGGCGCTGCGCGTTGCGCTCGCTGGACGAGCCTCGAATCGGCGTGGCGTCGCCGCGAAAGTGGAAATCCGCGCCGGCACCTTGTATGGCCGCGTCGAAACGACGGCGACAACTCCGGCCGTGATGCCGGCCGATCTGCTGTTCGGTCTTGGTACGCGCGCGCAGGCAGACGCGGTGCGCGTGCTGTGGCCGTCCGGTATCCTCCAGACCGAAACGCCTCTCGCTGGCAGCACGCGCATCGCGGTCGCCGAGCTCGATCGCAAGCCGTCTTCCTGCCCCTTCCTCTATACGTGGAACGGCGACAAGTTTACGTTCGTCACGGACTTCATGGGCGGCGGCGAGATGGGCTATCTCGAATCGCCAGGCGTCTACAACGTCGCCGATCCTGACGAGTACGTTCGCATCACCGACGCGCAACTTCGGGAGCGGAACGGCCGGTACGACCTGCGTGTGACGAACGAGCTCGAAGAGGTGCTCTATGTCGATCAGCTGAAGCTCATGGCCGTCACGCACTATGGCGACGTCGAGGTCTTCCCCAACGAAGGCATGCGTGTGCATCCGGCGCCGTACCAGCTGTTCGCCATCAGGAACGTACGGCCGCTGGCGTCTGCGGTCGATGACGCGGGGCGCAATCTACTGCCGGAGCTCGCCGCAGTGGATCGGAAATTTGCGACCAGCTTTCCGCTCGAGCCGATCAGAGGCTACGCAAAGGCGCACGCCGTCACCCTGCAGCTGCCGCCGAGCGCTCCTCACTCCGACGCGCGAACCGTGCTGCTGTTGACCGGCTGGACCGACTATGCGTTCTCGACCGACAACCTCGCCGGATCGCAGTCCGGCCTGACGCTCGCCGCGCCCATCCTTCAGGTTCGCGAGCGCGACGGCCATTGGCGGGACGTGAACGACGACGTTGGCATTCCGATTGGCCGCCCGCAAACACTCGTCCTCGACGTGACGGACTACGCATTGCAGCCGCTGCGCCTCGTGACGTCGATGCGCGTCTACTGGGATCGCATCTCGGTGGCCGACGCCGACGCCCTGCAACCCCGCCCCGTCGTTCTCGAGCCGCAGCAGGCGGACCTGCACTGGCGCGGATTTTCGGCGGAGATCTCACCTGACGGCCGCGAGCCGTTCGGATACGACTACAGCCGCGTGACCCCACGCAGTCCGTGGAAGTTGATGCCGGGGCGCTACACACGCGAAGGCGACGTTCGCGAGCTGTTGCGGGCCGTTGACGACCGGTTCGTCATTTCGCGTCCGGGCGACGAGATCAGGCTGTCGTTCGACGCATCAGCGCTGCCGCCGCTGCTGCCCGGCATGCGCCGTACATTCGTGCTCTACGCCTCGGGCTACAGCAAAGAAATGGACCTCCACTCGGCAAGCCCGGACGCCGCCACGCCGATTCCGTTCCGCGCGATGCCGCGCTATCCGTACGCCTCGTCCGTCAGATATCCGCATGACGCGGACCTCGATCAGTTCCACACGCGCCACGTGGGGCGGGCGCTTCCGCTGTTCGCCGCGCCTCTGATGGAGCCATGATGCCGCACATCCGGTACACCGCCGCCGCGTGCCAGACCGACCTTCCTAATCCGGTCCATCGTTCACAGATGCGCGCCAACACCGATCGCATGCTATCGATGATAGATTCGGCAGTCGCGGGAAGCGCACCGTTTCTTCCGGTGCGGCTGATCGTCTTCCCCGAGTTTGCGCACGCCGCGCCGGTGTTCGCCTCGGTCGCGGAGCTCGTCGACAAGCTCGCCGTGGGGGTGCCGAATGAACACACCGAACGGCTCGCCGAAAAAGCGCGCGAGCACGACGTGTACATTCAGAGCGGATCGATGCTGGAGGTCGATTCGAAGTGGCCGGGCCGCGTCTTCAACACGACGTGTCTGATCGGCCCCGAGGGCATCCTCTACAAGTACCGCAAGGTGAACACCTGGATTCCGTACGAGGTGCACACGAGCCCGCACGACATCGACGGCTACGACGAGCCGCTGTTTCCGGTTGCCGACACCCCTATTGGCCGGCTTGGCTGCGCGATCTGCTACGACTGGCTTTTTCCTGAAGCGCTGCGCCAGCTTGCGGCAAACGGTGCGGAAGTGCTGATTCGTGTGTCGGCCTACATGGACCCGTGGGGTTCCACCGAGCCGCTCAACTGGTGGGGTGTGGTGAACCGCTGCCGCGCGCTCGAGAACCTGGGGTTCGTCGTTGCCGCCAATCAGGGCGCAAGCCTGAGGAACTACCCGCCGTATTCATGGCCGGGCGGCAGCCAGATTGTCGATTTCGACGGCCGCGTGCTCGCCGAAGCGACGCCGGGACCTGGTGAGCGCATCGTGACCGCCGCCATCGACATCTCCGCGCTGCGCCACGAGCGCAAGACGCGCATCGGCCATCACATGCTCGCGCACCTGCGGGCGGATGCCTATCACGTGTACCGGGAGCCGCTCTATCCGCCTGCGGATCGCACGGCCACGCTGTCTTATGAGGAGAACCAGCGGCTCATCGTGGCCGCGAAGGAGGAATTCGCGCGGCGGACTACGAAAACCCGATCCAGCGGCCGCCCCACCCGACCGTTGACCACAGCAGGATAGAGATCGTGCCGACCGCGCGGTACACCGCCGGGCTGAAGCGCGTGTCGTCGGCGAGCGTGACGCGCCGGCGGATCGTGAATGTGAAGATGATCGCGAGCGCGAGCGAAGTCATCTTCACCCAGAACGCGAAGCTGTAATAGCACTTGATCGCTTCCGACATGAAGAGCGGCACGCCGGACGCGATCATGAAGATCAGACTGCCGAGCAGCCACGGCTGCGCATCCCACGCGAGCTCCGCGACCGGGTGGCGCTTGAGGCCGAGTCCCAGCAGGCGGAAGTCGACGAGCAGCACGGCGCCGCCGATGACGGCGAGCGCGACGAGGTGAAACGCTTCGACGAACGGGAAGAGCCACAGCGAGTCGCGGATCGTCGCGCCGATCGCGCCATTTTCGATCGCTTGGAAATACGGGAGGAGCATCTCAGGGCACCTCCTGGTTCGTCCGGTCGCAGCCGGCGATCGTGTCCATAAACGCCGACTTCTGCGGGCTCTCGCAGTCGAACCAGTTGTAGGCAATCATCCGGCCCGAAAACACGATCGCGACCCAGAGCGCCAGCGAGAACGCGCCAGCCAGCTTCGCCCCGCGCGGCGTCGCCGGCGCGCTGTCCCACTCCGCGAGGCCCTGGTAGACCCGTCCGTCGTGGAACAACCATGCGTTCAGCGCGGCAAGCAGCAGCAGGACCGCCTTCGCGCGGAAAAAGACGTTGTGGTAGGTCCGCAGTGGGATGGCGTAGAACAAGAGCACGCCGCTGATCACCATGACCACGAACGAAGCTTTCGTCCAGGGCAACAGTCGCGTGACGATTTGGGAAACCGGTACGCGCTTCAGCGTCACGCCGAGCAGCCGCAGGTCCAGCAGCACCGCGAAACCCACAAACAGACAGAGCGTCCAGACGTGGACGGATTCGATGATCGAGTACGCGTAGCGCGATTCATGCAGTCCGACGCTCCACTTGGTGTCGGCCATCCACTGCATCAGGTTATGGAGAGACATGCGACCTTTTTCACCGCGACTCGGAAACCGTTGTGCGTTCGCACGTGCCTGGCCACCCCTGCCGGCACGCTTCCGCGTAGAGCACCTCTCGCGATCGGCCGGCAATCGGCCCTTTGCTGCCGCGCAGCATAATTTCGAAATCGTCAAGCCGCGGCGATGTCGTCACGAACCTGAGAATGCGTTCGCGCGCCCGCAAGGCATTCACGCACGCGGCGTCGAAGCCGATGTCGCAGCCGCGCGCGAACGAGGATGCTGCGCCTGGACCTTCGACGTCGCGCTCGCTCTGCAGCAGACCGAACTCGTTGCATGCCCATCCCGAGCCTTCGGCACACAACTCCGATTCGCGCTGCGCCAGGTAATCGCACGCCCACGGCCGCTCGGCCTGACATGCCCGCTCCCAGAAAGGCACCCACTGACCCGGATGCCGATCGCCGACGCCGTTGGCGAACGTCATCGCTGTAAACGCAACCACCCACACGCCGATGTATGCCAGATACCGCTGCCGCGGCACGAGCGTGGCGCCGAGCCACGCCGGACTGAGATGACGCAGCGGATTCGAATCCGCGAGCCGATCAATCAGTTTGATCGACAGATTCAACACCGGCACCTGCAACAGCTTGTCGTAGAAGGTCGGCAGGCCCGCGCGTCCGAGGATCACATATAGCAGCATCGTGCTCAGGCCGTAGGCGACGCCGAACATGATTCGTCCGAGCTCGGTGCGCGGCGACGTCGATGGATCCGTGAACAGCAGGTGCATGCCGAGGAACACCGCGATGGGAATGTACGAGTCGTAGAAGAAGTAGACGCCGGTAAGCCCGTAGTACACGAGACCCGCCACATACGTTGTCACGACCGCCGACATCGTCATCGACGTCACGCCGAAGAAGAACTGTCCCGGCAGCCCGATCAGGAACAGCGCCAGATACATGTTCGGCGGGTAGAACTGCGTGGTCGCGATCTGCTTGCCCCAGGTGATGTCGCTGGTGCCCGTCGCGAGCAACAGCACCGCCGCAACCGCAAGCGGAAACGACGACGGGTTGAAAATGTGCGCGCGCCGGCCGTTCTTCTCCCACGTGATCAGCTCCTTGGCGGCGAAGCCGACGGCGACCATCAGGAACTGGAGAAAGATCCAGTCGTCGCGGAACCAGAGGAAGAGGTTGATGCTGAAGATGACGGGGAACGGACCAAATCCCAGCGTGTACCGGTCGCGCCTCGACCAGACGAGCAGCATGTCGAAGGCGTAGGCCAACACCAATTGCGCGACGATGAGGTATGCGTGGTCGTAGACCTGCCGCCAGTACCAGCCCCAGTACACGAGAACCGATCCCTGGGCGCACGCCTGGAGGTAATGCTGCTTGCGGAGAACGACTTCCAGGGCGAGAGGTCGTCGGCGGGTGCGCGCTACGTACAGGACCGCGTTCCACAGCAGCAACACGGCAGCCGCAGCGGCAAACGACCAGAGCTGCCGCGGGTTCTGCTGCACGCGCGGCAGCAGCATGAGCGCGGCGAGCGCGCCGGTGAACGCGAGCGGGAGAACGTTCACCGGCACCACCATAAATCTGCCCGGATGACCCTTAGTTGCTCTTCGGCGTCGTAGGAACCTTCAGCTCGTCCGGCGCCCCGGTCCCCGACGATCCGAGGAAGAGCGTACGGCCGTCAGGAAGGGTGAGGTTGCGACCGTTCGCACGATGCGAACCGTCCTTCGCGCGGTAGCCGTCGATGACGATGACGGTGCCCGGGAGGAGGGCTGCCTTGGTGAACCCACGGCGGAACAGCACGTTCGGCGTACCTGCCTCGATGGCCCACGCTTCCTTGCTGCCATCCGGCTGCGCAACGTCCACGTGAATCCACACGTGCGGGTTGGTCCACTCCATCTTCGTGACGGTGGCCTTCTCGAACTTGACCGGCTTGTTGGAGTCGAATTCCGCCGCGAACGCGTGATGCGCTCGCGCCGGCATCGCGCCTGCCATGATCAGGAGGGATGCACCCGCGACGATCAGTGTCAACTTTGTACGCATTGGAGAATCACCTCTTCGTGACGGTTGTTCGTTATCGTTCGTAGAGCACATCCGGCGGCGGAACCTTCCGTTCCACGCGCACGGTCAGTGTCTGTCCCTCCCAATTGCTGACGAGCGGCTGTTTTCGCAGGTGCCCGTACAACAACTCTTCGACCATCTCGATGCACCGGTAGTCCATCAGCTGCGCGCCGGGCTCGAGGTGCCGGTACAGCGGCATGGCGATCTTCCACGGCCGCGTGAAGACGTTCGGATCTTCGATGGTCGCCTCATACCAGATCGCGTCGGGCGTCATCATCCGATACCGCTCCACGACATGGAGCGCATCGCTGTGAAAATCGCCCGCGCGATCGAACCACGTCTTGTCGATCTGGCTGGTCACGTCGACGACGAGCGTGTCGCCCTCCCAATTGCCGACCGAGTGGCCCATCCACGAGTCGTTCGGGTAGGGTTCCACCTGATCCAGATGGATGGTGCGCTGCGCGTTGGCATACTCGAACACCATCATGATTTTGTTGGTGCCCTGCAGGATCTGGAACGGGTAAGGCATGTACATCGCGCGCGGCACGCCGGGCTGGTAGCACTTGATCTCCGGATCCCGATCGAGCCAGTGCTCGAAGTTGTCCTTCTTCCTCTGCAGCGCCTCCGGTTTGTACGGAATGACGTCGCCTTCGACGACACCGGGGCCAGGCGGGACGCCGCCAACGGCGCCCAGCGCCAGAACGGGAGCTGCGGGGACGGGCGACAAGGGATGAACGCCGGTTTGCATCACGCGCGCCGGCATCGCCTCGTGGGTAACGAGATCCCAGTTGGCCGTGTTGTTCGCCTGCCAGATGCCGCTGAAGTCCGGCTTGCCGTTCGCCTGCCGCCTGATCTGCGCGGACGACGACGGCGGAGCGGCTGCCGGAGCGATCGCGCGCTGGGCCGATACGCGTCCGACGATGACGCTGAGCGAGATCACCAGCAACGCGCTGATGATGATGCCGACGGTCGTGGCAGAGACTCCGAACCGGATCCACATGGTGCCTCCGTCGCGGGTCAAGAAAGCGGCTAACAGTTACACCGACGTTCCTGCCTCGTCAAGTGCGAGCGTGCACGCGATTTGGTCCGCGTACTCCCCCTCGACTTGCTCGCTTCGCTCGGCGCAGGCCGTGCTAGTTGTCGCCGCCGCCACCCGTCGCGTTGTCTTGCGTCGCCGGATCCGGCCCCTTGCCTTCGGCAAACGCCTTTTCCGCCGCGCGCGTGTTCAGCAGCATGCCGAGCAGGCCGTAGTTCCCCTCGTGGCAGCCGCCCTCCAGCACGAGGGTCGTCTTGTCGTCAGCCTTCTCGAGCTCCTGCACCGCGGTCCACGGCTGCGTCCATGTAGTCGGATCCTCGGCCGTGAATTCCACCTGCAGCGTGTTGGCGTCGAGACGACGGAACCGCTGGATCAAATGGAGGTTCTCGCGCGAGCCGCGGAAGCTGGTTTCGTCGCTGAAATTGGTAACGTCGACGACAAGGGTGTCGCCCTCCCAGCGGCCGATCGCATCGCCCCGATAGAGCCGGACGCTTTTCGGTAGATGCGGACGGCTCGTGATCGGAACAACCCACGAGAAGCCCTGGCCCTGTCCGATGTCGTAGTAAATCGACACTGAATCTGGCCCCTGCACGAGCTGCATGACGCCGCCAAAGGTACCTGTCCCCATTGTCACCGGCGGAGTGTCGCCGAAGCAGCGCTCGGGGCCACCCCGATCCTCAGGACCGTCCGAGCGATTGATCCGATCGAGGTTGTAGTCAGGCGACGGCTCTGCACGGCGAGCCGAGATCGGCCCCGGCCGCCCACCAGACGTCCCCTGCAGCAGCGCCGCGAGGAATTCTCTCTTGTCGGCAATCCGCTTGGTGGCTTCCGGTGTATAGGAGGGCATACGTCCATTCGGCGGATCGACGAGCATCGATGTGCGATAACTGAGCTTGGTCGGCTTGTCGCCAAACCAGAACTCGTTATACGCGCGCGCGACGTCTTTCTCGGTGCCGATGCCCGGCTTGCCGCCGACCTCGCGGCTGTCGCGGCCCGGGCGCTGATTGCGCTGCTGCAGCTCCGCGAGCGCCTTGGCGTGCTCCTCCTCCGTCATCCGCTGCCGCGTCCCGTACTGCGGATTCCGTTCGAACGGCACCATCGTGTTCGTGTTCCAGATCCCCTGCAGATCCGGCGCGCCCCACGGCGTCCGCGGCGCCTTCGTCTGCGTTTGTGCGCTGACGAGGATCGTGGCCGCCATCAGCGCGGCGATGACTGCGAATACGCGAGCTGTCGTTCTCATGTTCAGCACCTCACCGCTCGTATCTCTTGTCGCCTTCCGGAACCCTGCGCGTCACGTCGAGGATGATGGTGTCGCCCTCCCAGTGCTTCACGAGCTGGTTCTTGCGCAGGTGTCCCAGGAACGTTTCCTCGACAAGCTCGATGCAGCGGAATTCCATGAGCGTGGCGTTGTCCTCGAGCTGCCGGTACAGAACCATATTCATCTTCCACGGCCGCGTGAACACGTTCGGGTCGGTGATGGTCACTTCGTACTTCAGGGCGTCGGGTGTAATCGGCGTGAACCGTTCCACGACGTCGAGCGCGTCGCTGTGGAAATCACCCGCGCGTGAGAACCAGGTCCGATCGTTGAAGTTCGTCACGTGAGTGACGAGTGTGTTGCCTTCCCAGCGGCCGACCGAATGGCCCATCCACGTATCGGCGGGCGGCTTGGGCGCTTCCTGCAGGTAGATCGTGCGGCTCGCATTCGCATAGGCGAACACCATCTGAACCTTCGAGCCGCTCTGCGTGATCTGGAACGGATAGGGCATGTACATCGCGCGCGGGATGCCCGGCATGTAGCAGCGCACTTCAGGATCGCGATCGAGCCAGTGCTCGGCGTTGTCCTGCTTCTGTTTGGCTATTTCGGGTTTGTACGGGATCTCGTTGCCTTCGACCACACCCAGGCTCGGCGGCACGATGCCGACCGACCCGAGCGCGACGACAGGCGCCGCGAGCACCGGATGATTCGCGTACACACCGCGTTGCGCAACGGCAGGCTTGACATCGTGCGCGAGGAGATCCCAGTTCGCGGTGTTTATCGCCTGCCAGATGCCATTCAGATTCGGCTTGCCCTCAATCCGCGCAGGCCGCGCGGGAGTGGCTTGAACGGCCTGACTCGCCGAACGGCTGGCCGTCAGCGCGAAAACACCAACGACGACGACAACAACTGCGGCGGCAATGACGACGCGTCGGGACACCCCAGTTCGCATGGTCCGCTTCTCCACTCCAGTTCGGTTGATAGTTGGCGGCGATCGCGGCGCGATGATAACGCAGGAAAGCTATGATGGGCTAACCGTGGCCACAATCCTTCAGAGTGTTCCTGCGGGGCAGAAGGTAGGCATCGCATTTTCCGGGGGTCTTGATACGAGCGCAGCGCTGCACTGGATGCGCGCCAAAGGCGCCATTCCGTACTCCTACACTGCGAACCTCGGCCAGCCGGACGAAACCAACTACGACAGCATCCCGCAGCGGGCGCTCGAGTACGGCGCCGAAAAGGCGCGTCTGATCGACTGCCGCGCACAGCTCGTGTCCGAAGGGTTGGCGGCGCTGCAGAGCGCCGCGTTTCATATCTCAACGGCGGGTCTTCCCTACTTCAACACGACGCCCATCGGCCGCGCCGTCACCGGCACGATGCTCGTCGTCGCGATGAAGGAAGACGATGTCAACATCTGGGGCGATGGGAGCACGTTCAAGGGCAACGACATCGAGCGGTTCTATCGATACGGGCTGCTGGCGAACCCGAAGCTGAAGATCTACAAACCGTGGCTCGATCAGCAGTTCATCGACGAGCTCGGTGGCCGCAAGGAGATGTCCGAGTACATGGCGCGGGCTGGTCTCGCCTATCGCATGAGTACCGAGAAAGCGTACTCAACCGATTCGAACCTGCTGGGTGCGACGCACGAAGCGAAGGATCTCGAGTACCTGAACAAGGGCATCAAGATCGTCGAGCCGATCATGGGTGCGGCGTTCTGGCGCGAGCAGGTGGGGATCAAACCCGAAACGGTCATCATCACGTTCGACGAGGGACAGCCTGTCGCCCTCAACGGCATGTCGTTCCGGGATCCGGTGAGCATGATGCTCGAAGCCAACGCGATTGGCGGACGGCACGGGCTGGGGATGAGCGACCAGATCGAGAACCGCATCATCGAAGCCAAGAGCCGCGGCATCTACGAGGCGCCGGGAATGGCGCTGCTCTTCATCGGCTACGAGCGGCTGGTCACCGGCATCCACAACGAAGACACCATCGAGCAGTACCGTGAAAACGGACGACGGCTCGGCCGCCTGCTGTACCAGGGGCGCTGGTTCGATCCGCAGGCGATGATGCTGCGCGAGGAGGCGCAGCGCTGGATCGCGCGCCTCGTCACGGGCGAGGTGACGGTGGAGCTGCGCCGCGGGAACGACTACTCGATCCTTGACACGACAAGTCCGAACCTCACCTACCACCCTGAACGTCTCACGATGGAAAAGGGTGAGTCGGCGTTCACGCCGCAGGACCGCATCGGTCAGTTGACGATGAGAAATCTCGACATTACCGACACACGCGACAAGCTGTTCACGTACGTGAAAGCCGGCGTCCTCGCGCCATCGCTAGGTAAAGAACTTCCGCACCCTGCGGATGACGGCCGGGGTTCGGGATCCGGGATCCGGGATCCGAAGAACGCGGATCCCGATCCGAATCCCGAATCCCGAATCCCGAATCCCGGAAAGAGCCGCTGAATGCCGCAACTAACGATCGTCATCGCAAGCGTACGCGAAGGGCGCGCAGGGGACGCCATCGCCAGGTGGTTCATCGAGCGCGCACGCGAACACGGCAAGTTCGAGGTGCAGGTGGCTGATCTGCGGGAGCTGAACCTGCCGCTCATGAACGAGCCGCATCATCCGCGTCTCAAAAAATACGTTCACGAGTCGACGAAACGATGGAGCGCCATCATCGATGCGTCCGATGCGTTCGTCTTCGTGAGCGCCGAATACAACTACAGCACGCCGCCGGCGCTCGTAAATGCGCTCGACACCGTGTACCACGAATGGACGTACAAACCGGTTGGGTTCGTAACGTATGGCGGTATCTCCGGTGGTCTTCGTGCGATGCAGATGACGAGGACGATGGTGACTGCTTTCAAGATGATGCCGATGGTCGAAGCAGTCAACATCCCGTTCTTCGCGCAATCCGTACAGGACGGCGAGTTCACGGCGAACGAAACCCAGGAAAAGGGCGTGCCTGTCATGCTCGATGAGCTGCTTCGGTGGAGTGACGCGTTAAAGACCCTTCGTCAGTAGGTGCGAGGGAGCTTCGCGGGGCGGTGCGATGAGGCTTCGGTGGTCGGTGCGATAAGCCTCCGGCTGTCGGTGCTGGCACCGACCTGCGGCAAAGCGCACCGCACCGACCGGACCGCAGCGACCGGCGGCACTAGGTCATCGACCTTGTATTCAAACGTTTACGATTACTCGCCGTCCTGGAAGGTAACCACCGACAATCGATCAATCTCGCCACGGCTGATTCTCGTCTTTCGAGTTCGGCGACGAGAAATAGTTGTCGATGTATAGCTCCGCGCCGAACTCTGCTAGCCTCTTGAGCAGCGACGGTGAAAGGGTCGGTCCTCCGTCGAAGCTCGATTGAAAGTGTCCACACCACCACCCTAGTCTCGTGGTCGCCGCATACTTGGCAATTTTGTGGCGATGCGACCAAAGGTTGTCCAAAACGAAAATCAGTCCCTCCTCTAATGATGGCCATTCAGTTGGCGCCTCCGGAGGTCCGCTGTAGGCCCACATTCCTCGATCAACGCGGCCCTTGAAGTGAGAGCCGCCGGCCAATCTTGTCTGGCAAGGTTGTAAGCCTAAGTCGCGAGTAACCTGGTCGGCGTCGAGCGTTTCTCCCCATATTCGAAACTCCACGGTGTACTCGTGATTTGACATGTGAATGTCGCACTTAACTCAGACGGTTAGATGAAGGGGCACGCGCCGGTAGAAGCGGCACGCACCTACTGACATCGTGCCGCTTTATTGGATGGATCAGCAGTCGTGCCGCCCGGTCTGTCACGATACCGCTCGTGACACTGGAGGCACGCATCCGCGATCTGATTGCTCACATCGCTGACCGCCTCCTGACTTCTCGACTGCGAGGCTTTGTACGCCGCCTTCCCCACCTCAATCAGTTCCTGCGTGAACTTCTTCCAGTCGTCGCGATCGACTGGAACCGGTCGGCCGTTCTCGCATCGCCTGCCGGGCACGAGCAGCAGCGGCGCCGAATCCGCGATGCTCAACGCGGCGTAGTCGACCATCTCCCACGGCGAATAGATGCCTGCGCCCCACTGCGCCCATGAGAAGTTGTCGTTCGCGGATGGTTCATACGGTTTGTCATCTTTCTTCTCGCCGGGGTCGTGCCCCTGCACGTTGAAGATCAGGTTCGAGCTTGGAAAGAGAATGCCGCGCATCAACTGCGCGAGGTTCGCCGTAGGCGGAAACGTCGGCGTATCGTGCGAGGCGACCGGCGCCGCCGGTGCTGATCTCGCAGCGTTCGCGGCACCCGCGCGGACGATGAACGCAACGAGGTCGCTCGCCTGCGCAGTCGTCAACGATCCCGGGTCATCCTGGGGCATCGTCTTCTGAATCTTCTGTTCCAATTCGGACGCGTTGCCCCACACCTTGGCAAACGCCTCGCCGGTCAGCGGCGGGCCGACCAGCCCCTGCAGCGTGTCGCCATGGCAGACGGCACAGCGCTGCGTGAAGAGTGCCTGACCGCGCGTCGCATCGCCGGCGCTTTGCGCGTGCACGGTAGCCGACAACAGCCCCCCGAGCGCAACAATCGACGTAAGGCGAGTCAACATGAGCGGGATGGTAACACCGACGATGCCGCCGGCGAGGGCATCGATGGCGTAGTGATACCGGCCGCTCACCGATCCGATGAGAATCCCGATCGCCACGATGGCCAATCCGACACCTGCGCGCGGTGCGACAGGGATCACCGACAACGCGGCAGCGATCGCAACCGCAACATGCCCACTCGGGAATGTGTTCCAGCCGTGACTGAGCCGATCGAGCACGTGCAGGTTGAGACGCCTGACCCCAGAGGCCGCCACTGCCGCACCTTCGAGCATCCGCGGCGGACGGCTGACCAGCCATGGAAGTGAGATGTAGCAGACGAATCCCGCCCCGAGCACGGCCGACCAGAACCGATTGACGTCGCCGGCCGAGCCGTTCAGATACACGGCAAGAAAGGCCGCGGGAACGACGAAGTAGCAACAGAGATATGCGAGTTCTGCGAACGGTTGTCCGCGGACCATAAAGGTCCGCGCCGCAAGTGACGGCTTCCAAGCCGACTCGGTGCGGCGAAGCCACGCCTCGAAGCGATGCGGTGAGCGCGTCACGAGGAGCGCTGGCAACCAGTAGCCCGCGATCAAATAGAGGTGTCCCAGCCAGAGGCGCGCATCCACGCCAAGCACGCGGGCCAGTGCCACGATTGCGCCGGCAAAAACTGCGGCGGCGGCGCCGACGGCGGGCCATCGCCTGAACGCGCCCGTAAACGGTGAAAGCGCCGCGAGAAGCCCGAAATACAGGATGGCGACGAGTTCGAAGGTAAACAGTGGCGCTCCTCCGACTGGTAAGGTGCCGGACGCCGGAAAACCGGCTCATTACGGATATACAATGTCCCGCGCAACGAGTCGGAGTACGGTGACGACCCGACTCACGCGTCGGAAGTGCGGATGTGAGTCGGGTCGTCACCGTACTCCGACTCGGATTAAGGAGGCTCCAATGAGGCGTGTTCAAGGCTGCCTGGCTGTCGTAGTGCTGCTCACGGCGATGCCCTTGTTTGCCCAGTCGAAGGCGAAGGTGCAGAACGTTCCCGAGATCCCGTACGACTCGGTGCCGAACGCCCTGAAGCTTCCCGACAATCTGTACTTGGGCGAAGGCATAGGCATCGCCACCAATTCGAAGGGCCACGTGTTCGTCTACACGCGCAGTGCGCGGACGCGGCTCTTCGAATTCGATCAGAACGGAACGTTCATCAAGGAGATCGGTCAGGATCTCTATGGCTTCCTGTTCGCGCACGCGGTGCGCGTCGACAAAGACGACAACATCTGGGCCGTGGACGAAGGGACGAATATGGTGATCAAGTTCGATCCCAACGGCAAGGTGCTCATGACGATCGGCCGCCGGCCAGAGGCCGTTGAAGGGCTCGAGGCGGGTCCGCCGCCGGGAACGCCACCGCCCAACGCGCAGCCGTACGCGCTCGGCCGTCCCACCGATATCGGCTGGGATCCGCAGGGCAACATCTTCATCTCCGACGGCTACACCAACTCCCGCGTCGTCAAGTACGACAAGTTCGGCAAGTTCATCAAGTCGGTCGGCACACGCGGCACCGCGCCGGGCCAGATGAACACGCCGCACGGCCTGCAGGTGGATGCGAAGGGCAACGTCTATGTCGCCGATCGCGGCAACGCCCGCATTCAGGTGTTCGACAACAACCTCATCCTGCGCGCGATCTACGACCATGTCGGCAACCCGTGGACGCTCTGCATCACGCCTGGGCCGCATCAGTACCTCTACTCGTCGAACTCGTATCCGGACAGCAACCCCGCCGCGGCGCGTGACATCACCGGCGAGGTCTACAAGATGGAGCTCGATGGAACGGTCGTCGGCAAATTCGGCAAGGCCGGGAAGCAGCTGAAGGAGTTCAGCACGATTCACGGTATGGATTGCCGCAACGAAAACGAACTGTGGGTCTCGGAAATCACCGCGTGGCGCGCGCAGAAGATCATCCTGCATCCGCAGCAGGCTCCGGCGCGGCCCACCAGTACTTCGGCGGCGCGGTAGGGGGTGGCCATGAAACGCATACTCACGATTTCGTTTGTCGCACTGGTCGTCCTCGTCGCCGGTCACGCGATCTCCGCGCAGCAGCAGTTCGGCGGCGCGCAGCTCGCGGTGCCGGAAATTCCGTTCGACTCGGTGCCGAACTTCCTGAAGCTTCCCGACAAGCTGTATCTCGGCGAGGTCACGGGCGTCGCCACCAATTCGAAGGGACACATCTTCGTATACACGCGCACCGGGACGACGACCGCCACGCTCGGCGGATCGCGCGTCTTCACGCATGACGGCTCGCGCCTGTTCGAGTTCGACGACAAGGGCACGTACGTCCGCGAGATTGGCGTCGGCATCTACGGTTTCGTGTTTGCGCACGTCGTGCGCGTCGACTCGCAGGACAACATCTGGGTGGTCGACGAGGCCGCGAATCTCGTGATGAAGTTCGATCCGAACGGTCGCATCCTGATGACGATCGGCCGCAAGCCGGAATCGATCAACATCCGCAACTACGAGCCGCCAGCCCCGCCGCCAGCGGCTCGCGCCGGCGGCCCGCCCGCGGCAGGACGCGAGGGTGGAGCAGGCGGCCGCGGTGGTCAGCAGGCGGCGGCGCCGCCGGTTGTCGGCGCGGGCGTCGCGGGCGAGAGCTTCAATCGTCCGACCGACGTCGGCTGGGACCCGCAGGGCAACGTCTTCGTGTCCGACGGCTACGGCAACTCGCGTGTGGTGAAGTACGACAAGAACGGCGTCTTCCTCAAGATGGTCGGCCATCGGGGGACAGGGCCGCTCGAGTTCAACACGCCGCACGGACTCGCGGTCGATGCGCAGGGCAACGTCTACGTTGCGGACCGCGCCAACAACCGCATCCAGGTGCTCGACAACGAGCTGAACTTCAAGGCGCAGTACCTGAACGTCGGCTCGCCGTGGACGGTGTGCGTCTCACCGGGAGCGCATCAGTACCTCTTCACGTCGAATTCGAACTACCCGAACAACTTCGACAACGGCGAAATCTACAAGATGGAGCTGGACGGGAAGATCGTCGGGCGGTTCGGCGAGGCCGGCAAGCAGCTGAAGCAGTTCGGCTCGGTGCACGAGATCGATTGCCGCGATCCGAACGGGATCATCGTCGGCGAGCTGACGAACTGGCGCGCGCAGAAGCTGATGCTGAAAGCGCCGACCAATTCGACGAAGTAAATCCCAAACCCCAAATCCCAAAACCCAAATCCCAACGTCCTTCGGGGCGTTGGGATTTGTTTTTGGAGGTGAAGCCATGCGGACGACGGCATCGGTGCTCGCACTCATTCTCGCGGTGACGGGGCTCGCGGCGGCGCAGGAGTTATCGGACTACGTAAGCATCAAAGACGGATTCAAAATCACGTTTCCGAGTGAGCCGAAGATCAGCGAGACCACCTGGACGTCGCAACAGAGCTTCGTGCTTCCCGCGCGCGTCTACAGCCTCGACAAGGGCAAAGAACGCTATTCGGTGACCGTCGTCGATTACACCGGCATCGAGCAGATGGGCATCGAGAAGGTCAAGAGCTGTCCGGTCGGCGCGCCGCTCTGCCGCGGCACCGACATCAGCGGTCCCGGCCTCTGGAAGCACGACGTTCGGGAGGCCATTCAGTACGCGACATTCAGGCTGCTCCAGCGCGACGCGAAGCTGACCGATCTCACCTGGAGCCAGCATGATCTCGTCGAAGGCAACGACATTCAGCTCGTGAACAACGCCGACCAGTCACGGACCTACGCCGTGGTCGCGATGCACGAGATGAAGCTTTATATCGTCGAAGCGACCGTTCCCAGGAACTATCCGCCGGCGACGCTGTTCCAGACGTCACTCGGGTGGGTGGACAAGAACGGCAAGGGGATTCGGTACCAGACGGTGTACAGCAATGAATTTCACGGCATGAAGCAGTACCCGGTTCCACCGCTCGCTGGCGCTGCGGGTGGACGCGCGGGTGGCGCTGGCGCGCAGTAGCAAATCCCAAAGCCCAAATCCCAAAGCCCAAATCCCAACGTCTCCCAGGCGTTGGGATTTTTTGGTTCGCATTGTGAGATGACCAGAATTCCTCGTGCATCACTGGTCGCGTTGGGATCGACATTTTCGCTGCAGGCTCTGGAGCTACTCATCGCGCGTGCAGTCTCGGAGGACTAATGACTCAATTGGGGTCCATGGGACGTGGCCCAGAGAACCCACCAAGGCGATGCCCGCAGCGGCGGCGGTCCCGCGCAGAAGCGCCGTCGGCACGCACCAAAACGGTGCGTAAAAGCCGTAGACGCCGACCGGCACGAGCGCCAGGCCCGCGATCCGCCCCAGCGGATGCGGCAGGAGCGCAGCGCTCAGGCACCCGAGCGCAGCCAGGCTTGCGCACGCACTGGCGTGGAAGAAACGCTCCCCCGTACGGTCGGAGCTCGCTCCGCGCTGTAGGTGCGTCGTGAGCCAGTCGCGCTGCTCGACCGAGAGCCAGGGCGCGCCAGCGGGGTGGTCGGGGAGGAACGCGAGCACGATGAACCCAAGGAGCACAGCCGGAATGCCTTCCAGAAGGAAGAGCCACTGCCAGCCCGCCAGTCCCCATATGCCATCGAGCTCGAGCAGCCACGTGCCCAATGGGTTGCCAATGGCGGTGGAAATCGGGACGGCGATCAGGAACCGAGACAGCGCCCACGCGCGCTGCGCAGCGGGGAACCATCCGCTCAGGTAGTACAGGGTCCCCGGGACAAAGCCCGCCTCCGCAACCCCGAGGAGAAAGC
>Ga0114129_10000797_pt1 | contig 40445 bp, 47 predicted proteins | sample RhiMetdeltSRZDD1_FD_80071 | JGI IMG/M metagenome (GOLD analysis project Ga0114129, IMG submission 80071) | Populus rhizosphere microbial communities from Tennessee, USA - Rhizosphere MetaG P. deltoides SRZDD1 (version 2) (version 2) | ecosystem: Host-associated > Plants > Roots > Rhizosphere >...
AGTTCATCACTGGCACCTGGGCAGTGGGGAATCAAAAAGGCGAGTTCAAGGTGGTCCGGAACTAGAAACGCGATTAGGGACGGAACACAAAAAGCACAAGAGGCACAAAAGAGTCTAACCAACTCTTTTGTGCCTCTTGTGCTTTTTGTGTTCCGGTCCTATCTATTGCTGATGACCGGCTGACCGAAGTCATCGGTCAATCGATTTAGATACGCGTTGTTTTCCTGGCAAATGTATTCCTGCAGCTCGCCAGTGGCATTCCACGGAATATCCCAAGCGACACTCCACGGCTTTGTGTATGCACCCGGATCATCAAACATCGCCTCGTAGTGCAAGGTTCCTTTGTTGGGACGGGTGAACTTTTCGACGACGTGCAGCTGGGTCGTGTGAGGATGGCCGTAATAGTCGACCCAGGTTCCCTCGTTGAAACCCACGATATCGACAACGAGCGTGTCGCCCTCCCAATGGCCCACGGAGTGACCAAGCCAAGTCTCACCTTTTATGGTTTCGCTTTTCGGATGCTGCCGTCCGTCCATATGGATTTCACGCCAAACGTGCGTTCCACCCTCAAAGATCATGATGATCCGTTTGAGTTCCGGCTGTTGGATGATCTCCATCGGATACGGCGTTGCATAAAGACGGGGCCCGCCAGGAGGCAGACAATACCCCTCAGGATCGTATTTGGAGTTGTTGAGCGAGTTGTAATTGTAAACCGCCGCAGCCCAGGGTTGAAAAGGCACCCATGGCTCAGAGGGTGCTCCACCTCTCTGGCCGCCGCCAGGACCGCCGCCCTCACCGCCACCAATCTGGCCACCACCGCCCGCGCCGCGTCCACGTCCGGCGCCGTCGCCGCGTGCCGGAGCCGGAGGTGCTCCGACCACATATTGACGTGAGCCCATATTCTGGATGTAAGGGAGCTGCCAGATACCGAGTTCGCCGGGAACTCTTCCCAAATTCACGGTCCCATCAGGTAACCGCGGCGCTGGCTGGCTCAGTAAGGGATTTGGGGCGCCGGCACCTCGGCCTCTTCCGCCACCGCTACCCTGACCTGCTGCAGGCGTGTTTGCCTGTCCCTGCTGTGCGACAAGCGTAATGACCGTCGCAGTCAGCACAAAAACCGCCGCAAGCGTTAAAAGGAGAAACCGAATGCCTAAACGGTTTCGCACGTAGAAACCTCCTTATTGCATCAAATGAATGTGCTCGGTCTGAAGATTACGGAGTCACGCCTTCACTGGATGCGGCGCCGAGTTTCTTTCCGTCAACCGTAACGTTCCGCGCATTTGCTCTGTAGGTATTGTCCTTCGCGCGAGTGCCTTCCAAGCTGACTACCATCCCGACTTTGAGGGTATTGCGCGTCCACCCTTGGCGGGTTAAACCATTCGGACTTCCCATTTCACAGGCCCAGTTTGTAACTTTTCCGCTTTGGGGATCCTTGACGTCCACATAGAAATAAGTATGTGGGTTCATCCACTCGACCTTGGTCACCACACCGGTCAAGTTCACGGGCTTCGCCGTATCGAATTCCGCGGCGAACGAATGATGAGCGAAAACTGGAACCGCAGAGGCGGAGAGAGCCATTACTGCGACCAGAACCGCTAACACTCGACTTTTCATATAGAAACCTCCGGATAAATTTGAATTTTTGCTTGTTCATGATCATCCACATGAAGGCTTACGTCAAGCGCCTTTCAGAAGTTACCTGTCACGGGCGCTTTGCCCAACATCTCAAACGTTCGTTTCCGCCGGTAGGCACGGGCTACCTGGTTTTACTTTGCAGTTGATGATATTTGTGCTGACGGCGAGCATCGGCCAAGGTCATACCGTCGAGTACCGCCCGTCGAATCTTTTCTTCGACCCCATCAATCTCCTCCGCCACAGTGAGGACCTCGTTTTCATGAGGCTGAGGAATTGCAATCACGCCGTCCGCGTCGCCTCGTAAAATATCGCCTGCGATGATGCGCGCGTCGCCGATATTCACGGGACCATTCATTGCTTCGACTTGAACGCGATCTTTGCCGGTACGCATCGAGTAACTGCGGCTGAATATCGGATAACCAAGTTCCCTGGACAAATGCGTATCGCGGCATGCACCGTCGATAACCGTTCCGGCTATTCCCCGCCGATGCGCAACCATTGTAAGAATATCGCCCCAAACTGTCGCATTTTCGCGGCCGCCGTTATCGATGACGATAACGCTGCCTTTCGGAACATCATCAATGAAATCGCCGACGGTTCCCGGCGGAACGCTGGCAGGACCGTATAGAATCGTGAAGGCACGCCCGGCAAGCCGAAAACGGTAGTCGAGCGGCTTAATCCCAAGACACTGGCCCGGGATACCGAGACGGTCCAAGGCGTCACTCAAAGCCGTCGTATCCAACTTTGCGGCACGTTGTACGTTCTGATCCATCATCACCTCTTCAGCATGCTCTCGTAATCCGCGCCCATTACCTTCCCTATAGGTGTGCCGCCGCGGATTGCCTCAGCCATCATTTTCTCTTTATCTACGATTCGTTCAGCGGTTTCGATAACGCGCGTTACATCGCTTTCTCGGATGAAAACGACTGCACTGGCATCGGCAATGACATAGTCGCCGTGTGAAACCAAAACAGAACCGACCGTGATGCGATCGTTTGTCGCTACTTCCACGAGGCGTCCGCGAGCAGTCGTGCACGTGTGGTCTCGAGCGTATACAGGAAAATCGTGTTGCCTGCTCTCATCGATATCCCTCGCCGGACCCTCGCATATGACGCCCGCAATTCCGCGTACTTTTGCCCCAAGAGACAGATTGCCGCCCCAGGCGGCCGCGTCAATGCCGGTTCGCTGCTCCACGACAATGACATCTCCGGGGCTGGCGGTTTCGATAGCCGTCGTACTCAGATGTTTGGCCGCCGTAGGCCTGCCATCATCAATGCCGAGCTTGACAGTCACAACACGCCCGGCGATTTTGCGGTTCGTCGAATATTGCTGTATGCCGATCACGACACCGCGCAAGCCCAGCTTGTCCATCGCGTCGGAGACGGCGCACGTGTCCAGGGCGTTCAAACGAGTAACTAGGTCGTTCATATTCGGATTGATAGCTTACTCCCAGTATACGAACGCCATCGCGTTTCCGGTTCCTGCTTCTGAACGGTAACAGGGTACGTAATCGATCTTGTGGAAGCTTCGACGTTCAGCCGTCATGGCTGCAATCACCGGCAACCAGTTCTTGATCTCGGCGGTACCAACGCGAAAATATTCCTCCGGCAATCTGCCCAGGGCGTCCTCGTCACCGCGTTCCATCGCACCGAGGACTGTTTGATCGAATTCCTCATCGATGACGAAGTGAGTCAAGCCTCCCGAAGCGACCAACGCGACTCGTTTATGGCCGTTCCAATTCTTGATTGCGCGACGCAACGCGTGCCCTAGCGCCAAACAGCGCCGAAGCGACGGCCGATTCGGTTCGTAGTGAACATTGAAGATAACGGGCACGCTTGGCGGAGGAGTATCTCCGAGAACCCGGTGATAGACGAAACCGTAGGCGTGCGGAATACCCAGACGGGCGCTGTCCTTCGGGAGCTTCGTCGACTGCGCTAAGTCGAAGTCATCCGCGACGAGAGTGTTGATGATGTGATCAGCTAAATCCTGAGCACCCGGGTACGTTGCGCCTTCCGGCGGGCAGTTCCCTGCCTCGGCAATCTTCAGGCCCGGACTGACTTCCGGATGACTGTCCGGAATATTTTCGATCACGGTTCCGCGAAATACGGTAATAGCCGGCGTCAGATCATCGCTGAAGATTTCGCGCTGGTCATTTCCAACAATCACGAAGGCATCGGGGGCGACGTCTTTGAACTTTTTGCCCACGGCATCGAGAGCACGCTGACAGCGCTCATGACGTTCGCGACGCGTCTCTAGTGCGGCTTCCTTCGCGAAGCCCGGCGCGCGTTCGTGCAACAGTGATTCGTAATCGTAGGTTTTTCCGCGATAGTAGTGATTCTTGTTGACTCGATCGGCTTTCGCGCGAAGATCCCATTGATCGGGCGGCGTGGAGAGTAGCGGACCGTGCGACGTTCCAATACCTAAAACGATTTCAGCCATAAGTGCCTTCTTACCGATGTCAGCGGTCGGGACGCCATCTCGAGAACCGGCGCTCAAGCCTCTCCGCGAGCGACGTTAGCAGAATTCCAGCAAATGCAATGATGACAAAGCCCACGAAAAGGGTGTCGGTTTGAAAGGTCTGACCTCCATACGCCACCATGAAGCCGACGCCTTCGCTAGATCCAAGCATCTCCCCGACAACAACGCCAATGAGACCGACGGCCACTCCTTGTCGTACGCCGGTCAAGATGAAGGGTACTGATCCAGGGATCGCTAGTGTTTTGAAGATTTGCCAATCCGACGCGCAAAAGGCGCGCGCTGCGCGCAGCAGATCCCGATCCATATTGCGAATACCGGCCACTGTGTTCACCAGTATCGGAAAAAATGCAGACAAAAAAACAATGAATACTTTCGACCACATACCGATACCAAACCATATGATGATCAGCGGCATCATCGCGATTCGGGGCGCGGCATACAACGCATTCAAAAACGGATCCAGTATCAAGCGAACACGGCGGTACCAACCAATAATCACACCGAGAACAACGCCGCTCACCAAAGCGATTCCAAAGCCAATCGTAAAATTTTTCCCACTGAATGCCAGATCGGCGAGCAGGTTGCCCTGTGTTAGAGAGAGCCAAAACTGTTTGCCGATGGCAGAGGGTCCGCTGAAGAACAGTGGGGAGATCCAGTCCGTGTAGGACCAGACCGCTTGCCAGATTCCCAGAACAATCAGGACCGCGATGCCGCCGAGGATCACGCCTTCGTACTTTTGAAAGAAACTCTGACGAGGCCGTGGTAGCGGTTTTGATTCGATCTGCGGCTGGGCGAGCGTCGTTTCCGTCTTCATACTGCTGCTACCATGCCAAGGCGGTCGGACTCTTCCTCAATCAATTTCCAAACCGCGTCTTCCAACTCGAGAAAGCGTGGCTCCCGCTTCAGACTAAGATTTCGTGGCCGATCAAAGGGGACCTCAAATATGTCTTTGACTCGCCCGGGACGCGCGCTCATAACAACGACGCGATCCGCCAGGTAAATCGCTTCGTTGATTTGATGCGTAATAAATAGAACTGTTTTTTTCGCTTTGTTCCAAATCTTAAGCAACTCGGCCTGCATAAACTCACGAGTCTGCGCGTCTAGGGCAGCGAATGGTTCATCCATGAGAAGCACCGCCGGATCTGCGGCCAATGCTCTCGCAAGATTCACGCGCTGCTGCATACCACCGGACAATTCCGACGGATAGTGACGTTCGAATCCAGTCAAGCCGACCAGCTTAATGAAATAATCCGCACGCTCCTTCATTGTTTTTTCGTCGAATCGCCGCTGGAGTTCCATTCCATATCGAACATTGCCCGCTATCGTGCGCCAGGGTAGCAGGCTCGCGTGCTGGAATACGACAGCGCGATCGATACCGGGCCCCTTCACTTTTTTATTATCGATGATGACGTTGCCCTCTTCATACGTAAGCAATCCGGCAACGATGTTCAGCATGGAGGTCTTGCCGCAGCCGCTGGGCCCAACGATGGCCATGAACTCCCCGTCCCCTACCGAGAAGGACACATCGGATAACGCAAGGACATTTCTATCCTCGCGTTCGAGCCAGTAGTGTTTCGTTAGGTGATCGACCTGTAACTTGACCATGTGTTCCTGAAGCTGGTTGCTTATCGATAGGCCGCTTTGGATTTCTTCTCCTGCTCTGATTTGACTCCTGGCCCGAACGTTTTTTCGAAGAAGCCTTCCTTCACTAAGCGGTCTACAACGCTGTTGTCGACGACTTTATGCGGGTCGAAATCCTTGAGTTGGGTTTCCTTCTGCGAATTTGCCTGATCCGTGATGGACTTCACGGCAGGAGCCATCACATACGGAATGCGCTCGAGCTGGCTTCCTTTTGCAAGCAAATCGTAAATTCGCTCGACGGCGGCTTGGTCCTGTTTGTCATAAGCGGCATAAGCCTTCACCGCGAACGCTTTGTCTTCGTAGAAGCGCTTGATCGCCTCGGCGTGCGCCTTGATGATCGACTCCGGCAATTTGGGGTTGGCTGTGACAGTTTTTCGCGTGAACAGATACACGGTCGATGCATAAATGTCACTGTAGTCGGCCATATTAGCGATCGTCTTGTACCCTTGCTTCTCCAACGGGAAATAGGCCGGAGCGGTTAGAAGGGTTGCGTCCGCCCTTCCGCTTGTGAGCGCAACGGCCCGGGCGTTCGCGTCGGTGCCAACGGGAACCCACTGGATGTCCCTCGGATTGAGGCCGAATTTTGCGATTAGGGCCACGGTATAGTTGTACGGTGCGTCGCCGATCTGGCTCACAGCAATACGCTTGTTCTTAAGTTCTTTCGGGCTGTTCGTCGCGGCGGGAGCCATCAACGCAAACATACCGCGATTGAGAGAACTGCCCATCATTACCAGAGAGTTCGGATCGCGAGAGCCGGCCTGCAGCGCCTGTTCCATCGATGAATTGGTCATTGCCGCCTCGCCGCTCGAGATCATTGCGACTCCGATGGTTCCGGCGCCAAAGACTAGATTCACATCCAATCCATATTTCTGGTAATAGCCGCCTTCTTTGGCGATGAACATTGGCCATGAAGCACCGCTTCGTGTGGGGAAATTGATAGCCGTTTTCTGCAGCTGTCCTTGCGCAAAAATCATCGGAACACAAAGGATCGCCGCGATCAACAGGGTCGCACCGATTCGCTTCAACATGACTCCTCCTAGACTTGAAGCTTGAAGAGTTTTTTCGCGTTGTCTTCGAAGATCATTTTCTTTTCTGCAGCCGACAAAAATTCGAAACCTTCGATGATATGTCTAGTTTCATCGAGCCACTTCCCCGTCTTTGGATCCTTGACCGTACCCACACCTGGTCGTTCTGTACCGAATAGACAACGATCCGCACCAACGGTTTTGAACAGCAAAGCGAGTGCGTCTGCCGAATACAGGACAGTATCGTAATAAAGATTCCGCATCTTGTCGGAAAAACGGGGACCTCCGCGCCGCAGAGAGCCAGCTTCGAAGCGCGCATATTGATAGGGAACCGCACCTCCGCCATGAGAGACCATGATCTTCAAATTGGGAAAATCATTGAACACATTCGAATTCAACAGCGACACGATCGCAATCGTTTCTTCATTGATGAAATGCAGCGAGTAACTCAGCCGCTCAGAGCGGCACCCAGTGGAATGAATGTGACCTGGGATATCGAGCTCGCACATTTTTTCGTACAGTGGATACCAGAACCGATCGCCTAGCGCAGGTGTTTCAACGCCTGAACACTCGCCTGGATCCGGATTGAGGAGTAGACCGACGAATCCCTGCTCTTTGATACACCTCTCGAGATAAGGCAGCACGGCTTTGGGGCTAACGCCCGGAGTCAACGGAAGACCGCAAACGCCACGGAAGACTTTTGGATACAGCTTCACTTCTTGCGCGATGATGTTGTTTGTTTCCTCCGTGAACCACTGTACGATCTTCGGATTCTCGCTGGTCATCATTTGGTAAGGCCGAGGCGAGATGATCTGCATATCGGTGCCCGCTTCCTTCAGTTGCTGGAGGTGGGATGATCCACCAAAAACGGGAGCGTTGAGCGCTTTCGTGATGTCCTCATCCGTCGCGTTCACTGCTCCACGGCCGTGGGCGCCACGATGCGCCGTCAGGCCCGCTTTATAAACATACAAACCATCCGGCGCGGTTACGTGCGCATGTGAGTCAATAACCATTGATCCTCCTAAGCATGTACTACTGATTCGTCGTAACTCTTTCTGCCTTTGAGCCCTTCTTCAAAGATATTCCAGGACTCGATCCACTTTTGCGTCTCGTCGTACATCGCTTTCGTGTATGGAGCAAACACAATCCGCTCGCCGGGACCGAACAAACGCGTGTCCATCACACTTTGGAAGCGTTCGGGAAATTCGCGCTTATAGTAGTGCGTGTATTTCTGATGATTCATGTCGATATCGACCTGCGCTCTTTGAAGGGCTCGGTAGAACTTTTCGACGTCTTCTTCTTGGACACCTTCACGCACGATGGCTGCAACCATAAACGTGCAATCGAGGATCTTTCTGAACCCCAGCTGTTCGGCAAAATACATCATGCCCCCAAACAGTGTTGCAACGGGAACCTCGCGGTCGACGAGCAATTCGAGGCGCTGAAAGATCATCCCGCCGAAATGAAGCTTGATATCTTCTCGTTTCAATATCGGCTCAAGTGCCTGAATCGTCGTGTAGTGACTTCCCGATTGGTATCCGACTGTGATCGGAACATTGGCGAGATCTTCTGCAGTCTTAATTTTCGATTCAGGCGGCACCATGATTCCACACGGAAGAACCGAATATGCGCGGGCCCACAATCGACCGTGTCCGGCGGCGGCGGCCATATTGATCGTCCAATGGCAGGCTGAGCTGATGTCGCAGCTACGACCTTGTTCGATAGTTTGATAAGCGCCTTTGATTTGATCCTTGGGCAGCTCGGCTGCGGACTTGACGCTCAGACTGGAAAAACCGGTTGAAGGAATGAAATCATAATCGAGTCCTTCGGCTTTAAAATAACCCTTCTCTTCAGCAACCCACTCCTGCAGCCTCATGTGAGGCCCAATAAGAAATTTCGACATCTATCCCCCAAAAAACTATGAAATAACTATACGCTAAGCTGGTTTCGTGCCGGCTGCTTGGATGCGCTCCACGACCTCGCGGTACGTCTTGGGTCCGTCGGCGCCGAAGAGCGACGAGATCCCCAGTTGTGCACACCAGTCCTGCCGACGTGCCGCCGCTTCGGCCATGATTGGTTCGATTCTCAGGCCACGCAGAGTTTCGGCTACTTCTTCCATTTCTCTGGCGCGGCGTTCGCCGTGAAGGACAACGCGGCTAACCATGTAACTCGCTAGCCGCTGCCAATCGATGCCGGGAAAGCTTTCCCCGAGACTTGAAAAAACTCGTTCGTCGGCGCCATAAGGACTCGCCGCAAGAACACATTCAAGCATCAATGCTTCCAGGCCCTTCACAATGATGCTTCGAAACATTTTCGTCGCGGCCGCGGTTCCGACCGTTTCCGAGATCACTTCCAGGCGCATGCCAAACGGCGTCATGACTTCCGCGAACTCGGATGCCGCCTTGCCTCCCAGCAACATTGGTGAACGATGCGCAAACGGCGGAACGGGCGACATGACGGCAGCTTCAACAAACCCGGCGCTCGCAGCCGCGATTACCCGCTCGATTTCTTGCTTCAGCGCGGGAGAAACGGAATTCAGGTCGGCGTAGATATGGCTCGACGTGAGGAAGGGCGCGGTCTGCTCGGCGGCCTCTTTCGCACGTGCGCAGGTCACCGTCGATAGAAGAATGCGTGCGGATTGCGCAAGCTCGCGATTTGAAGAGACCAAGGGAGTTTTGGTTTCTTCAGCGCGCCAACGAACACGGGCGGGGTCGATATCAAAAGCAAAAATCCGCGTCAGTCCCGCGGATTTTAGGCCTTTGGCGATGCCCGAACCGGCCTCGCCGAAACCGACGAAGCCAATCGTGAGTTCTTGATTCATGAAAACGTTTTATTCCAACTCGTCGACATACCGCACACCCAGCTCGGCAAGCTTGGCACGGAGACCATAGAAATCGATTCCAAGCTCACCCGACTTCAACCGTTCACGTGTCTTCTGTTCTTTTACGAAACGCTCCGCCGCCAATCGTGCGACTTCGGAAGCCGATTCGCGTTTAACAACGACAACTCCATCCGCATCCGCCACGATGACGTCACCCGCTCGAACAGTCGTGCCGGCGCAAATGACCGGCACATTGACCGAACCCGCCGTAGCTTTCACCGTACCTTGAGCAGAGACGGCTTTCGACCAAACCGGAAACTGCATCTCGGTGAGGTCTCGGACGTCGCGGACGCCCGCATCGATAACCAATCCAACTACTCCGTGCGCCCGGGCCGATTCTGCGAGCAATTCACCGAACATGCCATCGGTCGATTCGGAGGTCGTCGTTACAACTAGGATGTCCCCGTGCGCGCAGAATTCGATTGCCGCGTGAATCATTAAATTATCGCCGGGGTGGCAGGAGATGGTGATCGCCGTACCCGCCGCTTTTGCGGTGGGATAAATCGGCCGCATATACGGTCGCATCAAACCGGTGCGAGCCTGGGCTTCATGGACTGTTGCGACTCCCAGGTCGCCAAGGCTTTGAACGATGTCGGGTTCGGCTCGCGTGACTTTTCGAACGATCGTTGGTTTCATGATTACTCAGCTCTCCGCTTTATTTGATTCTGATATTACAGACAAGCGCACGGAAGGGTGAACTTTCGCCTTTCGGGGGTGAAAATCTGTCATATCATAGTCACTGCCGGTGCGGCAGTTTAGGCTGTCAAATCAGGGTATGACTATGCCACATCGAACGCGCGTTCGCATAAGAAAAATCAAATACAAAGATAAGACGGGCGCGTGCAATGAGAGGAGTCACGATGAAGGAGATTACAGCGCCATCAAGCCTTGCGGCCGAGGCGTATGAATTTGTTAAACAGCGGATTCTTCGGGGTGAGCTGCCCATGGGGCAGGTGATTTCGCGCCGGAAAATCGCTGCGGAATTGGGAATGAGTTTCCTGCCCGTGTCGGAGGCCTTATTGAGGCTCGAATTCGAGGGCCTATTGGAAAGCCGCCCCCGAGCCGGCACGCGCGTACGCATACCCTCACGTGAGGACGTTCGCGGACATTACGTCGTCCGCGAAGCGCTTGAGGTTCAGGCTGCGATGCTGTTCGCGGCGGTTGCCTCTGCCGAAGATCGGATCGAAATCGAGAAGATGGCGTCCCGGGTTGACGCGATGTCGGTTTCGGACCAGTGTCTCTATCTGGTTGCACACGAGAGACTCCACCGCCGTATAGCGGACGGAGCGCGCTGCCCCGCCCTCCGTCTCGCAATCGAAAAGACTCATGCCCTTGCATCGACCTGGTATTGCGTCACACGAGAACCGTCCGGGGATGAGCCTCTGCGGCCTCATCAGGTTCTCGTGCAAGCATTGATCGCCGGCACTCCCGAGGAAGCCGCCGAAGCGATGCGACAACACGTCAGAGTGGGCATGGACAACACAATGTCGCGAATGAAGCCTTACTTTCGTATTCGTAAGGCATACGGCAAGACGTATTTCCGTAGCGAAAAACGGCAAAAGCAGCACCTCGCCGATCCGTCTGTTTTGAATTAAACTTTGGTATCCATTAAGATTTCGCTTTTTGGGCTTCTTTGACCAAGCGTGCAATTACAAACCAAGTTGTGCAAATTCGTGAGAAAGGCCGGGGAAGCGGATCATGCCAAAGCAAGTTCCCGAGGTTTTTGCTGCGTTTCAGTGTGCCATTTGCCGTTCCAGCGATCCAATTTGGACTTCGTTAGAAAAATCTGAACATCTGTTCGGTCGGCCCGGCCGGCTGATCTGTGGTGGTTGCGGAACCATCTTTCCCGTTCGCGATGGTTATTTGGACCTTCATCCGGGCGATCGCGAACCCGTAACTCCGATCCAACACTTAATGCAGTTCCCGCCAATCGTTGCAGTTTACGAAGATGTATGGCGCCCTCTTGGATATTTCATAGCGAGCAAACATTCGTTTCCAAAAGATGCCGCACGAATTGCCTCCCTGATTCAGCGAAGACAAGGCCTCATTTTGGATTTGGCCTGCGGTCCCGGTAATTTCACTCGACACATCGCCCGGCTCGCACCGAGATCCATAGTCGTTGGGTTTGATCTATCACCACAGATGCTCGCTCGCGCGGTGCGGCTCACATCCAAGGAACGCCTCCGAAATGTGTATTACCTTCGCGGAAGCGCACTGTCGCTGCCGTTTAAGTCGGAAGCATTCGACGCAGTGACGTGCTGCGGAGCGCTTCAGCTGTTTACGGATCAGGATCAGGCCGTCGGTGAAATCGCGCGCGTGCTGAAATTGCAAGGGGACTTCGTGTGCCAGACGACGCTGGCTTCGCGTAAGCCTCCGATTTGGGTTCGAATGGCCGACCGTATGCTCAAGTTCGGATATTTTTATTTGGATGATCTGAAGGAGCGGCTGTACCGGTTCAATTTCGACTTGCAGGCTGAAGAGAGGTCTTACATCAATTACATTTTTCGAGCGGCGAAATCGGGCTAGGCCAGAACAAACGATCGCTTAGTAAACGACTGTCGCTTTTTTTGGCTGCACCTTGATCTCCTGCATTCCCCAGGGCAAATCGAACGGCTCGTCTAAATCCGCGTCGGGGTATTTCGGCTTCACGTATTTCTTGAATAAGGTTTGAATCAGCACATTCGGCACCGGAATGCCGTCCACTTTTACGTCCTGTAGCTCGAATTTTCCCCGAGCATCGCGGGCCACCAGTTTTCCCTTTAAAAAGAGATTGTGCGTACCGCCAATCAACGTGTCGACGACGGGATTGCTCGTGGCACCCGAGTTGAAAGTAATCTGAGTATCCAGAGCGACTGTATCTTGCCCGAGCTGAACGTCCGCGGAATCAATTTGCGCTGGAATATCGTCTTTCAGCGATGTCAACAAGTACGATTCCAGTTCCGCCTCGGATATTTCGATTCGAGACGATCCCCGTTTGTGGTTAGGGTTGCTCTCGGCTTTCTTTATAGCGTCAATCTTCTGTTGAAGCGACTTGGCTGAGCGGGCAGAGATGTCCTGCCCACCCTGAACTTCCTTAGCTTCCATGGTACGAAATACGATGATGCCGGCAAGCGCCGCAATAGCGAGGCCTCCCGTGCTGATGACGGCAATTTTCTTCATGCTATCTGATAATTTTGAATGATCGTGACCAACGCGTCTTCGTAAAGAAATTTGTAACGAGGTCGGTGATCTGCTGGACGCGATCAACTACGTCAGTTCGACGGTATTCATCGGAATCGGTCTCATACGACCAGTAGATGATCAACGCTTTTCCGACAATAAGCTCGCGTGGCACGAAACCCCAGTACCGACTATCGGCGCTATTGTCGCGGTTGTCCCCCATAGCAAAGTAATGATCCGGAGGGACTACAATCTCACCGTCTTTCGTGTATTCCTCGTACCAGTACGGGTCTTCATCCGCCCCGTGATATATGCGGCCAGGCTGCGGCTTCGGAGGGAAAAAGTCACGGATAGGCTCGGCAAACGAGCCTGGAGGAGCCTTGTGGATTTTATATGGTTCCTGCTGGGCGACGTCGTTAACGTAGACCTGTTTGTCGACGATCTTGATCCGGTCGCCCGGAAGCCCGATCGCGCGCTTCACGTAATGCTTTGTAAGATCTTTAGGGTACTTGAAGACGATCACATCGCCGTGTTTGATGTCCTTCAGCGGCAAAACCTTGTCGAAGATTGATCCAGGCGAGCCGAACACGAATTTGTTTACGAGTAGGTGGTCGCCGACGAGGAGATTGTCCTCCATGGACGGCGTGGGAATCTTGAATGCCTGAACAATGAACGTCGTACCGAAAAGCGCAAGAATTACAGTGATGACGAGCGATTCGAAGTATTCGCGTGCCGTCGATTTCTTGAATGCAACTTCAGCCATAACTACACCCGCTCAAGGGCTTGCCGCGCAGCGGCTTGTTCTGCCGCCTTCTTTGTTAAGCCTACGCCACGAGCAATGGACGCGCCATCAATGAAAACTTCTACGGTGAACAATTTTTGATGATCTGGACCTTCTTCGCTCGTCACGATGTAATCGGCACGACCCAGATGCCGCGCCTGCAGCTGCTCTTGCAAACCAGTCTTAAAATCGGGCAGCTGCCGTTCGGATTGTTCCACATCCCCAATCTGCGGGTCGAAAAAACTTTGCATCACGCGACGAGCTGGTTCGATGCCGCCGTCGAGATAAATCGCCCCAAGCACCGCTTCGAATGCATCAACGAGCAGCGCTTGCTTTGTACGTCCTCCGGTCTTTTCCTCGCCCTTACCAAGCTGTAAGTGACTGCCCAGATCTATACGTTCTGCGTACTTCACCAAATTCGCAGCGCTCACAAAAAAACCTTTCAGCTTAGACAGCTGCCCCTCTGTAAGGGTGGGGTGAGCCCGGAATAGGAAATCACTAATGAGAAAACCTAAAACAGCATCGCCCAGGAACTCTAGTTGTTCATTATCTCCGTCGCTCGCGTTCTGCTCGTTCGCGTGGGAGCTGTGCGTAAGAGCCCGTCTCAGCAGTGACACATCGCTGAATGTGTAACCCAACTGTGATTCGAGTTCCTGTGAACGACGCAAATCCAATTCTACTACGCTGACACTGTCGAGTTATTGGCCGATCTTCGCCCCCGCTGACTTGACGTACTCTTCCAAACCCTGTTCCGATTTGTTCTTGTTCACATAGAGTTGTTTCAAGATGTCGCGAGCGCCGGCCTCGGATACACCTTTTAGGTACACGGATTTTGCCAGTGCCTCCATGGCCTGGTCATTCTTCATATCCTGAACATAAGCAACTCCCAATCGGTAGTACGTGATCGGGTCGTTCGGCTTCGATTGAAGCGAGGTCAGTAATTCCTGTTGGGCCGGGCCCAGCTTTTTCTGATGAAGATAAATGAGCCCGAGCGTGTAATGCATCTGCGCGGTGAGATCCGTTTTCGCGTTAGCGGGTAAATTGGCTGCATCCGGACTCGCCAGGTAGGTCGGAAGCAGCATGATTGCTTGAGTTGCCAGTTCCTCGGCGCGCTTCATCTGCTTGGCTTTTTCTTCTTCGTTTGTCGGCGGCCGCTCGGCCATAACGTTCGATATCATCGCCAGCGTCGTGACGTCGTCCGGCTTGAATCCCAGCGCCTTTTCGCCCCATTCCATCATTTTTGGCGCGTCGTTCAGCGCCTGATAGGACTGAATAACGGCCTGATACAGGGCAAGAATCCGTTGCTCGGACTGATTCATGTACGTCTGGAATTGCGGAGAGTTCTTGTCGAGAAACACTGCGTTCTTGTCTTTTTTCTTGATGTTCTCTTTGTCTTTATCCGAAAGCTTGGCATCCGCATCCGCCTTGGCCAGCAACTTTTCTCCGAATTTGACGGTCGCGTCGATCGCCTGCTCGGCAGCGTTGACGGCTTCTTTCGGTTTGTTGAGTTGGCCATACCCACTCAGGCGGAAAGTGTGTGCGTATTGCACGAAGTCCGAGGTCGGGTATTTCGCAATGAATGCTTCCGCCAGCTCCACCTTTTTTGCGGGGGCTTGTTCCGCCTGCAACGCGGTGAAGGCATCGGCTTCTTCCTTGGTTTGGGGGACAGGTCCGATTCCCTGCGATTGTGCCTGCGGTGGTTGTTGTTGTTGCTGCTGCTGTCCGTTCCTGCGGCCTTGGGCAAAAACAGACAAGCTTAGTGTGAGGGCGAGAAGGATTGCCCACAATGCAGTTCCCTTTCTCGTAATCATTAGACAACTCTCCTTATTTTTATCTGAAGGTTCAGGATTCTATCACCTTCGGGAGCACTCAATAGCAAATGAATGCTCGGGCTGTTACCATATTTGGCTCTACGCACTTGTAAGTTCATAGGAGGACCGCCCATGAAGATTTGTATGGTTGGCCAGGGAGCCTTCGCCAAAAAGCACCTCGACGGCCTGTCACGTATCAAGGAAGCGCAAGTTGTGACCATCTACGGTAGAAGCCCCGAGACGACTAAAGCCGTAGCGGAAAAGTACGGAATCCCACACTGGACCACGAATTTCGATGAGGCATTGGCACAGCAGGGGTTAGAGGCAGTTATTCTTACCTCGCCAACGCAGGTACATGCGGAGCAGGCGATCAAGTGCATGCGCGCCGGCAAACATGTCGAGATCGAAATCCCGATCGCAGACTCGCTTGCCGACACTGAACGAATTGTTTCTGTTCAAAAAGAAACAGGACTTGTCGCGATGGGAGGCCACACGCGCCGCTTTAATCCGAGTCATCAATGGATTCACAAGAAAATCAAGGCCGGCGAACTCAAACTCCAGCATCTCGTCGTACAAACTTTTTTCTTTCGGCGCACGAACATGAACGCAGAAGGCAAGCCAAGAAGCTGGACGGATCATCTTCTATGGCATCACGCCTGCCACACTGTTGACATGTTCCAATATCAAACTGGCCAAGAAGCGTCGGTAGTAAGTGCCATGCAAGGCCCAATGCATCCCGAGCTTGGAATCGCAATGGATATGAGCATTCAATTGAAGGTCGGTTCGGGAGCCCTATGCACCCTGGCGCTGTCATTCAATAACAACGGCCCCCTCGGCACGTGGTTTCGATACATCTGCGACAACGGCACTTATATCGCCCGCTACGACGAGCTTGTAGACGGATATGAAAAGCCGGTGGATGTTTCAAAAGTCGATGTGTCGACAGACGGAATCGAATTGCAGGACCGCGAATTCGTTTCCGCGATCCAGCAGAAGCGGGAACCCAACGCCAGCGTCGCACAGGTCCTCCCGGCGATGCGGGTCCTGGATCGACTGGAAAAATCCCTGAAGTAAAGTCACTTGCAGCCGTCGCCGTAGGGCTTTTCGATTCCCTGCCGCGCGGCGGCTTGCGCATTCCGCGTATCGTCGCCGGCTTTCACGGCTTGCTGGTAATACTCCAAAGCGCGGAGCCTGTTGCAATCGAGATCGAAAATACGGGCCGTGTAGATGTATGACCACACCTTCATGGATGGTTCGGCCGAATCGCTTTTGATCGTGCGCTCGAAGTATTGTTTTGCGGTGTCGCTATCGCCTTTCTTGCTGGCGATCAAAGCCAGTCCATATATTGCGGGCCCGTTATCTCTATCGAAATCGGACAGGATCTTTTCGAAAATATGTTCAGCCTCAACGACATCACCTGCATTGAACGCCGTTTCGGCGTCCTTTAGGAGATCGCGAACCGGATTTGACTGAGTCGCTGGAGGGGCTTGGGGCACCTCCGGAGGTGCTGCCGTCTTTTGAGGTAGAGGAATCTGGAAGAACGTCTCTTGAAATCTTTTTTGCTCAGTTTTGAAGTCAATGTTGCGAGCAATTTCGCCAAAGCTTTGCCGAAGACCCGCGTCTCCCTGTTCATATTCGTCAAGCGCTTCATAGAAATACGGTGTCAGCAGCAACCCTGTCCGATAGAAACTATCGACTCTTTCGCGAGCGCGCGCGACAGCAACCCGATCCATCCTCAATTCCAGAGCGCGAATCAGGGATTCGGCTGCCATGATGTGAAATTCTGACGTGTAAGCGGGGTCCACTCCGTCAGCTCTCCTTACCAGATTCAGCAATTGCGTCGAGTTTTGTATCCGCGAAGCGTTGGCCGCCACCAGACTGTCGACTTGGAAATGCAGGTACGCATGTCGAATGTCTTCGACACGAGGAGTCGCAGAGTATCCGATGACGACGTAATAGCTATCCTGGTTGCTGCGCACATTGACCGTATTGATCGGTGCCGCCAATTCCAGGTAAATGGCCAAGCTCCTCGACGCGTATGCGCCGAGCGTAACTCGCATGTAAGCATCCGTGCGAACGATCAGCTCACGCAGCACAGGCCCAACCCGTCCGATCTCACGCTCGTATTGTGGACGAAGCTCGGTCCAGTGTTGCGAAAGGTGAGCCTTTTCATAAAACTCACGCATCAGATCCGCGAATCCCAAGACCGATCGTGCGTCCGGCGGCATCCCTTCCTCCCGCGTGATTGGCTTGAAATTCGGGGCATCCGTCACGTTCACGGCGAGGGAGACGTATTTGGAAAGTTGCGCTTCGTCCGTTTGATTGCCCTTCCGCGCCGAGTAAAACGTCTTCAATCTCGCGATCAAATCGGGATCGACTTCCTTCGCGTAGTCTCGTACCGCCGCGCGAACCGCGTGGTATTCAGAGCCAAACTCCACATCAAAACCCGCGGCATTGAGCGCCGCCATGGCTGTAAAAAGACGGAGATCCGGCTGGATCAATATATTGTTGCCTTGTGGAAAGGCATAGGTCCCCACGAGCAAAACGATAAATAGGAAAAGGCCGCCCCGGAAAGCCATAGCTCGTAATGATAGCATCCCCAAGTTCCGCAGAGGGACTCTCCGCTTCCTGTACAATTTGTCGATGGAGTTTGGAATCTCAACGCAGATTCATCGCAGCCAACGCGTCACTGTGGATCTCTTGGAATCGATAAGAACTGCCGGCTATCAGCGAATCGAACTCTTTTGCAATCGGCCGCATTTGGATTTCCACGATCGGAACCTCGTCCGTTCCATCGCGCGATGGTTCGTTGAAAATGCCCTGCCGCCGCCTTCGATTCATTTGCCCTTCGTTGAAAACATTGGACCGACGCAGCGACTCTGGATTTCTGTCCTCGAAAACGAGCGCAGACACCGCGAATACGCGCTGGATGAAATTAAACGTTCACTGGAGCTAGCGGATATGCTGAGGCTGTCATACGCTGTCTTGCATTTAGGCAATCCCAAAGACCAATTCAACCCTGTTGCGTTCGAGCATGCCTATGCCGCTATATCTCAAATCCGCGCTTTCGCGGGTGTGGACGTCGTTATTGAAAACATCCCGAATGAAATCTCAACCTTGGATCGCATTGAGGAGTTCAAAAGGATATCGCAACTGTCCGACATCGGAATTTGTTATGACACGGGGCATGCACATTTGCAGGGCGGTCACGACAGTCTCAAGGGCATCCGCACGACACATGTGCATGATAATGACGGACACAAGGATGAACACCTCTGGCCTTTTGACGGGACTCTAGACTGGCCCGCCTTAGTCGATGGTTTGTTTGTAAGCGGCTACAAGGGCCCGCTAATCTTTGAAGCGCGCGGAGAGGACCTCACGAAGGGGGCAGAGGTCCGCAGCCGACTGCAAGATCTGTGGGACGAAGCTGAAGACTCGATTGAAGAATATCGTTTGAGGCACAACATCAAACCTCAGAACGACGTTTAGAATTTCGCCCAGCGCGGAACGCGCGGGAAAGCAATCACGTCTCTGATATTGCTCATGCCGGTGATGTACATCAGGGCGCGCTCGAACCCGAGTCCGAATCCCGAATGAGGAACAGTGCCGAAAACGCGGATGTCGAGATACCACTGATAGTCTTCGATATTGCCGATTCCGATCTCCTGCATTCTTTGGACCAGTACGTCTCGTCTCTCTTCGCGCTGGCTGCCACCGATAATCTCACCGACCTTGGGGACCAACACGTCCATTGCGCGAACCGTTTTGCCATCGTCGTTCAATCGCATATAGAACGCTTTGATTTTGGAAGGATAGTCGTGAAGAATCACCGGCCGATGGAAAACCTTTTCCGTGAGGAATCGCTCATGCTCGGATTGAAGATCGAGCCCCCAACTCACGGGGTATTGAAATGGCTCTTTCGACTTTTCCAGGATGCTAATGGCTTCTGTGTAGGGTAAGCGTTCGAACTTCGAATTTATGACGCCTTCCAACGTCGAACGAACTTCCTTGTCTACCCACTGACTGAAAAAGTCCATTTCTTCCTTGCACTTTTCAAGCGCATATCTAAACAAGAACTTGAGAAAGTCTTCGGCCAGCTCCATATTGTCTTCGAGCTCCGCCCAGGCCATTTCCGGCTCGATCATCCAGAACTCCGCAGCGTGCCTGCTTGTGTTGGAGTTCTCGGCGCGGAACGTCGGGCCGAACGTGTACACATCACCGAGTCCGGCTGCGAGCAGCTCCGCCTCCAACTGACCTGAAACAGTTAAGTACGCCGGCGTGGCAAAAAAATCGGAATCCCAATCCACGCGTCCCTCTTTTTTAGGAACCTCCTGGAAATCAAAACTCGATACGCGAAAAAGGTTCCCTGCACCTTCACAGTCCGAGGTGGAAATGATGGGGGTGTGAACGTAATAAAAGCCCCTCTCCTGAAAGTAACTATGGATTGCATACGCCAATTTCGAACGCGTGCGATTCACCGCTCCGAAGGTGTTTGTGCGGGGCCGAAGATTCGCAATCTCTCGCAGAAACTCCATCGTGTGCCGCTTTTTCTGTAAGGGGTAGCTGGCATCCGCAGGCCCAACCAAATCGATCCGAGATACGGCAATCTCGAATTTCTGGCCCTTGCCGCCCGAAGGTACAAGCGTGCCTTCCATCCTGATCGACGCTCCCGTCGAGATCTGGTCGAGCACGGGGAAGGATTCAGGTTGTTGAATCACGCCCTGAATATTCTTCATGGATGAGCCATCGTTGAGCTCAATGAACGCAATTTCTTTAGAGCTGCGAATGGTTCTGACCCAACCCAGGATGATCACGTTCGTGCCGGGCTCAACCGTTTCATCGATCAGGATTTTCGAAATCTTCGTTCGCTTTTTGTAATTCATAGCCTGTTCAGATTTCTTAGCGGCGCAACGCAGAATCGCCGTTTCGCCTCTGGGGCTTTTTGTGGTTCCTTTGCTCTTGCCCTACATGCAGCGTTGGGAATCACCGCCTGGCTTGTCACGGTACTTGTCGTGACAATTCGCGCAGGCGGTAGTGATAGCGTCGGCGGCTTCAAGAATCTTGTCTTGATTCTTTGCTTGGGCGGCCTTGTAAGCAGTCGTCCCAGCATCTCTAAGCCCTTGGACTAAGCCAGCCCAGTCTGGATTCTGTAGAGGCACAGGACGCCCATTCGAACACTGTCGTCCTGGGATGGTTAGAAGATTTGCCGCCTCTGCCAGCGCCAATCCACTGTTCTCGACCGCAGTCCACCCGCCATAGGTCGTCGTCAGGGCGTCAGTTGAGGTAGTCGGGTCGTCAGCGGGCTTGATCTCTGCCGGATTCTTACTCTGAGCTGCAAACACGACGTTCGAGTTCGGGAATAGGATGCCCCTCATGAGTTGGGCAAGGTTTGCGTGAACCTGAGCCGCACTTCCCTTCTGGTCCGCGGGCTGAGGCTGTTTTGTGCACGCGCTGGTCAATAAGAGCAAGATCGTTGCTGAAATCGACAAAGTGTAGTGTTGCCTGGCGGTCATCAGTCATCTCCTTAGGGATGCAATCATATAGGTGCCCGGCCCAATCATTACGGAATAACCTTCTTTTACCAACGCTCTATTTCCCAATCCGGCTTCCGGCCGCGATAACCCCGTGATTCGTGCAAGCTCGCCGGGCAAGGTCAGCCCTGCGGAATGAAGAAAGCAGCGCGCAATCTCGCGCAAAGCTGTCTGACGAGCGATCTTCTCGCCGAGCTGTTCTGGGAAGCGTTCCTCAGCGAGTCCCCACAGATAGGTGAACTTGGGTTCATAGATCACCTCAGTGGGCACGACGATCATCGCTGCCTGGAGCTCATCGAGAGCAGACATGACTGCCTTTCGATCCCGCAAGCCCGACTCAGCACGCAAATCGGCCGTCGACATCTCCCATTCCCTTCGCAATACCTTCAGCAACGCCAGAGCCGAGGGGCTCAAATGTGCTTTCTGCTCGCGCCGCCTCACGCCCCAGACTGCATTGAAATATGGGATCATCCGTGGCGCCAAAAACATGGCCTTTCCGCGTTGCAGTTTACCGTAGTAAACACGGCCCCGGCGAAGCATCTCATCTTTAAGCACCCATGTCTGTGAGGTTTCTGGGTCCTTTTGAACATTGCGCGGCATGACGGCGTCGCGGCGGCCGCAGACGGCGACGTATAGAGAAGGTCCAGGCTGGCGCGAGTCGGTCATACAAAATGTGAAACCGACGCGTTCGACGAAGTGTTCCGCATGCACAACTGTCGCAATGCACCCCGCCCCTTCGCGTTGCCAGCGAGAGTCACGGTACTCTTCGATATCGTCGGGAAGTGTAAGCCGCGGCACGGCTCATTCTAGTTTAGGTTTGCCGTCTCAGGCTTGCTGTGATTTTGGCTATCGCGTGGGTTCTAACGGAGAGATCAGTAGTCGCCGGTCGAGCCGGCGACTACTGACTTTGGAATGCCATCATGGCTCCTCTTTTGGGGCTGAGTGTTAGGCAGATGCAGCGTAGCATTCTGAATCGGCGTTGGGGTACTGCCAGCGGAGCGCCTCGTTTTCAGCTTCCAATTCGGTAATCCGACGTTTAAGCGCTTCGATGCGGGCTTCCATATATTCATACATCTGCCCTGCGTCTCTGTTATCGAACTGATACCTCGTATAACGATTCATATTGCCTCCTTGCAAAACACTATCGGACTGTGCCTTCGATCCTGGAATCGGACGGCAGTTCTACATAGGGCTAGCACCTAGGTGCCCCGTCTCGTCGCGCTATCTGGAAGTCGCTGCAAAAGCTACAATGTCGTTATGCAAAAGGTATCGATCGTGGGTGTGCCAATGGATCTCGGCGCAGACCGGCGAGGTGTGGATATGGGTCCATCTGCCTTGCGCTATGCCGATTTGAACGAAAGGCTGGAAAGCCTTGGGTACGAAGTGGAAGATCTCGGCGACCTCGACGTGATTATCCCTGAGACCCGGCACTTCGGTGATCCAAGAGCAAAGTACCTTCGAGAGATTGCGGATGCCTGCGTTCACTTGGCAAACCTCGTACTCGGAATCCGACAACACGGACACACGCCGCTTGTCCTTGGAGGAGATCACTCGATAGCGGTCGGCACGGTTTCCGGAGTGGCCGAAAGTTTTCGGCGCAACGGTAAAACGCTCGGTCTACTCTGGTTCGATGCTCATGCCGATTTCAATACACCTGAAATCTCGCCCAGCGGCAACGTCCATGGAATGCCGATGGCCGCCATCATGGGTTACGGACCGGCCGAACTAACGAAGATTTTCGGTTTCTCACCCAAAATTCAACCACAGCATGCTGTACAAATTGGAATTCGGGAAGTCGATCCCGCCGAACGACAGCTTGTCAAAGATTCCGGCATCCGTGTTTTTACAATGAAGGACATCGATAGGCGCGGGATTGGCTCGGTAATGGACGAAGCATTGTCTATTGTTTCCACAAGTACAGATGGTTTTGCTGTGACCCTTGACGCCGACTTCCTCGACCCATATGAATCTCCTGGAGTGGCCACTCCGGTACGCGGAGGGGCCGACTATCGTGAAGCGCATCTCGCCATGGAAATGATCGCGGATACGCAAAAGATGGTTTCTTTTGAGATAACCGAAATCAATCCCATCCTCGACGTGCAGAACAAAACGGCGCACTTTGGAATGGAGCTGATTCTATCGGCATTCGGAAAACAAATCTTGTGAAGGGGATGTAAGTATCGTGCCTACTGAAACGTCAACGCTCAAGAATATTTTGGAGACGTTCACGAGGGACGGCGAACTCTACCAACCCCTGGAAAACGGAAAGCTGCGATGCTTCGCCTGCGGGCACCGTTGCGTCATCTTCGACGGTCTCGATGGTATTTGCCGCGTCCGATTCAACCGTGCCGGTAAGTTGCTGGTGCCGCACGGATACGTCGGTGCGCTTCAACTGGATCCGGTCGAAAAAAAACCATTCTTTCACGCACTTCCAGGATCCCTTGCCATGAGCTTTGGGATGCTCGGGTGCGACTTTCATTGCGCGTACTGTCAAAATTGGGTCACCTCGCAGTCACTGCGAGATCCGAACGCAACTGCTCCTCCGTATCGGCTGCTGCCAAAACAGTTCGTCGAACTGGCAATCGGCCAGGGGGCTCGGATCGTCACGAGCACCTATAACGAGCCGTTGATCACCAGCGAATGGGCGGTTGAGATCTTCAAGACGGCCCGTTCGGCCGGCCTAAAGACATCGTACGTTTCCAACGGCAACGGCACACCAGAAGTTCTGGCTTACATCAAGCCCTGGGTCGACTTGTACAAGGTGGATTTAAAGAGTTTTCAAGATCGAAACTATCGAAAACTCGGGGGTGTCCTTGCGAACGTTCTCGATACGATTCAACGTTTGTATGCGATGGGTTTTTGGCTCGAAATTGTGACTCTTGTGATTCCCGGCTTCAATGACACTAAAGAAGAATTACGCGATATGGCACAGTTCCTGGCAAAGATTTCCGTGGACATTCCGTGGCACCTCACTGCGTTCCATCAGGATTACAAGATGACAGAGCCCGAGAACACATCGATCACCACGCTTCTTCGCGCTGCAGAGATCGGGAGAAACGAAGGTCTGAACTTCGTTTATGCGGGTAATTTGCCCGCGCGCGTGGGCAATTGGGAGAACACGTATTGTCCGGGATGCAATGAGCTGTTAATCGAGCGCTCAGGATTCCGCGTACACAGGGCCCGCATCACCAAAGAGGGCAAGTGCCCCCGCTGCCTGCGAAGCATTCCCGGCGTGTGGAGCTAGCGAAACTAAATAACGCCCTTACTCGAGTGGCACATTTCGGGCCGAACAAATCTGCTCAGCCGGCGGATGGGCATGCCTTTCGAAGTTCCCCATAAACCGCCTCTACCTGTTTTCGCGTAGCTGCAAGCGTGCCTGAATTGTCGATGACAAAATCTGCATATCGGACTTTTTCTTCCAAAGGCATCTGCGATCGAATTCTTGCTTCGATCTGGTCTTCGGATAGCCTGGAGCGCGACCGAAGACGCTGCTTTTGCACGTCGGGGCTGCACGTGACGACGATCAGTTTTTCGTAGTTCTTATACGTTCCAACCTCGACCATCAGTGCAGCATCGACAATTGCGATCCCGTCGGGTTGTCGCACTTCGGTTTCGCGAAACCACTCCTGCTGCCGGCGGATAATGGCAGGATGCATCAGTTCGTTTAGTTTGGCCCGAGCACGGTGGTCTTCTTTAAAAACGATATTGCCTAAGACCCGCCGATCGATCGTCCCATCCGGTGCCAGAATCCGTGTACCGAATTCCCTAACCACTGCCGCATGTACGGCCTGACCAGGTTGTAGCAATTCGTGCCCAACCTCGTCGGAATCGAGCAATCGGCAACCCAACTCGATAAACATCGCACCAACGGTGCTTTTACCGGTCGCAATACCGCCGGTCAAACCGACTCGGAGCATCAAAGACCTCTGCGCATGCGAGCTGCTTTCACGGTGTTCTTCATTAGCATGGCGATGGTCATGGGCCCCACACCGCCAGGAACGGGTGTCATCAGGGAAGCAACTTCCTTTACGGAACGCTCGTCGACGTCGCCAACCCAAACATAGCCGCGTTTCTTGAACTCTTTCATTCGGCCCTCGTCATTTCCGAAAAGCCGCTGTACCTCCTGCTGATCCGACACTTGGTTTGTCCCTACGTCAATCACGACGGCACCAGGCTTGACCCAATCGCGAGTAACCATTGCAGTTTTACCGATTGCCGCAACGATAATGTCTGCCTCGCGTGTAATCTCTGGCAGATTGCGAGTCTTTGAATGGCACACCGTTACGGTGGCGTTAGCGTGCAAAAGAAGAAGCGCCTGGGGTTTACCGACATCGTCGCTTCGCCCCAGCACCACGGCCCGTGAGCCCTCGATCCGCACCTTCGAGCGATAAAGCAGCTCCATCACACCTAACGGTGTACAAGCCACTAAGGTTTCGTGCCCAAGCACCAACGAACCGACGTTCGCCGAATGAAAGCCGTCGACATCCTTTTGCGGATGGATCGATTCGAGAATGATGTGCTTATTGATGTGTCTTGGGAGTGGAAGCTGGACAAGGATGCCATCAATGGAGTCGTCGTCGTTTAATTTCCCAACCTCTGCGAGGAGTTGTTCGGTTGTCACAGCACTTGGAATGGTAAGTTTTCGGCTCACGATTCCAAGTTGGTCGCATGTCTTAGCCTTCATGTTCACGTAGGCAGAAGATGCCGCGTCATCGCCGACCAGTACGACTGCGAGCCCCGGCCGAATCCCGCCGGCTTTGAGCTTTTCGACATAGGCCGCAAGCTCCCGCTTGATGTCGGCTGCTATCTCAGTTCCGTTAATAAAGCTTGCTTTCATAAAGGGAAACCATCATACACTGTCTCGTCGATGCCTCTTGTTGTGACCCTGCTTTTCGCCCTCGGAACGGTTGCGTTTGAATCCACAATCGATCGCGCATTTTCGAGCTACCAAAACAATGAATGGGTGAGCGCAGCTTCTGCCCTGGATGAAGCTTATGCCGCGGACCCAGCGACCTTCGAAGCCAATAACCTTCATTATCTTCGCGGCCGGATTGCAGAACATTTGAATGACTGGAATCGAGCTCGCGAGGAGTACAGGAAAATTGCTTCTGCCAATCCACTCTACTCTGCGGCAGTCTGGCGTACGGCCCGCGCATCCATCAAACTGCATGACGACGCAGCGGCTCGGGAGTCTGTCGCTCTGCTTCCGTCAGACTTTCCCGCAGACTTGAAGATCCAGCTGGCTCGCGAGGCAGAAACGGCCGTAGCCGCAAGTATCTACGAACAACTCAGCACGCGCGAGGCCCGCCTCGAACGAGCGAAAGTCTCAGGCGACCAAGAAACTCTCTGGACATTGATCCGTGAAAACAAAGATGACGATGTCGCGCTAGGTGCAGCTCAACTCGTGAGTGGGTTCGCCGATTCTCCAACCCAACGAATCGCGGCGGGGGAGGTGTTTCTTAATCACCGGCAATTCGAGGAAGCGGTTCCGCTTTACGAACAGGCAGCGACGGATCCGGTTAATGCCGCGGAGGCCCGTTATCAAATCGCACGCGTCTATTACCAGCAACAGAAGTACGAACTCGCAATTGATAGCTATCGCTCTATCGCGAAAGACTTCGAAGGTACCGATTGGGAAAAAGAATCGGAGTATCAAATCGCAGCGTCCTATTGGCGTCTGGGCGACTACAGAAATGCCGAACAGGCGTACGTGGATTACATCCGAAAGTACGGAAAGGAAAGCACTGAGGAAGCCGCCACGCGAAACTTAGTCGACGTGTATCGCGTCCTTGGTGAACACCAGAAAGCGATCGCCACGGTGGATCGTGCACTGGCAAACCGTTTATCCGTGCCGATGCGACAAGTCTTGATTTTCACCAAGGCGAAAATCCTATACACGCAAAAGCGATACTCGGCCGCTTTGGCGTTATTCCAGCAACTCGGCAGGATGAAGCTGCGAACCGCACCGGGAAGTACCACCCCGGACGAAGTGCAGTACTTCCAGGCACTGTGCCTCTTTCATTTAGGTAATAGAACGGCTGCAAACCTGATTTGGAGGAAGCTTGCAGACGACGAGCTTTCCTACTACGGCCAGCGTTCCGCGCAAAAATTGGGAAAAGAACCTGTTAAAAATACGGGCATCGCTTGCTCTGCAGAGCACAGTCCGGCTGTAAGCAGAATGGAACTGGACGTTGCGCGTCTCCGACACGAGCTTCGGACAGAAATGGATTCCACCGCAGATGCACTCTCTGAACTGATCTTCTTGCGTCTATGGGACGAGGCCGCCTACTGGATGCGTTCCTCCGGAACTCGGATGGCCGCTCAATCTGCTGCCCAGATTGCGTATCTTGGGGAACACTACGACCGCTCCATTTCTCTTGCCAGCCGGCTGCCAAGGACCGGTTTAACACTTCCTTTGGTCTATCCCGCCGGATATCACAGAGCAATCTGCGAGGCGGCGACCGCCAGCAAGGTGGATCCCTTGTGGCTGCAAGCCATCATATGGCAGGAAAGCAAATACAATCCGAAGGCGAGATCGGGCGCGGCGGCCCGAGGCCTGATGCAGTTCATTCCGGAAACCGCTCAGGCTGTCGGCTCGTCCATCGGAATGCCGAATGTAACCGTCGCGAATCTCTACGAACCCGCCGTCAGTATTCAGCTCGGCGCCGCTTATTGGTCGACATTAATGCAGCAGCTCAAATCTCCGGAGATGGCTCTGGCCGCCTACAACGGTGGCCCTGAGAATGTGCAGCGATGGCTGAGCAAGTCTTCGGATCCGGAACTCTTCGTATCCGACATCGGCTTTGTCGAAACCAAAAAGTACGTCATGTCTGTGTTTGCTGCGCACGCCGCGTACAGCATTCTCGCGGAATAACTTCTACAGCAAGTCATAAGCCGGGCCGTCGCCTCCTTCAGGAGTGACCCAGTTAATAACTTCGTAAGGATCCATGATGTCGCACGTCTTACAGTGGACGCAGTTCGAGAAATTGATTTGAAGCCGGCGGCCGTCGCCATTCTCGACCATCTCGTAGACAGCGGCGGGACAGAAGAATTGGCAAGGATTACCGTACTCATTGGTGCAGCGCGGGTGGCAGATGTCGGGTTGCAAGATATGCAAATGACAAGGTTGATCCTCATCATGGGCGGTGCCGGAATTGTAAACGTCTGTTAGTTTGTCAAACGTCAGCTTTCGATCATAGGTCGGCTGAATAGGCGGCGGGACTTCGCCGTGGTAATACGCCTTGAGCTGCCGCATTTGCGTATGGCCTGGCCTATTCGGATATCGATCGCGTAATCCTCGGCCACCCGTCATGATCTGCACGCCAGTGTGAAACATTCCCATGACGAAACCATGTTCGAAAGCCTGGTGAAAGTTGCGCACCTTCCACAACTCTTCCTTTACCCAACTTTTCTCGATCAAATTTTGAAATCGTTGCAGTTTATTTGCAGAAACATCATTCGCCTGAAGCGCTTCGTACGCCGCGTCGGCAGCAAGCATTCCTGTCTTGAAAGCCAAATGAATTCCCTTAAGCCGCATTGCATTCAAGAAACCTGCGGCATCACCAACAATCATGCCCCCATTGAAGTAATACTGAGGAATTGCCCAGTAACCGCCTTCGGGAATCGCCTTCGCCCCATATGAATGTAAGGTGCCACCGTTGAGAATGGCGCTCACGTAGGGATGTGTTTTGAACTCCTGGAATCGCCGATGTGGGTCGAGTCGCGGATCGTGATAATCAAGTCCAACAACGAATCCCATGGATACACGGCCGCCTGACATGTTGTAGATAAACCCACCGCCGAACTCTTCATTACGGAGCGGCCAACCCGTCGTATGAATAACGCGGCCCCCCGTTTTGTTCTCGTTCGGCACATCCCAAATTTCTTTGACACCGGCCGCGTAAACTTGCGGATTTCGGTCCTTCGACAAATTGAATCTGCGGATGAGTTGTTTCGTAAGGGAGCCGCGCGCGCCTTCGGCCAGAATCGTTATCTTGGCGTGGATGTCGATGCCTGGTTCAAAGTTACTCTTTGGATTACCGCGTTTGTCGATGCCTTTGTCGCCGGTTCTTACCCCAATCACCTGGTCGTCTTGAATCAACAGGTCGGCACCTGCGAATCCGGGAAAGATATCCACACCACTTTTTTCAACTTGTTCGCCGAACCAACGCGTGAATTTGTTCAGGGAAATAACATAGTTGCCATGGTTCTGAAGGGGAGGTGGGACGATAGGCAATTCGAACTTATGACGCCTGGTGAGAAAGAGAACGTGATCTTCATCGACGACCTTCTCGATAGGGGCGCCCTTTTCCTTCCAATCCGGCATCAACTCGCTTATTCCGCGCGGGTCCATAACGGCACCCGAAATAATATGGGCGCCGATTTCCTTGCCTTTTTCAAGGACAGCAACGGACAAGTCCGAATTCAGCTTGCGAAGTTGATAAGCGGCCGCAAGGCCCGCCGGGCCCCCTCCGACAATCAGAACGTCGACTTCAAGGGATTCGCGCTGGGACATACGTTAAGAGTAGCAAGGAAAGACGTAGCTATTCCTCGAATCTCTTGAATAGCAATGAAGCGTTAGTTCCCCCGAACCCGAATGAATTGGAGAGCGCGTACCGGACTTCCATTTTGCGAGCCTTATTCGGCACATAGTCCAAGTCGCAATCCGGATCAGGCGTCTGGTAGTTAATTGTCGGAGGCACGATTCCGCGTTGAACAACGAGCGATGTGATTCCGGCCTCCACGGCCCCCGCGGCCCCGAGCAGGTGCCCAATCATGGATTTGGTCGAGCTGATCGCGAGCTTTCGCGCATGGTCACCGAAGAGGCGTTTAATGGCCATCGTCTCGATCCTGTCGTTCGGCGGCGTCGACGTTCCGTGAGCATTGATATATTCGATTTCGTCCGGCCGTATACCAGCATCGGTGATAGCGTTGAGCATAACTCGATGTGCACCATTGCCATCGTCTGGCGGGAGTGTGATGTGATAGGCATCGCCGCTCATACCATACCCGACCAATTCCGCGATAATTGAAGCGCCCCGCTTTTTCGCAAGAGCGAGTTCTTCAAGGACCACGACTCCGGCCCCTTCACCGACGACAAAGCCATCGCGGTCCTTATCAAAAGGCCTGGAAGCGCGAGCAGGCTCTTCGTTGCGCGTCGACAATGCGCGCATCGCAGCGAAGCCTCCCACGCCCATCGGCGTAACGGCAGCTTCAGATCCGCCGCAAATCATCACATCTCCGTCCCCACGTGAGATGACTCGAAATGCATCTCCCACAGCGTGGGCTCCCGACGAGCACGCAGTGCACGGCGCAGAATTCGGTCCTTTGGCTCCAAAACGAATAGAGACTTGCCCGGCGGCGAGATTGATAATGCTCGATGGAATAAAAAATGGTGAGATCTTGCGGGGACCGCCCTCAAGAAAGGCCTGGTGTTCACGCTCGATTACGGTGAATCCCCCGATTCCGGAACCGATGAACACGCCGGTACGTTCGGCCAGTTCTGGAGTGATCGTCAAGCCGGCCTGATTCATCGCATGATCCGCTGCCGCCACAGCGTAATGAATGAAGGAGTCCATCTTCTTGAGGTCTTTTTTGTCAAACCACCGCAGCGGATCAAAGTTTTTGACTTCGGCGGCAATCTTGGTGGAAAACTGTGTGGTGTCAAACCTAGAGATGGAAGTGACGCCACTGTGGCCTTCGCAGAGCCCTTTCCATGTCTCTTCGGTTCCCGTCCCCAGTGCGGTTACTAGTCCGACGCCGGTGACAACGACTCTTCTCTTTTGCAAAATTCAAAACCTCGTATAGTTCACCTTAAGACTTTGGAAGGTGCGTCTCGATATAGTTGATGGCATCCTTCACTGTGGTGATCTTCTCGGCATCTTCGTCGGGGATTTCCATTCCGAATCCTTCCTCGAGCGCCATCACCAGCTCGACCGTATCCAGGGAATCAGCGCCGAGATCGTCTATGAACGAAGCGGTCGGCGTCACTTCGGATTCATCAACACCAAGTTGCTCAACGATAATCTGTTTGACCTTATCTTCGACTGAGGAAGCCATTCTCAAACCCTCCTGTTAATGCTGCGCCCTAAGAATGCAAGTACAACGGATTAGCAAATCCGCAATTATAGGAGCGCGGTGAAAACATTTTCCACCGATTTTTCGTCCTCAGCGTTCAGCATTGCAGCTGACTTATCGATGGATCGAATTAATCCCAGCAGCACTTTACCAGGACCAACTTCAACAAAAGTGCGTACTCCTTCGTCGAGCAACCGGCGAATCGTCTCTTCCCAGCGCACTGGGCGAGTTACCTGCCGCTTCAGTGCGCTGCGGGCTTCTGCTCCGGTACGGATCGGTTGCGCATCAACATTTGTCACGAGCGGACAACTCAAATTCGAAAACGTGCAACTATCGAGCTCGGCGGCCAACCGCTCTTCCGCAGGCATCAATAAGCCGCAATGGAACGGAGCACTCACCTGAAGCAGAATTGCCCGCTTCGCACCTGCTTCTTTGGCTAGAACAACGGCCCGATCCACGGCTTCTCGATTGCCCGCAATAACGATTTGGCCCGGTGAATTCAGATTAGCTGGTGACACGACTTGTCCGCCAGCGGCCTTTTCGCAAACCGACTGCACAGTGTCGACATCCAAGCCCAGCAGTGCGGCCATGGCGCCTTCGGAAACTGGAACAGCTTCCTGCATGTAGCGGCCGCGCTTGCGAACCAATACGACGGTTTCGCGTAGCGGCAGTGCATCGGCAGCGACCAAAGCGGAATACTCGCCCAGGCTATGACCCGCTACAAAATCTGGACGAATCCCTTTCTCATCCAATGCGCGAAATAGCGCGATCGATGTTGCGACGATCGCAGGTTGAGTGTTTTCGGTCAGCTTGAGCTGTTCTTCGGGACCTTCGAAGCACAGCTTGGAAATCGGAAACCCCAGAGCTGCATCCGCCTCGTGAAAGGCAGTTCGAGCTCTGCCGGATTTTTCGGCGATGTCGAGGCCCATGCCTGCGTATTGCGAGTTCTGTCCAGGAAAAACAAACGCGATCTTCATATCGACAGATGATTACTGGCGACGTCGGCGCTTCTGGAAATCCCCAACTTTTTGAACTCCGCTTCGATAACTCGATTGACGTTGTGCTTGCAAAACTCATCCGCCACACGGACGGCGTTCTTGATTGCGTTCGCGTTGGATCGCCCATGACAGACGATTGTGATTCCCTTTATTCCTAAGAGAGGTGCGCCGCCATACTCTGAGTAATCGAGACGATGTTTGAACTGGCGAAAGGCATTCTGTGCGAAAATGGCTCCTACTTTTGCAGACAGTGTTTTTTGAAGCTCCTGTTTCAGCATCGACGCGAAAGCTTCGTACAGTCCCTCGCTCAATTTCAGCGCCACATTCCCGGTAAAGCCGTCGCACACGATGACGTCCACATCGCCCTTGAAGATGTCTCGACCCTCGACATTGCCGATGAAATTGATCGGTGCGCGCTTAAGCGATTTGAAAGCCTCCTTGGTAAGCTCGTTTCCCTTACTGTCTTCTTCGCCGATCGATAACAGCCCGATACGCGGCCTCCGAATGCCGAAAATGGCCCGGGAATAAACGTCACCCATGATGGCGAATTGCTCCAGATGATGCGGCTTGCAGTCAACATTAGCTCCGACATCTAGGAGTATTGCCGGCTTCTGCTTCTGTGTCGGAAGAACGGTCGAGAGCGCAGGACGATCCACTACTGCCAATGTGCCCATGATCATCTTGGCCGTAGCCATGACGGCACCGGTGTTACCTGCGCTGACCACGCCGGATATGACACCCTCGCGCATCAGGCGCGCAGCCACATGGACAGAGGAATCTTTCTTACGCCGGGCTGCTGTAGCCGCAGCATCTTCCATGGTGATCACTTCGTTTGCATGAACTATTTCGATTGGAAGACCACTGATGTCATGCTTTGCCAGAAGATCACGAATGCGGTCTTCTTGGCCAACCAGAATGATTGGAATGCCGTATTCGGCAGCGGCTTGGACCGCACCATCAACCTCAACTGACGGTGCGCCATCGCTACCCATCGCATCGACTGCGATCTTCTCGAGCATGAGGAAACTACTCCTCAGCGGTCTCGATAACTTCTCGTTCTTTGTAATAGCCGCAATGAGGGCAAGCTCGATGGGGCATGCGCAACTCGTGGCAATTGGGGCACTCGGCGAAAGATCGAGCGCTCAGATGATCGTGCGCCCGGCGGCGATTACGCCGGGCCTTAGAATGTCGTCTTTTCGGATTTGGCATATTATGAGCTCCGCTCCTCCAGCCGCCGTTTAATCTCTAGCAAAGTGTCCATATGAGGGCTGAACTCTTTCTTAGAACAACCGCAGCTACCGGAATTCAAATTTGTCCCGCAATCGGGACATAAACCTTTGCAGTCTACCCTGCAGAGCGCCTTCATCGGAAGCGACAAGAGCATTTGCTCGCGCAAGACATCGCCCATAGCAAGCTTAGTCCCAGTGAAAAACGCTGTGCGTGTGTCAATCTCGTCCAAACGGACCTCTTCATCTTCATCGAACATTTCTTCGTCGCGCTCGCGAAAGAAAAGGTCGAATGGCTTATTGATGTGGACTTGAGCAGGTTCAAGGCATCGCGAACACATGAGCTCAACAGTCGTATCCACCGCGCCGCTGATCCGAATTTCCGCACCGGCCCGCTCTGCTGAAGCCGACCAATTCAGATTGCCGATCTGCCGTATATTTTCCGCGGAAAAATCGACAACACCAGGCTCAAACGAAGCCTCAAACGATATTTTGTCCTGCGCCAGATCCTTGAGATCTACGAAATATTCGCTCATGTTTTTATTTTAAACGCTGAGCCCCATGCCGCGCTGCCTCACGGCAACGACTATGAGGCTTTAGGCGCTGCGGGTGTCACGCCTAAACGTTTTAGAGCGTCGTCTGCATTCTGGCGAAACGGAGAGTCCGGGAATTCAGAAACCAGCTTTTGATAATAATCCTTGGCCTGGTCGAGTTGCTTGTTCGCTTCGTAGAGCGTCGCGAGCTCATAAGCAACGGCTGCTTTGGAATACCCACCGCTGTCGTACAGCGCCTTGTAAACATCAATCGCCTTTTGCGTCTCGCCGTGCTTCTTGTAGATTGCGCCCATCGCAAACTGACCCACGGCTTTAATACTGGCGTCACCTCGCTGTGCCACTTCCTGGAGACTCTGTATCGCTTTGGGCGTATCACCAAGTCCTTCCCGGCTCAGCGCGATGTAGTAGAGCGCGATGCTGCCCGCCGGCAGGGAACGATACTGATCGTATGTCTTTTGCGCCTCGGCAATGGTTCTCTCATATCGCTCTTTGTCCGACTTTATGTTGACCGTGTCGTTGTAAATCGCGATTGCTTGGGATAATTGATTCTGGGCGTTGAGGTTCCGGCGCGTTGAGTAGTATCTCCAGCCGAAAATACCAACAGCCAATACCGCAATAGCGGCGAGCACAATGGTCAATTCTTTCTTACGAGCGACCACAAGCGCAGTAAAACTCTGCAGAGAAGTCGTGATCTCGTCCTGCTCCTTAAGCTGATGACGAGTCATTTTTGCGCGCGGCACTGAGAACCCTCCGACCTACATTTTGAAACCAGATAGTCTAGCACAAACCCATAGAAATACTCGCCGGTATCCGGCGGCGATTGGGTAGTATTCTCTCTTAACAGTCCTTCACAATAGCTAGGGATGATTGGTTTATGTCCACAAGACAACAGGCGCATCATCGAACTGACCGCGTGCTGATCGAACGCTGTCTAGATGGTGATCAGATCGCATGGAGAGATCTCGTCAAACAGTACGAGCGCCTCGTTTACTCCGTAGCCCACTTGCTTTGTTTGCGTCCTGAAGATGCCTCCGATGTCTTTCAACAGGTTTGGCTGGAACTTTATCGACATCTGGGCCACTTGCGGAATGTGGAAGCGCTCCCGGCTTGGCTCATTACCGTTACGCGCCGGCGCGCGCATTCGACGATCCAGGGGCGGCGGAATACCGATCAGTCTCTCGACGACGAAACCATTCCACAGATTTCGGAGCAGATCGCAAGCATAGAACGCAAACACACGGTCGAAAGTGCAATCAACCGGCTGCCTGAACGCTGCCGCCGCCTGATCGAACTGCTTTACTTTGACGTCGATGAACCTACGTATTTTCAAATCGCTGAAACGATGCGGATGCCCCAGTCGAGTATTGGCCCCACCAGGGCGCGCTGTCTGGAAAAGCTTAGAAAACTGGTCGGTTAACGAGCTTTCCGGAATGAAATGTTCAATCTGGCAAAGCTGCACTGCGCCGTATTATTCACGAATTGCACTTTCGGAAATCCTTAGGTTTTTTATTGGCAACAACGTATTTTTCCTGTGGTCTCCAGACCACTTTTACCCTGGAGGATCAGTGTCATATGCACTTAAGCTCCGGAATGGCTCTGGATCTGATAGAGGGTAGGTTAGGCCAGGAGAAGGAAGCATTCTGGAAAGATCACCTGGAAAACTGCCGCGTTTGTACCCAGACGGTCAACAGCTGGCAAGAACTGGTGACCGATCTGACAAGTTGTCGATTGAGAAGCGCGCCAGATGCCGACTTGTGCGAAGTTCTCCAAATCTTTGACCGTGTCGCGAGGAGGTTCGAAACAACGGTCGCTCTGTAAAGCGGGGCCGCCCGCCCGACTCAGGGAAGAGGCCGGACCGTAGATGCTCGCCTGCGGTAACAGGAAGGTTTTTTGAATGAACGGTTCGAATGGACCAACTATTTTGAATAATCTCGGTTATCAACTGTCTCAAATCGAAGACCGGGATCTGCAGACATTGGCGATGGCAAAGTCGCTGATCTCGCTCATCGGTATGAGAGATCAGTACACCGGTAGCCATAGCGCGCGAGTTGCAAAGTATGTCAGGGAAATCGCGACACAGTTGGGATTACCTGACAACGAAAAAGAGACCATGGTCTTCGCTGCTGCGCTACACGACATCGGCAAAGTCGCCGTTCCCGATCACATCCTGTTGAAGCCCGGCAAGCTCAGCGAGGAGGAGTTTGGATGGATCCAGAAATATCCGGAATGGGGCTGGATGGCGCTGCGTCACCTTGAAGGATTTCAACAGGCCGCTTTGCTTGTCCTTCACCACCACGAACATGTTGACGGTTCCGGTTATCCGAATCGGCTGCGCGGAGAAGAGATCCCGCTTGGGTCACGCATCATTACTGTGGCCGATTCTTATGACGCTCTGACGACCAATCGGCCGTACCGCGCTGCCCTATCGCAATCGGAAGCTCTGGCCGAGCTCATCAGATGCTGTGGTGCCCAGTTCGATCCGCAAGTGGTAAACGCCTTTTGTGAAGCACTCCAACGTGAAGCTATCGAAAAACAACTGTTGGCCGATACGAAGCGGTGATGCGCCAAGGTCAGGCGGACAATCACGCTTTGCCGCTTTTGGTTTGGCGTTTTAGAACATCTTCGATAAGTCTCCGCATTTCTTCATAGTCCAGAATCGGCTTAGCAATGAACCCCTGAAAACCCGCGTCGTAACACCGCTTTCGATCTGCGGGAAACGCAAATGCCGTGACGGCGATTGCCGGTATGTCCTGGAGGCCCGGCAGAGCCCGAATTTGCCGAAGGCACTCGATTCCATCCATATCGAACATTCCGATATCCATGAGAAGGATGTCGGGTGTTGTGCGTTGTACAACGGTCAATGCATCAGCACATGAGCTGCACTGTGTTATCTCGTAGTCATTGCCGAGCATCATGCCGAACAGTTCCAAAGTGTCGGGAGCATCCTCAACGAGAACAACATGCCGGCCAGCCTTGAACATCCAGAACTCCTTCCAAGACGCATTGCGGCGTGACGTGCAGTACCGTACTCGCCGTCAGAGGACGGGAAGCATACACAAAGTGATTCGTTTGAACAGTCCGTTATCGGACAGAGGAGTGAATTTGTGGCGGCGTAGGCGGATTCCGACAAGAGCCTCAGACAAACCCCGATGGCTCTTGTCGAACTTCGGCTATTTGTGCCCCGTGTGCGTGTCGGAGGCCGTAGTTGATTTGGTTTTTGCGTCACTTTTCGCAGGCGTACCGGTGCCGATTCGGACTTCTTCTGCCGTGTATTCCTTTTTCTTCTCATCCATTTTGGCATCGATCACGACGCGCACGCCGACCTTCAAATCCGCAACTGTCCCCGGCGCATTGGAGCCAGATTGGTATTTCGTACCCTTTTCCAACGTGACCGTCTCGCTTTTTCCATCCTGAGTCTTTACCGTCACATGATTGGCATCAACAGCTGTCACGGTTCCTATAATGTGCGTCGCATTTCCGTGGGCGAACAAGAGCGCTGCAGAAAAGACGAACGCCAGTGCGAAAGTTATGCCTCGTTTAAACATTGATGTGTTGTCCTCCAAGAGGTTAATCGTGTTTGTGAGTCGATTCGGGCGGCCCTACATCTTCACCCCGTAGAAATTTCTCTATTGCCTCTTCCTCTTTCAATTCAGCCGGACTCTTCGGATTCATGCTCTCCATCTTATTCACTTCTTCGGGTGTAATGTTAGGCAGATGGCGAATGAAGTGTACAAGTTTCCAACTATCGAGGTCCGATTTTCCCGAAACTTCTTCCCCGAAGGCGGGCATCCCAGTGAGCCGAACTCCGTTATGAATAATGTAGTACAGCTCACCATCGGTGAGTTCCTGTGTATCTGATTTGCGTAGATCGGGAGGCTTGGGATAAAGACCTTTTCCAATGGCGGTGTCACCGCTGCCGTCGTTGGCATGACAGGTAGCGCAGTGGTCTGCAAAGTGAGCCATAGCCTCCGATAACACTTCTTCTGAACCCATCACAGGATTTTTCTCGTCTCTCGCTGCCCTTGGGGTTGCCAAACTTCGAACCCGGCGCGCCAAGAAAGTCTCGATCGGAGTGGGTTCGTCGCGTGTGCTGAATCCATGCCCGACCATTCGCCAAGTTAGCAGTAGACCAACCGCGATTATCGCGATCACGAAGGCGCCGATTATGACGCCCGCCTTGGCTTTCGTCACCATACCTGTTTAATGGCGATGCATTATTTGCATGTGTTCGCCGATATTGCTACTCGGTCGTATATGCAAGAATACGCTGAATCCGGCGGGATGATTTCCATAAACGGGTTTCAACTGCTGTGTCAATCCGTAGGCGGTTGCTTGTACGCCGACTCCAACTTTCACACGGGATAGCTTTACTGGCAAATCTCGTTCGTACCCGAAGGTGTATGCCTGCACTCGTCCGATAGGGTCCCCTTCAGTTTCTAACGCTTCCGTCGTTTCTCCAACTAACAATGTCCGATCGCGATCTACATTTTCAATTCGCACCCATCCCCAATTTGTTTTAAGGAAGTTCAGGGTCGATTCGGCCGTGTATGCATTGAAGATCCGGTTGTCACCTTCATGCATATCCTTATTCCTGCCCCAGATTAAGCTCGATGCGATGTGACCCCAAGCAAAGCGCGCGATATGGTGAATCGAAGCCGTTGTACGCAGCGTGTCGAGCCCCGGCTCCGATGGTTCGCGATTGTTGATTCGGCCAATCGAAAATTGTCCGATAATCCCATCGCGTGCCGCGATGGTTAGACGTGACGAGAACGAATCGGGCTTACCTGTATCAATGTTCCATCGGTTTTCATCTGGTTCGCCCCCGTGGAACGTGGATGCTTCGAGTTGCACCCTTCCGGACACGAACCCCAGGGTGATTACACTGTTGGAAACATGAGTCGAGTCCTGTTGGTGATGCCCGAGCACGGCCACCGGATTCGCTGACGCCGAAGCGCGGTGGGGAAACGCTGTTGGCCCGAGCGCCGGTTCGCCGACAGGGCCTCCGTAAACAAATACTCGTGTTCGTTCCTCCAATCGAAGATCGTAGCGTCCCGCGATCTCCATAAACAACTCGTGAGGATGCTGCCCATCAACAATAGGCAGTCCGAACGCACTTTCTCCAGACTGAAACAGTTCGGGATATCGTCGCTTTGTGACAGTCGCCGGCTCCAAACTGAGCATTGTGCGGAGCGTCACGGTCTGCCGTCCGAAATCGCGAGAAACCATCGGCATCAGCCAATTGACGGAATAGAATTTGTCCTTGCCTCGAGGACCACTCTGCTGCGTGTCCACCAGAAACGCATTGCCGTGAAAGGTAAAAGTCCAGTTCCCAAACGTTTGATGAATCATGGGAGCAATCTCGGAAGTCGTCTTGGGCTCAACACTGGTACCGGAAGATAGAAATCCAACGCTGTTTTCCATTGCTGCCATACCGGGCATTTGCATGCGCGCAGAAACAAACGGTGCCGGTCCCACGAATGAAAGCAATAGTAGTCCTGTTCTGACGAGACGAGTTTTGTATCTGAGCATAGCCTCCTCACGGGGTACACGGACGCACGTGCAGATTGAGAATTCAACCCGCGGGAAGCGAAATCAAATACGCAGGACTGAAGAGACAGCCGAATGACCACCAAGACTGGGTGAATTGTCTGCGACTGTTCTGAAGTCGAATACCCGGTCGAAATTCACAATTTCAACAAGTGCGACCGGCAAGGCCGAAATCACGGGGCAGGCGTACTTCACCGCAAGCCTCGACTTAAGTGCGACGACCGGTCCTTGACTGCATGGATTGTTCGCCGGGTGCGGAGATCTCTCCGGACTGGAGGAGTTTCCTGAGTGCTGGTGGCAGGGAGGATCGCCAGTGGCAGGAATGGCGCGCGATCTGAGTGACTCAGACAAACAGAAACCCGAGCACTGCAGATGTAAAATCAGAGCGGCAATAATGATTGCGCACCAACTCTTCATGTGGAAAAAAGGATAGCATGCAGTGGCAAGACATTAGAGGCCGGCAGGCGACTCGTGAATATTGAAGTATCCGTGGAGATCGATGCGCCACCTGATACTGTGTGGCAAATTCTCTCTGACCTTGAAGGCTGGCCGAGTTGGACACCGACGGTAAAAGAGGTACGGAGACTCAACGGCCCTTCCTTTGGTGTCGGAAGCATTCTTCGCATTCGTCAGCCAAAGTTGAAAACATTGGACTGGCACGTCTCGGAATTTCAAGAAGGCCGGCTCTTCACCTGGAAAGCCAGGAGTCCGGGAATTTCGGTTGTTGCGCGGCACGTTATCCGCTCCAACGGGCGTGGTTCTATCGTCGTGCTGGCGGTAGATCAACAGGGCTGGCTCGACCCAGTCGTAAAACTGTTTTTTGGCTCACTCTCGCGCCAATATGTTGAGTTGGAAGCACAGGGTCTAAAGAGACGTTGTGAGGAACTGGCGTCACGTTCAGGGGCATCTCACGACGCCTGAGAATGATTTATGCAATTTGCGCGATTCATTACGATGCCGCGCTGAAGGAAATTGCTTACTCGGCCCCGCAATGTCCTAAATGCGCGTCCGGATCCGAACTGTCCGCGCTTCGAACGGGTGTCATCGCGGGTCGTACGGTTGTTTCGCGCTCTTCTCGTTTGGCAAGCACGTGAGCATACC
>Ga0114129_10000798_pt1 | contig 40373 bp, 31 predicted proteins | sample RhiMetdeltSRZDD1_FD_80071 | JGI IMG/M metagenome (GOLD analysis project Ga0114129, IMG submission 80071) | Populus rhizosphere microbial communities from Tennessee, USA - Rhizosphere MetaG P. deltoides SRZDD1 (version 2) (version 2) | ecosystem: Host-associated > Plants > Roots > Rhizosphere >...
CGCACCTTGCCGAACATCTCGCTCGACGACGCCTGATAAAACCGGATCGTCGGATCGACGTGTCGCACGGCTTCGAGTGCGCGGGTGACCCCTTGCGAGTTGAATTCGCCCGTGAGGAGCGGCTGATCCCATGACGCGGGCACGAACGACATCGCGGCCAGGTTGTAGAGCTCGTGCGGCCGCACATCGGCGATCACCCGAATCAGCGAGAGCTGATCGAGCAGATCGGCCGGCCTGAGCTGGATGCGATCCAGCATATGCTCGAGCCGCCAGTAGTTCGTGGTGCTAGCGCGACGGACGATGCCATAGACCTCGTAGCCCTTTTCGAGCAGGAGCTCGGCGAGATACGAGCCGTCCTGGCCGGTGATTCCAGTAATCAGCGCGCGTCTTTTGGGCATGTCGGGGACTCAGTATATCAGCGGCGTCTCGTCATTGGCCCGGGCCGTTCAGAGAGTGCCGCCGGTAGCTCGGATAGCTCGCTCCATGACGGCGATTCGGGCTTCGGCTCTGGGTTTGCACTTGATCTCACGCGCTTGACGTGAGCGCCGCCGATCATGACTCGGATGAGCGGCATCAGTGCCGGAAACCCTCTACCGGCTGCGGTCAGCGCCCCGCCCTGACATATGCGATCAACGCGGCAGCGTAGCAGCCCCACCCCGCCCAGAACGCCGCCGAAATCGACCAGGTCAGGGCAATGCACACGCTCGCTACCGACCCGAGCACCGAGGCGGCACCGTTGAGGCCCCAAAGCCAAGGCGTCAACTCGTGCGCACGGCTGACGGCCAACTTCAGTCCCAGCGGAAAAGCCATCCCCATCACCAGTCCTGCGGGGAACAACAGCGCGACGGCGGCGCTCACGCGAACGAACGTGCTGGCTGGCTCGCTCCACCGCACGAGCGCTGGCGTGATGAACCCGAATACGGAGAGGACCACGAGGACGGCGAAAAGCCGGCGGCGTCCTGCAACGGGTGCAGAACCTGCGTTCACCGTGCCGGTCAGTGAACTCCCAATGCCGCTCGACAGCAACAGCGCGAAGAGCACGACCGTCAGGCCATAGGTTGGATGTCCAAGCGCGATGATCAGGCGCTGCATCTGCGAGGTTTCAATGAGCATGAAGCCGAGACCGATTGCGACGAAGTACGCCAGCAGCGGCGTCGTCCCGTCCAGGCGAACGCGATCACGAGTCATCCACAACGGAAGCAGGATGCACATTGCGGTGAGCCCCGTGACCGTCAGCAGGAGCACTCCAAGCGTTGCAACCGCCCGCATGTTGTGCGTCTGTTTGCCGAAGTTCAGCAACTCGGGGTGCAGGACATCTCGCAGGCGCAGCATCTGGAAGAAAAACGGACTGTCGTCGGTCGGAGCAGCGATGTTGATCGGATATGCCGTGACGAAGGCCTCACGCTCGTCGCGGTCCGTCAGCCGGACGAAGGTATCGTCAGTCGCCACCCTCGGGCTGAAGGGAACGTCGAAACCAAGTCGCTGCGACTCCGATTCGATGCTATCGAGCTCGACAGACGTGAACGGCCGCCGGTTCACCAACAGCGTTCCGACGCCATCGGGGATCTCCGCGCGCCGATTCGCCACACGCATGTTCCGGACGATGACGATGTGCGATCGGGGATCGCGAACGCCAATCGCGGTGAGAGCGTCGACTGCGAGCGTCGTGGTCCGATACAGTTCTGCCGGCCGATCGCGGAAGTACCAGCGGGACACGCTGAGCAGACCATCGTCGCCTAGATGTCGAAGCATGGTCGTCCACGCTTCCACGGTGTAGATGGCGTTCTCGCTCAAGACGAACGCTCCGGCAGCAGTTGCTGCCCACGTGTCGATGAGTGAGATCTGGATGGTGTCGTACGAATCCTGCGACCGTGCGATGAAGCTGCGGGCCTCATCGTTGACGAACCGCACGCGGGGATTCCGGTCGAGATGGCCGGTAAAGTCACCGAACCGGCCGTTGACCGTTCGAATGATGTCCTTGTTGATCTCGACCGCAGTGACGGAACGTGCGCCGAAGACAAGCGCGGAAAGCACGTCGCGTCCGCCTCCGGCGCCGATGACCAGCGCGCGAGCGTTCGGCCGCAGGCAGTAGCCGATGTTCGTTACGTCGTACTTCAAGTGGTCGAGCACACGCACATCGCCGTCGAATCCCGTCATCACGGTGCCGGCCGCGACATCGATATCCATCTGCAGCTGGCGAACGCGGGTCGAGGTCGGCAGCAAATGACTGAGCCCCCAGCCCTGGGGAGCGCTCTCGATCGTCGGATCGCCGTTCACGCGCACCCGTGAATACGAGTTCCACTTTTCGTACAGCGGCCGTGCCTCGAACGATCCTTTGACGTACAGAATGCGAAATACGGGAAACCCCTTCCAGACGAGGATCGTGTGCCCTGCCGCCGCGAGTCCGAGCAGCGCCGTAATCACCACTGCCCCGAGCCGCATCCGCCGCGAGGGCGTCTCGTGCGCGAACGCGACCGCGCCGAGTGACGCCAGGAACGCGACCCACAGCACCGCCGTTGGTCCATCCGAATAGTCGAGGACGCCTACCAGCAACACACACCCCAGCGCTGCACCCGTGAGGTCCGCCGCATACAGGCGGCTCACTCGGGACGGAAAGCCCGTGAGCGCGAGACAGATCACGACGCCACTGACGATGAACGGCACGGCGATGACGACGTACGTAAACGCGACGGCATAGACGGCGACGATGGAAGGGTGGACTCGAAAAGGGATACTTAGTTGCGTGAGCACGCCAATCACGATGCTCACGGGAAAGATGATCGCCGCGAGCGCCAGCCGATCGCGAAGCCGTTCGGCCGTGAACCAGTGGGGCGCGAGGTACACGATCAGCGCGCCCACTGTCATGCCGAACATCGCGAGCGAGAGCGCGACGAATGCGAAGTGATACAGCATCGTCACGCTGAAGATGCGTGTGAGGAGAATTTCGTGCATCAACGTCGCGAGCGCGACGAAGAGGAGACCAACTATCGTGAAGTCTGGCTGAGATTGAGAACGGGACAGAACTTCATTATATACAGTGAGGTTTCGTCGCTTCTCACCCAAGGCCGTCGGTCGCGTCCGTTCGTCAGAAGGAGTCAGGAGCACTCATGAAACTGATCGGTACGTCCATCTTCGTCCTGATGCTGTCGATCTCCATCTCGGCGGAACAGTCGCGTCAGGGCGAGAGTCAGGATCAGGCGGCGACCCTCGGACGCGGTTGGACGGCGCTTGGCGCGCAGCAACCAGCGCGCGCACTCGAACTGGCCCAGCAGCTTCTGCGCACGGACCCGTCCAACCACAATGCTCTGGCGCTGGCGATCGCAGCGTTCACGGCGAGCCGTCAGCCGCTGCAGGGGCTCGACCTGTACGAGAAGTGGCTGACGGCGAGCCGCCACGAAGATGTCTTCCTGCTGCAGCCGATTGCGCGCGGTGTGCTACGCGAGCTTGCGGAAAGCAGAGAGCCGCGCGTCCGCCTGCTCGCGCTTGCCGCGCTTGCCCAGACTGGCGACGCGGAAGCCCGCCAACAACTTCAAGACGCCGCTGCCGATCAAAGCGCACCGACCGAGATCGACGCGACCCTCGCCGCAACGGGCGACGAGGGAGCCATTCGAAGACTCGAAGCGCAAATCACCGCCGGCGGTCCGCGGGACAAGTCTGCCGCGATTGATGCGCTGGCCAGAGCCAACGCGCAGGGCTCGAGGCAGGCGCTGATCGCAGCGTTGAAGGATCCGGCGCCGCCGTCGCGCATGGCGGCGGCGAACGCCCTCGCCGATCTCGACGCGACCGATGCCATCCCCGCCCTCAAGGCCGCGCTGCAGGATCCGGATCCGGCCGCCAGAAACATGATTGCGGTCGCGCTGGCGCGCCTCGGCGACTCGAGCGGCGGCGTCACGCTCGAGAGCCTCGAAAGCAGCCCGCTCGGCGATCTGCGCCTGATCGCGGCGAGTGCCGCCGCGCGGCAAAACCCTCAAGGTCCGTGGGCCGACAAGGTGCGCGGGCTGCTCAACGACCCGGACCCGTTGCTGCGGTTGAGGGCAGCGCGGCTGTTGCTGGATCACAACCGCGAAACCGAAGCAGCGGCATCTACGCTGTTTTCGAGCCTAAACGACGAGACGCCAGCCGTCCGAACTGAAGCGGCTCGCGTTCTTCGCGGTCTCTCTCAGCAACGGCCGGACGCTCAGGACCCGGCGTCGCTGCGTCGCCTTCTGCGCGATCGAGTCCCAGAGGTACGGATCGAGGCGGCGGCAGCCATCCTCGGTACGGCTTCCGGTGCGCCAACGAAATAGAACGTGCTGGTAACCCGGTCTAAGAGGCGAGGCCTCGCTGTCGGTCTTGAAGCGCGCGCGAGATGACACCAGACCTCGATATCTGGTACGTGAACAGACTGCCCATGATCATCGCGCCGACGAGCCTATAGGACTGCACCACATTCCACGGTGTTTCGGTAACCCTGACGAGCGGTTCGATGTGTGGCGCCATGAGTAGCCAACCCACCGCGAACAGTACGATCTCACGCGTCGAGTTCTCCTGCACGAATGGCACGATCGCTGCCGCGACAGCCGCGACAATCACACCGTAATGGTGCTCCCAGGCGATCGGCGAGGTCACCGTTGTTGCGATTGTGAAGAGCGCAAGATCCGCCGGTGTCCCCGCCGCGTGACGCCGCATGGGATACCACAACGCAAACGCCGTCAGCGCGATGAATCCCGCCAGCGTCCCGCCGAACACGACAGGATGAAAGGGCGGAAACCCGGACCTGTCGAATTGAAGGCTGCTCGCATTGCGGAGGAGACGCTGGAGCAGACCGTTGATCGATTGATTCGGAAAGAAGGCCTCTCCATGGCGGGATAGAACGCTGAGCACCCGCACGTAGCCGATCTCGTTCGCGACGCCGAACGCGAAGGTCCCTGCGACAACACCGACAGCGGCCACGGCCAGAGCGCTCCAGGCCAGCCGCCCCCGTTTTCGCAGCAATGCCCAGACGGCGAACAGCGCGTAGTTCGGCTTGATCCACGTCATCAGGCCAACGCTGGCGCCCGACCATGCATCGCAGCGACTCAGCCACAGCCAGACGCTCAGCGCGAAGGCGAAGTTGACCCATGTCTGAATCTGCCCGACCGAGAAGGCGACCGTCAACGGCGTACAGGTGAGCGAGAGCCCGACAGTCGCAGCGATGCGAATCAATCGGTCAGCGCGACCTGCCGATGCCGCCGGATGCCCGTAACGCCGCAAGCTCATTTCGACGATCCAGCAGATCAGGGCGATGTTCGCGACGAGCAGCGCTGCCGAAATGGCTTTGAGCTGCGGCCGAGTCAAGCCCCACACCAGGAACAACGAGGACGGCGGATACTGGAGCTTGATGCGGCGGCGAAAGAACATCTCCTCGTAGAGAGCACCACCCGGCGTGCTCTGAACGAACGCCACGGCCGTCTCCAGCGGGCCCCACGAATCCGCGCCTTGTCGAAAGCGGACGAAGTGCCGCAACGCCCAGCCCAGCGTGTCGTACCACGGCCAATGCTCGAGCGCGCGTGTTGCCGCGAATGTCGTGACATTGGCGGCCAGCACGGCAACCAAGCCGATCGTGAAGGCTGAAATCGGCAGCGAGCGGACGGGGATTCGCACGAAGGCGGCCATCATACCAGCAGAGGGGCTCGCTCAGCCGCCGGTGAATACGCCAGCGCGACGACGCTGCTGATCGGCCTCGCGGCGACAGACGGTTTCCCGGCGCAAGAGTTACGATTTCCGACCTTTACATGCCGCGTCCGCTCGGCTACTCTATTGTCGCCCCCCGCAAGCGCCGATAGGATTCCGAGACCAATTTTTTCGCGTAGCCACCTGTGAGGGATTTTCTTATGCGTCGAGCGTCGCGACTGTGGCCACTGTGTGTGGCGGCGATTCTCCTACCGGCTTCAACCTACGCGCAGGCGAGTCGGCTCGGACCGACATTCAGTCTGGGTGGCACGACGTCGCCGGTCGAAGCGCCAGACGTCGCGCACGACTCGGTCAACGATCGGTACTTGCAGGTCGCCGGCAAAGGCTTCATCGAAGCCCACCTCTTGAACGGGAGCGGGGGAATCATTGCCACGTTCAGGGTGAACGCGACGGGAGAGTATGCGCAGCAACCGCGCGTGGCGTTCAGTCCGCATGTGCCCGGCGGGGGTGGGTACCTTGTCACGTGGCACGCGAGCATCACCAATGGCTTCTCCCGGGTACGGGGCCGGATCTTCAACGCGAGCGGTGGAGCGGTCACCGGCGATTTCGAAATCGGCACGTCGGCAGTCTCGGGACCGACAAGCTCGAACTGGACCATGGGGGCCGCCATCGCATACGCGACCGGCAGCCAGGAATTCATCGTCGCGTGGATGGGAAACTATACGTCGACGAACGACATCTTCTTCCAGCGCGTCAACAACGCCGGTACGCTGCTGGGTTCGAATACGCTCCTCTCAGCCGGAACGCCCGATTGGGAGCGTGACCCGTCGGTGGCTTACAACCCTGATACCGATGAGTTCCTCATTGCATACGGCGGGTACGTCGACGCGGGTCGATATGCTTTCGTTGCCGCCCGCCGCGTCAAGGCAGGCAGCGGCGGCGTCAGCGCACCAGTTCAGTACGCGACGACCGTCGCGACCTATGTTCCGGCTGTAACGTTCAATGCAGCGGCACACCAGTACCTGCTCGGGTGGTATCACAGGAACTCCTCGAGCGCCGCGATATATGGCTTGACACTGAATGCCGACGGCGCTCCCGCGAGCGCCATCCGAGTCCTCTCGCCCTACTACTACGCGTACGATGCGTTGGACATCGACTACAACGCGCCATCGGGGCAATACCTGCTCGTCACACACGGGCAGAACTGGGAGGACGCTGCGGTCTCCATCCTCGACAACGGCACCGCGTACGATAACGGGTTCCTGATCACGAACACGACTGATGTAAGGCCGGTCAAAGCCAACGATGGAAACTACAACCCACGTATGGCAACCAGCGCCGCCGAGAAGAAGTGGCTGCTCGTCACGGCGAGTGGATTCGTTTCGACGTTCGCCCAGTTCGCCGGAACGGCTGCCAGCGGCGGAGGTGGGGGGGGGGGAGGGGGTGGTGGTGGCGGCGGCACGAGCGACCCACGACTCTTCCTCGATACACCGAGCAACGGGTCGACGGTCCAACCGCAGTTTGCGATCGCCGGTTGGTCGGTTGATCTAGGGGCCTCCTCAGGGACCGGCATCATGGCGGTGCACGCCTGGGCGTTTCCGGCGAGCGGCGGCGCACCGATCTTCGTCGGGGCCGCAAACCTGGGCGCGTCGCGTCTTGACGTCGCCGGGTACTACAACCGCTCCCAGTTTGCAACGAGCGGCTTCAATCTTCGCGGGTCGCTGCCGCCGGGTACCTACGATATTCGCGTATCAGGCCTGAGCTCGGTCGCAGGAGCATTCAACGTTGCCGCGATGACTCGCGTCACGGTCGCAGCACCGCCGTCGAAGCCGCGAATGTTCGTCGACCTTCCCGCATTCAATCAAACGGTGACCCGGACCTTCCTGGTCGCCGGCTGGGCGGTCGATCTCGCGGCAAGCAGCGGGACCGGCGTCGATGGTATCCATGTCTGGGCGTATCCAGCTGCCGGCGGCAGTCCGATCTTCGTTGGGGCGGGGACGCTCGGCGTACCTCGTTCTGACGTGGCGGCAGTCTTCGGCTCAGGGCAATTCGGAACCGCAGGTTACTTCGTGTGGGGTACTCTCCCGCCAGGTGAGTACAACCTGATCGTGTACGCGCACAGTACCGTTGCGGGCGATTTCAATCAGGCGGCGGTCGTACACATTCGAGTCGTCTAAGTCCGGGGGGCTTCGCCCCGCCGGACCCCTATCGCCGTTCGCTCGCGGGGCCGCTCCGCTCCGGCGGGGCGCGCCTGCGGCGCGCCTCATCTCTGTTCATACACTCCGCGTCCTTCTTCGTCCTCTTCAAGAACCCGCCAAAAACACGCGCGTGGGCCACGATTCGACCCTAGTGAGCACGCAGCCGGCCAGCTTCCGCACAGAGCTAACAGCAACCGTGAAATCGCGCGCGCACTTCTGTAATGGCCGCTGATCGGCTGCCACGGTCGAGGCCTCCAAATACCGAGCGTTTCGCACCGGCACACCCCTTGCCGCTAACTCAGCCACATGGCGAAAGTACTGCGGCTCCTGGGACTGTGTCTGTGTGCGGTGTTGCTGGCGACACGGGCCGACGCGAGCTCTCTCGCCGTAGCCTGGAATCCGAATACTGAGCAGAACCTCGGCGGATACGTCGTCGCGTATGGCACCGCGTCGGGTCGTGACGACGTTCGCATCGATGTCGGCCGGACGACGTCGTGGACGTTCAGCAGCGCCATTCCGGGAAGCCGGTACTACTTCCGCGTGTACGCGTACAACACTCAGGGAATCTGGAGCGCACCGTCGAATGAGGTCTCCGCCACCGCGCCGAGCGATTCAGTGTCGGGGGGAGGCTTCTGGATCGACCGAACCACGCTCACGTTCGCAGCCACGCGTGCCGGATCTCTTGTCGGCCCCTTCACTCCGGCCCAGAGCGTCGTCGTGACACCGTATTCACAGCAGCCGTTCAACTGGACGGCAACACCGAACGATGCCTGGTTACGGGTTTCTCCGACGAGTGGATCAGGAACCGGAACCTTCTCGGTCCAATTGGTCAGCGGCAGCACGCCCGCGCCCGGGGTTTACTACGGATCAGTAACCGTGTCGGGTCCCAGCGGATCACAGATGATCTTGGTTCGATTGCGCGTCGAAAACATGGCCACGACGACTGGAATCATGGGATGGTTCGATACGCCTATCGATGGCGCGACGAACGTCGTCGGGGCAATTCCCGTGACCGGATGGGCGCTCGATGACATCGGAGTGACTCGGATTCAGCTGTTCAGAGATCCCGTGCCCGGCGAAACCGGCGCGATTTACCTCGGCGACGCGGCATTCGTGCCAGGAACCAGACCTGACATCGAAAAGGCATACTCGGACTGGCCCTTGAACGATCGAGCAGGGTGGGGATTCATGATCCTGACCAACATGCTGCCCGATGCGCAAACCGGCGCAGCCACCGGCGGCAACGGCCGCTTCAGGATCCACGCGTACGCGACCGACGCCGAGGGCCACGTCACGTACCTGGGCGCGAAGTCATTTACCGTCAACAATCGAGACTCGATGAAGCCGTTTGGCACGATCGACACGCCGGGCCAGGGTGATACGGTTTCTGGCAGCTCTTACGTGAATTTCGGGTGGGCAATATCCCCGCACAGCACCATTCCGGCAGACGGCTCTACGATCACGGTGCTGATTGACGGCGTTCCGGTGGGAAAACCGACGTATAACAACTATCGACCCGATATTGCCAATGCCTTTCCCGGATACGCGAACTCGATGGGCGCCGTTGGCTATTACGTGTTCGACACCACGCGGCTGTCCAACGGGATTCATACCATTGCGTGGGTGGCGACCGATAATCTTGGCAACTCCGAGGGTCTCGGGAGCCGCTTCTTCACGGTGCTAAACACGAAGAACGCTACGACGGCTGTAGCTGCGCAGAGTGCAATGCGGGTCTCGACAGATGGCCTCGGTGAACGCGTAGGAAGCAGCACTGAGACGCTCGCTGAAGTCGCGGTCGCCAATGACCTGGTCGAGGTCCAGCGCGCCGCGCAGCCCGAGGCGACGCCGCAGATCATCGCCCCCAGCTGGACTGGCGAGGTTCACGTGGGCGCGTCGGAGGCCGAAGCGATCGAGCTCCGCCTCGCGAACCAGTTCACCGACTCTTGGGGCGGAACGTACGAGGGATATCTGGTCGTCGACGGTGAGCTGCGTGCGCTGCCCGCGGGATCGTCGCTCGACACAACTCACGGAACCTTCAACTGGCAGCCCGCCGCTGGATTCCTGGGTGTGTACGATCTCATGTTCGTGCGCACGTGGCCCGAGGGCTGGAAGACCAAGATTCCGGTGAGGGTCACGATCGAGCCCAAGTTCGATCGCCACGATCGACACGGCGATCGCGTGAAGTAGCGGCGCGCAGGTCCTCCGCTCCGTTTGCTATGATGCGGACGTGGGTGGCTCACCCGACGCGGCACAACTGTCCGTCGTCATCGTCAATTTCCAGAGCTACGAGGAGCTCCGTGCCTGCCTGGCCTCGCTGAAGAAGGCCGGCGATCCGCCGGTCGTTGTCGTCGATCACGCGAGCGATGCCGAAGCCGCCGACGCGGTGAGCCGCGCGTTTCCTCGAGTGCGCTTCTTGCGGACCTCGAGTAACGAGGGGTTCGCAGCCGGCGTGAATCGCGGGACCCGCGAAACTTCCACACCGCTGCTCCTGTTGCTGAATCCCGACTGCGTAGTGCGGGAGTCAATCGGTCGGGTGGTCGAGTGGATGCGCGACCACGCGGATGTCGGCGTGGTCGGACCAAGAATCTACAACACCGACGGAACGGTCCAACCCACCGCGCGCCGTTTCCCGGATTTCACCACCGCAATCGCCGGACGGAGCTCGTGGCTCACGCGAGTAAAACCAGGGAACCCGCTCTCGCGCCGGAACCTGCCGGGACGTACGAACGGACGGGATCCGCTCGAGGTCGACTGGGTGTCTGGAGCGTGCATGATCGTGCGTCGCAGCGTTTTCGATGCCGTCGATGGAATGGATGAAGGATTCTTTCTCTACTGGGAAGACGCCGATTTCTGCCGGCGAATCAAACGCGCCGGCTGGCGAATCATGTACGTGCCGGAGGCCGCAGCGACGCACACCGGCGGCTCCAGCAGCCGCCATGCGGCTGACGCATCACTCGAAGCCTTCCATCGGAGCGCGTTTCGCTTGTTCTGGAAACATGCGAGCGTGCCGTCGCGCTTGGTTGCCCCGCTGGTATTCATCGCCCTCCGGCTCCGACTCGCCTTCATGAGACGTCTCGTTCGTTGGCGTCATCAGAACTGATGGAACAGGTCGACGTCGTTGTCGTCGGAGGCGGTGTCGTGGGGCTTGCGTGCGCGGCCGAACTGGCGCGCGCGAATCTCAGCGTGTGTCTTCTCGAGCGGCATCCGCGGCCCGGGATGGAGACGAGCACGCACAACAGCGGCGTACTGCACGCCGGGATTTATTATCCGCCAGGGTCGCTCAAAGCGCGCCTGTGCCTCGAGGGTAACCGGCTGCTGTACGAGTTCTGCGCGGCGCACGGTGTGCCGTACAGACGGTGCGGCAAGCTGATTGTCGCCCCAGCCGATCGAACGAGCGACCTCGAAGCGCTCTGCGCCCGCGCGATCGCCAACGGCGTCGAGGAAATGGAGCTCGTCGATGCCGATTTCATTCGTCAGCGTGAGCCCTACGCGCGCGCGACGGCTGCGTTGTGGTCCGGCACGACCGGCATTCTCGAAGCGGAGTCGCTGGTACGCGCGCTTCAACGCGTCTGCGCCGATCGCGATGTAATCGTTCTCACCAGCGCGGCTGCCATCGGCGGCGAGGCGACGGCCAACGGCGCGATCGTCAGGACGCCCGCTGAAGAGATCGCGACGTCGACGGTCGTGAACTGTGCGGGTCTGTACGCCGACGAGGTCTCCACGATATTTGGGGGCGAGGAGTTCCGCATCCATCCCTGTCGCGGCGAGTACGTCGAGCTCGTCCAGTCGCAGTGGCACCTGGTGAACGGTCTCATCTACCCTCTGCCGCGCGCCGCCGGCCACGGCCTCGGCGTGCATGCCACGAAGACGACGTGGGGATCGGTCCTCTTTGGGCCGACGATTCGTTTCCAGGAGCGAAAGGACGACTACGAGTCCGGTCGACTCAGTGTCGAGGAGTTCGTTGAGGCGGTGCACGACCTGCTGCTCGAGGTCAAGGCGAGCGATCTGCGGCTCGCCGGTTCGGGAATCCGGGCCAAGCTGCATGGGCCAGAAGGGTCGTTCGCCGATTTCCTGATTCGCCGCGACGCGCGCGTTCCCCAGCTCGTGCAGGTGTCCGGGATCGATTCGCCCGGCCTGACGTCATGTCTCGCGATCGCGAAGTATGTGTCCCGGATTGTCGCGGGCGAGCTGTGACGCTGGAGAACATCGTAATTGATTTGTAGGGCGGGGGCTTTCAAGCCCCGCCCGCGTGGCGCGGTCTAAAGACCGCGCCCCACAGAGGCGCAGTTGCGCTGCTGGCCTAGAGCCCAAAGCCCTGAGCCAAAAGCCTGCTCACGTGCCGAGCCAGGGCATCCTGCCACGCTGGCATCACGATCCCGAGCATGCGCAACTTCTCGTTCGACAGCGCACAGTACTTCGGCCGGCGTGCGAGCAGCTGGACGTCATCCACCCTGATGGGGATCAATTGCGCCTGAACGCCGAGGAGTCTCGAGATCTCCTCACCGACGCCCAACCATGTCGTCATTCCGCTGTTCACGCAATGATAAAGACCGAAGGGTGCCGACGCAGCGATGAGCGACGCCGTCGCACCGGCAACGTCCTCGACGTAACTGGGCGTCACCGTTCGATCGACGAACACGCGCGCGGGTTCGCGGCGCTGGATGGCCTTAAGGATCTTGTCAACGCTGCTCTTGGCCGGAGAACCGCCAAAGAGACTCTCGACGCGCAGCACGTAGACGCGTTGACCGTCTCCGGCGAACCACTCGCCGAGCAGTTTGGACGCGCCGTACGTGCTCGCGGGCGCGGTCGCATCGGTTTCTGTGTACGGTCGATCGGCCTCGCCGTCGAACACGAAATCGGTGCTGTAATGAACGAAGACTGCGTCGACGGCTCGTGCCGCCCGAGCCAGCGACAACACGCCGAACGCATTCACCTCGAGCGCTGCCTGTGCCTGCTGCTCCGCACCGTCCACGTCATTGAACGCGGCGCAGTTGATGACGACGTCAGGACGAGCGGTCGTCGCGGCGCGGAGCGTTGCAGGCTCATTGGTGATGTCGAGCTGCTGGCGGGTAAACGCAACGACTTCGTCATCCGAGAATCTGCGAACGATCGTCGACCCAAGCTGGCCGGCTGCGCCGGTCAACATGAAACGCATTATCGCGTCGCTTCGGCAAGGGCACTCGCAACCGCGGCCAGCTGCTCCGGCGTGAGCTCACCGAACACGGGCAGCGCCAGCGTCGTCCCGGCCGCCCGCTCCGCGTGTGAAAAGTCACCGCGACCATAACCGAGATCCGCAAAACACTTCTGCAGATGGAACGGCACCGGATAGTAGATCTCGGTTCCGATCCCCTGCTCCGCGAGTTTCTTACGGACTCGATTGCGGTCGCCGACGCGGACGACGTACTGGTGGTAGATGTGTTCGAAGCCGGGCGGCTCGAACGGAACCGTCACGCGATCGAGCAGGCCAGCTTCGGCGAACAGCTCTTCGTAACGCGCCGCATTGGCGCGACGCGCGTCGGTCCACTGCGACAGATACGGGAGCTTCACCCGCAGAACGGCGGCCTGTATCGCGTCGAGCCGGAAGTTCCCTCCGATGCGGTGATGGTAGTACTTCGGCTCGGCTCCATGATTTCTGCGCAGGCGGACTTCGTGCGCGAGACGGCCGTCGTTCGTCGTCACGAGCCCGGCGTCACCGAAGGCCCCGAGATTCTTCGTGGGAAAGAACGAGAAGCAGGCGATCGTTCCGATCGTGCCGGCCTGGCGCCCCTTGTACCGGGCGCCAATCGCCTGACACGCGTCCTCGATCACCGGAACACGCGCGTCTGCCGCGATTTCGAGGATCGGATCCATGTCGGCACAGAGCCCGTACAGGTGCACCGGAACGATGGCCTTCGTCCGCGCCGTGATTGCCGCTCGCAAGTGCGAGGGATCCAGGTTGTACGTGAGCGGATCGATGTCGACGAAGCGGGGCGTCGCGCCAACCCTGCTGATGCAGCCGGCCGTCGCGAAGAATGAGTACGGTGTGGTGAGGACCTCGTCACCCGGCCCGATTCCAAGCGCCATCAGAATGACGAGCAGCGCGTCGGTGCCGGACGACACAGCGACGGCTTCGCGGACCTCGAGCGCGTCCGCGAGCTCCCGCTCGAGCGCCTCGACCTCCCGCCCCAGAATGAACTGCTGACTGTCGCAGACGCGGGCGATCGCGGACAGGAGTTGATCCCGGAGCGGTCGGTATTGTGCCTCGAGATCCAGCAGCGGCACCGGCACGCGCGCGCCCGTCTTCATCGAATGACGATCTCGGGTGCGCCCCAGAGCGGCATGTCGTTGCGGTCGTCGGCGGGCTTGCCGGGCGGGCTCGCGTAGGTGTTGAACATCAGGTCGACCTCCTCCCCGCCGTACGCGGAGAGGTCGACCATCACGGGAATCCATCGGCGATCCGCCTGGTTGCCGAACGGATTCACGATCTGTGAAAAAAGCTCCTCGGACGCCTTCCCGTCCGACACGAGGACGAGAAACTTCACGCCGTCCCCTTCCTTGTCCCAGGCTTCGGGCTTCAGTCCCAGATCCACTTTCAACCAGCCATCGTCGGGCACCCGTACCTTCCACGTGATTCGCGTGCCAGAACCGGCGGGAACCGAGATCGCCTTCTTGCTTTCGCCGTTCAGCGTTGCGTCGACGACTGAAAACGTGCCACCCGCGGGCCGCTTGTCGGCTGTCTCGAACTGCGTGAGAAGATCGACGGCTCCGCCGCTGCCTGACCGGCGCAACAGCCACCAGCCGGCGATAATCACGAGCAATACGACGACGGCCGTCAGGACGGCACGGTTCCCTTTCATAAGCGCTTCGTTCCTCCAGAGAATAAACGGTGTAATTTATCACGGTCCGGCAGGAGCCCGACACTCGTCGTCCGCCTGACGGCAGACACCCGAGAGCACTCATCGCCGCCGCTCTTTGACCGCGGCGCGCGTCTCGCGATCGGTCTCGCGGCGCTTGATCGTCTCACGCTTGTCGTGCGCCTTCTTTCCCTTGGCCAGGCTGATCGCGACTTTGACGCGGCCGTCCTTGAAATACACGCGCGTCGGCACCAGCGTCATGCCTCGTTCGACGGTCTTCCCAATCAGCTTTCGGATTTCCTGACGATGGAGCAGCAGCTTGCGGCGTCGCCTGGGATCGTGATCGACGTAGCCGCGATGGCTGTAGGGACTGATGTGGACGTTGTAGATCCAGACCTCGCCTCCTTCGACGCGCGCAAAGCTGTCGCGCAGGTTCACGTTCCCCTCGCGGATCGATTTCACCTCGGTCCCGAGCAGCGCCACGCCGGCCTCGAACGTCTCGAGGACGTGGTAGTCGTGGAACGCCTTGCGATTCTCGGCGATGCTTCTTTGTGCCTGCTCGCGCTCGGTTCTCATGCGGTGCAGTCCGTCGCCTGTGATTGTACGGCAACGATGCCCTTACGGACGCTCGGACACAAACGCCGAGGCGCGCAGGGGAGCAGAGATACCCGGAGGACGCGATCTATCGGAGATCAGACTCGAGTGGGGTCGCGGGCCAAAGGCCGGCACACGGACGGAGCGGCACGCGCTCGGATATATCCGGTTTCCTCTGGGTCTCTCAGCCCCTCGGCGCACCTCCGCGTTGAACTGTTCTCACCGCGCCACGCTGACAGTTGCCAGCCGCGCCGCGAGGCGGACCGCTTCGATCATGCTCGACGCGTCGGCGATCCCCCGGCCCGCGATATCGAATGCCGTCCCGTGATCGACGGACGTGCGAATGATCGGAAGGCCAAGGGTGACGTTCACCGCACGCCCGAAGGCGAGCAGCTTGATCGGTATCAACCCTTGATCGTGATAGCAGGCGATCACCGCGTCGAACTCACCGCGCATCGCGCGATTGAATAGCGTATCGGCCGCAAACGGACCGTCGACCACGACGCCACGACTCCGGCAGGCGGCAATCGCGGGCTCCAACACTTCCACTTCCTCCCGGCCGAAGAGGCCGTGCTCGCCCGCGTGCGGATTCAGACCGGCAACAGCGAGACGCGGCGTCGCGATGCCGAATCGCGGCAGCTCCGATGCCGCAAGCTCGATCGTCTCCTCCACACGCGCGAGCGTGAGCGCAGCAGCCACCTCGCGGAGTGGGATGTGGATGGTCGCCAGCACGACGCGCAGGACGTCGGCATGGAACATCATCGCGACGCGACGCGCGCCGGTGAGATGTGCGAGCAGCTCCGTGTGACCCGGCCAGGGTAGGGCGGCGGCGGCGAACGCCTTTTTGTTGATGGGCGCCGTGGCGATTGCCGCGACACGGCCGTCGAGCGCATCGCGAACGGCCGAGACGATCGCCCCGTACGCGGCACGACCGGCCGCGTCCGAGACCTCGCCGATCCTGAACGCTCGCAGCCCCGCGTCAGTGAATGGTCCGTAGAGAACTGGCTCGCAAATGCGTTGAACTTCGCGAGCCTCAGCGGCTTTGCGCGCGATCTCCGGTCCGATTCCGGCCGGATCGCCGACCGTGATGGCAACCCGGGGCCTGTCGATCATGTGCAGCGTCCGCAGCCCCCGCTGCCGCAGGACCCGCAGCCGCTCGTTCCGGGACCCGTCGGGTTGTCGCACGACCCGCAGCCGCCCTCGTCGGCGCACCCGCCGTGAACGACACCTTTGCCGTTCGGGAGCTCGTATCGCAGGCAGCACTTCAGGCGGCCGCACATGCCGGACAGCTTCGACGGGTTCAGGCTGAGGTTCTGCTGCTTCGCCATCTTGATCGAGATGGGCTCGAACGATTGCAGCCAGGTCGTGCAGCACAGCGGACGTCCGCAGGAACCATACCCGCCGAGCATGCGCGCTTCGTCGCGCACCCCGATCTGCCGCATCTCGATGCGCGTCCGAAAATGCGCGGCCAGATCCCGCACGAGCTCGCGGAAGTCGACACGGCCCTCCGCGGTGTAATAAAAAATCAGCCGCGACCCGTCGAAGAGCTGCTCGACGCGGGTCAGCTTCATCCCGAGATTGCGCTCGCGAATCTTGAGCAGACAGATCCGATGCGCCTCTTGCTCCCGCTGCTGGTGTTTCAACCGTGTCAGCACGTCCTCACGCGTCGCACGGCGCACGACTTTCGACGAGGACTCGTCGGGCGGACGCTTGCGGGCAGCAATGGATGGAATCGCGCGCGTCACCGTGCCGACAGCTTGTCCTTCGGACGTTTGGACGATGACGGCATCACCGACCGCGAGTGGCGGTGTGCCTGCCGCGAGCGGACTCGAGGACGACTGCGCATCCTCTGCCGGTTTGGTAGTGCTCCCCTCCGCGGCGTCGGGAGCATCGAGCGCAAGGTCGGGCAGGAGGAAGGTGTACGTACGGCCAACCGGCGTGAACTTGACGCTGACGTACGGGCGTGCGGGCCCGGAGCTCATCGCTGACCTCTATCCCGGCCGAACTGCACTCACTCGAATGCGTTCTAGATCTGGAACGCCAGCCAGTCAGCTACGATCTTCGGGCTTGCGTTCCGTTCGAGCGCCTCGAGCGCACGGTCGACCGCTGAAAACGCGCCGACGACACGGTCCGCGTCGAACGCCGTCACGAGGCCGCGCAGCAGCGGCTTCAGGTCGGCATTCGCGAGGCACCGCTCGTCCGCACGGGAAAGCAGGACACCAACATCACGAAGCAACGACGACAACGCCCGCAGGCGGCGAGCCAGCTCGTCCCGGTCGGGGCCGGCGCGGGTTCCCAGAAGGACCTTCGCGCCATCGAGCCGGCGGCGCGGATCGGAAGATGCCGCAACCCCTTGCAGCAGGCGGGTTGCGGCTTCGCGCGCGTCCGCGAATTCCTCGGACGCCTCGTCGAGCGCCGCGCCTACACTTCCGTCCGCGACCGACGCCGCGGCGCGGGCATCAGACACATTGTATCCGTGACGCTGAATGAGCACGTCTGCAATTTCATCCGGAGTCAGACCTCCGAAGCGCAGCCGCTGACACCGCGACTGCACAGTCGGCAGGAGCAGGTCCGGACGCGACGTTACCAGCACGAAGCTCGAGGCGGCCGGCGGCTCTTCGAGCGTTTTCAGCAGCGCGTTCTGCGCCTCTGGCAGCAGCGCATCGGCATCGTCAACGATCACTACCCGTCGTCGACCCTCGAACGGCCGATAGGCGGACTTGTCAATCGCCTCGCGAACCTGGTCGACCTTGATCGCTCCAGTCTCTCCCGGCTCGATCAGAAGTATGTCGGCGTGAACACCGCGGGCAATGCGAGCGCAGGAACGGCAGGTTCCACACGCGTCCGTCGCGGCTGGCGGCGATGCGCCCGTCGGCTCCGCTCGGGGCGGGCCGGTGCGCGGACCGAACAGATCGTCAATGACGTCCTCATTCGGTACGGGTTTCGCCGAAACGGTCGGGCAGTTGAGGAATTGCGCGAGGGCGAGCGCGGCGAGGCGTTTCCCTACGCCTTCGGGTCCGGCAAAGATCAGGCTGGACGGCAGGGATCCGCGCAGTGCGGCGCCAGCGATGAGGTCAAGGACACGACGATGGCCGCGGACGTCCGAGAATGGCATCGATAGGACGCGTGGCTAACCGCCGGGTCGTCGGCCCTTCTCCTCTTCGCGTTTTTTGTCTTCGTCCTTCTTCTTGTCGCCACCGACTCCAAAGACTCGCGACCAGAAGCCGCGCTTCTTCTTGGGCTGTTCGGCCTCCGGCTCCACGTGCGATTTGTCGGGAGTCGCAGCCGGTTGGTTCGGCGATGCGCCGCTGGTACTCGCAGGCGGCGGTGCAGGCATCGGAGACGAGTCCGCCGGTATCGGCGTCGGCGAGTGCTTTCCTGACGCACCCGCCACTTGCTCCAGAACCGACGGGGCGCTATGCACAGGACAAAAGTCAGTGGGCTCGGTACCACGCACGAAGTAGTCGGTGTAAACCATCGAACGCGTTTCGAGCATGCCGTCCTTGGTGGTGACCAGCGCGGTTTCACAGCCGTGAACCGGCAGCTTGCCCGAGACGCGGCAAACCTCGACCGACACGATGTTCCGCGGCGCCTTGAACCACTCCGGCTTGTCCCCCCGGGTCGCCTTCTTCATGAAGCTCGCCCAGATCGGAACGGCCAGCTCTCCGCCGTATCCGTTGGCGATGATCGTCTTCGGCTGATCGAACCCGACCCACACGCCCGTGACGATGCGTGGCGTAAAGCCGACAAACCATGCGTCGACGTAGTCGTTCGTCGTGCCCGTCTTGCCGGCTGCGGGCAGAGTGAATCCGACCTGGCGCGCGCGGTATGCGGTCCCCGCATTCACGACATCCGAGAGCATGCTTGCCATCAGGAACGCGGTCGATTCACTGATCGCGCGACGCGACTTGCTCTCGTCCTGATAGAGCGTCTTGCCATCGCGATCCTCGACGCGTCGAATCAGGACCGGATCACGGACAATTCCGGCGCTGGCAAACGCGCCGTACGCGGCCGTGAGGGACATCAGGGTCACGTCGCCGGCGCCGAGCGCCAGCGAGGGAACGCTGGGCGGTGTTCCGACGTTCAGCTTCTGAGCGTAGCTGACGGCATTCGGAATCCCGACGGAATTGAGCAACTGGACAGCTGCACGATTGCTGGAGGTCCGCAGCGCAGATCGCATCGTCAGCGAATCCGCGTCCGAGTGTTCGTCTTCAGGCATCCACTCGCCCTGCGCCGTCAGAACCGGATTGTCGAGGTCCGTGATGAGCGACGCGGGCGAGTACCCGCCTTCGAGCGCCGTCGCATAGACGAACGGCTTGAATGCGGATCCCGCCTGACGCTTCGCCTGGACCACACGGTTGAATCGACTCTCTGTGAAGTTGCGCCCCCCGATCATTGCGCGCACGTAGCCGTTCGTGGGGTCGAGCGCTACGAGTGCGCCCTGCAGGTAGTCAGGACGATCGCCGTCCCGAATCGTGCCCTCTTTTCCACGGGGCGGATGCTTGAAGCTGCGGCGGTGTTCGATTTCTTGCAGTCCGTCCTCGAGCAGGGCCTCCGCCTGTTTTTGCAGATCGGGATCGATGGTCGTGTAGACGCGGAGCCCGCCCTGGTACACGCGCTGCCAGCCGAACCGCTCGACCAGATCGCGCCTGACTTGCTCCTTGAAGTACAGACCAAACGTCTCTTTTATTTCGAGCGCGTTGGTTAACTTGACTCGGGCCTTCCTTGCGCGAGCCGCCGTCGCCTCGTCGATCGCTCCCGAGGCCACCATCGTCTGCAGCACGACATTTCGCCGCGCGATTGCGCGTTCGAGGTTGACAGTTGGCGCGTAGCTCGAAGGTGATCGGATCAGGCCCGCGAGAAGTGCCGCCTCGTCGACTGACAGGTCGCTGGCGTTCTTCCCGAAGTAGCCGCGCGATGCAGCTTCCACGCCGTAGAGGCCGTCACCGAAGTACACCTTGTTCAAGTACAGCTCGAGAATCTCCTGCTTCGGGTAGGTCTGTTCGATGTAGGCAGCAAGGATGATTTCTTTCAGCTTGCGCCGGTAGGTCTTGTCGCGGCTCAGGAACGTCTGTCTCGCGAGCTGCTGCGTGATCGTGCTGCCGCCTTCGGCACGGCGCCCTTCCCGAATGTTTCGCATCACGGCCGCGGCAACGCGTACCGTATCGATGCCGCTGTGATCGAAGAAACGCTGGTCCTCGACGGAAAGCACCGCCTTGATCAAGTTCTGTGAAACGCGGTTCAGCGGCACTTCGATCCGCTGTTCTTTGAATATTGTGAAGGTCGGGCGATCGGATGCGTCGTAAATCGTCGTCGCCTGAGCCATCTCGCCGATCCCGCGCAACAGATCACGCGTCGGCAGGTTGGCGGTCAGGTCGTAGCTGAACCAGGCCAGCCACCCCGCCGCCGCGAACCCGAGAATCCCGAAAAGGGCAACGAGCGCAACAATCAGTCGTGGACGGCCGTTGAGATGACGATGGAAGAAGTCTGTATGTCGAAGCCTGGAGAGCATCAGGATGGTCTGCCGCAAGAATCAAGCCGAACCGGCTCGGCTCGTTCAGCGCTACCCGCAGAGTACCCTTCGATTATGGGCTCTGGCGTCAGCCCGTCGCAAGGGGAAGAAAAGCTCAGCTCGAACGCAGCGTGAGAAGCGGGTTGACGGACGCGGCGCGGCGGGCGGGGACGTAACAGGCGACAATCGCGACGAGAAGGAGGACGACAGGCACAGCCGTGAAGCTGATGAGGTCATGCGTCGTGACTCCATAAAGAAAGGTAGTCAACGTTCCCGCAAGCATGAGCGCTCCGACGATGCCCACGGCCAGCCCCGCAGCGGCAACCGCCGCGCCCTGACGGACGACCAGCGTAACAATATCCCGACGCGTGGCCCCGAGCGCCGTGCGCACACCGATCTCACGGGTCCGCTGCGCAACCGTGTACGAAAGGACGCCGAACAGACCGACACCGGCGATCAACGTCGCGAACGCCGCGAAGCCGGCGAGGACGATCGCATAAAGGCGCGGCTTCGCGAGGTTCGCGAGCAGTCGTTCGTCCATCGTCATCACGGAATCGAGCGCGAGCGCGGCATCCTGCTCACGGACGATGCTGCGCACGAGCGGAGCAAGGGAAGAGGGGTTGGCGTTGGCTCGCAGGACGAGCGCCGCATCGCTCGAGATCCCTGGGAGCTGCGTGAAACAGGCGTACACCTCCGGTTGGGGCGCTTCCGCAAGGCTCCGAGGCAACACGTCGTCGATAACGCCGATGATGTGCCAATCGTCGCGAGCGTCGTCCAGCCGAGCGGGGATCGTGTAGCCGAGCGCCGCCCCATCGAAGTAGGCACGCGCAAACGTGCGGTTCACGACCACCACCGGTAGCGACGTTCGGGTATCGGACGACGTGAACGAGCGTCCTTCGACGAGCCGCATCCCCATCGCAGCAAAGTAATCCGGGCTAATCGTGCGAAACCTGGCGTGCACCGACACGGGCGTGCCGCCGCCGGACCGAGCCGGCATCGTGAACGCGAGCATGGAGTCTGTCCCCGTGAGCGGCAGCGCCGTCGTGAAGCCCGCGTGGATGACGCCTGGAAGTCTCTCGAGACGATCGACGATGTTGCCGAGGATCTCCGCCTTGCGCGGAGCCGGATAGAGCGTCGCGGGCAGCGGCAACCGCGCACTCAGAATATTGACAATTGCGTATCCGCGTTCAGCTGAGACCATTGCCACGAAGCTCCGCGCCATCAGTGACGCGCCAACGAGCAGGACGGTCGCGATCGCGACCTGTCCGGCCATAATGCAGGCGCGGACGCGTGCCGTGCGGGTGCGACTCCCTCCGATGGTCGACTGGCCGTCCTCGACGAGCGGAGTAACGAGGCTGAGGCCGCGCAGGTACACCGCCGGAAGCAGACCGACGAGGACGCCTGCGACAACCGAAAGCGCGAGCGCCAGGACGGTCACGCGCCAGTCGAGGGCGACATCAGCCGCTCGTGGAAAGTCACCTGGCAGCACCGCCGGAAGGGCCCGGTGGAGTAACGAAGCGAGGAACAGTCCGCCGGCGCCGCCCAGTAGACCTGTCACGACATTCTCGATCAGCAACTGCTGCGCAAGCCGCCTCGTGCCGGCGCCAATGGCCGCACGGATCGCCATCTCGCGCGTTCGTGTCGTCGCTCGTGCGAGTTGAACACTCGCCACGTTCGCGGTCGCTGCGCCGAGGAGCAGACCGACCGCAGCGAGGAGGATGTACAGCGCCGGCTGCACATCCCCGGTGATGGACGCGAGCATCGGGACCGCCAAGACCTGTACAGGTCCCTTGCTGCCGAACACAGCGACGGCTGTGAGCCCCGGATCCGGCGCGAGGCGGCCGCGTGCCGTTCCTTCGGCTGCGGCCTGCGCGGCGCTGATTCCCGGCCGGAGACGAGCGATCGCGCTGAACATCGAAATCGTCCGCCCTTCCGATCCTTCGGCGATCACCGGCGGCACTCGCATCGGCAGCCACGCGCGCGTCTCCCGATCCGGAAATGCGAAATCCGCAGACATGACTCCAGCAATCGTGCGCACGCGTCCATTGAAAGTAATCGACTGCCCGAGGGCGTTCGACGCGCCGCCAAACTGCTCGTGCCAAAGCGCGTCCGAGATGAGAACGCGACCGTCATCGGTCTCATCGTCGTCGCGGAATGCCGTTCCAATTGCCGGGCGCGCGCGCAGGACCGTGAACAAGCTGGCGGTGACCGACGCGATGCGAATGCGCCGCGGCTCGCCGGCGCCCGTGAGCGTGACCATCTCCGCCGACCACGCGCCGATGCCGTCGATCGTTGAAGGGCGCTCACACCAGGCAAGATAGGTGCCGTTCGTCAGAAAAGTTGCGACTCGCTGCACACCGCCTTGACGCGTTTCCGTCACACGCACGAGGCGATCGGATTCAGGCCACGGCAGCGGCTTCAGCAGAACCCCCGACACGACGCTGAACAGCACCGCCGTCGCCCCGATCCCGAGCGTCATCGTGAGCACCGTTACGGCGGTCGCCCCTGGCCGTCGTCGCATCAGTCGAAGCGCATAGCGCGCGTCACTGACGACTCCGACGAGCCGCGTTGTTGCCGTCGAGGGGGCGACAACAACACCCGGACATCGTTCGCGTCGCCGGAGTGCGGGCGCCGCAGCGATCCAATGACCGATCTGCGACTGGACTGCCTCCACAGCTTCATCGACCGATTCTCCTTCCGCCCGCGCCTGCGCGTAGACGGCGTCAGCGTGCTGCGCGAGCTCCTCGATCACATCCAGATCGGGAATCTGTCCCGCCTTGACGAAACCGCGTTGAATTTCTCTTTTCCAATCCATTTCTTAACCGGGGGACTGCGTCCCCCGGACCCCCTCCCGCGGCTCACTCGCTCCGCTCGTTCGCGTCGTCTTCTGACACTCCGCTCGCGGGGCCCCTTCGCACCTGGCACGTCAGTTACGCGTGTCGAATGCGAGCGACACGATCCAGCGCGAGCAGGAACTCGTTCCAGATGCTCCGCTGACTTGCCAGCACCTTCCGCCCGGCCGGTGTGAGCCGGTAGTACCGGCGCCGGCGCTGACCCGCCTTCTCGACCCATCGCCCTTCGATCAGGTCGCGATCCTCGAGCCGGTACAACGTCGGGTACAACGACGCGACGTGGAAGTTGATCGCGCCTTCGGATCGTTGACCTATCAGACGGGCAAGATCATAGCCATGCCGTTCGCGTTCTTCGAGGAGCGCCAGGATGAGGAGCTCGGCGCTGCCCCGCTTCAACTCGCGCGCAAGCGCATCGGCAGCCATATGTGGGCACACATTATATGGGCACGACGAGGCGCGATCAAGCTGCTGTTCGGGGCTCGGGATTCGGGGCTCGGTCCGAAGTCAGATGCGGATCAAACAGGAGACAAGGAGTTCAGGAGCCTTGTACTAAAAATTCTCCTGACCTTCTGATCTCCTGTAAGTACTGCCGCCAATTCGGGTGGTCGGCAGTGGGAACGATCATCCCGAACCCGGACATCGGCTCCGTCCGAAGAACGCAAATGTGATGTCATCTCGCGCCTATCGTTGGCACGGCGATGGCACGCGGGCTTCAGCGATGAGAGCGCGCATCGAGGACTTCGCGCGGGATCTGCGCTACGCCCTTCGCATGCTCCGGCGAACGCGCGGATTCACGGTCACGGCCATCGCGGTCCTGGCGGTCGGCATCGGTGCGAACACCGCGGTGTTCTCAGTCGTCAACGCCGTCATGATTCGGTCGCTTCCGTACCCCGAGGCCGATCGCATCCTGCAACTGGTCACGCAATCCCCGGTCGGGATTTCCACCCTCGCGTCGATTCCGCGCTTCAACGTCTGGCGCGAAGGCACTCGAGTGTTCGAAGCGCTTGCCGCCTACCAGGTGAGCGACCCCGGCGTCAGCCTCACGGGCGCCGACGTCCCCGACCACCTCCGCGCGATGCACGTATCGCGCGAGTACTTCGCAGTCTTCGGTGCACGCCTCGCGTACGGCCGCACATTCACACCAGACGAAGACAGACCCCATGGTCCGCACGCGGCGATCTTGAGTCACGGGCTCTGGGTGCGGCGCTTCGGACGCGATCCATCGATTGTCGGCCGAACGATCGCGCTCGGCGGGTCGTTCCACGAAGTGATTGGCATCACGCACTCGGGGTTCTCCTCGGACCCGCCAGCGGATATCTTCCTCCCGCTTCAGGCCGACCACTTCAGCATGGACCAGGCAAACACGGTCCGAGTGGCAGGGCGTCTGGCGCCGCAGGCGACGATTCGCGCGGCCCGTTTCCAGGTCGGCGCCACGACGCCGATCTTCAGACGCAAATTCCCGCTCGTGCTTGCGCCGCTCGAAGGTTTCTCGGTGGTGCCTCTCCGCGACATCGTCGTTGGCGACGTCAAACCGGCGCTCGGCCTCACCTCGGGCGCCGTGATCTTCGTGCTGCTCATCGCGTGCGCGAACGTCGCGAATCTGCTGCTCGCGCGCGGCCACAAGCGCCGTCGCGAGATCGCCACGCGCACGGCACTGGGCGCTCGCAGGACACGCATCGTCGCTCAGCTCCTAACCGAGAGCGTGCTGCTCGCACTCGCCGGAGGAGTGTTGGGGCTGTTCGCCGGGCACGCCGGCGTCTGCGCACTGCTGTCGATCAGCTCGTGGAACGTGCCGCGGGTTGGCGCCGAAGGCTCGGCTGTCACGCTGGATCCCAATGTGCTCGTCTTTGCGCTCTCCCTCGCGCTCGTGACCGGCTGCGTCTTCGGCGTGATTCCTGCGCTGCACTCCTCGCGCGTCGACCTGAGCGCGGCATTCAAGGACAGCGGGGCCGCTTCCGAACCGGGATGGCGCCGCAATCGCGCACAGTCCGCACTCGTTGTCGGCGGGGTCATGCTGGCGCTCGTGCTGCTCGTCGGGGCGGGGTTGCTCATCAAGACCGTGATGGCGCTCCGCTCGATGGATCGCGGCTTCGATCCCCGCAACGTGCTGACGCTCGACGTGTCATTGAGCGGCACATCCTTCGATACGGCGGACGGCATCGACGCGCTCGTCCGCAATGCGCGGCAGCGCCTCGAAACGATTGCCGCGGTGTCGGATATCGCCGTATCGCGGGCACTCCCCGTCGAGCCGAGCTTTGGCATGACGGTCGCGGTCGACGGAGCGCCCACGTCGATCGTCGCAAGCTGGCGAAGCGTCTCGCCGAGATACTTCGATCTGTACCGGATTCGCCTGCTGCGCGGTCGAACGTTCACAGATCACGACACTACCAATACTCTGCCTGTCGTCATCATCAACAACGCAATGGCACGCAAGTTCTGGAACCGCATGAATCCGATTGGCGGGCGCCTCACGATCGGCTCCGACGCAGGCCCCGCTTTTCGAGATCCAATGCGACATGTCGTCGGAGTCGTCGACGATGTGCAGGACACCGACGCAAATCGATCCGACGAACCGACTGTCTATCTGCCTCTCGCACAGGTCAGCGATCCGATCACCAGCCGGAACAATCGTCTCTTCCCCTTGACCTGGTCCGTCCGCACCAGCATCGATCCGCGGCCGCTCATTGGGTCGGTCGAACGGGAGCTGCGGTCCGCGACCGGTGGCCTGCCGGCTGCGCGCGTGCGGACCATGGAGGAAATCATCGCGGCGTCGACCGAGCGAGCCGCACTTCTCATGGCGCTGTTGACGACGTTCGCCGGGATTGCCTTGATGCTGGCGATCATCGGTCTCTACGGGCTGATGTCGTTCTCGGTGCAACAGCGAACGCAGGAGATCGGCATCCGAATCGCGCTCGGCGCCGTTCCCGGGCAGGTGCAGACGCTCGTCCTGCTGGAAGGGCTGCGGCTCGCCCTCGCCGGGGTGGCATCCGGCATGGTCGCCGCGCTGATGCTGACGCGGTTCATGGTGAATCTGATCTTCGGCGTGAAAACGTGGGATCCCGTCGTGTTTATTTCCGTTGCGGCGCTACTCAGCCTCATCGCACTGATCGCCGCGTACGTTCCGGCGGTACGCGCGACGCGGATCGCGCCGCTCGAGGCGCTGCGCGGATGAACAAGGAATCCCTAATCCCCAATCGTGAATCCCTGATCCTCGAATCGTCGGATCCCAGTATCTGCGGACTCTGAATCCGAATCCCGAATCTGATTGCCGGCCCGGAATGGCGAGCCGCGAATCCCCGACCGGCTTGGCCCCCGGCCCCTGACGCCGAGTGTGCGGTAAGCTCGCTGGCATGCTGACGGTCGTCTTCTTCACTCTCCTCGTGACCGCACGGATGACGCAGCCCGCACCGGGATCGCTTCAGTCGCTCGGCCAGGTGCCGGGCCAGCCGTACGAGCAGTTCGCGCTGCAGGATCGCGCAGGTCGCAAGCTCACGATCTACGTGTCCGAGCGGCCGAAGACGACGCAATCTGTGCCGCTCGTTCTTTACATCCAGGGGCCCGGCTGCGGGTCACTGTTCGCGAAGCGGGGATCGCACGTCGTGGTGACGAGTGGACACGGCACGTTCGTAGAGGCGCTAACCGGGCGCGCCCGCGTGCTGATTGTCGAGAAGGTAGGAGTCGAGCCTTTCGTCCAGCAAGACGAATGCGAGAAGCTCACGACGTTCAACGAACAGCACACGCTCGAGCGGTGGGCTGACGCGTTGTCGGACGCACTCGCCGCCACTCGTGGTCTGCCGGGCATCGCGCAGGACCGCCTGTTGGTGGCGGGTCATTCTGAGGGCGGAGTCGTCGCCGCACGGCTCGCGCGATCCGTGCCGGCGGTCACGCATGTCGCGCTCCTCGCGGGCGAAGGGCCAAGCCAGTTGTTCAGTCTGATCCAGCTCGCGCGAACCGGCGCGCTGTTCCGCGAGATCTCTTCTGATCCCGAGAAGCGAGTGAACTACGTGCTCGACGAGTGGAAGCGCATTCAGGCGGAACCTGACAGGGCCGACAAGTTCTTTCTCGGGTTCGCCTATCGCCGGTGGTCCTCGTTCCTGCGCACGTCTCCGCTCGAGGAGCTCGGCGCCACGTCCGCGCGTATCTACGTCGCACAGGGGCTCGACGATCGAGCGGTCGCCCCGGTCTCCGCGGACGTGCTCTTCGCGCAACTCGTGGCGCGCGGCAAGGCCGTGACGTACGAGCGCACACCCGGCGCCGACCACTCGTTCAACGTTGCCACGACGCCGAAGGTCGACGGCTGGCGTCGTCAGCTCGACGCGATTGCGCGGTGGTTTCTGTCGGATCAATGAAGTTACCGGGCCGATCGCGGCGCCGCAGCAAACGGCGGTAAAAGCCTTGTCCGTGCCCTCCGTCTCCTCCGCCGGGCGCGGCCGGCGTTAGCGGCAACGTTTTTGCAGAATTCATGGGAACTCCATCAGAAAGGAGAAGCTCATGAAAGCGCGCGAACTGATGACCCGTGATCCTGAAGTCGTGCGCCGCAGGATCCGATCAGCCGTGCTGCGCAGATCATGCGCGATTACGACGTGGGCCTCGTCCCCGTTGTGAACGATCGCAGCGGCTGGACGTTGGCGGGCGTAATCACCGATCGCGATATCACGATTCGTCACGTCGCCGAGGGGCACAAGGACGATTGCACCGTGGCATCGCACATGTCACGCGGCCAGCTCGAAACGGTTGAGGAAGACGATGACGTCGAGACGGTGATGGCGTCCATGCAGCGCGGAGAGGTCCGTCGGATTCCAGTCACGACCAACGGAAAACTCGTCGGCGTGATCGCTCAAGCCGATATCGCAACCACGAGTAAGGTATCCAAGCGCGACGTGGGTGAGGTCGTGAGCAGCGTGTCGCAACCGACGCACTCGAGGTAAGAAGGAAAGGGAAAGGGAAAAGGAACAGGCGGCATCGTCCTCCCTATCCCTTTCTCGTTTTCTCCGACGATGACGCCCTTGGAAGACTGAGCAACCCGCCGAAGGATTCTTCGCAAACGTGCCCTATCAGATCGGATGGGGCAATGACCCTCCTCTGTGGCTGGGACGATCCGCACCAGGACCAGGCGAACATCGGCTGGCTGCGCGGGCTCTGGGACAGGCTTTCGCCCCACCTGCCCTCAGTCGTGTACGTCAATGAATTGTACGAGGAAGGCGCGGATCGTGTTCGCGCCGCGTATGGCCCCGCGTATCAACGCCTCGCTCAATTGAAGCAGAAGTACGATCCCCAGAACCTGTTCTGTCTGAACCAGAACATCCTGCCGGCTTAGTACAGGAGAATGGGGGGGCGGCTCGCTGACCGCCCCTGCACCTTCAAATCTGCCGACGCTCCATTCGAGCTCGAACCTCGCCAGGTACTTTCGCAGTCGGTCCGCGTCATTCGCGATATTCTTCTGGGCACGCGATCGATCGGAGAGTACGCGGCCGGCCGCCGAGAGGCTGAGCGCAGAACAGGTAGCCGGGGCGGCATGCGACGAAGCGCTGGCCTACCTGGCTGCGGACGCGCCGGTCGGGCTTAACCTCGCCGACCAGCTGCTCCTTCCTCTCGCGCTCGCCGGCCAGGGACGTTTCGGACCGTGAAGCCCAGTACACACACGCTGACGAACGCGGATGTCATTCGACAGTTCCTGGATGTGTCGATTGGCATCGAGCACGAAGGCGGTGAGGCGTACGGGGTCGCTGTGAACTCGAACAACAAAGGCATCACGTCATGAAAACCCGAGATCTCGTGAGGATGGGCATTCCCGCAGGGCCTTGCGCAGAAGCAGCGAAGCAGGTCCTCCCGCAGGCGGACGCGGAGAAACGAGGCATGCTGTCCGTGCTGGAAGATTTGCGACGGGTCGCGCAGTCTCCGGCGGCGTTCGTGCAGGACTCGACCTACGGGCACCTTGCGCAGCTGCTGGTCGATTACACGGCTGCAGGACGCTCGTTCAGTCCGCGCGCCAGCGATGCGCCGTACCGTATCTGGGGCGAGAACCTCGAAGACACTGCGGTCCAGCAGCTGAAGAACGCGTGTCGGCTGCCGGTCGCAGTTGCGGGCGCCTTGATGCCGGACGCGCATCAGGGATACGGATTGCCGATTGGAGGTGTGCTCGCGACCAGCAACGCGGTGATCCCCTACGCTGTCGGTGTCGACATCGCGTGTCGCATGAAAATGACCGTGCTCGATCTGCCGGTCAGCGCGATCGAGAACGATCGGAAACGCCTCATCCGTGCGGTGGAGAGCGAAACGCGGTTCGGCGTTGGTGCCGAGTTCCGGTCACGGCGTCACCACGAGGTGATGGACGCGGACTGGCGTGTGACCGGTCTGACCGCCAAGCTGAAGGATCGCGCGTGGTCGCAACTCGGCACGAGCGGCAGCGGCAACCATTTCGTCGAGTTCGGCGAGCTGACAGTGCTCGACGAACGCGTCGGCCTCGGACGCGGCAGGTATCTCGCGCTCCTCAGCCACTCGGGCAGCCGCGGCACCGGGGCGCAGATCGCGCAGCACTATAGCCGCGTCGCACGCGACCTCCACCCGGAGCTTCCACGCGAACTGTCGCACCTCGCGTGGCTCGATCTGTCGACGGAAGCGGGCCAGGAGTATTGGGCGGCGATGGAGTTGATGGGGCGCTACGCCGCGGCGAATCACGCGTTGATTCACGCACACGTCGCACACGCGCTCGGCCTCGATGTGCTGCTCGACGTCGAGAACCACCACAACTTCGCGTGGCGCGAACGGCACAAACTGCCGGACGGCTCCGAAGCCGACGTGATCGTGCACCGGAAAGGAGCAACGCCCGCGGGCGCCGGCGTGCTCGGCGTGATTCCCGGCTCGATGGGCACGCCCGGGTACGTCGTCCGCGGCAAGGGTGTGGCCGCGTCGCTGAATTCGGCGTCGCACGGCGCCGGTCGCCGCATGAGCCGCACCAAGGCGAAGCAAATCTTCACGTGGGACATGGCGCAGCGATTCCTGCGCGAGCGCGGGGTGACGCTCCTCTCCGCGGGCCTCGACGAGGTTCCCATGGCGTACAAGAACATCGACGAAGTGATGGCGGCGCAGAGCGACCTGGTCGAGCCGCTCGCCCGCTTCGAGCCGCGGCTGGTGAAGATGGCGCCAAGCGGCGAGCCGCCGGAGGACTGATGCAGCCCGAGCCAGGGTTTGGCCTCATGGCTTCGGGCTTTGGGGCCCTTACTGCTTGGGCTTCCACCGACCCGCTACGCGCGCCGCTTCGCCGCCGGGTGTCCAGATCACGAGCGTCTTCACGGGCGTCGTGCCCGGCACGCGATGCCGCACGTTATCCGGCGGACGCACGAACCCGACCATCCCCGGCTTCAACAGCTCGCTCTTGCCGTTGACGACATGTTCCAGCTCGCCGGAGAGGACGTAGAAGATTTCGACGGACTGATGCGCGTGCTCGCCCGAATCCAGGCCGGCCGGCAGCGTCAACTCCCCGATGTCCAGCTCGCTCCCGCCGAAGTTCTCCTTGTCGAGCAGCACGTTCAACTCGCTGCCGCCGTTCGGACTGACGAACGTTCGCGGAGCCTGGACCGCGGCACCGGCTGCACTCGCACCGGCGGCGAGGCACGCGCCGAGCGCGACCATGATCGCGTCCCGACCAAACCGTGAGCTCATGAACCCTCCAGTCTCATCGTCAAGGACCAGTCCTTGACGGTATCCTTGATGAATGCCATCATCGATATCATGGCAAAGGTTACCGGCAAGTTCCAGATCACGCTTCCAAAGGCACTTGCCGAGCAGTGTGGAATCCGCATCGGCGACGAGTTGCAGGTCCGTTCGAACGGCCGATCGATTCAGCTCGATCCCCTGGCTGGAGGTGCGGTGCGCCTGCGCCGCGAACGACTCGCACATTTCGATCAGGCGACCGCGCGACAGCGCAGCCGGCAAGGGAGGCTTCGGGTCCGGCCGGCACGATCGCGGGGCTGGACCCGCGAGGAGCTGTATCGACGTGGCCGCACTCGTTGACACCAACGTCCTGGTCTACAGATTCGACGCGCGATTTCCTGGAAAGCAAGCGCGAGCAACCGAGTTGCTCCGGGCCGGAATTGCCGACGACTCGGTTCGGGTGCCTCACCAGGCGCTGATTGAATTCGTTGCCGCCACGACGAAGCCGCTGAACGGCAAGAGACGCTCGTTACTCCGTCCTGAGGACGCGCGCCGCGAAGTGGAAGAAATGCTGGTGCAGTTCGACGTGCTGTATCCCGACGAGGAAGTCCTGCGGGCCGCCATTCGAGGCGCCGCAACCTACCAGCTTCCATGGTTCGACGCGCACATCTGGGCCTACGCAGAACGATTCGGTCTCGAGACGATCTGGTCCGAAGACTTCGAGCACGGCAGACTCTACGGCCGCGTGCGAACGAAAAACCCCTTCATCGATCTGACCTGATCCCCCTCGACGACGAATGTGATTAGATATCTGTTCTCCTGTTGCTTTCCCAACGGAAAGACGGCACACTCCTATTGGTAACCAAAACATGAAGCCGAAAGCTGACGTCTGGCAAGGCACTCTGGCGCTGATGGTGTTGAAGACGCTCGACGCGATGGGCCCGCTGCATGGGTACGGGATCGCACGGCGCATCGAACAGACCAGCGAGAACGTGCTGTCGATCAACCAGGGCACCCTGTACCCGGTGCTGCTTCGCCTCGAGCAGGAAGGGGCCGTGAAGTCGGTGTGGGGCAACTCGGAGAACAACCGCAAAGCGAAGTTCTACACGATCACGAAAGCGGGACGTCGTCAGCTCGCGTCCGAGATGCGGCAGTGGGAGCAGGCGATGACGATCGTCCGCCGGTTTGCGGCGCTCTCCAGCGAACGAGCGTAGCGAGTGAGCCACGCGAGCGGCCCGCCTTCGCGCCGGAGGCGCTACGGCGCGTCCGCCGTAGACGTGGCGGAGGCGGAAGCGGGGATCGTGGGCTCCCGCGAGCGAGCGGGTAGCGGGGTCCCCGCCGCGCGGACTGCGCGCGGTGGGGTGCCTATGGGGGTCCGGGGGACGAAGTCCCCCGGTGAAGGAGGAGGCACGTCATGAGGGCGATTCGACGGGCGTGGACGCGTCTTGCAAACAGCTTGAGGCCGTCCTCTCACGAGGCCGGGCTCCAGCGAGAGATCGAGTCGCACATCGAGATGCTGGCCGACGAGTACGTGCGTCAGGGCATGTCGCCGGCCGACGCCGCGCGGGCCGCGCGCGTCAAGTTCGGCAGCGTCGAATCTCTGAAGGAGACGTATCGCGACGAGCGCAGGCTCCCGTTCTTCGACGTCCTTGGCCAGGATCTTCGCTACGCATTTCGCGGGATGCGGCGCAGCCCGGGGTTCGCGATCGTCGCGATGCTCTCGCTGGCGATTGGAATCGGCGCCAATACGGCCATCTTTTCGGTCGTCAACGGCGTCCTGCTTCGCGCTCTGCCCTACAAGGAAACGGGGAGGCTGTTTGCCGTCCGCGAAGCGATCGTCAATCCGGACCTTGCGTCCAGTCCCGCTAACCCGCTCCACATTCGCGAGTGGAAGAAGCAATGTCCGTCGCTCGAGAGCGTCGCCGCCGTACGGCTGACGGCGTTCGGTCTGCTCGCGAACGGCGAAGCCGAGCAGATCCAGGGCGCGCGAGTCGACCCCGAGCTCTTCGCCGCGCTCGGTCTCGAACCACGTCTGGGGCGTACGTTCGGACCCGACGAGGCACAACCCGGGAAGGAACTCGTAGTGATCCTTGCGGATTCGCTCTGGCGTCGCCGGTTCGGAGCCGACCCAGGCGTGGTCGGCCGTTCGATCGACCTCACCGGCCAGAGCTACATGGTCGTGGGGCATTCTGCCGCCGCAGTTCCGGCTGCCGTTCGGGGGCAACCTGCAGCCGTACTCGAATCTGCAGAGAGAGCCTGAAATCTATCAACCACTCGTGGTCTCGTCCCGCGAACTGCGGCCAATGGGGAACTTCAACTACGGCGCCATTGCGAGGTTGAGACCGGGCGCGACCGTCGAACGCGCGCTCGCGGAGCTCAACATCGTTCAGGCGCAGTTCCCAAGGCTTGCCGGCGAGAACGTCGTGCTCGGAGCGAGACTGGTTCCACTCGATCAATTGTTCGTTGGGAACGTGCGCCTGCAGCTCTGGACGCTGATGGGAGCTGTCGCTGCGGTTCTGCTGATCGTCTGCGTCAACCTCGCCAACCTGCTGATTGCACGGATGATGGCAAGGAACCGCGAGTCGGCCATTCGGGCAGCCCTGGGGGCGAGCCGGGCTCGTCAGCTGCGCCAGTTCCTCACGGAGAGCGCTCTGCTCTCCGCGATTGGCGGAAGCATCGGCGTCGCGCTCGCGTTTCTCGGCGTGAATCTGCTGATCAGGACGGCGCCTGCCGATTTACTCAGGCTTGATCAGGTGCGTGTCGACCCGGTCGTGCTGGCGTTTGCGGCCTGTGTTTCACTTGCCGCGTCCCTGCTGTCAGGGCTGCTGCCCGCGTACTTGATTGTTCGCAAGAATCCCCACGACGCGTTGAAATCCGGAAGTCACACCGCCACGGCGTCCGGCGGTTCGCTTCGAACGCGGTACGTCCTCATCGGCATCGAGGTCGCGCTCGGGACGGCGCTGTTGATGGTCGCCGGCCTGCTGACGACGAGCTTCGTCCGCGTGCTGCACATCGACAAAGGGTTCGAGACCGAGCGCGTACTCGTGCTCGATCTCTCGCTGATGGGTAACAAGTATCAGGACGACGATCACCGTGAACGGTTCTTTCGTCAACTCCTTCAGACACTGCGCGACACCCCGACGGTTGTTTCGGCCGCGGTCGCGAGCGCGCTGCCGACGCGCGGGGAGAGCTGGATCGATCCGATCGCCGTCGAAGGTGATACGCGGCCGGTGTTCCAGCGCCTGATGCCGAACAACCGATTCGTCAGCCCCGAGTATTTCCGGACGATGGGCATCCGCATCGTGAAGGGACGATCGTTCGAGGAGGCCGATCGCAGGCACGACTACGGTGTCCTCTCGCAGAAGCTCGCCGAGCGCCTATGGCCCGGTCAGGATCCGATTGGAAAGCGGTTCGTTGGCCCGGGCGAGAACCCGAAGACCGTCATCGGCGTTGTCGCCGACGTGCGGACGACGCTGACGAGCGAGCCGGTCATGATCGTGTACTACCCGTACTGGGTGACTCCTCTCCCGTCGACGTCTGTCATCGTACGGACGACCGGAGATCCGATGACGCTCGCGCCGCTGGCGAGGTCAGCGATCAAGGACGCAGATGTCGGAGTGCCGATCCGGAGTATGAAGACGCTCGACGAAGTCGTCGATGCCGCAGTTGCGCAGCGGCGATTCCAATTGATCGTCGTGGTGCTCTTCGCGGCGTCGGCCCTGGCTGTCGCGAGCCTCGGCATCTACGGCGTCGTGTCGTTCTCTGTCGCGCGCAGGCGAACCGAAATGGGACTGCGCCTTGCGCTCGGCGCCCAGCCGGTTGATCTGCTCCTGCTGGTGATTCGGCAAGGAATGACTCCGGTCGCGCTCGGCCTTCTTGGTGGGATTGCACTGGCGCTCAGCTTGAGCAGCGTCGTCCGAGGACTGCTCTTCGGCGTTACTCCTTCCGATCCGGGTACGATTGCGATCGTCCTGGCTCTGCTCGCGATGACGGCGCTCGTCGCGTGTCTGATCCCCGCGCGCGCGGCGGCGTCGAGTGATCCGGTTCGGGCGCTACGACTGGAATGAGCGGCCACGGAGATCACGGACGATTCGTTCACGCGGAGCCACGGGGCTCGCGGAGAGAACCTTTATTTCTCTGTGTGCTCCGTGACTCTGTGGTGAAAGTTTGTGCCGTGACCTCCGTCTCCTCCGTCTCCTCCGTCTACCGTCGGAGGGCAGCAACGAGCGTAGTCACGATGCCGTCGAAGCTGCGTTGGGCCGTGTCGACCACCAACCCCGCGGTCGGCCACGGCTCGTACTGACGGGCGACAACTTCCGGCCACGTCGGCAGGCGAAGTCCTGGGATGTCCGCGACGCGTGACTCGACGCGGCGCCTGTGCTCCTGCGGATCGGAGCAGACGACCTCGACTTCAATAGACTGCACACCCGCCCGCTGAGCGACCTCGAGCCAGGCGCGCCGAGTGATGGAGATCGGATTGACCGAATCCGCGACGACCGTATGCCCGAGACGCAGATTGTCTTCGGCCATCGCGTAGCCGACCCGGTATCCCGCATCGTCGAGCGACACGACCGTGACGCCGGATTGCCGAATCGCGAACTCGATCGAATCGATGCGCACGTGCACCGCCCCGAGACGACGAGCAAGCTCGCGAGCGATTGTCGTTTTTCCCGTGCCCGGCAGACCGCCGAGAATGATCAGCAAAGCGGAAAACGGTAGCTCAATCAGGCGAGCGCCGAGCGCTCGGACGCGCCGAACTTCATCCTGCCGAGTGTCGCGACTGCGGCGAGAAGAGATGATCCGTCCACCGGCTTGGCCAGGTGCATCTGGAAGCCGGCCTGCAGCGCCCGTTGACGATCCTCGTCGCGTGCGAATGCCGTCAGTGCCGCAGCAGGAATCGATCCAGCGCGAGACGCCGGCAGCGCGCGGATTCTCTTGATGAATGAATAGCCGTCCTCGTCCGGCATGCTGATGTCGGCGAGCAGGACGTCGACGTGTTCGCGTTGCAACACCTCGAACCCGTGAGCGGCGGACGAGGCGGTCAGCACGACGGCGTGATACCCGAGCAGCTGCGTCGCCACCACTTCGCGGCTCTGATCGTCGTCGTCGACGACGAGCACGGAAAGTCCCTCGAGCGATCTGTCAGCGCCGGCAGCCGTCGCGGACGTCAGACCGTCTTCGCCGGTGGCCGGTTCGGCGGCCTCTCCGCCGACCGCGATCGGCAGGCGCACAATGAAAGTGGCTCCCTTCCCCCCGCCGGCACTGTGGACGCTGACGGTTCCGCCGTGCGCTTCGACCAGGTTCTTCACGATCGACAGGCCGAGCCCAAGACCGGAGTGCGTGCGCGTGGTCGAACCGTCCGCCTGACGGAATGGTTCGAACACCCACGGCAGGAACTCCGGCGCAATGCCCTGGCCGGTGTCGGTCACGACGATTTCCACGCTGCTGGCCGAACGGCACAACCGCACGTGCACCGCGCCGTCGTTGGGTGTGAATTTCACGGCATTCGAGATCAGATTGGCGACGACCTGCTGCAAACGCGAGCCGTCGCCGTGCACCTTGCCAATCGGTCGATCGCCATCGAACTCGATGCGAATCCGCTTCGCGCCCGCGCTCGGCTGCGCGACCAGCAGCGCATCGCGCACGATTTCCCGCAGATCCACGAGCGTCCGTTCGAGCCGCATTTTGCCCGACATGATTCTCGAGACGTCGAGCAGATCCTCGACGAGATGCGCCTGGCGTCTGGCACTCTGCCGAATCGCCTGCAACGCGCGATCGCGCAGCGCGCCATCGAGTGTGCCCTTGGACAGCATCTCGGCCCACCCGAGGATCGCATTGAGCGGCGTGCGCAACTCGTGCGACACGACCGCCAGGAACTCGTCTTTCAGACGGTTCGCGTCTTCGGCGCTGGCGCGGGCCGCCTGCTCGCGGGCGAGGAGGTGATGCCGCAATTCTTCGAGCTTGGTCATTTCCGCGAGCGCAACCGCGAGCCGTTCCTTCTCGCCGGCGAGGGCCCGTTCGGCCTCACGCGCCTGCTCAAGGGCAGCGACCGTCTGCGTGTGCAGACGCTTGACTTCCTCGGTGTGCCGTTTCTGGTCCTCCAGTCGTCCCGCGAACAGCTCGTAAGTTCGGTAAGTCAGGTAGATCGGCGCGACGAGCAGGACGGCTTTCCAGTGATCGCCGCGTTGCACTACGACGGCGGCGAGGGCACCGGCGCTGCCGGCGACCATGAAGCTCGCTCCGCTCCACAGAAAATCCTGACGCCAGGTCTGCACGAACGTCCGGTTCGACGTCAATGCGATTGCGCCTGCGACCAGGCCCGTGTTGACCAGAAAATAGGTGCCAATCGCACCGACGAGCGGCTTCGCGGGAGCAAAGGACGTCAGCGGCGGCATCGGTCCCCCGAACCAGCCGTACACGGCTCCCGTTGCCCACATCGTGATCGCGGCCGTCGCGACGCTGAAGATCGTGCGATGGAGCGGATACGGTTCCTTCGCCTTGTATCTGCACTGCGTCCAGGCACCCGCGACGGCAATGAGGACCGCGTGCGCGGGACCGAGCAGCAGCAACGACATCAAGTTGGCCGCGTACGACACCGACAGCGTCGAGCCATTCGTCACCGCGATGAGCAGATTGACCTTCCACGCCGACGTCAGGCACGCAAAGACCGCAAGTGAGCCAAACAGCAGCGGCTGTGGAAAACTGGTCGGCCACGAGAGCATCAGCGCACTCGAACCAGTCGCAATGACGACCGCTACATACACCTGCGCGGGAAGCGGCAGCGTGCGCCACGTCGAACCCGAACGTGGTGAAGCCGCGATGCCGACGCTCTCGTCAGCCAGATCGCCGATGTGCTCCAGATTGCCTAACGCTGCATTACCCATTCCTCACCTGATCGCGGGATTCCACACGATGTCGCACTCGCTCCCGATGCAGGCGGAGCCCCAGACCACTGTGTCTGCTTCGCCGGATCCCCAGACGACGGTGCTGCCCCACACGACGGTGCTCCCCCAGACGACGGTGCTGCCCCATACGACGGTCGCTGCATTCGTCTCCGTGACGGCGCCGCTCGTGCCGGCGCTCCAGGTTTGCTGACAATCGTCGCCGCCACACGTCCAGCCCCAGACAACGTTTTCCGACTTGAACCCCCATTGGACGCTGGCGCAAGCGGAGTCCACACATTTGGTCCGCCACGCCTTGCCGGCGCCGTCGTCGGAAACGCCCCACTGGACGTTTTCGCCCGACGGCGTGCGCACCGCACCCCAGGTCACGTCGGTCCCCCAGGCGTTGACGGCCGGCATGGGCCGACCCTTGCGCAGCCGCTGATTCCCCCAGATCAGCTGTTGCCCCCAATCACCGGACGACGGAAACGACGTCGTCGACGGTGCCGCAAAGAACCGCGCCAGGTCCACTGCGCCGCGGGCATTCAGAATGCCCGCACCCTGCGTCAGCCCGTCGTATGCGTAGTAGATTCGAGCCGTGTACTGAAGAATCGCCTTGACCGCGTTCGGCGTCAGCGTGGGATTCGCCTGCAGCATCAGCGCAATCGTGCCGCTCACGACCGGCGCAGACATGCTGGTGCCGCTCAAGCTGAGATACGGCAGATAGGAAGTCGAGACCGTCCCGGCCAGCAGGTACTCTGAGCGACTCGAGTAGAGTGCGCTCAACGGATCACTCAATGACTCGGTACCGACACCGGGCGCGACGATGTCCGGCTTGGCGTTGTTGGTAATCGCGGATGGTCCGCGCGAGCTGAAGAACGCGATCGTGTCGTCCGAGCGATCGATCGTTCCCTGGTGGTTCGAGGCGCCGACGGTCAGGACCCACGGCGCATTCCCCGGAGCGGTGACGCCGCCGTACAAGGTACGGCCGTCGCTATCACGGCCGCCGTTGCCTGCAGCTGTCACGACAGTCACACCGGCGTCTACGAGGCGCTTGGCCGCGAGCGTCAGCGGATCGGTGTCATAGGACTCGTACACGCCCGCGGACACAGACAGATTGACGATGCGGATATTGAGTGCATTCTTGTACTGGAGCACGTAGTCGAGAGCAGCAATGACGTCGCTAATCCGGCCCGCGCCGGTGGAATCGAGCACCTTCAACACGATCAGCCGGGCGCCCGGCGCGATGCCAGACCGCGCACCACTGGAGTCGAATCCGTTGCCCGCGACAATGCCAGCGACATGCGTGCCGTGCCCGTATTCGTCGTACGCGGACGTACGCGCGTTGACGAAATCGACGAATTGCACAACGCGCTGGCTCGATCCACTTGCCAGGTCGTCGTGCCAGGCGGTGACGCCGGAGTCGATGATCGCAACGCCGACGCCGGAGCCGTCGTACCCGAACTGCTGTCGCACCGAAGTTGCGCCGACCGTCGCGCCAGTGCGCTCCAGGGTGCCCTGCACCATGCGATCGAACGAGATATCGCTGATGAACGGATTGTCCGCCAGCCCTTCCAAAGCTGAGTTCGGTACGAACGCCGAGCGGCCATTTATGAGACCGAGACGGCGGCCAACTTTGCCGCCTGCGTGTTCGACAGCGGGAGCTACGTCCTCGAGCGATGCGCCGTCGACGGCCCGAATGATGACACGGGACCACCCCACACCACGGGATGCCTGAATCCGCGCGAGGGGACCAAGCTTCCGATTGCCGGTGGACTGTTGCGCAGCCGCCGGAGACGTAATGGCGGCGAGCAACAGGAACGTCCCGAGAATCCGGTGTGCCGTTGTCCGCGTACGCAAAGTGATCTCCCCTCTTTAGAGCCGCTGTTGAGCCGCGCGGCTCGGCGCAGGGTGTCTTCGTCCTCGAACCGGGTTGTCTGATTTCATTGACGCCGTGAAGGCGTCCGATGCGTGCCACCGACACATGCTGCCGAGCTGGGCGACGAACACTGACTCGGCTGAACCGAAGGCACTGACGTCCGGGCCCTGGACGCCTTGAGTTGCTGGGGGGTGAAAGAAGTTTACACCGACGAGCTCGAATCTGTACTAGACAATTTATGGATGTGCTTCTGGCTCTGCCGTTTGTGAGAAACTCACGCCGTGGCTGACCCGCGCAACAGAGCTCAGGTGATCGCACC
>Ga0114129_10000799_pt1 | contig 40350 bp, 33 predicted proteins | sample RhiMetdeltSRZDD1_FD_80071 | JGI IMG/M metagenome (GOLD analysis project Ga0114129, IMG submission 80071) | Populus rhizosphere microbial communities from Tennessee, USA - Rhizosphere MetaG P. deltoides SRZDD1 (version 2) (version 2) | ecosystem: Host-associated > Plants > Roots > Rhizosphere >...
AATCATACCTGCTGTCGCAAAGCTCGCGATCCTAGGGCCAAAAGCGCGCTCGGCACGGCCAATCAGACCCCCAGGTATGAAAAGAGCCCAACTTTCAATGTCTATGGTTCGGACTAAAGCGCTCACCCCACACGCCGCGAGTATGAACCAGGGAGCGGACTCGCCAATGAAGGACCTCGCGACTCCAACCGAAAAAAAGGCGGCGATGCCCAATTCCACCAATGCCACTGCCGTCGCCCGGGAAACAGACATGAATGACAGAAGCGTCGTTCTTGATAACACGACGCGAACGTGTCGATTCGGTCTAAGAGGTGGAAGGGTCACATTCATTGCAAACTCGCTCTGATGAATAGAACCATATTGCTTTTATGGAGCCAAGACCGAACTGAGTGTCTGACCGAGATGCGGGCAGGCCGCACGATGGACCTGACGGCCCGCCGATGCCGACATGGTATCCTGCCGGCGTGCCCGACGTTGCTCAACCTCGAACATTAAAAGTCTTTATCGCGTCACCAGGCGACGTCATCGAAGAACGCGATGCTTTGGCACGTCTGATCCGGGACATCAATGATGTGCTTGCATTCTTGGCGCCGGAAAAGCGTCTGATACTGGAGCTCGTTCGATACGAAACCCATGCGTACCCGGACCTCGGAATGCCACAGGACGTGATCAACCGGCAGATCCCCGTCAACTATGACATCTTCGTCGGGGTGATGTGGAAACGCGTAGGCACGCCGACGGCGCACGCTCCTAGCGGCACCATCGAAGAGTTTCGTCGAGCTGTGGCAAGGCGCAAGACCAGCCATCTGCCACGAATCATGTTTTACTTTTGCGACGAAAAGATTGCGATTCCCAGCCCTGATGAGATTTCGCAGATCACCGAGGTGATCCGGTTCCGTGAGGAGCTCTCCAGATTAGGACTGACGGAAACATATCCTGCGCACGCGGCATTTACCGAGCACGTTCGCGGCGGACTTCTGCGCGCCATGCGCGACATTCTGCAGGAGGAGTCTCGCGCTACTTCGACCCTTTCCATCGCGAAATCGCTCGACACCGTCGATCCGGCGGCTCAAACCGCACTTCTTGCCCTGGCAGACGAATATGAAAAAATCCGACGAGAAATGCCGTCCGGTAGCGTCCGCACGCGTCGGATGACTGCTGTGTTTTCACAAATGAAGGCGCACGCCGCGGGAGCGCGTAGCTTGCTCGAGCAGTTCATGCAATCGGAGTCGGCGGGTCTGCGGTTGGCGGCGATAGCGATTCTTCAGATGTTTCCCGATCCAGATCATCTTCAGTGGCTGGCCGGGCGGCTTCAAAACCCTGACGTTGAGCAGCCTTTTGTCGGGTATATGGCCGCAGTGGCGCTGCTGGAAGCGGTCCGCGCATTGCCGGGGAGCGCCCAAACCACACTCAAAGCTGCATTGCATCAGGCCCAAGCATTGGCGGAAACGTTACCGAGCGATTCCAACCGATTGGATGTCCTCAAGGTTGCCCTGCAGGAATTCGAACGGCGGTTTGGAAAACGATCGGTGAAGATACCTAAATCACCACCGACGGCAAAGAAAAAGAAAACGGCAAAGGCAAGTCCGTAGCTGTAACGCTACCGGCGTGCTGCGGCCGAACGTTCCAACCTTCGACTTTCTTGCCAAGTGTAATTTCGTATGCCAAAAGAACAGTACGTCACAAATGCAATCGGTGTGCCTCCGTGCACGCGCGTGTAATCACACCTGACAATTTTTGTCGTTTTGATCAGACCTGGCGTGTGGAAGTGACTGGTACTGCGGCATCGGGTATCGGCGTCGCAGTTGCTCTTACAGAGATACTGCTGAGCGGAAACTCAGCGTTGCAAGGAGGCAGAAACTAGTGGAACGGACGAGCGTCCTTCCGAGTGTTTTGGTTTTCATTCTGTTTATCGCTACTGCTGCGTTTGCGGCGGGAGGTCGGAGCAGACGCCCGGCAGAGACAGAGATGGGCTTCAACAACTACGGGCAATATGTCGCTGCAAAGCATGTCTCGGATAACCTGAATATTTCAGCCGATACTCTGCGCACCGAGATGGTCGACAATCATCTTTCGCTGGGAGATGCAATCAAGAAACTTCGCCCGGAATTGAGTAGCCAGGCCAGGCGTGCGGAGGTCAAAAAGGCCGAAGCGGCCGCCAAGAAAGCTGAAGCGGAAGCCAGGTTTGAACCAATCGATCATCTCCCGACCCGCCTTTCCAACTGACTAGCAAAGAATGGCTAAAATTTGACCAAGATGCCAAGGCTGACGACGGTTTGGTGCGTGCGAAGATCTGGGAAAAAGATACCGGCCGCGCCGCAGTTCGCGATTGCCGTGGCGAGGTCGTTTGTACCCGACGTCGCTCCCGTGTTACAGGCGAATTGCGCTGGAAAACCATTATTTCCACCAGGAGGCGTAATTCCCTGCCGCCCGGACCAATACGGAATATCCGAGTGGCGATACCCGCCTTCTACCCAGAAAGTGACGTAATCTCTGGGCATCCACTGGAAATTAATTGTGCTATCCCACATATGGGCCTTGTCCCCCGGATTCTCAGTGAAATAGGGCGAACCCGTCACTGCAGTCGCTCCATTGATGGGCGGAAGTAGAGTCAAGTAACGGCCGGGATTGTTCATCATGCCGCCGCCGACGGTCACGGCCATAAGGTCTTTGCGAAACCAGATACGGTTGTAGGCCATCCATCCGAGGAAGGATTGCTTGGGGCCGCCGGGGCCATTGTGCGTACATGTGACTCCACCCCCATATTCACATCCAGCGTCTCCGGTGACCGAGAACGCCATTTTCGAGATACGAGCGCTCTCTGGTTTGTTGAAGTATCTCACTTCAATGCTGTCGTCGGTATGAATGCGCTGGCGGTGTGGATTGAATATGGCATCTGCACCGTTGCCGTAATTATTAAAGACCAAAGATAGCCATTCCTTCGGTCGATATAGAATTTGTCCTCCCAGACCGGGACGGTAGTTGAACTTGTTATAAGACTGCCAGCCGTTGATGATCCATGGCTCGATCTTCAGCTTATTCGTCGGAAACCACTGGATTCGGAGTCCATTGAAGAACCAAGGAGTATTTGATGACACAAATGAAGGCTGGTAAGTCCAGTTATCGAAGTTGTAGTAGCTGAACAGTCCAATGTACGAGACGAAAATTCCGGCATCCACGTTCAAACCGTGGTTCACATCAAAGTGGTACCCGCCCCATGCCTCCGAGAAATATCTATACGCAGTGTCAACTGACCATTGCCCGACATTGGTACTGGCGTCATTGCGTGGAGTCGTAAAGGCAAACAATCCGAACATGCTCAAGAGTCTGCCCCGAACGTTTTGCCAGTGGAAGTCACCACCAACGCTGACCTGTTCTAACTGCACTTCGCCGGATCGAAAGGACTCGGTCGAGCCGCCCAACGAATGGTCTTTCGGGTGATTGAAACTGTTCATAAAGTGCGTATCGAATCTCACTTCCGGCGTGAAGAACTTGGTGTCGAACACCGGCTTCTTGTTCCTGGGATAACCGTTTAACCAGGTAAAGTCCCCATATGCAAATGGCGTAAAAGTATCAGGTACAGGGCCGGCCGCCGGCTCTTCGAGCGCTTGCGGAATGGACGGAGCGCCTTGTGGTGGGACTTGAGCGGCATCTCCACCGAGTTCGTCCGATCTCTTCTCACGTTCGCGTTCAAGTTCCGCAATGCGGGCCTTCATCGCCTCAAGTTCTGCCTGGATTGCAGGCGGTATCGGAGGATCCACATTTGACGTCGGACCAGTAGGATTATCGGTGGGGTTTGATGTCGTCCCGGGAGTCTGCGAGTAAGCCGCAGCCGCACTCAGGAGCAGCGCGAAGAAGCAGATGAGATATTTTCTGTTCATCCGAATGAACTCCAACGTATCGAGTGAAGAAACCTAGCCTGGTGAGTTTGAGGAATTCGACTCTGTAGTCCTCTATGAGCGCGTACATAAGTTTGCCGACATCGCCACATAGACCATCGTTACAATTCAGACGAACCTCCGAGGTACTGCAACCCGCGAACCAAACAGGTGACGTTTCTTCCGCAAACTAATCGCCGATGTTCCAATTGCGTTGTCATTTGGTCCGCACTCTTACTTTTCAATCGCCTGCGTTAGATTTCATTGGTTGGGTAGGCTTTGTTGCAGCGTTGCGCTTCGGCGAGTTTATGAAAAAGTCATGAAAAAGAGATCTCGCAGATCGTGTCTTCCGCGTTCATCGTCGTAGTACTTCACTTCATCAATTCTGGCGGCGAAGGGCCGATTGACAATTTTTTTGTCATCCTTATGCCTTCCTCATGTCGTGGTCTCGATACTCATGTTGTCAGCAAAAGTCCGGACGTCTGAACGAGACATCTGGACCCCTGCCTCAGGCAAAGGCGGGTGTTCTGATCCACATCCCGTGCAACGGCGCACGTGAAACGGGCGAGTAGAACTTCCCCAAGTTGCAATGTCGCAACAGTACTCAACTCAGCGAAAAGTGCACCCATCCGCGGCAGCGCTTGCGCGATGGGCAGTCAATTCGGCTCATTGTTGGAGGAGAAAGGTACTTGTAGCATGCAGCATTGGCGATTACGCTTTGCCGAAAAATTTGTTTCGTCTTCATGCCTTCCTCACGAGGCGTTGCTAAAACTGCCAGTCAACAAGGGCCGCGTACCCTACCGCGGCAGATTGGATTCCCTATGAATAGCAAGAAGTTTCAAGTCGCATTCTTCGTCACGGGTGTCGTCTTGCTGACGATCACTTGCAGCTGTAGCAAATTACAACAAGACCTTGCCGCAGAAGCCCCACCGTCGGCGCGAGTGGTTCCGGATGTGGACGTCACCCTCTTCGCGGTAGACCATCCTGAGCAGTTTCCGCTCGTAACGGCGACTGAGCATGCGACGACCTCGGAGTTGGTTGTTACCGGCACGGTGAGTCCCGACGTTTCGCGGAGCGTACCTGTGACCTCGCTGGCTTCGGGCCGAGTCATAGCCATTCATGCTCGGCTCGGTGACACCGTGAAGGCCGGGCAGCTTTTGATGACCGTTCGTAGTAGCGATGTCGCAAGCGCTTTTTCGGATTACCGCAAGGCCCAGCGGGACGAAGCCCTCGCGCGCACGCAGGTAGAGCGCGCGCGGGATCTCTACAGTCACGGTGCGTTGTCCCAGAGCGATCTCCAGATCGCCGAGGATGCGGAAGACAAGGCGAAAATCGATGTCGAAACGACGGAAGAACATCTCCGGCTGCTCGGCAACGACCCGACTAAACCCAACGGAACTGTGGACGTGCTTGCTCCCATTTCGGGAGTGATTACCGATCAGCAGGTTACGAACGCCGCGGGGGTGCAAGGATTAGGCTCCACCCAGTTCATGATTTCCGACCTATCTGCCATCTGGGTGATCTGTGACGTTTACGAAAATGATTTGGCAAATGTTCACCTGGGCGACACGGCGGATATCCGTTTAAACGCGTATCCGGAGAAAGTCTTCAAGGGCCGCGTCAGTAATATCGGGTCGATTCTCGATCCACAAATCCGAACAGCGAAGGTTCGTATCGAAGTTCCGAATTCCGGAATAATGCGACTCGGCATGTTTGTAACAGCGACGTTTCACGGGCAAAAGATGGAAATGCATACAGAAGTCCCAGCGACAGCCGTTTTGCACATCCACGACCGTGACTACGTCTACGTTCCGGCGGCCGATAAGAAGTTCCGCAGGATCGAAATTGTCAGTGGGGGCATGCTGCCCGGAAATGTGCAGGAGGTTAAGTCCGGAATAGATGTCGGCCAGCAGGTTGTTTCAAACGCATTGGTTCTAGACCACACGATTGGTCAGTGAGGGCCTCACGGCCCTATGGAGAAGTAGAAAGTGATTCGGGCTCTTGTAGATTTCGCTCTTAACAATCGGTTTGTCGTCATCGCGCTTGGACTGCTAATCCTTGGTTGGGGCGCGGTGTCATTTCATAACCTGCCCGTCGAGGCATATCCCGATATCGCGGACAACTACGTCACGATCATCAGTCAATGGCCTGGACGGGCCGCAGAGGAAGTCGAACAACAGGTCACGATTCCGATCGAAATCCAGATGAATGGAATTCCTCATCTGACACACCTTCGATCCGAATCGATTTTCGGCCTGTCATTCGTGATCATGATCTTCGATGACAGTTCGGTGAACGACTGGAATCGCCAGAAGGTCCTGGAACGCATCGCACAAGCCGATCTGCCGGATGGTGTCCAACCCTCCATGGGCACGGATTGGAGCACCACAGGACAGATCTATTGGTACGTACTCCGGAGCACAAACCCAAAGATCGACATCATGGATCTGCGGTCCATTCAGGACTTCACGATCGTCAAGGAACTGAAGTCCGTTCCGGACATCGTCGACGTCAGTCCCTTCGGAGGCACAACGCGCGAATATCAAGTGCGTGTCGACCCCAACAAACTTGTCTCGTATGGCATAAATATCGGCCAGGTAGAGCAGCAACTCGCCAACAACAATATCAACGCCGGCGGCAATTTCATCGAGACTGGTCTGCAGCAGATGAATGTGCGCGCCGTTGGATTGTTCACCAATGTCCGAGATATCGAGCAGACGGTACTGACTACCAAGTCGGGAACGCCGCTCCGTGTGAAGGACATTGCAGAGGTCTCGCAGGGCGCCAAGGTTCGTCTCGGCCACGAGGGCAGAGCAATTCGCCGGGAAGACGGGGCCATCGTGGACAACGACGACGTCATCTTCGCCCAAGTGATGATGCGCAAAGGCGCGGATTCGGGACCGACGCTTGAAAAGCTTCACGCCAAAGTCAACCAACTCAACACGAGCATTCTTCCTCCCGGCGTGAGGCTGGAGCGCATGATCGATCGGAGTGAGTTGCTTGGGTACACATTGAATACGGTGCTGCACAACCTCGGGGAAGGGATGATTCTTGTAACTATCGTTCTTTTCCTTTTTCTTCTGAACGCCAGTGCCGCCCTGATCGTGGCTCTCACAATTCCATTCTCGTTGCTTTTCGCCTCCATATGGCTCGATCTGACCAAGGTTCCTGTGAATCTGCTGTCGCTGGGAGCGCTCGATTTTGGGATGGTCGTGGACGGGGCCGTGGTTATGGTCGAAAACATCGTACGCCACATGACCCGGCGGCAGGAGACCACTGAACCAAGGTCTGTGATGGAGACAATGCGGGAAGCAGCCCACGAAGTTCAGCGACCCGTCTTCTACGCCATTGCCATCATTATTACCGCCTACGCGCCGATCTTCACCCTGCAGCGGATTGAAGGACGCCTGTTTCGACCTATGGCCTGGACGGTTGCCTTCGCTCTTCTGGGAGCAATGACGTTCTCAATCCTGTTGGCGCCTGTGCTGGCAAGTTCGTTCTTCCGCAAGGGCGTCCGGGAAGTTCGAAATCCTGTGATGGCCTTCTTGACAGAACGCTACCGCAGACGCCTGCGTTGGGCGATCCAGCATCATTGGGTCACGCTTGGTTTCGCCGTTGCCGCGCTTGGTGTATCGGCTTTCTTAGCATTTAGCGGAATCATCGGCGCGGAGTTTCTGCCGCATCTTGACGAAGGCGCGATCTGGGTACGCGGCACGCTTGCGCAAAGCACAAACCTGACCGAAGGCACTCGCTTTATGAACCAGGCTCGGTTGGTGCTTGCTGCCTTTCCTGAAGCGCGCCAGGTTATCTCCGAAATCGGCCGGCCCGATGACGGCACCGACACAGGCGGGTTTGGGAACACCGAGTACTACGTCGATCTTAAGCCCAAGGCGCAATGGCGTCCCGTGTTTCATGAAAACAAAGAGGAAGTGATCGCCGCGATGGATCGAGAGTTGGAAAAGTTGCCAGGCGCAACGTGGAATTTTTCGCAGCCGATCGAAGACAATGTCGGCGAAACGCTCACCGGCACCAAGGGCCAGATGGCCTTGAAGGTCTATGGAAATGACTTGAAGACTCTCGAGGAAAAGGGCGAAAAAATCGCCGACGTGATGAGGCACGTTCAAGGCATCACCGACGTCAAGTTGTACCGCGACACAGGCCAACCTAATCTCGATTTCACCATTAACCGGCAGCTAGCGGCTCGCTTTGGAATCAATGTCAACGACATTCAGGATGTCCTCGAGACGGCCGTAGGAGGGAAAGCCGTCAGCAAAGTACTACCTATAGGTACGCCGGAGCGGTACGACGTGGTCGTGCGCTATCAGGAGCCGTATCGGCGTGATCCGAAGGCCATCAGCAACATTCGCCTGCTATCCCCTTCCGGCGAGCGAGTATCCCTGGCACAGCTTACCAAACTGGAGATTCGTGACGGGGCTTATGACATCTATCGCGAAGAGAGCAGCAGATATATCAGCGTGACCTTCAACGTTCGCGGGCGCGACCTGAACACATCTGTGGAAGATGCCATGGGCCAAATTGCAAGCAAAGTGAAACTTGATCCGGGCTACCACATTGGTTTGTCGGGCGAATACGAAAGCTCTAAACGCGCTCAGGCGCGACTAGCGCTCATCGTGCCCCTAACCCTACTCATCATTTTCATAATTCTTTATACGATGTTTAAGAGTGCGAAGTGGGCCATCTTGATTCTGGCCGTGGTCGCTCTAGCTCCACTCGGTGGATTGCTCGCGCTGCTGATCACAGGAACACATTTCAGCGTCTCTTCCGGAATTGGCTTCCTGGCGCTTTTCGGCGTCTCCGTCCAAACCGGCGTGATCATGCTGGAATACATCAACCAGCTTCGTGCAAGAGGGCACTCAGTTGTCGATGCAGCAGTAGAGGGCGCCGTGCTGAGACTTCGTCCGATTATGATGACTTCGCTCGTCGCTACGTTCGGTTTGGTACCCGCTGCGTTGTCGCATGAAATCGGTTCCGATTCTCAGCGTCCCTTCGCAATCGTCATCGTCGGCGGCCTCATCGCCGCTCTTTTCATGAGCATTGTTTTGCTCCCTACCTTGTACGTCTGGATCGCGCGGGACGGCGACAAGCTGCCGCAACCGGAGGAATCCCTTGAGAGTTAAATCCCCGATTATTTATGCTGTGCCGATTTGCATTTTGCTTGCAGGTCTAGCTCATGGTCAAACGCCTGCTCTAAGGATCACCATTGAACAGGCTATCCAGATGGCACTGCAGCGCAACCACACCCTGCTGGCGGCGCGAACTACGGTGCGGCAGAGTGAGGCGGATGAGATCACTGCAAACCTCCGGCCGAATCCCAACCTGTTCGGTGTTTGGGCGTATCTTCCCCTTTTCAAGCCGGACGAGGGTTTGCGCAGTTACCTATACAATTCGACCGAAAAGGACATCGGCCTTAGTTATCTTTTTGAACGTGGACAGAAGCGGCAGCATCGGCTTGTAGCTGCCAAGGATGCAACCGCTGTGACTCGTTCACAAGTGGATGACAACGAACGCACTCTCTCCTTCCAGGTCGCTTCGCTGTTCATCAACGTTCAGCTCGCCGAGTCGATGATTGATCTCGGCGAAGAGAATCTGAAGAGCTTTCAAAAGACGATAGACATTGCTCAAAACCAATTTGAATTCGGCGGCATCAGTGAGAACGACAACCTGAAGATCAAACTTCAGCTTTTGCAGTTTCAAAGCGATCTTCAGCAGGCCCAGCTCGCGAGAATACAGGCCCTGTCGGACCTCCGTCAGGCTGTGGGCTATGATGCCGTGCCTGCCAACTACGATGTCGCCGGCCTGTTCGATTACCAGCCGCTCACGTTATCGCTGGAGAGCCTGCAAATGAAGGCCATACAGATTCGACCGGATCTCCGAGGAGCGGTTCAAGCTATAACGGCGGCAAACAGTCAATTTGCGCTCGCCAGAGCCAACGGAAAGCAGGACGTCACGGGTTCTGCCAATTATTCGCATAATGGAAACAATACCGTAACTTTCTCCTTTAGCGTTCCGATCCCGATCTCCGATCGAAATCAAGGACAAATTGCGAAGACGAGATACGCGGTCACGCAAGCGCAGGAGCAGCAGAGGGCGATCGAAGGGCAAGTGATGACGGATGTCAGAGATGCATATGAGGGCCTTCAGACAAACGATCGTGTGGTTCAGTTCTATCGATCGGGCCATCTCGACACTTCCAGAAGAAGCCGCGAGATCAGCGAATATGCGTACCAACGCGGCGGCGTCGCCCTTCTCGACTTTCTTGATGCGGAGCGCAGCTACCGTTCCACGCAGCTTGGATATCGGCAAGCGCTTGCTGGGTACTTAACCGCGCTCGAACAGGTACGTCAGGCGGTCGGAACCAGGAGCTTACCGTGATTAATGACAAAACACGGGTTCGCATGCGCATCGAGGAACTTGGCATTGTTCCGGCCATACGACTGGCGCCTCGGCCAACGGCTGCGGACGACGCGCGCTTTGCCGCAGAAACGCTCAACAGCGCGGGTATTCCAATCGCCGAAATCAGTGTATCCGTCCCAGGCGCCCTCGAGGTCATTTCGGACCTCGTAAAGAAGTTTCCCAAAATGATAATTGGCGCTGATGTCCTGGACATCGAATCGGCTCGGCAGTGCTTGGATGCGGGCGCAAAGTTCCTGACAAGTCCTGGACTATTTCTGGATGTCGTGGCATTCGCGACAGCAAGGGAGGTCGTCGCATTTCCAGGCGCGTTGACACCGACTGAAATCGTCGTCGCATGGAATGCCGGCGCCGATTACGTCAAAGTTTTCCCGTGTTCTCAAGTCGGCGGTGCTGCTTATATCAAGGCGTTGCGTGGTCCGTTGCCGGAGGTACCTCTGATCGCTTCTGGAGGAGTGAATCAGCAAACAGCCGTGAGTTTCATGCTGGCGGGAGCCAATGCAGTGGGGATCGGAGCGGAATTGATTCCGCAAGAGGCTCTCCTCGGACGAAAGGAGCGCCAAATCCATGAACTCGCGCGCCGGTTCCTGACTATGGTTAAGGATGCGCGCGCGGAGAGGATGGCACGGTCATGAGGCGCAAGTTAGCAGTAGTCTTTCTTGGACTGAGCGTGCGGGCAACGATGACCCCGCCATTGTTCGCGCAGCAACTACCGGCACAGAGTCAAACAACGAACACTGAAACGATCCGCTTTGCGCCCGGTGGCTTGATCCGTGTGGAGCATTCGTACGGCGATTTAAGCATCGACGGCTGGGACCGGCCGGAAGTGGAGGTCACCGTGATCAAGTCCCTGCCGTATGGCTATAAGCTGCAGCAGCCACAGGAAGCCACAAAACACTTGGATCGCATCCAAGTTGTGACAGAACGCACGTCTGACACTGAATTAATGATTTCGACATCCTACAAATCCAAAGACGATGTGATGCTGGAATACCGGATTCACGCACCGCAGGACTCGAAGCTCGTGATCCATAATGGCCCCGGTTCTGTGATCGTGAGCGACATCACTGGCAATATCGAGGCGACCGGTAGGCGCGGCGACCTCGTGCTGATGCTTCCGGAGCAGCTGACATATACAATCGACGCGAAAACGAAACTAGGTACGATTGTTTCAGACTTTGAAGGTCATTCACGCAAGCATCACCTGACAGGGCGCGCCTTCACCAACGCTACTGAATCCGCGTCACGCAGCCTGCGGCTCCGTATGGGCTATGGCGGCATTTCGATCAAAGCTGCTCCAGCGCGTCCAACCGGCGATCAGACGACTGTGCCGGTCTCCCCTAATGAGACTAGCGGCATCTCGGAGAAATGAGTGTTCAAACGTCGTCAATTGGCGTTGGTGGTAGCTTCCTCCCGCAGACGAAAGGACAGGTGAATGCAACGCCGAAAAGGCAACGATGAAGGTCCACCGCCTTGTAGCCAAGATTTTCCGACATCGGCTGCGAACGTTTGCTCGCGTGTTGCTAATTGTGTTGGCCAGCGCGGTGGTCGCTGGCGCACTGTAAAAAACCTTCACCCTGGCTCTTGAGCGGCGTTCCAATCCTAGGCCCGGCCGGCTTGTTGATGTGGGCGGATTCAAAATGCACATCTATTGCACGGGCGACGGCACCCCCGCAGTGATTCTTGACTCCGGCCTCGGCGACTCTTACTTGGCACACGGTCCAGCCCGAAATTGAGAAATTCACGCAGGTCTGTTCCTACGATCGTGCCGGTATGGGTTACAGCGATCGCAGTTCGCGTCCTCGCACAAGCCGAGTGTTCGCGGAAGAGCTACATACACTCCTGCACGAGGCGGGTGTGCCTCCCCCTTACATTCTTGTCGGCCATTCCATGGCGGGATTCAACGTTCGCCTTTATGCCGCCCTGTATCGGCTCGAGGTAGCTGGCATGGTTCTGGTAGATGCTTCTCATCCTTACCAACTCCAGCGGTTTCCCCGGGCCCTACATGCCATGAGCCCGAGTTGGATCAGGCAAGCAGACCTCCTCAAATTCTTGGAGCCTATTGGGATTCCTCGACTGCTCGGATATTGCGGCTCTGACCAAGCCCTTCGTGCCGCGGAGTGTACGTTTAACAGCTTCGGAGAAAGTGCGTCCGAGCGCCGGACCTTTCGAGAGAGCGCGGCTCAAACAGCAGCAGTAGGGAAAGACCTGGATAATATGCCCCTCGTGGTTCTTTCACACGATACAGATAAACCGGAACCCGATGTTCCAGCCGAAGTGGAAAGGGCGACCAACTCCGCTTTTGAGCAGATGCAGGAAGAACTCAGCCGGCTATCGACACGAGGAGCGCGAGTGATCGCGAAAGGCAGTGGACACTACATCCAGGGGGACCGTCCTGATCTCGTAAGAATTGCAGTTCACCAAATCTTGGATCAAGTTCGCGGGAGCCCGGCGTCTTATAATTTCGAACGATAATTCCGAGTTAAACGCGGTTCCGGCAGAATACGCGGCTTACCGCGGAGGTAAAGCTTCTTCTAATGTTTCGATCCGGAATAGTATGCGGTGCGCATATCTGAAGGAATCCACAAGCATGATTCCAAAAATAACCACGGCCAATGCCAGGGCTACAGCTGTAAACCAATGGTTGGGTCGAAATCTAGAAAAGTGCGGTGCCACAACCAGGAGACTAAGAAATCCACCGATGACTACCATCGCATCAAAGCTGGCCCGCTGCCAGTAGCTGCCTCCTAGATGCAGCCACATACCAAACTCATCGAAAGTCAGCGCCAGCCCGATACCGTAAAGTACCGTTGCCCACCGTAGCCCTTTTTCCCGCGGGCTCGCTAACAGAAGATAAGCGCCCACTGCAGAAAGCAGTAAGATGCCGTAATTCATGTGGTGGACGTGAGTGCCGCCGAAATGGAGATAAATGTCTGGGATTCGCCGCGAGGCGATCAGAAATACCGTGATGCGCGCCGCCATGAACGTGAATAGAAAAGACGTCAGAATCCGACGCGCCTTACTATGAAAGGCTGAGGTACCTTGTCCTGAGTCCCGTCCCGATTCATTCATGACTTAGAAGAAGAGCATGCTGCCGTTTCTACAGACAAAACGCGCTCTGCGGCGACAGACCGTTCTAGGTCTGCGGCCGTCAGGCCCAAGCTGACCGGAAAATCAGTCGATCAGGCGAATGGCCATCGTTCCACGAAGCCTATACCAGCGGTTTTCCCTTATATTCCGATTTTACAGTCCGATCACGAAAGTCGCCGTGCCACCTGAGTTCGACAGGACAAGATTCTCAGTCCCGACGAGATGGGTAGACTTCACGGTGCGCCTGGTCAATCCACCTCAGCGAACTCGTATTGGCGAGACGACATCTCATTCCCGAGAGCAGCTAAGTCTGAATGATCGCATCACTTGTTTGTAGGTTCTTGTCCATAACTAGGTTGCGAGGCGTTATAAATTCGTCATGGCTACTCTATGACTTTTTCGGGTCATTCTTTTTTACGTTGACCATCAGCCAACGATGTCGTTCTCACCGAGCAACGGCAGTTCGTGCGCTACATGGTGGAAGGGCGTGACGACAAAAGGATTAGACGGCTACTATGCGAAGCCCGCTCAGCGCAATATGGTTGCTAAGTCGGAGTACAAGCACCAGAGCTCATCATTCCTATCGACCCATCTCAGAAAGCTTCGCCCTTAAGTCGATAAAGAGCGCGCTCGTGCCAATAGGACAGGGTTTATCGGCCACGTGGTTCCCTTCATAAATTCGTCATGCCTGCCCTATGACTTATTCATGGTCCTTCTTCTAACTTTGAGGAAGAAGGAGATGGCAATGAACGCAGCGGAAACATTCAGCTCAGGAGAGAGTGCACGAATCACGTGTATTCCACATTCCCGCATTGAGTTTGAAGTGATCGTCATCTTCACACACGCACGACCTACTCTCCGCGCTTTGAAGGCGGCCGCACGCTTGGCTAAAACGCTGGGCGCAAGGATTCGGCTCATCGTGCCCCGTACGATTCCGTACACAGGACAACTGAATGGTCGTTTCGTCTCGAGCACCTCTATAGAATTTCCGCTTAGAACGATCGTTGGGAACAGTAGAGTCGAGACTCGACTGGACCTCAGGTTTTGCCGCAACCGGTGGGAAATGCTGCAACGAGTTCTTGCGCCTGAATCAGTCGTCGTGTTGGACGGCGGCAGTCGTTTGCGGTCAATGGCGGAAACGCGGCTGGCGCGCGATCTCAGGGCCGCAGGACACCACGTGATGATTTCGTCGGGCAAGGAGTGCAAGCCAGTCTTATTCCTCTGAATCTTCATAAATTCGTCACGACTTGCCTATGACTTCTTCATTAGTTTCCTCCTACCCTGCCATCCAGACGTGTCATTACCGTATCGGAGCAATTCTAAGGAGTCACCCTGAAACTCATCGTGGCCGTCATTCCCGGCGACAAGCTGTGGGAAATCCAAGAAACACTGAAGGAACCAGATGTCTACATCATGTATGTCAGCCCAGTAGGAGATGTTCGAGAGTCCATACTTGGATGCTATCGCGGAAGTGAATACCGAAACCCGCGACCGAGACTTCGATTGGAAGTAGTCGTCGTGAACGATCTGAAGGTTCAGGATACGGTTGCTGGCATCTGTCGCATGGCTTGTACTCGCCACCCAGCAGCAGCAGTCAGTAGCGGGAGCATTTTTGTCATGCCGCTCGATGAATGGGTTCACATTCCTGCAGAGCAGCCCCAAGCCGTAGCGACTTCGTTCGAAACGGCTCACTCAGTCAGAGAGGCGTCGTGAAAATGCGCGGAACTTTGCACCCGTGAGCATCGAAATCGAAGTCGGACAGGTGCTCGACAATCGTTTTGAGATCTGCGAAGCGATTCACCGTAGCAGCATGAGCACGGTATTCAAAGCGTACGACCGCCAAAGCGCACAAACCGTCGCGGTGAAAGTTCCTTTGATGAATCTAGAAGCCGATCCAGCGTTCTATTCCCGATTTCAACGCGAGGAAGAGATTGGCAAGGTGCTCGATCATCATGGAATCTTGAAGATCATTCCTGTGGAACATAAGAGTCGGCCTTACATCGTCATGGAATTTGTGAAGGGCCAAACTCTCGACCGTCTCACGCAAAGCATTGGCATCTTGCCCATATCAGACACATTGAAAATCGTGAGCCGGCTTTGTGATGCCTTAGAATATATGCACAGTCGCGGCGTGATTCATCGCGATATGAAGCCGTCCAATATTATGGTCTGTGATGATGGAGCGCTGCGCATCATGGATTTCGGTATCGCTAAAAACGAAGCCATGCGGCGGATCACATTCGGTAGCTTCTCGCCGACCATAGGCACACCGGACTATATGGCGCCCGAACAGGTCAAAGGAAAACGTGGTGACCAGCGCACAGACATCTATAGTCTCGGCGCCATCTTGTATGAAATGCTGACAGGCCAGGTACCGTTTAAAGGTCCCAATCTTTATGCTGTCATGAACGCACGGCTGACCGGGGATCCCTCGGCACCGCGCATTCTGAATCCCGAGATATCGCCACAGATTGAAGAAGTTGTCCTGCATGCGATGGAACGCGACCCGCTCAAGCGGTACTCATCGGCGGCTACAATGAAAGCCGAACTTGATTCGCCCGAGACTGTCGAGGTTACGCACCGACATAAGCGGCTGCGAGCGGTGGTTCCGGAGAGCAGAAGATTTCGGCGGGTGAGCGTCTACTTGTGTGCCCCACTCATCCCGATCGTTGCGTTTCTGCTTCTTTGGTTCTTGATCAGCCGACAATGACGTTGAAACAGGAAATCTCTCTAACGTTTTGCGCTGGAATGTAGCTAGTCACAGTTAACCCAGATGACGGAATGACCGAATTTCCTAAGCCTGGCAGCCAGCCGCTTTTCACTGGTTGATCGGCGGGAACTCGGACCTACCAGCAATACGGTAGACCTCGGACTTAATACCCGCCGGAAGCCTTGCTCCCAATTTCTTGCGAACACCACTTCGGCCGAGACTCGGAGGGCAATGTCTCGCGCGAACCTTCTAAGCCGTTGCTGCAAGCTTTTCGGGTTGATCGCCGGCGGATCCATTGGAACGCCATAGGGGACCACGTGAACCTGAATCACGCGGACACGAAGATCCCACCCATCGAGCAGATCCGCAGCGTATTTTAATGCGGCCTTCGTGAACTGTGGTGTGCGGTGAGGTATGGCGATTGGATAGTCGGCAAGAAGCATGCCCGACCCTACCCAATTCGACACTAAGAAGTTGCTAAGACGACCTTAAGTTTTTCTATTAAGTGTCGAACCAGAATCATCATTACATCCCGACCGATGATTAATTTTGCATGCTCCCGATTCACGAGGCGTGTCGCTTCGTATCACTCTGATGAACTGGCGGCACCGTTGTCACGGCATTCAGTTGCAGCGCTGAGATAGTCTGCAATAAGTTCCGTAGGTTTTATTAATAATTTCCTTATTGAATTCAATGACTTGCCGCCTAAATTGCTCAGAAAAATCTGTGGACATCGCACAACGCAACCGTTACAAATGGCGCAGTCGATACAACGAAGTGTCGAACAGAAAACGAACGAAAATCCTCGATCCGAGTCTTTGATCGATCGTTTTCCGGCTGAGGTTTCTTCCCTGGACATCGCCGTCCCTTCGGACATTGCCGTCCTCGATTTTGCAACCCCCAAAAGTCAAAAAGGAGACGGACATGTCATCGAATGAAAAGCCCGGCACAAGACCAACTCTGGGTCTTGCCGGATTAACTTCCAATGCCATGGCACTAATTGCGCCTGGCGCGTTTTTGTGGCTCACGTTCTTTATTCAATCGTCGTACGGCGCGCCTATGGCGGCTCAGGGCATGTGGTTTGGGATCTTCTTTGCTCTAATCCTGTGTTTCGCTACTGCGATTGCGTACGCTGAACTTTCTAAGCTGTATCCGGGTGCCGGTTCCTCCTACTTCTTCGCAGAGCAAGCGTTTCTCAGCAAAACGAAAGCGTACAAGTTTGCTCGCATCGCGAAATTCATCGTCGGGTGGGCGAGCCATCTCTATTACTGGGTTTATCCGGGATTGATGGTCGGCGTCACGGCTCTGGTTGTTGGCTACGTGCTGGGACAATTGTGGCCGGATACATTCTCCGCTGCCGTTCCGAGTCCACTGTTCATGTTTGGTTTCTGCGCGCTGATGTCGTATGGTGTGGCGTACATCGCTTACCGAGGAGTGGCGGGTACGACAGCCGTCAACTCGGCCATCAATGTCATTCAGATTTCCGCTTTGATCGTGTTCTCTGTAATCGCAATTGGTTATCGTCTGAATCATCCGCAAGGTTCAGTCGGCCTGACATTGGATCCGAATGGAACTCCGATCAGCAAGGTTATCGCCACTGATAAGGATGGAATGCCAGTCAAGGATGCTCAGGGTAACTTCGTGTTTGCCAAAACTCCGGATGGAAAAGATCAAGATTTCACGGTCGACTATTCTCAATCCATTCAGACATCAACCGATCCACAAACTAAAGAGAACATAAGCAAGTTCCAATATCATAGCTCCGCCAGGTCCGTCGTTGCTCCGCACGCGTTCAGCTACGTCATCATTCAAGCGTGTATTGCAATTCTGATTCTTGTGGGCTTTGAGTCGATCACCTCAATGGGAGAAGAGGCGAAGAATGCGAAACGCGACCTGCCCCGAGCCGTTCTTCTCTCATTGCTAATTCAGGGATTGGTCTGCTATCTGATCGAGTATTTCGCTGCAAACTACTTCCTCCACAACGGATATCAAGTCAGCAATGCACTGGGATCTGCCGCACCAGTCGGGGACATGATGGTCATTGTTGGCGCCTGGCTTCTTGGCAGTGCGGCAGCGGGAAAGGCATTCATGCTCGTTCAAGCGTTCACCGTCTTTCTTGCCTTGATCGGCACCACGTTGGCATGCCTCAACACAGGTGCTCGCGTAACGTACGCGATGGGACGCGATGAAGAAGTTCCGGAACACTTTGGCATGCTTCACGGTGAGAAGCTGACTCCTCACCGGGCCATTTGGACCCTCGCAACGATTTCAGTGTTTGTTGCCATTGCGGCAATCATCTTCAATTTCGCCGGGCCCGCCGCTCTGTCCGACGATATAGTCAAAGCTCTGCCGCATAACTTCTGGTACAGCTTTGGAACCTGGTCACACGACTTTGCCGCTAGCCTTCCGCAGAGCGTGGTCGTCGTGACGCTCGTCAGTAATTTCGGAACGTTCTTGTTGTACATGATGACTTGCGCAGTTGCCATCGTGGCGTTCCGCGAGCATCACACCTTTAGCGGATTCAAACACGTTTTCATCCCCGTCTTCGGGATTTTGGCCAATCTGGTGTGCATGCTCTTCTACCTTGCTGGTCCATTTTTCGTTCCGGGAATGAGTCTAAAGGAACCATATGTCGCTCTGGGAATCGTCGTGCTTTGGGGAATATACGGCTGGGTCTACTTCGTGAGATCCAGCGCAAAAAAGGGGCAATCCGTCCTTATTGCCCATGCACCAAAGGTCAAAGCCTAGCTACATCTACGAAGGTTCGTTGAAACTCATGTCTGCTGAACTGTGATCCTACAGGGCCGGTTTGTCATCACAACGAGATTGCACTGGGTTTTTGGCAAGCCCAAAGTGAGGACGGCCGGCTCAAGGTGCCGCGTTGCAGTTGCTGATGGTGTTGGCCGAGCAGTAAAACTCTTACTTAACAGCCCCATACTGCTTCGCCCGGCTTCGCATAGTAGCGTTCCAATTCTTTCGCCGTCACGACGGGGCTCGAGCGCCGGTCTTGAGATGACAAGGCAACCAGCGCGGTGTTGCCGTTTGATTTGTTTGATGAAATAGTAGGCGCCCCGTCCGCACGGACCTCACCGGCCAATCTGAAGTCGCGGTCCATCTTGCAAGGCGGATTGAAAAATCTGGTGAACTGTTCAAGGAATGCTTTCTTAATTGACATACAGCCTTTCCACCATATCAGGAGCGAATATCGTCGGTTTCTCAGCGAGGGCGACATCGTCGCTCCCATATGGTCAGGTCCAGCGTAAGAGGAATGTCGTGGGAAAGTCATAGAGAAGGCATGACTAATTTATAACGCTTACAACCAATTAACGGATAAGACCCTTAGGCGACTTATCGGCGAGCAGTTCTGCAGGATCGCGAGCTGGCTTTTCAAATCGAACCTACGACTTGCTCGCTACAATCAGCCACCAAACCTCATCTCCAGGTGGATGGATAAAGACATTCTTCCGGTCAATGATGCTGAAACGTTCTTTGCGTAGGTCTGCTTCGACGGCATCAGCTGTTGTGTAATGGTGCGCCACGCTTTCGCGGGAATCTCCACTGGCAGGCGGCGCGCGATCGACGATCACAAGCCGGCCTTTCGGACGCAATGCCAGCCATGTGTGGCGCAGTATGGCGTGCGGATCGGTTAATTCATGATACGTATTGGCAATGAGCACAGAATCCACATCGCCTGTTGAAAGGTGCGGATTGTCGGTCTCGCCGACAATAATGCGTATATTTCGTTTTCCCTGCAGGAACGCTCGCACTCGCAGGAATAGGAGCGATATCCTTCGGAGGTCGACGGCAGTGACCCGCCCTGTTGGTCCCACCACGGCCGATAGTTTTAGCGCGAAGTATCCTGCGCCGGAGCCCAAATCGACCGCAACGTTCCCGGATTTGAGGTTGAGGGCAGCGATGACGTCGGCCGGCCGTTGCCATTGATCGCGCTCGGCTTCAACAACATCCAACTGCTGGAGCGTTCTGATGCTCTGATAGGCGACAATCGCGATACCGAAGACAAAAAAAACGGCCAGTAGAACCAGCGCTGGCCGAATCAGGTTGCCGATGCGTTTAAGCATTCAAGATGCGGTCGTTCTTTTTTAGAACGTCACACCGTAATAGACAAAGAGGAATCGGTTGTCGTTCCCGCTGAAGCTGTCGTTGCCAAAACTGTAGCCGACATTGAGCAATCCATTAGCCGGAAGCGTGATGGACACACCAGGCGTGAAATAGCCGAAACTGTTCTTGCCGCTGAACCAATCTGCAACAATGCTGGCTTTCGGATGAATCGGCTGTTCGTATCCTAGAATCGCGCCTGCCTTCGGACCAATCCAGCCGCTGCCGCCGGAAACGACGCCATATGGACCGGCCGTAAAGCGCGGACCATAGTTGCCTGTCTTTACTTTCTTACTAAAGTTTCCGTAAACGAGACCGAAGGTATCCACACCGGCACGGTTATTGATCGGAGTGAAGAGAATGCCGCCCGCGGCAGCAGCGAATCCCCCATTATCGTCGTTGATGAACTTCCATTTTATGTTCGGCTGGAAAAAGACGTTCGTAGTGCCGGACGTGTGAAAGGTAGCGAAATTCGCACCGACTTCTAAATTGCTGGGAACACCAACGACGATTCGGGGGTTGATGATGTGTAGCCGATCCGATGCATCGGGCTTGGGTATTTGCGGCAAATAGTCGAATTCGAAATACGTCTTGCCCTTCGCAACCGTGTCGGTTGTCGGGACATTGAAAATTGTCGATTGTGCAGTCGCCCTTTCAGCGACCACCAAAACAATGAGCGCCGCAGATAGCAGAAGTAACCTGTGGTTGTTCATTATGCCTGCCGTTACTTCGAAACGGGCAATTGTTGATCGAGTGCGATGTTCAGCATCGCTACATTGACGCGCGGTTCCCCGAGAAAGCCCAGATCGGCTCTCTCCGTGGACTGCGCGATCAATTTCGTCACTTGATCGAGCTGAACGTGTCGGGCTTTGGCAACTCGTGCGGCCTGCACGTCGGCATTCGCCGGACTGATATGCGGATCCAGGCCGGATGACGATGCCGTCACCGCGTCGGCCGGAATCGTTGCTTTTGGCGTGAATACCAAGGGGGCTTTCTCGTCGTTGAAGGCCTTGATCAGCTTCACCTCATCGACCTCGCCCTTGGCGTCTCTGAATTGGTCCAGAGGGACCGATGAGTCATAAGCGATATCGTTATCCAGGCAATAGTGGACAATGCGAAGGTTAATTCCATCAAAGTCCACGACCTCATTATTCTTCTCATCCATCTTCGTCGTGCCGTGTATGAGCTTCGCGCTCGTCGGTCCTAGATTAGAACCGCTACTAGCGGTCGCATCATACCCGCTGCCGGCCGACGAAGGCCGCGGATGAAAGTATTCGGGCTTGGAAAATGGCTGACCAATGAGTTGGGAGCCCACGACCTTATTGTTAACGGTGATCAAACTGCCGTTCGCTTGCTTGGGAAAAATGAGTTGCGACACTCCTGTCGTGATCGCGGGATAGAGCAGTCCCGTTAATACTGTGAAAGCTAGCGTTAAACGAAATCCGGGGCCAAGTTCTTTAAGCATAAGTTGCCTCTCAAAGGCGGTGATACACCGCCTCTACAGTCACGCTAACCCGAGCGCGACAATGATTCTGTCGATCAGCCAAATACCCGGAAACGGAACGATGATTCCTCCCAGGCCGTAGATTAGAAGATTTCGGCTCAACATCTGGCCCGCACTAACCGGCTTGTACTGGACGCCGCGCAGCGCGAGCGGAACGAGGGCAATAATGATCAAGGCGTTGAAGATCACAGCCGCGAGAACGGCACTCTGGGGCGAATGCAAGTTCATGATGTTCAGAATCCCTAATGCCGGATACATGGACATAAACATTGCCGGAATGATCGCGAAATACTTCGCGACATCGTTTGCAATGGAAAACGTCGTAAGCGCACCCCGAGTGATCAGTAATTGCTTACCGATGGCGACGATCTCGATCAGTTTTGTGGGATTACTGTCGAGATCCACCATATTGCCGGCTTCCTTAGCCGCCATTGTTCCGGTATTCATCGCCACGCCGACGTCGGCTTGAGCCAGAGCGGGGGCGTCATTCGTTCCATCTCCGGTCATTGCGACGAGGCGGCCTTCCATCTGTTCTTTCTTGATGTATTCGAGCTTGTCCTTCGGTGTCGCTTGAGCGAGAAAGTCATCTACGCCGGCTTCCGATGCAATTGCTGCAGCGGTCAGGGGATTGTCACCGGTAATCATGACCGAACGAATACCCATCGCCCTTAATGACGCGAGCCGTTCCTTCATGCCGCCCTTGACGATGTCTTTCAAGTGGACGAGGCCGAGTACCCTGGAACCTTCGGCAACCGCCAGCGGAGTACCACCACTTCTGGAGATCTGCTCGGCCCGCTCCTTAAGTGCCGCCGTCACTTTACCGCCCTGTTCTTGAACAAAGGCAATGATGGCATCCGTGGCGCCTTTCCGCAGTCTTCGTCCGTTCATATCCACGCCGCTCATCCGCGTGTATGCGGAAAAAGGGATGAAGCGCGCTTCGTGTTCAGCGACCTCGCGGCCGCGAAGTCCGTATTTTTCTTTCGCCAACACCACGATCGAACGTCCTTCGGGAGTTTCATCGGCAAGGCTGGACAGTTGCGCGGCATCAGCGAGGTCGCTTTCCGCTACTCCATCGACTGTGATGAATTCCACTGCTTGCCGGTTGCCGAGAGTGATGGTTCCAGTTTTGTCTAAAAGCAAAGTATTCACATCACCCGAAGCCTCGACCGCCTTTCCGCTCATGGCCAGCACGTTGTGTTGCATCACGCGATCCATGCCGGCGATCCCTATGGCAGAGAGCAAACCACCAATCGTCGTTGGAATCAGGCAGACGAGCAACGAAACGAGCACAGCCACAGACGGCGCCGTGCCGCTGCCAACCGCCTGGATGGCATATTTCGCGTAAGGCGGCAGTGTCGCAACCGCGAGCAGAAAGATGAGTGTCAGTCCGGCGATCAAGATATTCAGCGCAATTTCGTTCGGGGTCTTCTGGCGGACCGCTCCTTCCACAAGAGCGATCATCCGATCGAGAAATGTTTCACCGGGATTCGATGTGATCTTGATCTTGATGTGGTCCGAGAGCACTTTTGTGCCGCCCGTCACTGCGCTCCGGTCGCCGCCGGATTCACGAATTACCGGGGCACTCTCTCCTGTGATGACAGATTCATCGACACTCGCGATGCCTTCTATGACTTCACCGTCTCCGGGAATGAGATATCCCGCTTCGACGAACACGATATCGCCCGCACGGAGTTGGGATCCCGCCACCATTTCGAACTTACCGTTGGGCAGAATCTTATGTGCCATCGTATCCGTCTTCGTTTTGCGCAGGTTGTCCGCCTGAGCCTTGCCGCGTGCTTCTGCCATCGCTTCGGCAAAATTCGCGAAAACCACGGTAAACCACAGCCACAGTGCGATCTGAATACCGAACAGAAGCCCGCCTGCGCCCGTGATTGCGTCTTTGATCACGAACACAGTCGTAAGGGCTGCTCCTACTTCGACAACGAACATGACGGGATTCTTGGCCACAACTCTTGGGTTGAGCTTTATGAAAGACTCTTTCGTAGCGCGGCGCAGGATTTCAGGATCAAATAGCGGGCGCGCTCGAATTCCCTTCGAAATGAGCTGCGTTCCCTCAGGCTTGATTTCCGGTTTGCGTTTTTGCGGAGGAGCAGTGAGAGTCGACATATCAAAACACCTTCCCGCTGAGCATTTGGAAATGCTCAACTATGGGTCCCAGCGAAAGTGCGGGGAAATACGTCAGCGCGCCAACAATCACGATCGTTCCGATAAGCAAAATCACGAACAGGGAGCCGTGTGTCGGCAGAGTGCCGCTCGTGACGGGGATAAGCTTCTTGCCGGCTAGGCTGCCGGCGATGGCAAGTGCAGGAATGATAAAAAGAAATCGCGCAATCAGCATATCGATACCAAGCGTCAGGTTATACCAGGGCGTATTAGCCGTAATTCCCGCAAAGGCGCTTCCGTTGTTGCCGGCGCCGCTGGTGTATGCGTAAAGAATTTCGGAGAAGCCGTGAGGTCCACCGTTGTTAAGATTTCCGGTAGTCGGACCATAGGAGCCATTCCAGTATCCGCCCTTCTCGAATGACGCAATAGAACTCACGGCGGTGAATCCAAGAATGCACATAGAAGTGGCGAGTATGGCGATGATTGCCATCTTGATTTCCTTTTGTTCGATCTTTTTGCCCACGTATTCCGGTGTGCGACCAACCATCAAGCCCCCGATGAACACTGCAACGATTACATATATCAGCATGCTGTAGAGGCCGGCGCCCACACCTCCAAAGATGACCTCGTCGGTCTGGATATTAAACAAGGGAACAAGACCGCCGAGCGGTGTAAAGCTATCGTGCATACCAATGACAGCGCCGCAACTGGCGTCGGTCGTTACGGTCGCAAAGAGTGCGGTCATCGCGTTGCCGAAACGCACTTCCTTGCCCTCCATGTTTCCGCCTGACTGGGCCAGGTTATATGTAGTCTCGAGACCTAATTTGGCTGTAGTTGGATTTCCCCTTTGTTCGGCCCAATAACAGATCAAGGCGCCCGCGAGGAACAGCACGCTCATAGTTGCGAATATCGCCCAGCCCTGCCGGGTATCCCGCACCATCTTCCCGAATGTATACGTCAGTCCTGCACCGAGGCAGAAAATGAGAAGCATCTGCAAAAGATTCGATAAGGGAGTGGCGTTCTCGTAAGGATGCGATGAATTCGCGTTGAAATAGCCGCCGCCATTCGTGCCGAGCATCTTGATGGCGAGTTGCGAGGCCAGCGGCCCCTGCTCGATCGTCTGCGAATTTCCTTCCAAAGTCTGGGCCGTAACCGGCGGTTTGAAATTTTGAATGGATCCTTGCCACACGAAGAACAACGCAGAAATCATAGAAATGGGTAGAAGGACGTACAAGGTGCATCGCGTCACATCAACCCAGAAGTTTCCTATTGTCTTCGTTGTATGGCGCGCAAAACCCCGGATCAAAGCTACCGCCACCGCAATACCAACGGCGGCGGAAACGAAGTTTTGAACTGCGAGCGCGGCCATTTGAACCAAGTAACCGAGGGTTGTGTCCGGCGAATAAGACTGCCAGTTCGTATTCGTCATGAAACTGACCGCCGTATTAAATGCCAGGTCTGGCGTCATCGGTGTTGCATTTGCCGGCGCCTGACCCGTCGAGAAGTGCATTGGGTTTAGGGGCAGCACCCCTTGCAACCGTTGCAGCACGTATGGAAACAGAAAACAGAACGTGCTAAGGGAAATCAGGGATGCGGCATAACGCACCCAGGTCTGTTCGCCTTGCTCCCGCACGCCGCCGGCCCAATAAATGAGGCGCTCGACCGGACGAAGAATCGGATGAAGGAAAGTCCGCTGCCCTTCAAAAACGCGATACATGAACACGCCCAAAGGCTTCGTAACGGCGAGCACAATCGCGAAAAAGACAAGTATCTGTGCAATTCCTAGTACCGTCATCTCACACTCCTCAAAAACGTTCCGGTCGAAGCAACGCGTACAAGAGATAAACGAAGAGAAAGACCGCTGTAATTCCGGCTATTGCGTATTCCATTTCATTCCCCTAGAGCCGCTCGGCGGCTTTGGTGAAGCCCCACATCAGGACAAAGAAAACAATCACAACAACGACGTAGAACAAATCCAACATGACTCACCTCATCTATTGATGGCTGCGCCCTAACGGGCTTGCATTCGCTTCCGCTCATCTATTGATGGCTGCACCCTGACGGGCTTGCATTCGCTTCCGCTCATGTATTGATGGCTGCACCCCTGACGGGGGTTGCATTCGCATACGCTCACGAATGCAGCAGCATCACCTGATGCCCTGCTTTCACTAAAGCGCCCGCGAGTTTCTCTTCACGCGTTCGCCACCAGCGCTTTTTTGTACCCAGAATGACAAGTGACCTTGGTTCAAGGATATGGCAAAAACCATCAAGCCAGTCGCGCGCGTACAACACTTCCGCACTGCCGGGGACACCACTCTCCCTCAGTAAATCCCGCAATCGTTGTGCGGAAAATTGCTTATTGATCGGAGGTTGATCCAACGGACATGGAAATGGAACGATCTGGATATCCACAAGAGAAACATGCACGTTGAGATCTGTGCAGACTCCAGCATGCCGCAAGGCTGCTTTTGTGAGTTCCGGCGTCGTATACGGAATCACAACCTGTAGGTTTACAGTGACATCCGACGGCCTCCGCAGACCTATCTCGTGGATCTGCCGAGCGTCAAAGCTAAGTTCACTTGATTGCGCGTTACTTTTCATATTCAGCGCCCTTCACCGTGACTTCGCTGGGGGTTCAGGAAAAACATCTCGTGCCCTGTTTGCAGTTTCGCAACCAATTTCTGTTACGCAGAGATTCACCTTCGTCTACTGCAGGACACCCAGGAAGATTTAGTGCTTGTTAGGTGTCCATCAACAGTGAGAGACATGTCGTCCTCGCTTCCCCTCAGTTCGAATTCCAGCGTAGGAGCGAACACCTGAAGAAGTCATGGAAAAGGCATGAGGAATTCATGAAGGTCATCAGTTCTGCTGAGACCTGATGACACACATGTCGCGAACTTATGTCTGGGCTGAGACAAATGGACAAAAATAGAGATGGGAGCTTCCGCATGCTCCTTCACGAATAGGATCACGGAACGGTTTGGGGCGACCGGAGTTAACCTTTAAGATCGAAATCATACCTGATGGACAAGAATCGAACCCTTTAGGGCTGAGGTGTGAGAAGAGGTAACGCGTGGGATTAACAAAACGTGTGCTGAGGCTCCTCGTATCGATGGCTGGAGTGGTGATCATCACCTATGTCGGGTTTAGCGTAATTCCTGTCAACGCAACAACAGCCGGATTCGCATACTTGTTATTCGTGCTTGTCATAGCAAGTACGTGGGGCTTCCTCGAAGCATCACTTTCCTCAATCGCCTCAACGCTCCTTTTCAATTTTTTCTTTCTGCCGCCCATTGGCACCTTCACAATTGCCGACCCACAAAACTTAGTTGCCTTTTTTTCGTTCCTTGTAACCTCACTGATTGCGAGCCGGCTATCGACGAAAGCCAAACGCCGGGCTCTCGATGCCGTACAGAGGCAGCAAGACGTCGAGCGGCTGTACACATTCGGTAGAGCGATTTTGTTGATCGGCGACCACGAACCGTTCGCAAAGCAGTTGGCGACACAATTAGCGGATACTTTCGAGCTCGATGCTGCGGCCCTTTACGAACCCCGAGCTGGAGAGATCTACCGTGCCGGGCCGCTCGAATTCGAAGGGATGGATAGTCAACTACGTGAAGCCGTATCGCAAGGCACAACGTTTACCGATCAGGAACATAAGCGGGTGATAACAGCAGTTCGGCTTGGATCGCATCCGATAGCGAGTCTTGCTTTGCAGGGTGCGCGGATGCCGGATTCGGTGATTCAAAGTGTCGCCAACCTCGTAGCGATCGGCCTGGAGCGATCAAAAGCGCAGGATCTGGCCCGTGAGGTAGAAGTGGCGAGACGTAGCGATCGCCTGCGGACCACACTCATTGATGCGATCGGTCATGAATTTAAAACGCCACTAACGGCTATTCGGGCAGCGACAACTGGATTGTTGGCCAATCCGGATCAAAAAATGTCAAGCGCAACAGAGATGCTCAAGATTGCCGACGAAGAGGCCGCGCATCTGGAGGAGTTGATTGACAACGCTCTCGATATCGCCCAACTGGATAGCGATCGCATTGATGTAGACCTGGAAATCTCTAACCTGAACGACATTCTTCATCAGGTGATTGCCTCGATGAGGACGAACATAGGGGATCGCCGATTGGAATTCATAGCGGACGCAGAACATCCAGCAGTGGCCCTCGATCCAAGGTTAATGAAACTCGCTATCAAACAATTGATCGACAATGCACTGAAGTACTCTCCTTCAGGAACGCCCATCACGGTCCACTCGTTCCGCGGCAATGGTACAGTGATTATTGGAATTACGGATCATGGCAAGGGTATATCTCCTCAAGAGCAGGCTCGAATCTTTGAACGCTTCTATCGAAGCCCGTCGGTGCAGGACCAAATACCAGGTTCGGGTCTTGGCCTGAGTATCGCGCATCGCATACTACAGGCTCATGGAGGCGATCTCACCGTGGACAGTCAACCTGGAGAGACGACATTTAGAATAGTTCTGCCGATCCAAAACTTGGATGGCCGCGAATATGCGCCCGAAGTGCGTGGTACGCCAGCCAAATTAACCGAGCAGCCATCGCGTAAGGGAGATCGAAATTGAGTTCTGCCCGAATTCTTGTTGTAGATGATGAACCTCAGATCCGCCGCATCATGCGGGAAACGCTGACCACGGCGGGTTACGAAGTGGAGGATGCCAGAAACGGTATGGAAGGTCTCGAGAAGCTACGGGACTTTCGTCCAGACCTTGTTCTCCTGGACATCAACATGCCGGAGATGGGTGGAGTGGAGGTGTGTAAAACGATCAGGCGCGACTCGAATATCGCGATCATCATGCTCACGGTTCGGAAGTCCGACGCCGATAAGGTCGCCGCGCTCGATGCAGGTGCAGACGATTTCATCACAAAGCCTTTCAGCACGCCGGAACTGCTCGCCCGCGTACGCGCGGCACTTCGACGAGTACCCCTCGCCCAAGGCACGAACAAGCTGCAATTCGGCCAATTGGCTATTGATTTTGGCGCCCGCACAGTGACTCGTGGCACACAAAGCAGCCATCTCACGCCCAAAGAACTGGACGTGCTGCGTTACCTGACACAGCACCCGAATGAAGCTGTTTCTCATCGCGAATTGCTTCAGTCGATATGGGGTCCCGATTACGGCGATCAAGTCGACTATCTTCGAGTGGTGGTTAAGAATTTGCGAAAGAAGATTGAATCAAGCCCGGAACATCCCCACTTCATAAAGACGGAGCCATGGATCGGTTACCGCTTCGACACCTCGCAAGAAACTTAATGCAACTGTTCCTAAATCGGTAACGTACCTTAGGAACTTACAGACATAGAAGTCCTCTTAACTGTGGACCGCAATTAGAATGCGTTCAATGACGACAGGCCGTTAGGCAACGTTCCGTGGCTTTTTCTCCCCTAAGTGAGCGGCATCCGCACGATTGCGCCGGCTTAGAACCGCAAGGTAGGCGATAACACCAAAAAACGTTGCGCTCAATACGTAAATAAAGATAGTGGCACCGTCCACGATTCAACCTCCAAAGTTGAAATTAATGCTCGGAATCGACGACGGCGAAAGTCTGAAGAGGAAGGTTGAAGCCATCGATCGGGTGAATCTATGCCAGCAACTCTGCGACATTTCGTCGTCTCCTGGCTGGCGGCCCGACCAACCCAATAGCCTGCGGCCGAACTTACCGCACCCTTTCCCTATCCTACCTCCATTCGTAGTGACTACCTGAGGGTTTCGACAAATCGTGGGGGATTAGGCCCCAATCAGAACAGGAACTGGACAGGCACGTAACACCGCACGAGTGACCGAAGTGATGAAGAGATCGTGCAGTGGATGATGAGCGTGGGCTCCCATAACCAGCAGGCGGGGCTGAAGGTTTACGACCTGATCCAGTAAGACGTTGGCGGGTTCCAACTCCGATTCCACCACATGCAGCTTATATGGCGCGCCGTGAGATTCAAGAAACTCAGCTGCAAGTTCGGCAGACGCTTCCGTTTTCCGGTCATCACGACTGATGGCTACCAAGTGAATGGTCTCACCATCAGCCAACCCAAGAAGTTGGACGGTCTGAAGCGTGCGCGCGACCTCTCGTCCTCCTCCATATGCGACAACGACACCGCTCCCGACCGGCAACTCTCGAGGCACGACCACAATTGGACGAGGGCTGCGACGAAGAACCTTTGCACGCACGTCATCAGACTCATGTTGCGTTTCGAAATGGAAGTTCGTTTCCCTGCCGAGAACAATCAGGTCACAGCGGTGCGCATGCTTCAGAATGCACTTGGTTGGATCGCCAACATCTTCGAATATCCTGGCTGGGATTCCTGCTGCAGAGCAGCGTTTTTGAAACTTGGCAAGGAAACGCGTCACGTGTTTCTGAGCTTCTGCCAGCCGCTCTTCGTCACGCTCCCTCTTGAAACCGCTCGCGCCTAAGGGAATGGGCTCCACGGCAATGATGGAAGACTTATCAAGAATGCCTAATCCCAGCAGCCGAGCACCAAACCGCCTTCCCCATTCCAGCGCGAGAGTTGTAGCTGTTTCACTGTACGGGGATTCATCCAGGAGGACAAGGATAGTCTGCAACATCGGTTACATCCCAAGGTAGACCGGACGCCCCAAGAATACTACGCCGGCAAATCGAAGTTCTATAACCCACCTGAACCTTCATAAATTCGTCACGAGTTCTCTATGACTTCTTCATTCCCTGCAACAGAGAATGTGTGTGATTGGCCACGTTTGCCAATGTTATGGTTGCCGAAGTTGAACTTGTCATACCGCATCGAACTCCTGAATTTACAAAATCAGCATTGAAATACGCGGAGGCTCTCGGAGTAGAGGACATTCGAGTTCGGTTGGTTGATATACACGTCGTGCCTTATGGCGCCTCATTGGATTGTCCGATGATCCAGCAAAAACAGTTGGAACGCCGCCTGAAAAGGCTTGCTCGCGAAACCGACCTTGAAGCTTCCGCTGAAGTGGTTTATGCAAGGAACTGGGAACAAGGGCTCCGGCGGGTTCTAACGTCAGTATCCACCGTATTATTGCCGATCCGCAGATCTTCCTGGCGCACCAGCGAAAAGAGACTGGCTGCCAGGTTAAGGAAAACCGGCCACATTGTCATTTGGATAGACGTGTGACCAGGAACAGGGGAAGCCTGCCTCTGCGTGTTCCGGACCTCTGACTTTCATGCTTTTTTCATGCAGTAAAAGGCAGACTTCGTTCGGTGAATTTGTGAACGCGGTCCAAATCCCAAATGCCCGGCTACGTAAACTGTTTCGCTGTGGGGCGCGCATTGTTACCGGCTGGGTTGTTCTCAGCGTTCTAGCTTTTATTTCGTACAGGCTTCACTTTTCCGTTGCTGCTGTCGCGTCAGTATTCCTCGTTGCGGTAATGATTGAATCGCTTAGCGGCGACTTTAGCGCTTCGGCTGCAGTCAGCCTCATCGCATTCGCGTATCTGGATTATTTCTTCACCGACCCGAAATTGTCGTTCGTCGTTGCAGATCCATCCGATTTCCTGGACCTGATTGCTTTTCTTCTGGCCGCGCTGGTTATCACTCGTCTCGTATCACGGCTCCGACTGCAAGAGCGGGCAGCGCAAGTCGAACGGCGCAGAACGGAGCGGCTTTTTAGATTAGCTCAAGAATTACTGACTCTCGAACCAAAGACGGCGATCGATTCAACTTGCCTTGAACCATTTTGCCGGGTTTTCGAAATGCGGGCAGTTTCCCTTTTTGATCAGGAGACAAGTGAACTTCACTCTGCTGGAGAGTCTCATGCTTCTCTTGGTGATCGGACTCGAGATGCATACCTGACCCAAAAGGACAGTGATGATCATTTGACACGGGTCTCAACTCGATGTCTGAGGATTGCTGGCAAAACTCAAGGTGCGATCGGATTCGAGGATCTCGACGAGTGCAACTTGATGGCGGGCCCCTTGGCTGCAATTGCCGCTACGGTTCTTGAAAGAACGCAGGCTTTCCGAAGCGCAAGCCAAGCCGTGGCGACGGCTCAATCCGAGGCCTACCGTTCAGCCATCCTCGACGCGCTCGCTCACGAGTTCAAAACTCCTCTGGCGACCATCCTTGCTGCGGCAGGCGGCCTTCAAGAAGCCGGCCCCTTAAAGCCGGCGCAAATGGAAATGACGGAGACCGTTGAAACCGAAGCCGCGCACCTCGGCCAACTGACCTCGAGACTGCTCCGTATGGCGCGGCTCGACCGTGATGAGGTTCGTCCACAGATGGAGTGGATCGACATTGTCTCTCTGGCAGAACAAGTCGTCGAAAGGTACTCCAAATTGAGGACCGGCCGAGGCATTTCTTTGTTGAAAGGGTGCAGGTCTGCTGAAACGATCATTGATCCGGAATTGGTCCGTCTCGCAATCAGCCAATTATTGGACAATGCCTGCAAGTATTCCGACCTCGGCTCTACTGTCACGGTCACTATCGATGACCAGGACGACGTCATCGCTATCCGGGTTTCGAATACGGGAAGCTCGATTTCCCTCGTTGAGAGACACCGAGTTTTTGACCGTTATTACCGAGGCACTGAAGCGCGAAACCTTGCGTCGGGTTCGGGATTAGGCCTGTATGTTGCTCGCAAGATCGCTCTCGCCCATGGTGGAAGGCTTGAGTTGGAAGACCCAACTGCCGCCGACGGCACGACGTTCCGGCTGATTATTCCGGTTTCGAAGAGTGAAGCGCACCATTATGACCTCAGTACAGCAGCGAACTAGCATTCTCGTTGTGGACGACGAAACAAGCCTGCGCCAAGCCCTTAGGGGCTCTCTGGCTGCCAGCGGTTTTGCGGTCGAAGAAGCAAGGACGGGAGAGGAGGCCGTGGAGTTTGCGCGGGAACATTCTTTCGATTTGGTCCTGCTCGATATCAATATGCGGGGCATCAGCGGAGTCGAAGCTTGCAGGCGGATTCGCGGCTTTGCTCCTCAGACCGGGATCGTGATGGTCACCGTCCGAGATAGCGAAGATGACAAAGTGCGTGCGTTGGAAGCAGGCGCTGACGACTACATCACGAAACCGTTTCTCTTAAGAGAACTCGTAGCGCGCCTGCGTGCAGTACTTCGAAGAACGCACAGTGACAATGGAGCCAGCGGCTCGATTTTGCGTGCCGGCAATCTCGAACTCGACGTTGAGCGGCACATCCTGCGGCGGGAAGGCCAAGAAATTCATCTGTCCCCAAAAGAGTTCGAGCTGTTGGCGTTTCTCATGAAGAACCGCGATGTCCCGCTCACACATATCAAATTGCTGCGCGCGATATGGGGCGCGGAATACGGCAACGAACTCGAATATCTCCGCTCTTATATCAGGATGCTGCGTAAGAAAATTGAAAACGATCCTGCCAAGCCGGATTACATATTGACCGAACCCTGGGTCGGTTATCGTTTTCACAATCCTTCTGATCCGGACTCACCGAAACCTCAGTCTGACGAGAGCGGATAAGCGAATCCGCGCGCAACCGGTTTTCATGACTTTTTCACAACCCTTGAGGCAAATTGAGCCCGGGTGTACAGAAAGCTACCCGCCTACTGTACAACCCGTTCGATGACATGAACGCCGGCCGGTAATATCTTCTACCGGTCGGCCTCCTTTCCGACCAACGTTGCAGGTTCCGCCCTACGAAATCCCGCATTCCTATGGAAACGTAAATGCTAATCTTGCTCGCAAGATGAAGCTCACGCGGCATATATGGTTGTCCTTGTTTATCGCTGCTGTGGTAATGGGAGGAAACGCGTACGGACAACTTGAACGCGACGTACCACTCCGCCAACCGGTTGACTACGGACCGAAATTTTTTGATCAGCTTCGCCACATGTCCGAACGCCTTCGCCAAAGGGGCCTGCACCGCGTCTTCCAGATGGCCCGGCCGATCGAATGCTCCGAGCTCGCCGACAATGACGGTGAGTGGCGGCATGTTGCCTTTTTCAGTGAAAACCGGAAGTTCCGCGACTGGTACCGCACCAGCCTCGACGAGGTGAAGAATGATCTTGCAACATACATTTTCAAAGGCGCTTGTCGCAACAAGACGGCGACTCTAGAGGTGACGACGACGGTTCCGGTGGATGAAAGCGTCAAGGCCTACCAGGAAGGAAGAATCGACTTTTCGGAAATCCGCATTAAAGTGAATGCGCCCGTGAGAGCGTCTTTCGTGCGTGACAATCAGGCGTACACCTTCGAGCTTCCTTATCTGTTCCGTGGCAGAGATCAGAATGGCGGTGCTGTTTACACATTCAATCCGCGGAACTTGTCGGACCGCTATGTCACGAACGTGACCAGTCGTTGGGTGTGCAAAGCGGTCAATATGGAAGATGTGACGTATCAATTCTTGATTTGCCACACCATGTTAATGGGCCACGATCCTGTCGATATCAAAATCACCAGCAGAGATAGAAGTGCCGTGTCCTTCGGCGCGTCAGCTTATTCCATCCTGTCGGACGGCAAAGCACGAAAAGATCGCTGAAACGACCGTCCGTTCACACTAACCAACTCAAATATTTTTCTCCCCTCTCGCCCTTTCATGCCTTTTTCACGTGTTGGGAAGCACAGTAACTACTGTTCAAGAGGAGCTACTGATGACGCTGGGATTCCCGACATTATTCTTGTTTGCGCTACTTGCACTGCCGCAGTCGTCCGAACCCCAGCAAGCTCCGGTTAAGGTCGATGTCGATCTGGTTCTGGTGAGCGCTGCTGTAACCGATCACGATGGCTCGCCCGTGACCGGGCTGGAGAAGAGCCACTTCCAGGTGTGGGAGGACAAAGTTGAGCAAGATATTCGTTACTTCTCAGCCGAAGAAATTCCCGTCAGTCTCGGAGTGGTGTTCGACATCAGTAGCAGCATGGGGGACAAGCTCTCGGTTGCTCGGGATGCGGTCACCAGATTCCTGAACACAGGGGCTTCACGGGACGAATACGCACTCATCGAATTCAATAACCGTCCTCATGTGACGCAGGACTTCACCTCGGATATTACGGAGTTTCAGAACCGCATCGCCTTAGTTTCCTCGAGCGGCTCCACAGCGCTTTATGACGCTGTGTATCTGGGTATCGAAAAACTTCGCCGGGCTCACAATCGACGCAAGGCGCTGCTTCTGGTTACTGATGGTGAAGATAATCACAGTCACTACACGTTGGCCGACCTCAAGGAATTAGCAAAGGAATCCGATGTCCAGCTGTTCGCCATCGGAATCGCAGGTTTCCCGATTACAACCGCCACAAAAGGCCGCAAGTCAGGTCGAGCCATATTGCAAGAATTGGTCGATTTAACCGGCGGAGAAGTCTTCTTCACGACTGATGTTCAGAAGCTGGATGACATTTGCTCGAAAATTTCCGAAAGCCTGAGAAGCGAATACGTCATCGGCTACGCCTCGACGAATACCGCCAAAGATGGGAAATGGCGACGCCTTCACCTCAAAGTGAATGCGATATCACCCGTCAGTATTCATGTAAGGAGTGGCTACTATGCGCCAGTGCAGTAAATAGATCACGGTCATCAGATGACCGGGTCCACATCTCGCGCAACGGCGCACGAGACGTAGGGAACAAAGAAGCTGCCGAGGTTGCAACGTCGCAACAAGATTCAACTCAATGAAGAAGAAATGAAATGAGGTTGCCGTGACAAGTGTGTCCGGAACCTTAACGGCCATTTACTAATGCGCCGAAACTTAGGCTGGGCCTGTATGCCGGCCGATTGCGACTTTCAGTCTTAAGGGGGTCGTTCAAACGGAGGATCGTTATTTATGATTCGCATGTACGTCATTCTTGTTTGTCTTTTAACTTTACTCGTGGTTCCGGCTGTAGCCAGTCCACAGGCCAATACGACCACGAACACACCAGATGCCAAAGCCGAGCCACAACGAAACACAGGACCAGAAGCGACACCAACAGCAGCACCGGTAGGTCATCTGGTGAGGCCAAACTCAAGGCCGAACCTGAGTGATTTATTCGGCAGGACGAGTAACCCCGGGTATTCAACAATAAGGCCTACCTACGAAGTCGCACAATCGTCAGGCCCATCGTCTAGTGGCGAAGAGCGAAAATCGGATTCGGGATCTGATCCAAAACCAGATTCCGAGCCGAAAGCGGATCCAGACTCGAAACCTGCGCTTTCCGCGATTGAAGAAGAGATTGAAACGTTGAAAGCACGTATCGCGGATCTCGAGAAGCAGGTCGCCAGTGGAGGTGGTTCCGCTGGTTCTGCACCGCAGCGTGAAGCCGAAAAGTCGCCGGGCGTTCCAGAAGCTCTTCAACTGCCGGAACCGAGTTCTGGAGTAGACAACTTCACGCCATTTGCGTACGGCGACTTTACATGGCTCAACGGCACTTCGCGCAATAAAGCACCAATATTCGATACGAAGTTCTTCACCCCGGAAGTGCGATTCGATACGCACTATATGCACAGTTTTAATAACCCGGTGGACCACTCGTTGGGCGGTGCGACCGAGTCGTTCCGGTCCGACGAAGTTCAGATCGAGCAGATTAGCGTTGGTGGTGACTTCCACTGGCAAAACGTCCGCGGCAGAGTCTTGTACATGAACGGATTGTTCACTACCACAACGCCGCGCAATGACGCGAGCTCCGGAGTTGGGCAGTGGGATGTCCGTGGCGCTTATAGAAATACTTCCGAAGCGTACGGTGGATATCACTTCAACGTGAACCACGGACTCAACGTCGATGCAGGAATTTTCGTGTCGTACATCGGTCTGTTCAGCTACTACAACTTCGATAACTGGGCTTACCAGCCCTCGTTTGTGTCTTCCAACACGCCGTGGTTTTTCAATGGCGTTCGAGTGCAGTGGTTCCCCACCAACAAACTCAAAATCGAACCCTGGTTCATTAATGGATGGCAAACCTATAACAAGTTCAACAGCCGCCCTGGTATTGGTGGACAGATTTTGTGGCGGCCCAAGGAATGGGTGTCTTTGGTCTTCAACAACTACGGTAACGGTACCGATACATTGGGCAATGGCGCCCGAAAGCGGCTGCACACGGATGACAGTGTGGAAGTCCGGTATTTCAACAGGCCCGATAGCATGGGTATCTCGAAGATGGCGTTTTCCCTCACTGGAGATCTGGGATGTGAGTATAGCGGCGGAGTCACATGTACGCACAATGGGCCCGGCGGCCCGAAGCAGGCGTTCGCCGGATGGATGCTTTACAACCGTATGTGGTTCCGGAAAGACTTGATGGCCGTTACGGTCGGCGGTGGCAAGATGAACAACCCCGGGCGCTACCTGACGCTCCTGCCGCCCATCAATGGTGCGGATGCCCTCTCCGGTTCACCCTATTTCACGGCGAGTGCCGGCGATCAAGCCCATATGTGGGACGGCAGCGTCAATTTCCAATACATGCCGCGACAGTACGTCACCTTCTGGACGGAAGCCGTATATCGTCACTCCGATGTGCCGTATTGGACGGGACGGGGCGGCATTACACCTCCCGGGGGGAACAACGGTTTCCCGGCGCAGTTTGCTTGTGGCACCGGTGCAGCTTCCGGGACAAACGACCTCGCCACAGCAACCGCCAATTGCGGTGCCGCCGGAGTCTGGTTCCCAGATCTTCGAAAAAATCAGACCACCATTAGCGCGGGTGTGCTGGTGAGGTTCTGAGTTGACGCATTCCCCTCGTTCTCGAAGGAGGGGAATGCTCACCTTGATCCGGTATGGGCGCGAGTGAATTAATCACAGCAAATGAATCGGCAAGCATCGGGGCGGTTCCGTCTCTCGGAAGCACACCTCCCAATCGAGGAACCAGCTTTCAGAGAGCTGCGCATTGTTGCTATTCGCTGGGTGGACTCGCCGTCGTCACATGGCTTGCCTTTCAGTTGCATCTAAACCTGCCCTCTACTGGCTTCCTATACCTCATTCTGATCGTTCTCACTGCCGAGTACGGCGGGTTCCTAGAAGCGACACTGACTTCAGTTGCTGCTGTAATTTGTCTGGATTACTTCTTTGAGCCGCCGATATTTGCGTTCGGTGTCGGTGAGCGAACGGATTGGATGGCGTTTGCGGCATTCGAATTCACTGCTCTCGTCGTAAGCCGCCTAGCGTTTCGTGCCCGCGCGAAAGCCGTCGAAGCAACCGCGCGTCATCAAGACAGTCAGCGTCTCTACGAAACCGCGCGTCAGATTTTATTGCTCGATAGGGCCCGCAGACCTGGTGACTTCATCACATCTTCGATCCTTCAAGTCTTTCAGATTCGGGCGGTTGTATTGTTTGACGCTGTAGCAGCCGAGACATACGCAAGCGGCAACACCTCATCGGAAATGGAAGAGCGTACCCGTGCCGCCTACTATTCCGACGCGGATAAATTCGATCCGATCAGCGGTACCTGGTTCCTCGCATTGCGGCTCGGAGGAAAGCCATTCGGTAGTTTGGGCCTGTCACATGCAAGCATGACGCCGACTGTTGCCACCGCACTCGCTTCGCTGAGCGCAATCGTCTTGGAGCGCTCCCGGTCGTTCGAGAGGGAATATCGGGCGGAAGCTGTCCGGCAGGCCGAGTGTTTGCGCGCAGCAGTTCTTGACGCTTTGGCGCATGACATCAAATCACCACTGACAATCATTCGGACGGCAAGTTCCGGACTTCTCGCAGCCGGTGATCTCAGCGCCGAAAAAACCGAACTCGTAGCCTTGATCGACGATCAGTCCGCAAAGCTGAACGACCTCGCTCTTCATTTGCTGGCGGCCGCCAGGCTCGACAGTACCGATTTTCAACCTCAACGAGAACCACTTCTCTTATCGAGCCTGTTGAAGGCAGCCAAAGAAAGTTTCGATGATTCAGGCCGTCGGGAAAGGTTTCATATCTATCTCCAGGGCGATGAACTTCCCGTCTTCGGAGATCGCAAGCTCATTAAGAGAGCGTTGGTACAACTTCTCGACAATGCGCTGAAATATTCGACTCGAGAATCGCCAATCAGCATCTGCATTTTAGGAAGCGCTACTGAAGCTATCGTCAGAGTGCACAACCATGGTCCAGCCATCACACCCGCTGATCGCGAACGAATCTTCGAGCGATTCTACCGGGCCGACGAAACCAAATTTAAAGCGCCGGGAACAGGGCTTGGACTTTCGATTGTGAAGAAAATTGCCGATGCGCATGATGGCCGCGTATGGGTTGAGAGCAAGCCAAACGACGGCACGACCTTCTCTCTTGCTCTACCTCGAGGAGATCAGACCCCATGGTGACAAATTCGCAGGGAAAAATCCTGATCGCAGACGATGACGCGGCCCTCCGCCGCGCGCTGCACAACACACTTCGCCCTTTAGGCTTTGATATCAGAGAAGCCCCGGACGGAGAACGTGCGCTAGCTGAGATTAAACAGGATCACCAAATGGTGGTTCTGATGGATATCAATATGCCGGGAATGGGAGGTATCGCAGCATGCCGCGAGCTTCGAAAATTATTTCCGAGCCTTCAAATCCTGATGCTGACCGGCCGGGATCGTGAAGCCGACAAGATCCATGCACTCGAGTCCGGCGCGGATGACTATGTCACAAAACCATTTTCGATACCTGAATTGGTGGCTCGCCTGAAGGCCGCTGTACGACGGGCGACCGGCGTGGCGCCTGAAGTGTCAAAAACAATCGTAATTGGAGAGATTGAACTCGATCCGGAAAGGCGGACTGTACTGAAGGCCGGTCAACCATTGCACTTCACACCAAAAGAGTTCGATTTGCTCCACTACCTCATGGCACACGCCGGAATTCCGATTACTCACAGAAAACTCTTGAGTGTTGTCTGGGGCTCGGAATACGGGGAGGAACTGGAGTACCTTAGAACATTCATGTATCAATTGAGGAAGAAACTGGAAGAGGATCCATCTTGCCCGCAATATCTGTTTACGGAAAATTGGTTGGGCTACCGGTTTCGCCGACCAGAATCGAACGTCGGTTCCTGCTGACGTCCCTTTGTGGTTACACCCGTTTAACAACCGCAAACAACTATCGCCCTTATTCGTTGGACTGCTCGCTCTTTTGCTGTCGCTCCTTCCCCAAGATCGTTTGGCTCATTGTGGTGGTTGAACCATAGCTTTAGAATTGGGAGTAGACCATGGATTCAGACTCCCGTCGAGACCCGCAGAGACTGCTCGAACAAATCGAAGAAGAAGAAAGGCGCAAGAAGCACGGGCGACTCAAGATTTTTCTAGGCTATGCCTCTGGCGTTGGTAAGTCGGCAAAGATGCTCGCCGAGGGATTGCGTCGTCGTGAGCGTGGCGAAGACGTTGTGATTGGAGCTACACAACCGCGTTCGTCCCCGGAGATCGATCGGCTGGTTTCCAGGCACGAAGTGATTCCGACGCTAAAGATCGCCGGACGCGATGTCATCGACATTGAGCAGCTCTTACGCCGGCATCCGCAGGTCGTCATCATCGATGGACTCGCCTACACCAATCCTCCAGGCAACCAGCATGCGGAGCGTTGGCAGGAAATCGAAGAACTCCTCAATCACGGTATTTCCGTGATGACGTCGGTTAATCTGCATTA
>Ga0114129_10000800_pt1 | contig 40324 bp, 32 predicted proteins | sample RhiMetdeltSRZDD1_FD_80071 | JGI IMG/M metagenome (GOLD analysis project Ga0114129, IMG submission 80071) | Populus rhizosphere microbial communities from Tennessee, USA - Rhizosphere MetaG P. deltoides SRZDD1 (version 2) (version 2) | ecosystem: Host-associated > Plants > Roots > Rhizosphere >...
AGCGGGACGCCGAGAAGAACCTCTCCGAAGACTCGGACGAATGAGCGTCCTGCCCCCCGGGTCCAAGCTCGGGCGGTACGAGATCACCGCAGTGATCGGCCAGGGCGCGATGGGCGTGGTCTATCTCGCCCACGATCCCGAAATCGATCGCCCCGTCGCGCTGAAGACGATACGTCCCGAGGCCCTGCGCGGCGAAAGCGCTGCGGAAGTCGAGCAACGGTTCCTGAAAGAAGCCAAGCTCGCGGGCCGCCTCCAGCACCCCAACGTCGTCACCGTCTACGACGTCGGCCGCGACCGCGGCGATTTCTTCATCGCCATGGAGTATGTCGAGGGGCATCCGCTGACCCGCTACCTCGTCGGCGCGGACGCACTGCCCCTCAACGCCAAGATCGGCATCGTACGCCAGACGGCCGAGGCGCTCGACCACGCCCACGAGCGCGGCGTCGTCCACCGCGACATCAAGCCCGGAAACATCCGGATCGCGAAGGACGGCCGGGTGAAGGTCACGGATTTCGGGATCGCCCGCTTCACGAGCGCGACGACCTCCGACCTGACGCGGACCGGCCACATGATCGGAAGCCCGGCGTACATGTCGCCGGAGCAGATCCGCGGGGAGAAGCTCGACGGGCGCTCGGACCTCTTCTCGCTCGGGGTGGTGCTCTACGAGCTCTTGACCGGCACACGGCCCTTCCCGGGAGAGTCGATCACCACGCTCGTGTACCAGATCCTCCACACCGAGCCTCGCGATCCACGCGAGATCAAGGCCGATCTGCCGGTGGCCAGCCGCGAGGTCATCGCCGTGATGCTCGCCAAGCAGCCCGAGAAGCGGCCCGAAAACGCGCAGGCGTTTCTGCGCGAGCTCAAGCGCATCGAGAAGTTCCAGCGAGAGTCGGAGATGACTCGCCGCGCGGTCGCCGTTGCGGCGACTCCGGCGCCGAGGACCGATGCGCCGGCTCCGCCTCCCCGTGCCGATGTCCCCACTCCGGCTTCCGCACTGCCGCCTCCGCCTCCGGCGGCGCCCACGGTCGTCGCGTCGTCGCCGTCTCGAGGCTGGCGCGCGATCGCGATCGTGGCCATCGCGGTCCTCGCGGCGGTGCTCTTCGCCGTGTACGCGCTCTGGAAGGCGCCGGTCCCGAGCGGTCCGGAGGCGGCCGTCGCTCCGACGGCGGCGCCCGCGGCCACGGCGGCGCCGGCGACGCCCGCTCCGACGGCGGAGGTCGTTGCGGCCGAGCCGACGCCGCTCACACTTCCCACGCCGGGTCCCGCCGCGGCCGCCGACGCCGTTGTGGGCGCGCCTCGCGTCGCCGGGGCGCCGGCCGCGCGCCCCACCGCTCGGTCCAAACCGAGCCCGGCGCCTCGAGAAGAAGAGAAGGTGGCGGTCATGGCTTCGGCCCAGCCTCCGCCGCCCCCGCCTCCGGCCGCCTCGAACGACCGCAGCGCGCGCATCGACGCCACGTACTCGACCCGGCGCGCCGTACGCTTCACGTCGAGCCCCGAACAGGCGCGGCTCTACGTCGACGGCCGCTACGTCGGGATTGCCGACGACTGGGACAACCGTGGCGGAGGCCGCGAGTACGAGTTCGACAAGCCCGGAAGCCACATCGTGCGCATGGAGCTGCCCGGTTATCGTCCGAAGCGGTTCGAGATCGATGTCGGTCCGGACGGCGGCGGCGACTCCGTGTCGATCGACGAAGAGCTCGATCGCAACCAGAAGCTTCCCTACGACAAACTGCCCGCTCCGGCCGATCGGACGACGGGGGAGGTGGAGTTCAACGTCACGCCCTCGGAGGCCGTGATCACGGAAGGCGACAAGACCCTGGGGCCCGCTTCTTCCTTCGGTCCGGGCTCGCCGCTGAAGCTCTCACCCGGTACGGTTCACGACCTGACGCTCACGGCTCCGGGTTATCACCCCAAGCTCGTCCGCATCCTCGTCGCATCGAACGCGGGACGGGATCGAGCGAAGATCTCCGAGAAGCTCAAGAAGGAGTGACAATGCGGGCGCGCGGGCGCGCCGCGCGTTGTCATCCCGAGCGTAGCGAGGGATCCCGGACTTCTACGCGCGATGCGTGCCGAGTTCGGGATCCCTCGTCGCTCCGCTCCTCGGGATGACGGCTCAGGCTCCCGGTCCCGCCAGGACCCGCCAGTTCGCCAGCCGTTCCGCCGTCTCGACACAACGGCGGGCCGCCAGTCCGCAGAGGAGCGCCGAGAGTTGCGCGCACCCCTCCGGATCCGCCGCCTCGAGAGCGTCGAATCGATCGCGGGGCAGCTCGAGAACCACCGCTTCTTCGTGAGCGCGCGCGTCGGCGGAGCGTCCCGAACCCGGATCCAGCAGCGCCATCTCGCCGAAGATTGCCCCCGGATCCAGGATTGCGAACGCTTCTTCGCCGCCCGATATCTGGCGGGAGATGCGCACGCGTCCGCGCGCGATGACGCAGATCGCGTCGCCCGGATCTCCCTCGCGGAAGATGACGGCCTCGGCCGGGTAACGGCGCTCGTGGGCGAAGACCGCGAAGAGAAAGCGGTCGGCTTCCGACAGGCCCACGGAGGTCAGCGACCGCGAACGCTCTTCCAGGGAGAGCTGTTCCGGACCTTCGGCCGGGCCGGCGCCGGCGGCGCGTCCGGCCGGAGCCTGCTCGTCCGGGAAAAACTGCCGGAAGAGGTCGTTCAACCGGTGAAGGCGGCGCGCGAGCCGGCCTCGCAGGAACCGAAGCCAGGCGGCGCGGTCCGGATCGGGCGAGAAGAAGTCGGGCGTGAACCCGAGCAGCGTCGCCGCTCCGCGCGCCCGAACGTCGCCGGTGCGCGGCGCGCCGGTGAGCGCCTCTTCGCCGACGAAATCTCCGGGACCGGCTTCGCCCATGGGCTGGTCTCCGACCGGAGTCGTGCGAACCAGGTCCACGGACCCCGAGACGAGCAGGGAGATCTCGCCGGCGCGGTCGCCCGCGCGGTAAAGCGCGCTGCCGGTCGCCAGGCGGCGCAGCTCGCCGAACTCGGCGGCGGCGAAAAACCCGGCCTCATCGAGTCCTTTCAGGGCGGGAATCTCCGCGAGGCGGCGGGCGAGGTCGAGCGCGCCGGTGGTCGCGCCCCCTCCCCGCCGGATCAGCAAGCGCAGGAGCTCGGAGGAGCGGTCGGGCCAACCCACACCCGGCGCGCGCTTCTCCGCCTCCGCGATGAGGCGCGTGCGCGCGGCGGCGACGGCGTCCTTCCAGCTCGGGATCTGGTCCGGCGCGAGCGCCCGGGCTGCCCGCAGGAACCGGCGGTCCGTCGCGTCGGGTGCGCCGTCGGGACGGAGAAGCGCCGCCTCGAGCAGGTCCTCGACGGCCTCGCCGAATCGCTTCTCGAGAAACGCGAGCCGCCCCCGCGCCGATGCGATGCGTGGGTCGAAGGGGTCGCGGGCGCGCGCTTCGTCCATCAGACGCCGCGCCTGTGCGAAGTCGTGCGCCTCGAGCAGAAGGCGCGCCACCAGGACCGGGTCGTTACCGTCGAGGGCGTAAGGCCGCGCCTGGTCGATCCGCCCCGCGCCGATCAAGACGCGCGCCAGAGAGGAGGCCGCCGAGGCGCGGCCTTTCGCATCCAGCGTCTCGGCCAGCCGGTACAGAATGTCCGCTTCCGACGTCAAGCCGGCCGCTTCGCAGTTGCGCGCCGCCGCGCGGGCTCGCTCTCCGGGCGAGTCGGTCACGAGCGCGGCTCCGCCGTTTTCCAGATGTCGGGCGAGACCATGCGGGCCTCCGGAGGACCTTCCCGATTCTAACGGGATCATCCTCGCCTGCCGGCACGATGTGCTAACTTCCCCCTCCGCATGGCCGCCCCCGTCGCCGCGCCCGCCGCTCTCAAGCGCACGCCGCTCTACAACCTGCACCGCGAGCTCGGCGCCAAGATGGTCGACTTCGGCGGTTGGGAGATGCCCGTGCAGTACGCGGGCATCCTCGAGGAGCACCGGGCCGTGCGCGAGCGCGTGGGACTCTTCGACGTCTCGCACATGGGGGAGTTCGTCGTGACCGGCGGGGGCGCCCTCGCGGCCCTCCAGGCCTTGACGCCCAACGACGTTTCGAAGCTGGCCGACGGACGGATCCACTACTCGGCGTTTTTGACGGAGAAGGGAACGTTCGTGGACGACCTGCTCGTCTACCGGAGGTCCGCCGAGTCCTATCTGCTGGTCGTCAACGCCGGCAACACGCCGAAAGACTTCGCCTGGGCGAGGGAGCATGCCCGCGGCGACGTCCGCGTCGACGACCACAGCGCGCGCTGGGCCCTGATCGCCGTCCAGGGTCCGAGGTCCGCGGCGCTGATGGCGAAGGTGGCGAGCCCGGATCCCTCCGATCTGCCGTACTACGGCTTCCGCGAGACCAAGGTCGAGGGAGCGCCGACGCTCGTCTCGCGCACGGGTTACACCGGCGAGGACGGCTTCGAGGTCTATTGTCCGCCCGAGGACGCCGAGCGCCTCTTCCGAAAATTCCTGGAGGTCGGACGTGCCGAAGGCGCCGTTCCCTGCGGCCTCGGCGCGCGGGACACGCTGCGGCTGGAAGCAAAGATGGCGCTCTACGGCAACGACATCGACGACACGGTCACGCCGTGGGAGGCGGACCTGGGCTGGATCGTCAAGATGGGCAAGGGAGACTTCGTCGGCCGGGACGCGCTGGCCGCGCAGAAGGCGGCCGGCGTGCCGCGCAAGCTCGTCGGGTTCGAGATGGTGGATCGGGGCATCGGGCGCCACGGCTACCCGGCGAAAACCGGCGCGGGTCCCGGTGTCGTCACTTCCGGCACGCACTCGCCGACCCTCGGCAAGCCGATCGGCCTGGCGCTGCTCCCGACCGCCGCGACGGCGGTCGACACGGAGTTCGAGGTGGAGATTCGCGGTCGGGCCGCCGCGGCTCGCGTGGTCCCGACACCGTTCTACAAGAGGAAGGAAGCCTGATGGACGACCTGCACTACAGCGAGAGCCACGAGTGGGTGCGCGTGGACGGCGACATCGGCACGGTCGGGATCACCGATCACGCCCAGAAGCAGCTGGGCGAGATCGTGTACCTTGAGCTGCCCGAGGTCGGTCACGTCTTCAACGCGGACGACGAGTTCGGCACCGTCGAGTCGGTCAAGGCCGTCTCGGAGCTCTACACGCCGGTTTCGGGAGAGGTCGTGGAGGTGAACAAGGGGGCGGTCGCCGAGCCCGGCATCATCAACGACGACCCCCAGGGAGACGGCTGGCTGATCAAGATCAAGCTCTCGACCGACGACGAGGTCCGCAAGCTCATGACGGCGGACGCGTACGCGAAATACGTGCGCGAGGAGCAGGAGGGCTAGGCCGGGTGAAGTTCCTTCCCACCTCAGATCGCGAGCGGGAGCAGATGCTCGCCGCGATCGGCGTTTCCTCGATCGACGACCTCTTCGCCACGGTGCCCGCTGAGGTTCGCCAGCCGCCGGATTTGCCGGCGCCTCTCTCGGAGATCGAGATTCGCCGGTTCCTCGGGGGGCTCGCCGCGAAGAATGCCAACGCGCGGGACACCGCCTTCTTCCTGGGCGGCGGCATCTACAACCACTACGTCTCGGCGATCGCCGACCAGATGCTGTACCGCGCGGAGTGGCTGACGTCGTACACGCCGTATCAGCCGGAGGTCTCGCAGGGCACGCTCCAGTCGATCTTCGAGTTCCAGACGCACATCTGCCAGCTGACCGGGCTCGAGGTGGCCAACGCGTCGCTCTACGAGGGAGCGTCGGCCCTGGTCGAGGCCCTGCTGATGGCCGAGCGGCTGTCGAAGGGCAAGAAGCGCGCCGTCCTCTCGGCGGGCATCCATCCCGAGTACCGCGAGACGGTGCGGACGTACTTCCAAAACCTGGGACTCGAAGTCGTGGAAGTGCCGCTCTCCGCCGACGGAGCGACGGACACCCGGGCGCTCGAAGCTGCGTGCGATGCGGCGACGTTCGCGGTCGCGGTCCAGTCGCCCAACTTCTACGGAGTGATCGAAGACTGGAAGGTCGGTTCGTCGGCCGCGCGCGCGGCCGGGGCGCTTTCGGTGGCCGTCGTCGCCGAGGCCGTCTCGATGGCGCTGCTCTCGCCGCCCGGCGAGAACGGTGCCGACATCGCGTGCGGCGAGGCGCAGTCCCTCGGCGTCCCGATGCACCTGGGTGGACCGATCCTCGGTTTCCTCGCCTGCCGCGCCGAGCATCAGCGCCAGATCCCGGGCCGCCTCGTCGGCCAGACCCGCGACGCCGAAGGCCGCAGGGCCTTCTGCCTCACGCTCTCGACGCGTGAGCAGCACATCCGCCGCGAGAAGGCGACGTCGAACATCTGCACGAACCAGGGCCTGATGGCGCTGGCTTCGAACATCCACATGTCGCTCCTGGGAAAGACCGGGTTGCGCGAGGTTGCACTCCAGAGCCACGCGAAAGCCGAGTACCTCAAGAGCGAGATCGCGAAGATCCCGGGCTACCGGATCCCGTACGCGCGTCCCACGTTCAACGAGTTCGTCGTGGAGGCCCCCGAGGACGCGGAGGCGCTCCTGTCGCGGCTGGCCGCGCGGAAGATCCTGGCGGGCGTTGCCCTCTCGCGTTACGACGCGAAGGACCGGCGCCGTTTCCTGGTCGCCGCGACGGAGATGAACACGAAGGCGGAGATGGATCACATGGTCGCGGCTCTCTCGGGGAAGACGTCGTGAGCGTCGAGATCCAGGAGAAGGCCGCCGCCGCCGCGAATCGTGAGCGACCCGAGCCGCGCGCCGAGGCGCTCGTGTTCGAGAGGTCGGGCGAAGGGAAGATCGGCTACTCGCTCCCGCCCCTCGACGTGCCGGCGGCGATGGCGATCCCGGAGGCGTTGCGCCGCTCGGACATCGAAGGCGGCACGCAGATCACCGAGGTCGAGGTCGCGCGTCACTTCACGCGCCTCTCGCGCCTCAACTTCTCGATCGACCAGGCCCTCTATCCGCTCGGGTCCTGCACGATGAAGCACAACCCGCGCACCAACGAGGAGATGGCGCGGCTGCCCGGGTTCGCCGCGGCCCATCCGCTTGCGCCCGAAGGCGTCTCGCAGGGAGCGCTGGAGCTCGCCTGGCGCCTGGAGAGGATTCTCGCCGAGCTGACGGGCCTCGCGCGTGTCACGCTCCAGCCCTCGGCCGGCGCCCAGGGTGAGCTCGCCGGCATCCTGATGGTTCGCCGCGCGCTCGAGAAGACCGGCCGGGCGCGGACGACGGTGCTCATCCCGGACTCCGCGCACGGGACCAATCCCGCCTCCGCGCACTTCGCCGGCTACAAAGTCAAGGAGCTCAAATCCAGCGCGAAGGGCACGATCGACCTCGCGGCGCTCGAGGCCGCGATGACCGAGGACGTCGCCGCGCTGATGTTGACGGTTCCCAACACGCTGGGCGTCTTCGAGGACCGGATCCTCGACATCGCGCGGATCGTCCACGCCAAGGGCGGCTATCTCTACTGCGACGGCGCCAACTTCAACGCGTTCGTTGGCGTCGCCAAGCCGGGGCTCATGGGCGTGGACGTGATGCACATGAACCTCCACAAGACCTTCTCGACGCCGCACGGCGGAGGAGGGCCGGGCTCGGGTCCCGTCGCCGTTACGGAGAAGCTGGTCCCGTATCTGCCGCGGCCGACCGTGGAGCGCCGCGAGGACGGCACGTTCTTCCTCGACTTCGACCGGCCCGACTCGATCGGGCGGCTGCGGACGTTCCTCGGGAACTACGGGATGTTCGTGCGAGCGCTCTCCTACATCGCGGCGTACGGAAATCGCATCGGCGAGGTCGCCCGAGGCGCCGTCCTCAACGCGAACTACATCCGCGCCGGCCTCGCCGGCACCTACCACCTCAAGTACGACGCGCCGTCGATGCACGAGGTCGTCTTCTCGGACAAGAAACAGGTCGAGCAAGGCGTCTCCAACATGGACATCGCCAAGCGCCTCATGGACTACGGATTCCATCCGCCGACGGTCTCCTTCCCATTGATCGTGCACGGGGCCCTGATGATTGAGCCCACCGAGACCGAGGGGAAGGCCGGCCTGGACGCCTTCGTTCACGCTATGAAGGAGATCGCGCGCGAGTGCGCCGAGGACCCGGAGATGGTCAAGCACGCTCCGCACTCGACTCCGGTCAAGCGGGTGGACGAAGTCGGCGCCGCGCGCAATCTCGTGCTCCGCTGGAAACCCTGAGCTTCCCCGAGGTCCGGCTCCCGTCGGCTAGACTGCACGCGCTGAAGCCGTACATTCGGGCAGCCTTCGTCTTCGCGTCCGCTCTCGCAGCGTCGAGCCTCACCGCGGACGGCCCGATCAACCTTCCTTCCAAGAGCGACCGCTGGGTCGAGGTCCGCACCCAGAATTTCACGCTGTACGGAAACGCCAGCGAGTCCAAGACGAAAGACGTCGGCCTCGAGATGGAGCGGCTGCGCACGGTCCTCGTGGCGTTGAAGCGGGGGAACGCGAGCATGCCCGCGCCCACGCGCATCTACGTCTTCAAGAACCACCAGGCGCTCGAGCCCTACCTCCCGCGCGTGGACGGAAAGCCGGGCGCCTTCTCGGGTTTCTACCAGGGAGGATGGGACGCGAACTACGCGACGCTGTCGGCGGCCTGGAACAGCGACCCGAGGCCCCACGTCTACTTCTCGTACATCTACGACTTTATCCGCGCGAACTTCGCGAAGCTGCCGCTCTGGTACGAGACAGGCATTGCGGGCTACTACAGCACGTTCCGGACCGAAGGCGACGAGGCGCGCACCGGGATGATCTCGGAGGACGACCTCCACGAGCTGCGCGATGCCTTGATGTGGATTCCGCTCGAACGCCTCTTCGCGATCGACCGGAACTCTCCCGAGTACCGCGATCGCGTGAAGAACAGCCTCTATTTCGCGGAGACCTGGGCCCTCATGCACTACCTGATGCGCGGTAATGAGGCGCGCACGCCGCAGCTCTCGAAGTTCATGGCGCTGCTGGCGCAGGGCAAGCCGCAGGACGACGCTTTCCACGAAGCGTTTCAGACCGACTACGCAACCCTCTACGGCGAGCTGACCGCCTACGTTCGCAACAACAAACGGTTCTTCTACAACCGGATCAAGTTCGCCGAGCTGAAGCCGCCGACGGAGGCGCGCATCACGCCGATGAGCTACGAGCAGGTGCTCGTCCGTCTCGGCGACCTGCTCGCGAGCGACCAGGACCGTCCTGCCGACGCGGAGCGCTTTTACCAGGCTGCGCTGGCGGCCGATCCGGCCAGCGCCGGCGCGCTCGGCGGGCTCGGATGGTTGCGCCGCGAGCAGGACCGAAAGGACGAGGCGGCGGCGCTCCTGACACGCGCGGCCGAGGACGGCTCGAGCGATTATCGCGTCTACTACGGCATCGGCCGCTTGCGCTGGGAAGAGCTTGCGAACGATCCGTACAATTCCTCGGCGCCCACCGCGAAACAGAAGGAGCTCCTCGCCTCGGTTCGCGCGGCCTTCCAGAAGAGCGTCGAACTCGAGCCCGACTTCGCGGAGGCCCGGGTCGCGCTGGGAAGGACATACCGCCTCGAGCCGCCCGGCGCGGCCCTCGACGAGGGTATCGCCGCCCTGGAGGAAGCGAAGAAGCGCCTCCCGTCGCGCGAGGACGTCGCCGCGGATCTCACGCTGCTCACCGATCGCAAGGCCGGAAAGGACCCGGCTCCCGTGTCCGCGTCGGGGGCGAAGCCGGGACCAGGCTCGAAACTGGAAGCATCGTTCCAGCAGGTCAACGACCTTCTCGACGCCGGCAAGGACGACGAGGCCCTGGCCCTGATGGACAGCATGGTCGCCCGGAGCTCGGGAGAGATCCGGACCGAACTCGAGGCGCAGCGAGAATCCCTCAAGAAGGCGATCGCTCGAAACCGGGCCGTCAAGAACTACAACGCCGCGATCGCGCTGTACAACCAGCGCGACTACGCGGGCGCGCTGGCGGCCTTCCAGAAGGTCGCCGCGGAGAGCGCCGATCCCGAAGTCGCGAAGGCCGCCGGCGAGAAGGCAGCCGAGCTCTCGCGGCGCGTCTCGAAGCCCGCCGCGAAGCCCTAGAGGGCGCGCCGGGCGGGTCCGGCCGGCGTTTCCGCGTGGGATATTCTTGTCGCCCGGCTGCGGCCCGATGATCGAGACCTTCCGGCGTAAGTGCCCGTTTTGCGGCGGCGACATGCTGCGCTCGCGCTCCCACAAGTGGGGCTATACGCACTATTTCTGGCAGAAGCCCTGGGGTCGGACGTTCTTCGGATTCGGCGCCGAGCGCGTGTATCCGTGGGCCTGCATGGGTTGCGGCGTTGTCCTCTTCTACCTCGACCGGCTCCCCGCGGTGGCCGAGGAATACCGCGACACGCGCAACAGCGTCCGCGCGCCGGAGGGCGTCCCGGCCACGATCAAGCCTTGATCGCGATCGGGTATCTCGACGGCAATCGGCTCTCGCGCGCCGTGATCGCCGGCGCCCACTTCGTCGCCCAGCGCGCCGAGCATCTCAACAAGATCAACGTCTTCCCGGTGCCCGACGGAGACACCGGAACCAACGTGGCCTCGACGCTGCAGAAGATCGCGGCCGGCATCTCCCGGATTCGCCAGCGCCACGTCCGCGAGCTGTCCCGCTCGCTCGCGGACCAGGCCATCGGCGGAGCGCGCGGGAATTCCGGAGCGATCCTCGCCCAGTTCTTCTGCGGCTTCGCCGAGGGCCTTCCCGACGCGCCGCGCGTCGAGACGCGGGGATTCGGCCAGGCCGTGGTCAAGGCGGCGGAGTCGGCCTACTCGGCGATCGCGCGCCCGGTCGAAGGCACGATCCTGACGGTCATCCGCGACTGGGCGCGTCATGTGGCCGCCCGGGCCGCGGAGGTCCGCGACTTCGACATCCTGCTGCCCGACTCGCTCAAGGCGGCGCGCACCTCCCTGGAGAACACGCCCAAACAGATGAAGGCCCTGCAGAAGGCGGGAGTCGTGGACGCCGGCGCGCAGGGCTTCGTCTATCTGCTGGAGGGAATCGTCAAGTACGTGCGCGAGGCCGCGCGCTTCGCGCCTCCGCCCGTCGCTCCCGAAGAAGTCCGCGCCGCGGTCTTCGACCGCACGCCCGAAGGGATTCTCTTTCGCTACTGCACCGAGGCGCTCCTCGAAGGCGACGCGATCGACCGCAACGGGCTCCGCCGCGAGGTGGCGCTGCTCGGGGACTCGGTCGTCCTCGCCGGAGGCGCGTCGCGAGTTCGGCTCCACGTCCACACCAACGAGCCCGAGAAGCTCTTCGAGGTCGCGGCCCGCTTCGCCGACGTCGCCCAGACGAAGGTCGAGGACATGCGGGCGCAGCACGAGTCCCGCTTCGACCAGAACCGAGCGGTCCGCGTCGGGGTCGTGACCGATTCGACCTGCGACCTGCCGTCCACCATGCTCGAAGACCTCGGCATCGGCGTCGTCCCGGTGCGCGTGTACTTCGGCTCCGAGAACTACCTCGACAAGGTCACGATCTCGCCGTCCGAGTTCTACGCGCGCTTCTCCGTCACGAACGAGGCGCCGAAGACGTCGCAGCCGCCGCCGGCCGACTTCACCCAGGTCTACGAGAACGTCGCGACCCACGCCGGCTCGATCGTGTCGGTGCATCTTTCGGCGGGCCTCTCGGGAACTTACCAGGCGGCGACGGTCGGCGCGCGGCCCGTGGAGAAGACCCGGATCCAACACGTGGACAGCCGCAACGTCACGGTGGGTCTGGGCCTCGTGGTGCGAGCGGCCGCCGAGGCCGCGGCTGGCGGGAAGGGCGCCGACGAGGTCGAGAAGATCGCGCGGGAAGCGGCCGAGCGGGTTCGGACGTTCGTGGCGGTGCCGACGCTCAAGCATCTCGTGCGCGGCGGGCGCGTATCGCCGCTGCGCGGATTCATCGCGCGGATGCTGGGTCTTCTGCCCGTTCTCACGATCACGCGGGAGGGCGTCGCGGAGGCGGCGGCGAAGGCGCGCGGATATGCCGAGGCGCGTCGGAAGATGCTCAAGCTTCTCTTCGACGAGGCCGGGGAGCGCGTGTCCGGGTCGCGCCGCTTCGGGGTCGCGCACTGTGACGCCGAGGACACCGCCGAGGAAGTGGCTCGCGAGATCCGCCAGCGCTATCCGGAATCCGACGTCATGATCGTCGAGTGCGGGCCGGCGCTCGGGGCGCATGGGGGCCCGGGCGCGATCGCCGTGGCGGTGCTGCCGTAGGAAGAGCCCCGGGTCCCAGGTCCCATGCCCAGAATGCTGCACACCGTCGGGCACTCGAATCGTAGCATCGATGACTTCATCGCGATCCTGAACGCCCACGGGGTGAAGCGGATCCTGGACGTCCGGCGCTATCCGGTCTCGCGCAAGTGGCCGCACTTCGACGCCGCGGCGCTGGAGGCGTCGCTCGCGGCGGCCGGCATCGGGTACACCGGGCTGCCCGAGCTCGGCGGGCGCCGGCGCCCGCGGCCCGATTCACCGCACACCGCATGGAGGGAGGCCGCTTTCCGCGGCTATGCCGACTTCATGGACACGCCTGAGTTCGCGTCAGGATTCGCCCGCGCCGCAGCTCTGGCCGGCGAGGCGCCCTCCGCGCTGATGTGCGCCGAGGCGCTTCCCTGGAAGTGCCACCGGTCCCTGATCGCCGACGCTTTCCTCGCGCGCGGATGGGAGGTTCGCGAGATCCTGTCGGCGCGCGAAGCCCGTCCCCGACGGCTGCCCGACTTCGCGCGCACCGAGGGCGAGCGCGTGATCTACGACGGGGGAGAGCTGTTTCGCTAAAGCCGCGCTCAATCGAGCCGCTTGGCCGCGAGGAGTAGCACGTCGCGGGAGCCCGGCGAAAACCCGGCCTTCTTCCATTCGGCGACGAGCGCGGCGAAGGCAGCCGACAGGCTCTGCGTCTCCGCGCCGCGCGCCAGGTGCTGCACCGCCTTCTCCGCCGAAGCGGGCTTGCCCGACGATTCGAGGGCGAAGAACCCGGCGGAGCCGAGCACGAGGACGTCGCCGCGTCCGGTCTCGACGATGACCTCCTGCGCCGCGGAGGACTTTCGAATCTCGAAGGGAACCGGGCGCCCGAAGCGCAATAGCCAGGGCACGGGAGCCTCACGCGCCGCCAGCGCGAGGCGTTCGCCGGTCCACGAGGCGGCGGTCACGGAGCAGAGTGGCTCGGTCGCGGCGATCTGCGCGGCGATCTCGGCAGGGGCCGCCGAGGCGAGCATGGGCCGGGCAAGACGCACCGCGCGCACGAGGGGCCCCACCGCCTCCTCGAGCTCCCGTCGGTCTTCCAGAAGGAGCAGCGACAGCCCGCCGGGCCGCGGCTCGACCGCGTAGATCGAGAGTCCGGGCGCCTCGGATCTCCAACGCAGCGGCGCGCTCTCGAAGCCCGGCGTCTCGGGCCAGCTGGAAGGGTTCAGCAGGGGAGCGACGCCCCGAAGCACGACGACGGCTCCCTCCCGGCGCGCGCTGCGGACCGCCTCTTCGTGCTCGCGCACGCTCTCGACGGCGAGGGCGGCGTGCGTGGCGACCTCGGCCAGGAATTCTTCGTCCTCGCGCGTGAAGTTGCGCCGGCGCTTGTTGAGGATCTCGACCACGCCCACGATCTCGCCCCGGGCAGAGCGCATCGGCGCCGCCAGGATCGACATCGTCTTGAAGCCCGAAGAGCTGTCGGTGCGCTTGTCGAAGCGGACGTCCCGGTACGCGTCCGCGCTGTTGATGACCTGGCCCGTCTGGGCAGCGGCCCCCGCGATGCCCTGGCCGATCGGCAGACGGATCGGCTGGACGGCGCCGCCTTCCAGGATCTGGCTGACGAGCTCGTCGCTCCCGGGCTCGCGGAGGAAGATCGTGCCGCGCTCGGCGTCGGTTTCGGAGGTCGCCGTCTTCAAGATGATGCGCAGCGTCTCGGTCGGATCGAAGGTCGCCGCCAGAGACTTGTTGGCCTCGAGGATCACCATCAGCTTGACCATCCGTGCGCGCGTGACCGAGACCTCCGCCATGACGCGGTCGAGGACCTGACCCTCGAAGGCCACAATGGCGTCGGCCAGCGCCGTCGCGTCGGCGAATCGCGCCTCCGGATCCTTGGCGATCGCCCGCTCGAGCACGTCGCGCAGCTCCGGGGGAAGGTCCGGCCGCAGCGACTCGACCCGCGGCGCCTTCTCCGAGATCACGCGCCGCACCAGACGCGCCGTGTCGTTGTCGTCGAACGGAACGCGTCCGGTGAACATCTCGAAGAGCAGGACCCCCATGGCGTAGACGTCGGTGCGGGGGCTCGGGGCGTCGCCCTGCAGCAGCTCCGGAGCCAGGAACTGGGGCGTGCCCGGCACGGTGTCTCCCTGCTCGCCGGTGTAGAGGCGAGACTCGACGGCGATGCCGAAGTCCATCAGCCGGGGCTTTCCGTCCTCTCCGACCATGACGTTCTCGGGTTTGAGGTCCCGGTGGAGTACGCCGATCCGATGCGCCGCGGCGAGGCCGTTGCAGATGCCCTTGGCGATCGCGAGCCCCCGACCCAGCGGCAGCGTGCGCTCTTTCTCCTCGATGTCCTTGAGCGTCTGTCCCGGCAGGTGCTCCATCGAGACGAACTCTTCGCCTTCGATCTCGACGAGGTCATAAATGCGGCAGACGTTCTCGTGGGTGACTTTGCGAGAGAGGATGATCTCGCGGCGCAGAGTCTCCCGCCGCTCCGGCGACACCCGATCGGGGCGGATGCGTTTCAGCGCGATCTCGGAATCGAGCTTCAAGTCCCGCGCGCGATACACGACTCCCATTCCGCCGAAGCCGAGCACGCCATCGATGCGATAGCGGCCTCCGAGCACCGTGCCGACGGTGACCGGAGTCTCCCCGCTCGAGCGGGTCTCGTTGCCGTCGTCCGCGGGATCGCCGTCGGGAGACACGCTTGGGATTCTACGGCGTCGGAACCTTTGACTTTCCATGCGTCGGGGTCTAGATTGCCCGCAACGTGCCGTTTCACAATGTCCGCCGGTTCTGTACACATAAATCGGGAGGAGAACTTGTGACACAGCCTCACCGCGCGACACTGCCCCGGGTCGTTCTGGCGGCCGCCGCGGCCGCGATCTTCCTGATCAGCGCTCCCGCGTATCCCTCCGGTTTCCAGGTCATGTCGCAGGGCGCGAAGGCCACCGGGATGGGTCTCGCGTTCTCGGGCATCGCCGACGACCCTTCGGCGATCTTCTACAACCCGGCTGGCATGGGCTGGCAGAAACACTTCTCGGTTTACGGCGACCTCCAGTTTCTGACGCGCACGTCGACCGAATTCAACGGCGCCAATCCCTATCCGGGCAACGGGGTGGTGGAGCACATCCAGGACCAGTGGTTCGTGCTCCCCGACCTCTACGCCGTGGTCCCGCTGACGCAGGAGCTGAATTTTGGGCTCGGAATCTTCGCTCCCTACGGTCTGGGAGTCCGCTGGGACAACCCGGAGACCTGGAGCGGCCGATTCATCTCGCAGAACGCGGTCATCAAGTCCATCGACTTGAACCCGACCTTCTCGTATCAGCTCTTCCCGTCGCTCGCGATCGCGGCGGGCGCGGACGTGCGGTTCTCGAAGGTCCAGCTCGAACAGATCCAGGGCGCTGTCAATCCGTTCACGGGAGCCTTCGAGAACGTCGCCAAGGTCAAGCTGAACACCGACATGATCGACAACACCGGCTGGGGCTGGAACGTCGGCCTCATGTTCAAGCCCTTCGACGCGCTTTCGATCGGCGCCGCGTACCGGTCCAAGATCAACGTGAAGTACGACGGGACGGCCGAGTTCATCCAGCGTCTGACCGGCAATCCGGCCTTCGACGCCGCGGTCGCCGCTCAGCTGCCCACCGGCACGCCTCCCGTCCAGACCGAGATCGACTTTCCGGCCTCGATCAACATCGGCGCCGGAATTCACCTGGGATCCGGATGGACCATCGGTCTCGAGGCCGATTGGACGGAGTGGTCCCGGTTCGCCAGCCTCGACATCGTCTTCCCGACGCTGGTCGGCCACGACGTCCACCGTCCGACGCTCTGGTCGGACTCCTGGGCCTACCGGGTGGGCATCGAAAAGACCTTCGGCGAATGGGCGATCCGCGCCGGCTACTACTACGACAACACGCCTCAGCCGACGTTCGACACGGGACCGATCCTTCCGGACAACGACCGCAATGTCTACTCCCTGGGGGTCGGCTATGGCACGGAACGCTTCGGCCTGGACGTGGGCGCCCTGTTGATCAAGTTCAAGGACCGCACGGTTCCGCCGCCTCTGCAGACGGACCAGTTTTTCGGCACCTACTCGGAGACGGCCCTCGTGCTGGTGGGCGGCCTCCGGATGGCGTTCTGAGCGGGAGAAGAACTATGACAAAGACAAGAGCGCAGATCCTCTCGATCGCGGGGGCGTCCGCCCTCGCCCTGACGATTTCCGTGCAGGGGCAGACCCCGCCCACCTTCCACAAGTTCGTCGGCGTCGGCGACAGCCTCATCATCGGCGAAGAGTCCTTGTGCGTCGTCGAGCGGTTTCAGCAACGGTCCTGGGTGACGATCGTCGCCTCTTTGCTCGGTCAATCGGACTTCCAGCAGCCTTTCATCCAGGAGCAGACCGCGACGAGTCCCCTGACCGGCTACCCATGCCTCGGAGCCACCTTCGACGGAACGTCGATCTCGGTCGGCATCGTTTCCCAGGCAGGGGCGAATCAAAACTCCTCACTGGGCCGGCCATACGACAATCTGGGTTTCAACGGCTCGCCCCACATCCGCGACTTCTTCGATCTCAAGGTCACGGTGCCCGGCCGCTCCGACCTCGACAACCATGCCGCTCCGATACTCCGGAACTTCGCGGGGGGCCCTTTCGAGGGCATGAGCGCGATCGACCAGGCAAACTCGCTCGGCCCGGACCTGCTCGGGTTCTGGGGCGGCAACAACGACGCACTGGATGCGCTGGGTGCCGGAGTCGCAATCGAAGGCGTGACACTGACGCCCGTTCCCGTGTTCACGGAGAACTACAACGAAGCGATGGCGGACGTCTCCGTGGCAGGACGCACCGTCGTTGCCTTCAACATTCCGGGCATCAACGATCTCCCGTTCGCGACGACGATTCCGCCAATCGTCGTGGATCCTGTGACGCGCCAACCCGTCATCGTGGATGGGCACGTGGTGCCCCTGCTCGGGCCCGGAGACGACGCTTTCCCCTGCAACCCGGCACCTCCCTGCGGGCTGCCCGCGGGCTCTGTCGTGACCCTGGCGGCTTCGCCGCTCCTGTCCCAGGGCATCGGCATCCCGGCCGCGCTGGGGGGAACCGGCTTGCCCCTGCCCCACGGCACGTTTACTCCTCCCGCGACACTGACTCCCGGAGTGGTCCTCTATCCGGACGATATCGCCGCGATCGATGATCACATCGCCGGTTACAACGCGGCGATCGCCGCCGCGACGTCCGCCAACGGCGTGGTTCTCGTGGACGCCCACGCGCTCTTCGAGCAGGTCACCGCGAATGGGTTCCGGATGGGGGGGCTCACTCTGACCACGGCCTTCTTAACCGGCGGCATTTTTTCCTATGACGGAGTGCACCCGAGCGCGATCGGCTACGGCATCCTCGCGGACGAGTTCGTCAAAGCGGTGAACGCTGCCAAGGGGACGAGCATCCCACGACCGAACTTCTCGCCGATCCTTTTCACTCCCAACGTCCCGTCCGTACCGGCTCCCGCCGTTCATGACGGAGGACTCTGGGGATACTCGCTCGAAAGCTGGAGGGAGTGGCTCGGGTCGATCGCCCTGCCCGGGGGAATTCAGATTCAAATGCCCGAAGAGTCCCGCAATCGAGGTCGCGCCACCCGAGTGCTCACCCGGAGCGTCGGGGATTGAGCTCGAGCTGAGTCAGGCGCCCCCGGGGGGCCAATTCCCCCGGGGCTTTTCCTTTGGGGCCGCTTCTGCTAGATTTCGCCGTCTTTTTCGGGGGTAAGACCCATGGCGATGATTCCGGCGACCCAATTGCGCAGCGGCATGCTCATCATCTTCAACGGTGAGCTGCACCGCGTCCACGAAATGGTCCACAAGACGCCCGGAAACCTGCGCGGCTTCGTCCAGGCGAAGATGCGCAGCGTGCGCTCGGGCGCGATGAACGAGCATCGGTTCGGCTCGACCGACCGGGTCGAGAAGGCGTCGCTGGACGAGCGGGAGATGGAGTATCTCTACTCCGACGCCGCGGGCCATCACTTCATGGACCAGACGACCTACGACCAGGTCACGCTTTCCGACGAGGTGATCGGGGAGCAGATGAAGTACCTGCTGCCCAATACCGCGATCCACGTCGACTTCTACGAGGAAAACCCGGTGGGTATCGAGCTGCCGAACACGGTCACGCTCAAGGTCACCGAGACGCAGCCGGGAATGAAGGGCGCGACCGCATCGGCGTCGTACAAGCCCGCGACCCTCGAGACGGGATTGCAGGTCATGGTTCCGCAGTTCATCGAAGCCGGCACGCGGATCAAGATCGACACGCGCGACGACAGCTACCTCGAAAGAGCCTGAAACCCCGCCTCACGCGGGATATGCTGGAACAGCATAACCCGTTTATTTCCAAGACTTTTTTGATTGACGGCCCCCGGGGCCATCCAGATAATCCGTTCGTGCTTCGTCGCAGGTTCGCCATTACGGCGGCAGGTGTAGCCGCCGTTTTCCTTTTCGGTTTCACCTCTCCCGCGGAGGCGAAGCGCGCGTCCACGTCGAAGAAGCGGACGGTCGCCTCCAAGGCGTCGGCGAAGTCGATCTCCCACCGCCCGGCTCCGAAGAAGAAGGTGAAGGCGGCGGTCGGCAAGGACGCCATCGTCCTGGAGACTGCCGAGCTCGAGACGCCGATGGAGTACGGGCCGTTTCTCCCGGCCGAGATGTACGACTTCCCGCGCCCGCCCTGCGTCGAGCAGGACACGGTCGGGGAGGCTCGGCTGCACGAGACGACCGAGGAGGACAACCCGGAACCGGATAACGTCGCGGACGCGGTCGAGCGCCCGGCGTCCGCCAATGCGCTGACGCGGATGGCCCGGACGCTGGGCTCACTGCTGCGTCCCAAGTCCTCGGAGACCACGATTCGACCCGAGGACGTGGACCTCTCGGATCTGCTTTCCGCGGGGGTCCAGATCCCCGTCGAGGGCGTGGACGCGAGCAGCCTTCGGGACTCGTTCCTCAACTCCCGCGGAAGCCACCAGAAGCACCTGGCCATCGACATCGGCGCTCCGAAGGGAACGCCGGTCCTGGCGGCGGCCGACGGTCAGATCGCCCAGCTCCGGCGCGAGAACCGCGGCGGCATCTCCCTGTACCAGAAGGACGCGAGCGGCCGATATCTCCTCTATTACTGCCACCTCTCCCGGTACAAGGTCGGAATCCGGCCGGGGGACAAGGTCGCCAAGGGCGACGTGATCGGCTACGTGGGCCGGACCGGCCACGTCATCGGCGGCGCGCACCTGCACTTCTCGATCACGCGCCTGCCCGAGGACGACGACAACTTCAAGGCCGGCGTCGCGATCAACCCGTACCTGTTGTTCCTGGCCGCGGTCCAGTAGCTAGGGGTGTCATCCCGAGCGATAGCGAGACAGCCGACCACCGAAGGCAGACCCCCGTCAGTAGGCAACGCCGGGCGAAGCCCGCGCGTTCATCCCGTCCTCGGCAGGCCTTGAGCCGGCATCCTTTCGCTTCGACTTCGGGATCCCTGGTCGCTGCGCTCCTCGGGATCATAGCTCGGTGAGGGGGACCTAGACGATCCTGGGATCCTCTTTCGCGAACAACCGGTCCAGCCAAAGGTTCGTCAGCTTCTCCGACACGGTGTTCTGCCGGAGGCGCGCCGCGAGGTTGGCCCAGTCCATCTCGTCGAGCTTCTGATCCTGGTTGAAGCAGGAGAAGACGATCTCTTCCTTGCCGGTCGCGGGGTCCACGTGCCTCTGGAGGCACTGCGCGCAGACCTCTTTCATCATGCACTGCATCGGCGAGTTGATCGACGCGATGCCGACGTGGGCCGGCGAGAGGTGCGGCGCCAGGACGTTCTTCCGCGCCCGGGCCACCGCGGACATCATCCGGTCGGAGCCGATGACGATCATCCGCGTGGCGTCCGAGAGAGGAATCGGCGTCGGCCCGAGCTTTCCGGTCGCATAGGCCGTCATCGCCTCGACGATGTTGCCGGTGAAGCTGCGGTCCGAGGGCCGGCGCGCCGGGATCGGCTCACCCCGGTCGACCGACAGCACCAGCACGTCGGAGGCCGCCTCGAGCTCCTCGCGCTTGTAGAAATCCTCGGCCTTCTTGTACCCGGCGAAGTAGATGACCTGGTTGCCACGCGCCCGCGCCTTCTTTCCGATCGAGAAGAGGACGGCGTTGCCGAGCCCGCCGCCGCAGAGCATCACGGTGGAGTTCTCGGGCAGCTCCGTCGCCGAGCCTGTCGGACCCATGACCACGACCGGTTCGCCGGGCTTCAGGACCGAGCACAACCGCGTCGACCCGCCGATCTCCAGGGCGATGAGCGAGAGCAGGCCCTGCCGCGCGTCGACCCAGGCTCCCGTCAGGGCGCAGGGCTCGATCAACAGCGGCGATCCTCCCAGCCGCGGTGCGACAGCCTCGAGATTCTGGAGACGGAAGAACTGGCCGGGCTCGAAGTTCCGGGCCGCCGCCGGGGCCTTCACGACGACCTCCACGATCGTGGGCGTCAGACGCTCGACGGCGACGACCATCGCCGTCAGTTCGCCGGCGACGCGAGCCCGGAACTCGTCCCACTCGGCGTCCGGTGCCTGTGCCGAACCGGAGCCGTCGAGGACCTCCATGATCGGGCGATAGCCGTTGCGGGCGGAAGCCATGGCTTTGACCACGTTTCCGTTGTACGCGGGGTGGTTGTCGCCGAAGAACGTGACGAACTTGCCGTGGTGCGAGTAGCCCGTGAAGAACGCGCTCTCGTCCTCGGCTGGCGCCGACTCGAGAGAGAAGCCTCCGTTCTTGGCGACGACGCGATGCGGAGCAAAGAAGCGGCGCTTGGCGTCCAGCGGGAAAGCGTCGGGGTACTCCTTCGCGTAGGTGATGTTGGGCGTCGTGCCCGCCGCGACCAGGCAGGTGCGCGCGGACAGCTCCACGGTCTCGCCCGAGCCGCCGCGCTGGAAGCGCACCGCCGTCAGCTTGCCGTCGCCATCGGGCACGGCTTCCACGGGCTCGAGGTTCTCGATGAAAGAGATGCCCTCCTCCAGCGCCTTGATGACCTCTTCGTGGTTCAGGCGGTAGGCCGGAGACTCCTCCATGGAGCGGCGGTAGGCGATCGACACGCCGCCCCACTCGCGGCAAAGCTTCGCGAGGTCCGGCTCCTCGCCGGCGGCCCGGGCGCGCTCCCGCTCCTGGCGGACGGCGAGCCCATGCGCCAGGAGGCCGTTCAGGATCTCGCGCTCCTCGGGGTCGAAGCCCGCACGAAGCGTCTGCTCGTCCTTCTCGGCCGCGAGGGCCTCGTAGCGCACCAGCGTCTTCTCGGCCTGCAGCGGGTAGTACGCCAGCAGCTCCGTGGCCGTGTCGATGGCGGTCAAGCCTCCGCCGATGACGACGGCGGGCAGCTCGACCTGCAGGTTGGCGAGGGCTTCTTCCTTGAACGCGCCGGTGAGCTGGAGGGCCATGAGGAAGTCCGAGGCCTTGCGCACGCCCCGGATGATGTTGTTCTTCATCGGGATGATCGTCGGCCGGCCGGCGCCTGCCGCGATCGCGACGTGGTCGAACCCCGACACGAAGGCCTGTTCGGCGTCCAGGGTTCCGCCGAAGCGCACGCCCCCGAGGATCTCGAAGCGGCGGCGACGGGAGAGCGTCAAATGCACCAGGGTCAGGAAATTCTTGTCCCAGCGCACCGTGATCCCGTACTCCGAGACGCCGCCGAAGCCGGCGAGCGGCCGCTGATCGAGAGGCCGCGCGATCTCGGACCAGTTCCGTATGGGCCGGATGCCGCCGCCGTCGGCGCCGGTCCAGTCCGCGGGCAGCGGCTCGATTTTCAGGCCGTCGATCCCGACGACGCCGCAGCCCTCGTTCAAGAGGTAGTGCGCCAGCGTGTAGCCGGCGGGCCCGAGGCCCACGACCAGGACTTTCTTTCCGTTGTAGGGCCGGGCGGACGGCCGCAACGGGTTCAACGGGTTCCAGCGCGTCAGAAGGCCGTAGATCTCGACACCCCAGGGCAGAGCGAGCACGTCGGTCAAGACGCCGGTCTCGATCTGTGGGATGTTGACGGGCTCCTGTTTCTGGAAGATACACGCCTTCATGCAGTCGTTGCAGATGCGGTGGCCGGTGCCCGGGCACATGGGGTTGTCGATCGCGACCAGCGCGAGCGCTCCGATTGCGTCGCCCTCGCGCCGCAGCTGGTGCATCTCCGAGATCTTCTCGTCGAGCGGACAGCCCTTCAGCGGGATGTTGAGGGGGTTCTTCTGCCAGGACGCCGTCTTGGCGTCGAAGAAGCCCTTGGAGCAGGAGTCCTTCTCGCGCTCGTGGCAGAGCAGGCAGTAGTGCGTCTCTCCCAGGACCTCGCGCGGGGACATCCTCGGATCGGTGAGCTGGAATCCGCGCCGGCGCCGGCGCCGGTCGTAGGGACCGACGCGCTCCTCGGGCAGGGCCGGGTTGGGCCGCTCGGTCTTGACGAGGTTCTGGTAGTCCAGGGACTCGGGAAGGCGGAAGGACGTCCAGTGCCGCACGCGCGGCTTCAGCGCCGGGTGCTCGCGCTGTAGGTGGCACCAGAACGCGTAGAGCTCCAGCAGCTGCTCGATGAAGGCCAGGAGCTCGTCGTCGCTTTCGCCCGCGATGTGGGGCAGCAGAGAGTCCGGGGTTCCAGCGGCGGCCCGAGCGAGCTCCCGCGCGGCGTCCCGGGAGGACGGCGAGATCTCGGGCTTCTTCTTCTGGCGAAGGACCGCGATGAACGCGGTCTCGAGATCGAGCAGCGATGTGGCCAGCAGCGCCGTGGCGAGCTCCGGGTCCTCCTCCCAGGGCAGATTCGGGAAGAGACCGCGCTCGAGAGCCGCGGCCCGGGCCTCGGCCGTCGCAACGGGGAAGCCGGCGAGATCCTCGGGAAGCTTCGTCTTGACGGCGCGCCGGAGGAGAAAGTCCCGCTTAAAGCGAAAGAGGACGGCGTCGGGTCTCGCGGCGTCGGCCTGGCGGCGCCATTCGTCCTCGATCCCGAAGAGCCGAGCCACGAACCGCGACAGGGGGCGCGCGGCCTCCACCAGGAGCCGGGACCGGGACAGGGGGTCCAGAGCATCGGGCGCCGCCCGGTAGGCCTGCAGGCGCTCGGCCAGGGAGGCGTCCTCGGCCTGCAGGGCCTCCAGAAACGCCCGGTCGAGCTCCGCGAGGCGGTCCTCCCGGTGAAGGTCCTGGTACGTGAAGCCGGACACGCCGAGAGAGAAGTCCCTCCCGGCGAGGGTCGACGCGGTGGCGGTTTCCAAGCGACCGGATTTTAGCAGGCGAACTGACTCAGATGTTGAGCGGCCCGCTGCGCGGGCCAACCGACGGGGGAGGGGGAAGTCGCTGAACGGTCCTCTCCCACGAATCGATCGGGTTGGCATGAAGGCGAAGGGATACATTGTGTCGGGACGCGTTCTGGAGTTTCACGGACGGTGCCGGAGTTGCCGGCACGGCATCAAACCTGGCGGAGGAAGACGAAATGCCCAAGCTGGCCAACACAAAAACTCACGAGAACCTGAAGCACGCCTTCGCCAGCGAGGCGCAGGCGAACCGGCGCTACATGTATTTCGCCCGCCGCGCCGACATCGAGGGTTATCCCGACGTCGGCGGCCTTTTTCGCGACACCGCCGAGGCCGAGACCGGACACGCGTTCGGGCACCTCGACTTCCTGAAGGAGGTCGGAGATCCGGTCACGGGCTACGCACTCGGCGGCACCGACTTGAACCTGAAGTCGGCGGTCGAAGGGGAGACCTACGAGTACACACAGATGTACCCCGGCTTCGCCCGCTCCGCGCGCGAAGAGGGCTTCACCGAGATCGCCGAGTGGTTCGAGACGCTGGCGCGCGCCGAGAAGTCGCACGCGGGCCGCTTCCAGAAGGGCCTCGACACGCTGGACAAGATCTAGGCTTAGCCGGATGGTGTTCGACCCTTCCGCGCACGGGTTTTTCGATCGAGCCGCGGTCGACAAGGAGCTGCGCCGCGTGGCCGATATCTGCCACACGTGTCGCCGCTGCTACAACCTCTGCCCGTCCTTCGACGTCCTCTTCCGGGCGCTGGACCGTCCGGAAATGGACGGCGAAGTCGAGAAGCTGCCGGCGGCGGACCTCGGCGAGTTCTCGGACCTCTGCTACGAGTGCAGGCTCTGCATTCCCCACTGTCCCTATTACCCACCGCACCGCTGGGACGTGGACATCCCGCGGCTGGTGCTGCGGGATCGGGCGGCGCGCGTGGCCGCGGACGGCAAGCCCGCGCTGCGGGAGCGCATCCTCTCCTCGGCCGACGCGGTCGGGCGCATCGCCAGCGCTGCGGCTCCTCTCGTCAACGCCCTGCACGACAGCCGTTTCGCTCGCGTGGTCGCGGAGAAGACGCTGGGCGTGCATCGGGACCGGCTCCTGCCGACCTGGTCGTCGGAGACGTTCCTTCAGTGGTGGGAGCGGCGCGGCGGCGTGACGGCGCCCTCGCCGATGCCGAGCCATCGCGAGCGGGCGGCGCTCTTCGTGACCTGCTCCGTCAATGCCTCGAGCCCGGAGGTCGCCCGCGCGGCGGTGGCGGTCCTCGAGCGCAACGGCTGCGAGGTCGCCGTTCCGGCGCAGCGCTGCTGCGGCATGCCGTTTCTGGAGAGCGGGGACCTCGATTCGGCACGCGAGTGCCGGTCCAGCAACGTCACGTCGCTTCTCCCGTTCGTCCGCGCCGGCTATACCGTGGTGGTCCCGGGGCCGACCTGCAGCCTGACTCTCAAGAAGGAGTATCCGATGTTGGGATCCGACACCGAAGCGCAGGAAGTGGCGTCGCGCACACTGGACCTCTGCGAATACCTGATGCGCCGCCACGCCGCGGGGCGGCTCGCGACGGACTTCACGCGCTCGCCGGGCAAGATCGTCTACCAGGTGCCGTGCCACCTGAAGGTCCAGGCCATCGGCTTCAAGTCGCGCGACCTGCTCCAGCTGATCCCGGGCGCGGAGGTCGTGACCGTCGAGCATTGCACGGGCCATGATGGAACCTGGAGCATGAAGACGGAGTACTTCCCCCTCTCGATGAAAGTCGGCAAGCCCGTCTTCGACGAGATCGAGAAGGAGCGCCCCGACCGCGTCTCCACGGACTGCGCGCTGGCCGGCATTCAGATCCGCCAAGGAACCGGAAAGACGGCGAAACATCCGATTCAGATCGTCGCCGAAGCGTACGGCCTGCGCGACGAAGCCTGACCCGGGAGAAAGCCATGGACCTTCTGACCCTCGATGACATCAAGAACCTCCACGAGTACGAGCTCGAACGGAGCGACTTTCGCAACCGCGTCATCGCCCTGAAGAGCCGGCGCCGGATCCCGCTCGGCCCGCTGATGACCGTGGTTTTCGAGAACCGCGAGACCGTCCGCTTCCAGATCCAGGAGATGCTCCGCGTCGAGCGGATCGTCCAGCCGGAGAAGGTGCAGCACGAGGTCGAAACGTACAACGAGCTGCTGCCCGGGCCCGGCGAAGTTGCCGCGACGCTCTTCATCGAGATCACCGACTCGGCCCGCATCCGGCAGATCCTGGACGGCTTCATCGGCCTCGACGACGGCGGCCTCGATGTGGTGATCGGATCCCGGAGGTTCCCGGCGCGCTTCGCTCCGGGACAGAGCCGCGAAGATCGTATCTCCGCGGTCCACTACATCCGCTTTCGCCTCGGCGAGGAGGGCCGGCGAGCGCTCGCGTCGGGAGAGCCCGCGACCCTCGAGATCTCCCACGGTGGCTACGACGCCCGGCAGGAGCTTCCGCGCCAGACCGTCGAGGAGCTGCTCACCGATCTCGGCTAGGAGCCTGATCCTCTGTTCTCGTTCGCGGCGCGACAAAGTTTCGCGAAGTAACCGAGCGAAACGGTCGCGCCGCGGGAGCCGGAGCGCAGCGAGGGGACCAGGGCCGCGGTCGAGCGTGTCCCGCGAGCCGCGGCCCGGTGCGCCGGATACCAAGGCGCGGGTGCGTCACCTCTATAGAGGCGCAGGTCTCCTCGCAAGCGAAGGCGACGGTACACTTGGGCGTGGCCGAGACCCCGGGGCCGCCCTTCCGGCGCGTCCTCTTCTTCGGACCCCTCACGGCGCCGATCGCCAACCTCGTTGCGCGCGAGGGAGTCGAGTGCCGCCCCTTCCGCCCGGGGACCTGGGCCGTGGGCCCCGACGAGGTCGCCGTTCTGGTGGCGGATCGCGTGATGACGCCCTCTCTCGCCGCGCCGCCTCCGCCGGGCTTCGGCGAGGGAGCGGATCGGCTCGCGATCGTGCGCGTCGGAGACGGGGGAACACCACCCGATCCTTTCTGGTCGGCCCGTCTGCTCTTCACGCTTCCCGACGCCGTCGCCGAGCCGCACCTGGCAACGGCGATCCGCGCGGCTCTACGCGTCATCGAGGAGAGGGCCCGGGCGGCGCGGGATCGCCGCGCGCTGCTGGCGCGGCAGAGCGAGATCCGGGCGCTGGTCGAGGTCGGCATCGCGCTGTCCGCGGAGACCGATCACGAGAAGCTTCTCTCGACGATCCTCTCGCGGGCCCGCGCGCTCACCGGCGCGGAGGCCGGCAGCCTTTATCTCGTCGAGGAGGGCGGCGAACGGGAGTTGCTGAGGTTCGCGCTGGCCCAGAACGACGCCGTCCCGGTCGCATTTTCGGAGGCGTCTCTGCCTCTGGACGACTCCTCGATTGCGGGCTTCGTGGCGCGTTCGGGCCTCGTGCTCAATCTTCCCGAGGTGCGAAGCCTCCCCCTGGAGGCGCCCTACCGGTTCGACGCCGGTTTCGACGAACGTCACGAGTACCGCACGCGCTCCGTGCTGGCCGTCCCGCTGCGGACGCCCGACGGGCGCGTCACCGGAGTCCTGCAGCTGATCAACCGCAAGCGCCTGGTTCTCCCGGACGGCGCCATCACCGCGTACATCCGGGCGGAGGTGGTGCCCTTCGATTCGGTCAACGAAGAGCTCGCGCGCTCGCTGGCCGCCCAGGCCGCCGTGGCGCTGGAGAACCGCCGGCTGACCGAGGCGATTCGGACTCTCTTCGAAGGATTCGTGGAAGCGGCCGTGACGGCGATCGAGCAGCGCGATCCGACCACCTCGGGGCACTCCCAGCGCGTCGCGCGGCTGACGTGCGCTCTGGCCGAGGCGACCGACCGCGCCGACACCGGACCCTACGCGGGACTCTCGATCGGGCGGGAGGAGATGCGGGAGCTGCGCTACGCAGCCGTACTCCACGACTTCGGCAAGGTCGGGGTTCGCGAGGACGTGCTGTTGAAGGCGCGGAAGCTCTCTCCCGGGGCCTTCGCGCTGCTGCGCGTCCGGTTCGACGAAGCGTTTCTGTCGGCGGCGGCCGAGCTGTGGGAGAAAGCGGCGCGCGGGGAGCTCTCCGCGGCGGCGGCGGAGTCGGCCCTGGCGGATCGGCGCCGCGCACTCGCACGGGGATGGCAGGCCGTCGAGCGCGCCAACGAGCCCAGCGTGCTGCGGCGCGAAACCGGGGAGGAGCTCGCGGCGCTCTCGAGCCTCGTCTTCCGCGAAGCCTCCGGAACGGCGGCACCGCTGCTGGCTCCCGAGGATCTGGCCTGCCTTTCCGTGTCGCTAGGGAGTCTGACGCCGGAGGAGCGCGAGGAGATCGAGTCGCACGTCTCGCAGACTTACCGGTTCCTGGCGAAGATCCCGTGGACGCGGGACCTTTCGCGCGTGGCCCAGTGGGCGTACGGCCACCACGAGAAGCTGGACGGGTCAGGCTATCCGCGCCGGCTGACCGCCGATGCGATTCCGCCTCCCGTGCGGATGCTCACGATCTGCGACATCTTCGACGCGCTCGCGGCACGGGACCGTCCGTACAAGAGCGCGGTGCCGTCGGAGCGGGCGGTCGAGATCCTCGCGGAGGAGGCCCGTCGCGGAGCGATCGACGCGGAGCTGCTTCGGATCTTCGTCGACGCCGGCGTCTGGCGTTCGACGCAGGGCGAGTAGGCCTACTCCAGGGGCCAGACGGCCGTTCGCGCCGGGACCAGACGCAGCCAGAGCCCGCGGCGCCGCGCCAGAGCGTCGGGGACGGCGATGGCGACGAGCGTGACGGGCTCGAGGGCGAAGAGTCGGATGCGTCGCCGCACCAGGTTCGCCAGCTCGCGGTCGGAGAGCCGCAGGAATCGGGCGCTCTCCAGGATCCAGTCACGCGGCGAGCTCGAGGCGAGGGCGGAGCGCGCTCGCCGCGCGTCCAGGATGCCTTCGAGCAGGAGCGCGGCCGGCAATCCCTTCGCGCCCGGCCGCGTCTTGCGCTCCGTCACGAGCGCGACGGGGACGTCGCCGTGGTCTCCTCCCCGGAGCCCCGCGATCGCCTCCTCGAAATCGGATGCGGCCGGCGGCCACAGCACTCTCTCTCGCACGCGCCGCAGAAACGTGCGGCTTGCGGCGGCGTCGCCCGCCGCCCAGATGACCACGCGCGTCGGCGCCGTTCCGTCGCGCAGGTAGCCCGTGAGGGAGAAGGGCAGAAAGCGCGTCGACGGCAGCCGCCGTGTGAGAGGACCGGCCGCCGCCCTCCGCGCCTGCGCGAGCCGCGGCGCCACGACCGCCACGGTTTCCGTCACTCGGACAGCCGTTTGGACAACGGGGAGATTCTAGCCGGGTGCCGAAACCCCGGCCTGCTACACTGACGACACAACTCCATGCAGCCCCATCAGTTCTCCCTGCTCGTCCAGGCCGCGGGAACCGTCCTGCTGTTCGTGGTGTTCCTGCTCCTTTACCGCAAGTTCCGCCGGCCGCCGTTTCTGGACTGGATCGCCTCCTGGGCGTTTTTCCTCGTCAGCCTCTTCCTGCTGTGGTTCATGCGGTCGCCCTTCGGGCCGCCTCCACGGCTCCTGCTTCTCGCCCAGGTGGCTGCGATGCTGGCCCACGTCTTCTTCCTGCTCCGCGGCGTCTGGAGGTTCCGTGAGGAGCAGCCGGTGTCGCATCCGATGGAGATGCTCTGGGCCATCCCGATCCTGGCGGCGGCCTGGTTTCTCTCGTCCATGCCGGTGACCCCGGCGGTCGGCTGGGCCGCGCCGCTTTCGTTCTTGCGCGCGGCGGCCTACGTCGTCACCGCTGTGGCGTTCGCGATCACGCCCGGCTCGGCGGGAGGCCGCGCGATCCTGTCGCTCTCGTTCCTGGTGTGGGCGGTCGAGCGCGCCGTGATGGGGTTCGCGTACCTCCGGTACGGCGACATGGTCGCGATGCCCGAGTCGTCCCAGTATGCGTACTTCCTGGAGATGTTCGTGGAGATGACGATCGGGGTCGGGATCATCATTCTCCTTTTCGAAGACAGCCAGTCCCAGCTCCAGGAGGAGATGCAGCGGCTGGTCGAGTCCGACTCCGCGGCCAAGGAGATGGGCATTCGGGACCGGCTGACCGGTCTCTACAACCGGCACTACTTCAACGACGTCATTCGCCGCGAGCTTGCGCGATCGCGGAGGCACGGGTCGGGCCTGTCGGTGCTTCTCATCGACGTCGATCGTTTCAAGGAGATCAACGACGTCCGCGGCCACCAGGTCGGTGACGAGGTTCTCCAGTTCGTCGCCAACTACCTGACCGCGTGCGTGCGGGAGTCCGATTTGGTCTTCCGCTGGGGCGGAGACGAGTTCCTGGTGCTGCTGACCCACTCCGACGAAGCGACTGCGGCGCAGAAGGCCGAAGAGCTCGGCCGGCACCTGCCGCACATTCCCGGCGCCGACCAACTCCAACCTACGCTGTCGGTCGGCTGGGCGACGCACCGTCCCAAGGCCGAGTTCCCCAAGACCCTCGCCGAGGCCGACGCCCGGATGTACGAGATGAAGCTCAGCCGGAAGCGCGAGCGAGAAGCGAGAGAGCGGGATCTGGGGCGTCTCTGAGCAGCTCGTAGACTTCTCGAGCCGGAAGGCCCATCACGTTGGTAAAGGATCCCCGGATCTCCGCGATGAAGCGCGCGCCCAGTCCCTGCACGCCGTAGGCGCCGGCCTTGTCGCGAGGCTCGCCCGTCGCGACGTACCACGCGATCTCCCCGGCGGTCATCGGGGCGAAGCGCACCCGGGAGATCGTGGAGACCGTCCGCCCGGGGGATGCGCCGCGGCGCAGGCTCAAGGCAGTGACGACGCCGTGCTCGCGTCCCGAAAGACGGGCGAGCATCTCGCGGGCTTCTTCCTCATCGCGAGGCTTTCCGAGGATCGCGCCGTCTAAGAAGACGAGCGTGTCGGCCGCGAGGACCCAGGTTACCGGATCGCGGGCCGCAGCGCTCGCGGCCTTCTCGTCGGCAAGGCGAAGAGCGGCCGCCTCGGCCGTCTCGCCCGGCAGGACCTCCTCGGGGGTGTCGGTCGGACGGACCATGAACGGGATTCCGAGCGAGCGCAGGATCTCGGCGCGTCGGGGAGAAGCGGAGGCGAGGATGAGGGTCGCGGCGCCGGCCATCGCCGCGAAGCGTATTACGGGTAGTAGCCCGAGATCGTCCGCGCCTCGAGCTTCGAAGGCTCGACTTTGACCTCGACCTTGCGCCAGCGATCCTTGCCCTCGTTGTTCGAGGAGTAATACGTCAGCAGGTACTGCGCGCGCAGGTCCTCGTTGATCTGCTTGTAGATGTTTTCGAGATTCTTGGCGGAGTCGATGTAGAACGTCTGGCCGCCGGTGATCTGGGCGATTTTGTTGAGCTTGTACTTGACCTCGAGATCCACACCCGAGATCTTCAGGCCGATCGCGTAGACCGCGATTCCCGACTTGCGGACGTACTCGAGCAGCGTGTCGTAGTCGAACTTCGACGTCGTGTCCTTGCCGTCCGTCAGCAGCACGATCGCCTTCTTGCCCTTGATGCCGGTGAACTGGTAGAGGCCGTAGATGATCGCGTCGTAGAGCGCGGTCGAGCCCTCCGCCCGCAGACCCGACAGCCCGCGCACGAGCTTGTCCTTGCGGCCCGTGAGCTTCGCCAGCAGGTACGGTTCGTTGTCGAAGGACACGACGAAGGCGCGATCTTTCGGGCCGATCGTGTAGTCCAGGAACTGCAGCGCCGCCTGCTGCGCGTCGGGCAGCGATTCGAGCATCGACGCGGATGTGTCGATCATGAGTCCGACCGAGAGCGGGAGATTCTTGACGAACTCGAAGCCCTGGATCTGCTGGGCGACCCCGTCCTCGAAGACCTTGAAGGCGGACTGCTGCAGGTAGTTGATGGGGTGGCCCTTCTCCGTGACGGTCGTGTAGAGCTCGACGGCGTCGACCGTGACTTCCGAGACGTACTCGGGTGCGTTGACGTAGCGCAGGTCTTCCGCCACGGTGCCGTCCTCGAGCGTGCCGACGACGCGGACGTAGCCCAGCGACTTGGACTCCTTGATGTTGACGGTCTGCTCGTAGGGCGCCTGGTAGAGCGTGGCCACACGCGCCTCGTTCGAATAGAACTCGAGCTTGGAAAGGGCCTTGCCCTCGGGTGTGGCGACCGCGGCCACGACCTTGACGGGACCCGAGACGCGGGAGCCTTTCTCCGGTGTGAGGATCCGAACGCGGAAGACTTCGCGCCCCTCGTTGACGATGTATTCGTCTTCGCCGACCGAGCGGCCTCCGGCCCCGTACGCCACGACCCGGACCGTCTGCTTGCGCGGAAGCGGGCCCATGTTGAGATCCGCATCGAACGGCGCCTTCGTCCGTGTCATGACCTTGGCGCCGTTCAAGTAGAAGTCGACGCTCTTCACGCCGTCGGCGGTCTTGGTCTCGAAGCGCTGGAGCCCGGTGATGATCTCCTTGGCGACCGGCAGGAGCGAGATGGCGGAGGGGAGGAGCCCCTCGTCCTTGATCTGGCCGATCACGGCCTTGCCGTCGGCGCGCGCAGCCGCGATCTGCGGCGGCGGCGCGTCGGGCTGCTCGGGCACGACGAGGGCCTCCTCGATGTGGCCCTCGGCGTTCTGATTCCCGTCGGAGATCTTGAGGACCAGCTTGTAGTCGCCGGGATAGAGGTAGCGGCGCACCGTCACGGGTATTTTTTCGCCGCCGATCTCCTCCGTGGGGACGTCGAATCGGTACTTGAAGTTGTCGATGAGGCGGTCCTCCTTGACCACCTCGCCGATGACGTCGATGTTGTAGAAGTGCTCGTCGCCCAGGTCTCGCGACTTCAGCTCGGCCTTCGGGACGAGCAGCGAGAGGTCCATCCCGATCTTGTTGGCGCGCTGCTCCGGGAACCGCACGAGCTTGGAGACACCGATGGTGGTCGAGCCCGGGCGCAGGTCCGTCGTCATCGACAGGATCTGGTCCACGCCTTCGGTCTCGACCTTGGGCGGGGTCATGATGAGGCTCGCACCCTGCATCGAGAACGCTCCCGAGCCCAGGACCGCGGTCGAGTACTGAATCGCCTGGTTGACCGTGCGCCACTCGAAGCACTGCGTGATGTCGACCGGACGGGCACCCATGGCCATCGGTCCCGAGGAGCCCACGCCGACGAGCAGAACGCCGGGTCCGTCGAGCGGCAGCCACAGCTTGTACGGCGGCATGCCGTAGGGCTCGTAGAAGATCAGGTAGACCTTGCTCTTGAGGACCTCGATGCGTTCGTAGTACCAGATCTGAAGCGGAACGTAGACGTCCTGGCAGTCGATCGGCACGACGGCGTCGGGCGGCCCCTGCATCACGAAGATCTTCGCGCGGTCGTTGTGCAGGTCGCCGAACTGCTCGATCGCCTGCTGGACGCGTCGCAGGTACACGGCCTTGTAGTCGGTCCGGATGCCCATCGTGTCGATCGAGCGCCGCACCCAGAAGTTGTCGATGAACTTGTCTCGCTGGTAGTTCTCCTTGATCTGGAGGAAGACCTCGGTCTCGTCCTCGGTGATGATCAGGCTGACGAAGGTCAGGAAGTCGCGGTACTTTTGCGGCAGAGCCTCGGTGAGCTGCTTGATCTCTTTCTTGGAGAGCTTGCGGCGCGCCGGAGCCGGAGTCGAAAGCGCGGCGCCCGCACCTGTGGAGACTTTCGCGCCCGGAGACGTCGGGACGGCCGCGGTCGTCGAGTCGGTCGGCGGCGGCGGCGCCTCGAAAGGTTTTTCCGCGGTCTTCTCGGCCTCTTTCTGAGAGCCCGGACTCTCGACCGTCAGCGGCTTGGCGCCGGCCGAAGGCATCGTGGGGAAGCTCTCGGCGAACTTGTCGAGCCCCTCCGTGTTGACTTTCGGAGGCTCGGTCATCGCCAACGTGATGTCGGCAGTTCCGCGCACCTTGGCGCTCTCGATGATGTTGACGAGGCTGCACGCCGCGTCGCAGGTCTGAGGCGCGGCAGAGGGCGGGCATCCGGGCACGGGAGTGCCGCGCGTGCCGGCGACCCGGCAGGCCTCGACGATCGTTTTCAGACAGGACGACGGTGCCAGGATTTCCTGGTCCGGAAGGGCGGGATACCAGAGCTTCCGCGGCGATCCCATCGTCGGGCGATAGAAGACGAGCTGCATGGAAGACTGAGTGGCGTTGCCGCGCGCGCGGCCATAGGTCCAGACTTCGACGTTGCGGAAGACTTCGTTGCAGTCCCGGTACTCTTCGATCGCGTCGGGCTCACCGCGGCGGATGACGACGTTACCGGCGTCGCTGCCGATCCCGTCGTACGTCGTCTTCGCGACCTCGCGGTACTCCTCGTAACGATTCCGGTAGCCGGGACCCAGCGGCCAGGTCAGGCCCGGCTGCTCGCGGCGCTTCCAGAACTCTTCCTTGAACGTCTCTCGCTGGTGCGGTTCGGTCAGCTGCAGAAAGACGTTGCGCTCGTCGGCCATGATGATCGGCGCGACGTAATCCTCGATCCACTTGCGGTCTTCTTCGGGGAGGGCCTTGAGCTTCGCGGCGCGCTCCTTGGCCGTCAGCTCGGGAATCGGCGCCGCCGAGGCTGCGCAGACAACGCACGCGAGAGCGGCGACGAAGAGCGACAGGGTCCGCGCCTTCATCGGTCATCGATCTTAACTCTCGGCTTCCTCGTGGGTATTCCTTCACAAAAGATTTTCAGGCGAGGGGTTTCCAGAGCGATAATTTGAAGCGCTCCGAGAAACTGAACGGATGATTTACCTCGACAACAACGCCTCGACGCCGCTCGACCCCCTGGTCTGGGCGGCGATGGAACGGGCGTCGACTGTCCACGGAAACGCCTCTTCCGTCCACGCGGAGGGACAAAAGGCGCGGCGGATCGTCGAAGAGGCCCGCGAATCGGTGGCCCGGCTGCTGGGCGGGCGGCCCGAAGAGGTGTTCTGGACCTCGGGAGGGACCGAGGCCAACGCGATGGCGATCTTCGGGGCGGTCGCTGGGCGGCCCGGCCGCGTCGTCATTTCCGGCGCCGAGCATCCCTCCGTCCGGGAAGCCGCCGCCCGGCTTGCCGGAAACGGCTGCGAAGTCGTCGCCGTGACGCCGGAGCGGGACGGATCCCTGGACCCCGCACGCGTTCTCGACGCCGTCGCGCCGGGAACGGTACTGGTCTCCGTGATGGCCGCCAACAATGAATATGGGGGCCTCTATCCCGTCGCCGAGCTCGCGGGCGAGGTGCGGCGTCGCGGGGCGCTCTTCCACACGGACGCGGTTCAGATGGCCGGACGGCTCCCGATGGACGTCGCCGCCTGGGGAGTGGACATGTTGTCGGCGTCTGCGCACAAGATGCACGGTCCCAAGGGCGCCGGAGCTCTCTACGTGCGACGCGGAGTGAAACTGGTCCCTCACACGCCGGGCGGCGGACAGGAGAGGAAGCAGCGCGCGGGAACCGAGAACACGCTGGCGATCGCGGGCTTCGGCGCCGCCGCGAGGCTCGCCGACGAGCGGCTGTCCTCGGACATTCCCGCCATCGCCCGGCTGCGCGACCGACTCGAGCGCGGAATCGTCGACAGAATCCCGGGGACGCGGGCCATCGGAGCCGCCGCGCCGCGAGTGCCCAACACGTCGGCCGTTTTCTTCGAGGGCGTCTCGGGCGAGGCGCTTCTCGTGCGTCTGGATCTCGCGGGTGTCGCCGTCTCGGTCGGGAGCGCCTGCTCGAGCGGGACGCTCGCTCCCTCGCCGGCGCTCCTCTCTCTGGGCATGACTCGTGAAAACGCCCGCAGCGTCGTCCGGTTCTCCCTTTCACGCATGACCCGCGAGGAGGAGATCGATCGCGTGCTCGGCCTTCTGCCCGAAGCCGTCGCGGCGGCGCGGGATGCGGCCTCCGTCGCCGCGTCCGGGGGAGCCTCATGATCGTCGAGTGCGATCACTGTCACGCCAAGTACCACTACGACGAGGCGCGCTTCGCAGGGAAGGGATCCAAGAAGCTGCGCTGCTCCCGCTGTCAGACGATCTTCGAGGTCTTCAACACGCGCGCCTACGAAGCGCAGCCGGCGGTGCGCCCGCCGGTGACGCCGGGCGAAACGATGCTGCGGCGCAAGGGCGGCGCCGGGACGCCCGCGAAGTCGCCGGCCCCCACGCCGCGCCCGGTCCGCACGCCCAAGCTGCCCTCCGACCGGAAGATCTCCCTGGCCGTCATCGCGGGGCCCGACGCCGGCAAGATGTTCGTGCTCGAGAAACCCCGCGCGGTCATCGGCCGCGAAGAGGTCGATTTCGCGCTGGACGATCCCGAAATCTCGCGGCAGCACGCCGCGATCGAGGTCAGCGGCGACGAGATCACGCTCGTGGACCTGGGCTCGACCAACGGCACGCTCGTGGGCGAGTCGCTCGTGACCGAGGCGCCGCTGGAGAACCAGGGCGAGTTCACGATCGGCGGCTCGACCTTGATGCTGATCGTGACGCCGGCGTAGCGACCGAATAGACTCGGGGATCCGATGCGCGTCGCCGTCGCCATGTCCGGAGGGGTCGACTCCTCGGTGGCCGCTCTCCTGCTCAAGGAGGACGGGCACGAGGTCGTCGGCCTTTCGATGCAGCTCTGGGACCACTCGGGCGAGGCCGGGAGGAGCGGGAGGTGCTGCACTCTCGACGACCTCGCCGACGCCCGCCGCGTGGCGTGGGCCCTGGGCATCCGCCACTATGTGCTGGACCTCGAAGAGGAGTTCCGGCGGGACGTGGTCCGGCCTTTCGTGGCCTCCTACCTCGCCGGGGAAACGCCGATCCCGTGCTCGGCCTGCAACACGAAGGTCAAGTTCGCGACGCTGTGGGAGCGCGCCCGGGCGATCGGCTGCGAGGCCGTCGCCACGGGGCACTACGTGCGGGCCGAGCGGGACGCGTCAGGACGCGTGCGCCTCCGCAAGGGAGCCGACCCGAGGAAGGACCAGTCGTACTTCCTGTATGACCTCACGCAGGACCAGCTCGCCGCCGCGCGCTTTCCGGTGGGCGGACTGACGAAGGCGGAAGTCCGCGCGCATGCCCGCCGCGCGAACCTCCCGACCGCCGACAAAGAGGAGAGCCAGGAGATCTGTTTCGTGCCCGCCGGGACGCGGGCCGGACAGTTCGTAGCGGAGCACGCGGGCGCGCTGGGTCTGACCCTGCCCGCGGCCGAGGGACGCATCGAGGACTCCGACGGCCGGAGCCTGGGGTCGCACGCCGGCCATTACCGCTTCACGATCGGGCAGCGGCGGGGCATCGGCGTCGCCGCGACCGAACGGCTGTACGTTCTCTCGGTCGACGCCGCGGAGAATCGCGTCGTCGTCGGGCCGGGCCGCGATCTGGAGACGCGCGAGGCCTCGGTCGCCGACGTGCGTTGGATCGGTACGACGCCGGACGCGGCGTTTGCCGCCGCGGTGCGCATCCGCCACCACGCTCCCGACGCGCCCGCCACGGTGTTCCCGGGACCGGACCGCACGGCGCGCGTCGTCTTCGATGCACCGGTACGCGCCGTCACGCCCGGGCAGGCGTGCGTCCTCTACGACGGCGACTTCGTCCTCGGCGGGGGCGTGATCCGGCCCGGCTAGTTCGTCTTGGTGTCCGTCGCTTCGACGATCGGGGGCTGAAAGTCGGAGCGGATCGGGCCGTACGTCCTCTCGTAGAGCGCGACGTTGTCCTGAAGAGCGCGCAGCAGCTGGCGCGCGTGGTACGGCGTGGTCAGGATCCGGCACATCACCTTCACGTCCGTGCGGCCGGGAACCGCGCGGCCGAAGTCGAGCACGAACTCGGTCGGATTGTGGAGGATGTTCGCGAAGTTGACGTAGTGTCCTTCGGCGGTCGCCTCGTCGATCGTGATCTTGACGGAGACGGGCTTGTTCTCGGTCATCGGATCCTCCGCGAGGAGTCTACCGCTGCGAGAAGCGATAGACTCGTGTCGTGCGCCTCCTCAAAGTGGGCTCGCTTCTGGCCGCGTTCGTCGCGGCCTCGCCGTCCTCGGGCCAGCAGGGTGTGTCGAGCATGCCCGACCGCACCAGCTACCTGCCGCAGTCCTATTCCACCAATCCGCTGGTCGCGGAAGGAGACAAGTGGTACGGCCGCCGCCAGGAGGGGCGCATGGGCGCCAAGGCGAGTCCCGGATCGATCAACCAGGCGATCGCGGCGTACGACAAAGCGGCCCAGGATCCGGGCTTCGTCGAGGCCCGCTGGAAGCTCGTGCGTGCTCTCTACTTCAAGGGCGCCTACACGGGCCTCGACGAGGACTCGCGCAAGGCCGTCTTCCAGAAGGCGCGGCGGGTCGCCGAGGAGTCGATCGAGATCCTCAACCGCACGCTCGAGCAGAAAGGCGTGAAGGGTCTGCTCGACCTCGCGCCGGACATCCTCGCGGGCAAGCTGAAGGACAGGTCCGAAGCGGCGCCGGTGTACTTCTGGGCGTCGGTGGCCTGGGGCGAGTGGGCGCTCTCGACCGGGAAGTTCGAGGCCGCTCGCACCGGCGCGGCGGAGAAGATCCGCGACTACGGCCTGACGGTGATCGGCGTCGATCCGGGATTTGAGGAGGGCGGAGGCTACCGCATCGTCGGTCGCTTGAACGACCAGGCGCCGTGGATTCCCTTCATCACAGGATGGGTTTCGCGTGACGACGCGCTGAAGTATCTGAGGCTCGCGATGGCGGTCGACAAGCGGAATTTCGTCAACCGCCACTTCCTCGCCGAGGCGCTCCACCACGGGGGAGACGCCAAGGATGTGGCGGAGGCGATCGCTCTCGAAGAAGGGATCCTCAACGACTCGCCCTCTCCGCAGCACCTCGTCGAGGAGCTCAAGGTCCAGGAAGACGCGCGGAGTAACCTCGCGGCCTGGAAGAAAGCCGCGTAGCCCGGGGCTTTTCGGGCAGCTCGGACAGGAGCTCTCGCGCCGACAGCCCGCGGGTCGGATGTCTCCATAGCGGCGCGATCTCGGCCAGCGGCGCCAGGGCGAACCGCCGCTCGGCCAGGCGCGGATGGGGAAGGATCGGGTCGGGGCGCGCGCGGCGTTTCCCCGAGAAATCCAGGATGTCGACGTCGATCTCGCGCGGCCCGTTGCGGAACGTCTTCGTCCGCCCGACGCGGCGCTCGACTTCCTGCAGAGCCGCGAGCAGCGCCGCGGGTGAGCCCGTCCATCGGATCGCGGCCGCCGCATTCCAGAACGGACGCTGGGCCGTGAACCCCACGGGTTCGGTGCGATAGAACGAGGAGACCGCGAGCACGGGGGCGAGCGCGGCGATCTCGTCGAGGGCCCGGGTCAGATGCGCGCGGCGGTCGCCGCTGTTGGAGCCGAGGGAGAGGTAAGCGATCGCGCCGCGCGCCGCGGTTTCACGCCGCGGCTTGCGCCGCCGGACCTCAGTACTCCTCGTCCTCTTCTTCCTCGGCTTCGGCGGCCTCTTCGCCTTCCTCGAGCTCGTCGTCGTCGAGATCGCTCTCCTCCGGCTCCGCGGTTCCACCTTCTTCGCCGAACTCGGGCGGGTTCTCGTCCGGGATTGTCTCGAGGAGCGCCGAGCGGCGCGGCGGTCGCGGCGCCGGAGGCGGCGCGTCGTCGGACTTCGCGTGCTTCTGGTTGGCTCCGCACTTGGGGCAGATCGCTTCGGGCTTGCCGAGGTTGTAGAACTTCGTGTGGCAGTTGAAGCACTCGAACTTTTTGCCGAGATCGGGCATTTCCCCCTCGAAAGGCGGCCAAACCTAGCACGCGTGTTTTCAAGGGTCAACCAAAAGCGGATGCTAAGATCGCCGCCCATGAAGCGCCGGGCACGACGCACGATTTTGCTGCTCGGAATCGGCTTCTGGACGCTTTCAACGGCGCTCCTCGCGCAATTTCCCTGGGCCGGGCCTCGCGCGATGGGTATGGGCGGCGCCGAGGTCGCCGCCGTGTCCGACAACTCCGCGACCTGGGCCAATCCCGCCGCGCTGGGCGGCCAGAAAGGCTGGGATTTCCAGCTCCTCGGCAGCTTCGCCGCGCAGAACCGCAACAACCTGGTGGGCACGCTCGTCACCTTGAGCGACCTTCCGTTCGACGACATCGCCAACGGCAGCCGTCCCGAGCTGGTACCCGTTCTCATCGGCGGCATCGTCAACCTGGCGCGGCCGGGCACGGCCGTCGTCGGGTCGGGTGTGGCGGGCCTGGTCGCCTCCTTCAAGGGGTTTGCGGTGTCGATCGGCGACGTTCCGTATACGGGCATCTATCCGATCATCGATCTGCAGCACGTCATCCCCGGGGGAGGTCCCGACAACGGCCTCGAGTTCAACACGACGGGTCTCAACCTCGTGGGACTCTCGGCGCGCGAGGCCCGCGTAGCCTACGGATTCGGTTTGCTCGAAGGCATGCTCGAGATCGGCGGCGCCGCCCGCTACGTCTCGGGCATCACGTACTTCGCGCGGTGCGGCGCGTTCACCGCGCCCTGCACCGGCACCGATCTCTCGGAGCTGATCCACGATGCTTTCAAGCAGAACGCGCGGACGACCAACAAGTTCACGTTCGACGCCGGCGCGCGTCTGAACTTCGGCATCGTGAAGCTCGGCGTCGTGGGGACTTCTCTCAACCAGCCGAACTTCACCGTCGCGGACGTCCTGGGCTCGCCGGGCTCCGTGCCGCTGCCGCGTCAGGTGCGGGGAGGCGTTTCCGTCTCGATTCTCTCTTTTCTGAATCTCGCGGCCGACGGCGATTTCATCAAGAGCGACACGCTGGCGCCGGGCGCGAAGAGCCAGCAGATGTCGCTCGGCGCCGAGGTCAAGATTCCGCTGTTCGCGTTTCGTGTGGGCGCCATGCGCGACTTCGCGGCCGCGAATCCCACCTGGGCATACACCGCCGGCCTCGGGTTCGGCATCCCGGTCTTCTCGGTGGACATCGCGGTTCTCTGGGGTCCGACCGGAGGCTTCAACTACAAGAACCCCGACCGCGAGATGCTCGGCGCGTCGGCCGGCGTGCGGGTTCACTTCTAGTCGACTTGTTCTCCATCGAGGCGCGCGACCCGTCCTCCTCCGCCCGGAGGGGGCGTCTTCGCACGCTCCATGCCGAGATCGAAACTCCGTGCTTCATGCCGGTCGGCACG
>Ga0114129_10000801_pt1 | contig 40306 bp, 34 predicted proteins | sample RhiMetdeltSRZDD1_FD_80071 | JGI IMG/M metagenome (GOLD analysis project Ga0114129, IMG submission 80071) | Populus rhizosphere microbial communities from Tennessee, USA - Rhizosphere MetaG P. deltoides SRZDD1 (version 2) (version 2) | ecosystem: Host-associated > Plants > Roots > Rhizosphere >...
GTTGTCCTTGGGGCCGCGACACTCGATCGCGAACCCGACAAGGTCTGGTTCGGGGTCGTCCACGTCGAAGCCGAGCAAGCCCATCCGCTCGCCGCGCCACAGCTTCATGGAAAACCCGTTCTTGCTGTCGCTGTTTTCGAAGTCTGACATGGTAATTTCCTTCAGGCAGTCACACTACCGAAGATCCTCCCGATCGCCGCGGTCGCTGCCATCGCGAGCGCACCCCAGAACACCACTCGAACCGCGCCTTTCCAGGCCCGCGCACCTCCGGTCCGTGCCGCGATCGCTCCCAGCGCGCCGAGACAATGGAGCGAGGCGACGGCCACCAGCGGGACCAGGCGCGCCATCGGACTCAGGCCGAGCACCGGGCTCGCGGTCGAGACGATCCCGTCGTTCGCGCCGAGCACCGCAGCGCGGAGCCAGCCGATGCGCTCGGTGCGATGCCGCTCAGGATGGCGTGATTTCACCGGATCGTGCCTCGCGACGCAAGGTGACAACTTGGCGTGGTGGGCAAACGTGAAGGGTCATAATGCCTGTCAGACGCGACTCAAAGGCTTCTGACTCCCAGTACGTGCAAGAGTAAAACGTACCGCAAGTTCTGAGTCGCTTCTACGCAAGACCTCCCATGAGCCGTGAATGAGGCGCGGGGTTTGCATTGCCCGGGACCCGGTTGCCTCGGCACGCGTTAGAGCTGAGCGACTGCACGACTCCTCGTCTCCTGCGTGAAGTGACCCATGTCGTTGCGGCACACGATTGCGCCCGCTCATCGCCTCAGGATGCGACTCCCCGCAAGACTCGCAAGCCTCATTCTCCTCATTCCTTTGACCACCTGCGGTGATTCCTCCGGGCCTTCCGAGGGCGGGATTCACAAGATCGAGCACGTGGTCATCATCATGCAGGAAAATCGCTCGTTCGACAGCTACTTCGGGACCTACCCCGGGGCCAATGGGATCCCCATCCAGAATGGTGTGCCCACCGTCTGCGTGCCCGACCCGAGGCTTGGCGGTTGTCTGCGCCCGTACCATGACTCCGCGGACAAGAACCTGGGTGGCCCTCACGGGGCGGGCGCCGCCGTGGCCGACATCGACGGCGGGCGAATGGATGGGTTCCCCCGCGAAGCCGAGACAGACATGAGCACCACATGCAACCCGGCACAGCCGGCCTGCTCGTTGCAGGGCCCCACCGACGTGATGGGCTACCATGATCAGCGCGAGATCCCGAACTATTGGACCTACGCGAAGCAGTTCGTGCTTCAGGACCGCATGTTCGAGCCCAATGCCTCGTGGAGTCTGCCGGCGCACCTCTTCATGGTCTCGGAGTGGTCGGCCAAGTGCAGCGTGGTCGGCGACCCCATGAGCTGCACCAACGCGCTGGAGGACCCTCAGGATCCCCGGGGAGGCACGCCACCCAACTACGCCTGGACCGATCTCACGTACCTGCTGCACAAGCAGAACGTGAGCTGGAAGTACTATGTCGCGGAAGGCACCGAGCCTGACTGCGAAGACGACGCCATGACCTGCGCTCCGAAGCCGCAGTCGACCGGGACGCCGGGGATCTGGAACCCGCTGCCCTTTTTCACCACCGTTCGCGACGACAAGCAGCTGGGGAACATCCAGAACGTCGATCATTTCTTTGCAGATGTCCGCGCCGGCACGCTGCCCGCGGTGAGCTGGGTGATCCCCAACGGCGAGCTGAGCGAGCATCCTCCGGCACTGGTCAGCCGAGGGCAGGCCTACGTGACCGCGCTCATCAACGCCATCATGGAAAGCCCGCTGTGGAGCAGCACCGCGATCTTTCTGGCCTGGGACGACTGGGGCGGGTTCTACGACCATGTCGTTCCGCCAATCGTGGATCAGAACGGATATGGCCTGCGGGTCCCCGGGCTGGTGATCAGCCCCTATGCCAGGCGCGGCTTCATCGACCACCAGACGCTGAGCTTCGACGCCTATGTGAAGTTCATCGAGGACGACTTCCTGGGGGGCAGCCGGATCGACCCGCACACCGACGGCCGGCCGGATCCCCGTCCCACCGTACGCGAGAACTCGCCGGTGCTCGGCGACCTCACGCGGGACTTCGACTTCAATCAGTCGCCGCTGCCTCCCCTGGTTCTGCCCGGAGCGAAGGCTCCATGAGCCTTGTGCTTCGATCCTGAGCGATCGTCCCGACCCTCCCTCCGCCCGTCCTCCCGACATAACCGTCGTTCCCCACCGAGTGAGAAAGCTGCCCCGCCGGCTGCGTATGCCTATGCGACGGGAAACATCACTCACGAACTCGCCCCGGATCTCACGCGGGCACTCAACATGGAGGGAGACATGAAGGGGTTCGATCTGGAGCGGGCGTGGCGGTACTCGGCGGTTGGCGCACTCCTCGTGGCGGGTGCCTGCGGCGGCCACGATAACACCGGCCCGGGCGGCGGCTCGACCGCCGGCAGCTATGACCTGTCAAGCACCAACGGCAACGCCGTCCCAACCATTGAGCAGGCGGAGGGCTGCACCCCCAGCCGGTTCGAGGGCGGCACCATGACCCTGACCGCCGATGGCGATTGGCAGCTCCGAGTCCAGTTCGACGATGAGACCGGCAACCACGTTCTGGCGGACCACGGCCAGTACACGCAGGATGGAACCGACCTGCAGTTCGAATCCGCGCAGGATGGCTCCACCGCCTTCGGCGACATCGAGGACGGCTGGGTCGTGATCCACTACGACTTCTGCTTCAACGGCGAAGCCGACACCGACTTCGAGTTCCAGCGGTGAGGGGCAGAATCATTCGGACCGCCGCCGGCGCGCTGCTCCTGGCGCTGGCGGCCTGCTCCGGCGGGAAGGACGCCACGGGACCGGACCCGAACCCGGGCGGCGATCCACCGGGTAACGGACAGAATCCGCCACCGGCGGGCGACGTGAGCGGCGTCTACGTACTGGCGAATGTGAACGACGCGACTCCCGGGCAGACGGTGACGCTGGCTAATCCCGATGGCAGCGTGATCGGGATCTTCCGGTTCGACCCGCGACACAGCCAGCTCGAGCTCAACGCGGACGGCACCTGGAACTTTTCGCTCGCGTACGACGACAACGGGCAAACGCGGCAGGCTGAGGACGAGGGCACCTGGTCACCCGACGAAACTCAGCAGGACGGATACGTCTTCAAGTCTCACCGTTACGGGGACCAGTTCCACTGCCTGGCGAAGCTGGGTGTCGCGCTGATCGGATATGATTTCGATGGGGACGGGCAAATAGACACGTACTTCGCGTTCGGTCGGTTGGGATCGCAGGGATAGTTATCCAGCACCAGGCCTCCGGCTCGCCGAGCCGGAGGCTACACTTCGTGATGGCACACGACCATCACCACGAGCACTCCGGCGCCCACGATAAGCACGCTGGTCACAGCGTCGCGATGTTCCGCGACAAGTTCTGGCTGACCCTGCTGCTCACAATTCCGACGCTGATCTGGGGCCACATGTTGCCCCGGTTCCTGCACTACACCCCGCCACACGTCCCCGGCGCACACTGGATTCCCGCCCTCTTCGGCACTGCGGTCTTCTTTTACGGTGGCCTGGTGTTCGTGCGGGGAGCGGTGCGCGAGCTCGAGGATCGCCTGCCCGGGATGATGACCCTGATCTCGCTCGCCATCTCGGTCGCCTTTCTCTTCAGTGTCGCCGTAACGCTGGGCTATCCAGGGGCGCCCCTCTGGGAAGAGCTCTCGAGCCTAGTCACCATCATGCTCCTGGGACACTGGATCGAGATGCGCTCGATCTCGCAGGCCCAGGGCGCGCTCGGCGAGCTTGCAAAGCTCCTTCCGGCCGCGGTGGTACGGGTTCGCGGCACCGACACCGAGGAGATTCCGATCAGCGAGCTGCGCGAGGGCGACGTCGTCCTGGTTCGGCCCGGCGCCAGTGTTCCGGCCGATGGTCTGATCCAACAGGGCGAGAGCGCGCTCAACGAATCGATGATCACCGGCGAGTCGAGCCCGGTGGACAAGAACCCGGGTGACCGCGTGATCGCGGGCACGATCAACGGCTCGGGCTCTCTCCGGGTCCAGGTCACGGGGACCGGTGAGCGGACCGCACTCGCCGGAATCATGCGCTTGGTGGCCCAGGCCCAAACCTCCCGTTCCCGGGCGCAGGCGCTCGCCGACCGCGCCGCATTCTGGCTCACCGTGATCGCGCTCGGCGTCGGCGTGATGACCTTGGTGGCGTGGCTCGCTGTCGGTGCCGGCGCTGCTTTTGCCGTCGAGCGACTCGTGACCGTTCTCGTGATCGCGTGCCCCCACGCGCTCGGCCTCGCCATTCCACTGGTCATTGCGATCTCGACCACCCTGGGCGCCGGTGCCGGTCTCTTGGTGCGAGACCGGCGGGGGCTGGAGGAGGCACGGAACCTCACGACCGTGGTCTTCGACAAGACGGGAACGCTCACTCGAGGTGAGTTTGGCGTGGTCGCCATCCGCACCGTCCAGGGTCTTGCAGAGACCGAAGCACTCCGGCTCGCGGCCGCCGTCGAGCGAGACTCCGAGCACACCATCGCTCAGGGAATGCTGCGGAGCGCACGAGAGCGAAACCTGAGCGTTCCGCCGGCCCAGGACTTCCAGGCGCTCCCCGGCCTGGGCGTCCAGGCTCGCGTGGATGGCCGGACCCTTCTCGTCGGGGGGCCGAACCTCCTGCGAAAGCGGTCGATTGCAGTGCCCGTGGAGCTGCAACGGGCCGTCGACGAAGCTGCGGCACAGGGACGGACGGCGGTCTATCTCGTCGAGGACGCCGGAGGGAGTCGAGCCACCGTGCTCGCCACCTTGGTAGTCGCTGACGTCGTGCGGGAAGAATCGAAGACTGCCGTCCGCGAGCTGCACGACCAGCGCATCAAGGTCGTTATGCTCACCGGAGATGCCCGGCCGGTCGCGCAGGCGGTTGCCCAGGAGCTCGGCATTGACAACGTGTTCGCCGAAGTCTTGCCCGAGCAGAAAGTCGGCGTCATCGAGCAGCTCCGAAGCAGGGGCGAGCGGGTCGCGATGGTGGGCGATGGAGTGAACGACGCTCCAGCGCTGCTGACTGCGGATGTCGGCGTTGCGATCGGAGCAGGGACCGATGTTGCGGTCGAAGCGGGAGACATCGTCCTGGTCCGGAGCGACCCGCGGGACGTATCTCGGATTGTTCGACTCAGCCGCGCCAGCTACCGGAAGATGGTGCAGAATCTCTGGTGGGCTACTGGCTACAACGTGGTCGCGATCCCGCTGGCCGCCGGAGTTCTGGCGCGGTACGGGATCCTGCTCTCGCCCGCCATTGGGGCGGTGCTCATGTCATTGAGCACCGTCATCGTGGCAGTCAATGCACAACTGCTGCGTCGGGCGCGGATATGATCCGCGCCCGTTACAGCACGCCAACAATGTTTACGACGCAGCCTCCAGCTTGCTCGCCTTGGCTCGCACGAACGCATAGGGCAGGAACGGCAGCACGTTGAAGTTCGCGGCCTTGCTCGCGTACTCCTTGGCCTTCGCCGTGTCACCCTTCCCCTGATACGCCAGCGCCGTGAAGTAAAGGACCTGCGGGTCCTGCTGATTGCCCTCGCCGAGCTCGTTGATCGCGGTGTCGAAGTTTTTCTCCTTGAGCGCGATGGCACCCTTGAGTTCGTGGGCCCCCTTGATCCGGAACTGGTTGTGCCGCGCCTCGGCGCCACTCGCGTATGCGTCTGCCTCTTTCTTGGCGGTCGCGATGTCACCCTTGGCCAGCGCCACCCGGCCGTTGTTGAAATGGGCCGCGAGCTTCGCATCTTCCTTCACGTCTGCTGAGAGACTCGATTTCTCGATCAGCTCGAGCGAATGCTGGAACTTCTTGGCGGCCTCGGCCGTGCGGCCCGCGTCGAGCAGGATATTCCCGATGAGAAGCGCATCGCCGCTCATGTTGGCCGAGTCACCTCGTGACTTGTCGAGCGCGTATTCCTTCTCGGCTTCGGCCAGCGCGGCCTTGGTACGGCCTCCGTCCACGTAGATCACCGACCGAGCGAAGAGCGCGAACCTGCGGTCGCCGTCGTCGCGCGCCGCGTCGTACAGCTTCTGCGCCTCAGCGGCTCCCTCGTCGTGCTTGTTCTGGAGCATCTGGTTGGTCGCGATGCCGATACGGGAGTTGCCGAAGTGCGGATCGAGCGAGAGCGCCTTGTTGTACTGCGCAATGGACTCGTCGAACCGGCCGATCTTCATGAGCAGCTCGGCATAGGAATCGTACGGGTTGGGGTCGTTGGGGATCAGCTCGATGTACTTCCGGAAGGCCCGCTCCGCGTCGTCGTACTTCTCGAGCGTCCGATAGGCGTAGCCCATCAGGTTGTAGGCGCCGGAGAAGCTGGGGTTGATGGAGATCGACTTCTGGTACTCCGAGATAGCCTTGTCCCAGTTCTGCCGGCCGAAGTAGGCGGTGCCGAGGAGGAAATGAGCCCGCTCGTCACCGGGGAACTTGCTCACCAGCTCCTCGGCGTATTGAAGACCCTCTGCCGGCTTGGCATTGCCGTTGGCTTCCAGGATCTTGATCATCAACTGCTCGCCCTCGGACGCCTTGTCTGAGAGTGCGACAGCTTCCTTGAGATGAGAAAAGAAGTCCTTCGCCGTCGCCGAGGTGACGGCGAGCTGGTAGTGCGCCATGGCAAACGACGGATCTGCCGCGACGGCCTGCTCGAAGATTTTGCGTCCGTCCTGGGCTCGGAGCTGCTCTGCAAGCGCACGACCCTTGAGATAGAGATCGCGGGCTTCGGGGGAGCTGGTAGTGAGTTGAACGGTCTTGGAGGAGGCGGGATTGGCGGCGGTTTCGGTTCCGGTATTGGCTCCTGAGCTTGCGGTCTGAGTCCCGGAGTCGGACTTGGCGGAGCGACAGCTTGCGAGCAGGGTAAGCGCGCTACAGAGAGCGAGAAGATTGATTGACGAGGGCAACGCGCGGGGCATGGGAATCCTCCGGCAACGTTTCAGTTGTGTACGACGGAGTAGTTCGGTGGGAACAGGGAACCTTACGCGGCCGGGGGAGGGGACGGTTTCAGCCGCGGCTCGCGGTTTCAACCGGGGAGAATAGGTTCGTTGCCGTGACGATGCCGGCGCCATCTACTCGGACGGTCGTGACCTCTCTGGTCGTTCTCGGAGTAGCGTTGCGCACCTGGGCCTACGTCGCCAACCCGCCGCTCTGGCTGGACGAGATCCTGCTTGCCCGCAACATCCTTGGGCTATCGGTTGGCGACCTCCTCATGCAGCCGCTCAAGCTTGATCAGGTCGCGCCGAAGGGCTTTCTGCTGGCCGAGAAGCTTTCCGTCCTCACCTTCGGCGAGACCGAGTTGGCCCTCCGCCTCTTCCCCTTCCTGTGCGGCATCGCGGGCATGTTTCTCTTCCGAAGCCTGGCCGAGCGGATCCTCTCAGGATGGGCCGTGTCATTTGCCGTCGGGCTTTTCGCGATCGGAATTCCCTTCATCTTCCACGGCGCCGAAGTCAAGCAGTATGAGCTGGATCCCACTGCCGCAATCGGTCTAATGCTGCTCACACTTTGGTTGCTGGATCAGGACCGCTCGCCGGGCCAGCTGGGCCTCGCAGGCCTGGCCGGGTTTGCGATCGTCTGGTTCTCTCAAACCTCGGTCCTCGTGATGGCGGGCCTCGGGCTTGCGCTTGCGGTGGAGTGGGGCATCACTCGGGATCGCCGCATTGCTCGCGTACCGCTGGTGACTATTCCGGTGTGGGCCGTGGCCGGCCTCGTTGCGATTTGGGTCGGCATCCGAAGCATGACTCCCTCGACTCGCGAGTTCATGTACGACTTCTGGGGGCCCGGGTTCGTCCCGCGCCCGCTGGAGCCGCTCACCACCGGGCGGTGGCTCTGGAACGCCGGGCTCTCCGTCTTCACTGAGCCCACACTGCTCCGATATCGCCTGCCCGCATTGTTTCTGGTGCTGGCTCCGCTCGGACTGGTCGCGCTGTGGAGGCAACACCGGGCCGTTGCTCTCGTGCTGGCCGGGCCGGGACTGGTTGCCCTGGTTGCTGCCCTGCTCGAGCAGTATCCGTTTCGCGGTCGGCTCATGTTCTATCTGGTGCCGGGCATGCTGCTCGCCATCGCTGCGGCTGCGGAGTGGATTAGGGCAGCCGTTTCGCGAATCCGGCCGGCGCTGGGCGCCGCGGCCATGACCGGGCTCGCTCTACTACCGGTGGCGGCGCTGGTAGAGGCTCCTCCGCCGTACGACGTCGAACACACGACGACGTTGCTGGCATATCTCTCCCGGCACCGGCAAGCCGGCGATGTTGTGTACGTGCTTCCGCTCTCGAGAATCGGTGCGCTGTTTTACGGGCCGAGCGTTGGGGTGATGCCGAGCGACTGGATCACGGGAATCTGCGACCGGAACGAGACCCGGACATTCGTTCGCGACGTGGACCGGCATCGTGGAAAACGAATTTGGTTGCTTTCAGCGGGGCAGCGCCCCTATCGCGCGGTGCGCCAGGCCGTTCGGAGCTATCTCAGTACTATCGGCGTGAAGCGGGATTCGCTGGTCTTTCGATCGCTTAACTGGGAATCCGCGAGCATCGAGTTGTACGATCTCACCGATCCTGGGCATCTCGGCGCAGCCAATGCGGAGACGTTCCCGGTCTTACCCATGCCGACCGATCCCAGGCCGGGCTGCCGGCCCTGGGCGCAGCCGTCTCCTGTCGACAGCTTCCTGATCCCACTCGATCGAAGTCGGCCTACCGCGCGCGGGCGATGAGCGCGTTGGAGGGCTCCTTGGCCGGATCCTCGACTTTTCGCGCGGCTTCGGCGCCGGTCACCGGCAGTCGGTGCCGGTCGATGAGGCCGAGCTGTGCCAGCACCGAGGCCTGGTCCCAGTAGATCCGCTCGCCGCTGATCTTCCCACCCTCGAAATCGACCAGCACCACCAGCGGGACTCTCACGCGGAGTCCCGTGGGAGCGATGCCGGGCAGCATCCACGGCATGTCGATCGTGTGGGTGAACTCGTAGATCAGCTCATCCACGATCCGATCGTTGCCTACCGTGCGGGTGAGCGGGACGATCTTCGCGTCCGGCGGGTGGTGGCCAATGAAGTATCGGCTGTAGAAGTCACTCACGTTCCTGGCTCCCACCCCGCCCGTCATCACCGGCACATGGTTCACGCTTGGCCCTGCGGTCATGGTCGCCATCGTGGCATCGGTGCTTTTCGTATCGAACTCGGCGGCCATGTGTGCCTCCCAGGTGTCCACCATGGCACGCTGCGCCGGGGTCAGCTTCTGGTTCGGCATGGGTGTGTCCCTCGATAGCTGGGGTGCGCGGACCGGCCGAATCTGTCGTCCTGGCCGGCCAGGCGCCATCCCTTGACATGCAACCTTAGGGTTGCATATTAGTCGCCCATGGACGAGCTGGACCCGGTGTTCAAGGCTCTCGCCGACCGGACCCGTCGCCGTCTGCTCGACCGGCTGTTCGCGGAGAACGGCCAGACGCTTGGCGAGCTCTCCGCGCAGCTCGACATGACCCGACAGGCCGTGACCAAGCACCTCGTGGTGCTCGAAGCGGCGAATCTGGTGGTGACGGTGTGGCGTGGGCGGGAGAAGCTGCACTACCTCAACCCCGAGCCGATCGAAGCGATCGCCGATCGCTGGATCGGCAAGTACGAGCGCCGGAGGGTGCGAGCGCTACGCGACCTCAAGCAGGCGCTGGAGGAGAAGAACGATGAGTAAGCCGAGTTTCGTTTACGTCACCTACATCAAGACCACCGCCGAGAAGGTGTGGAAGGCCCTCACGGACGGGGAGGCGACGCGGCAGTACTGGTTCAACCACCGCAACGCATCCGACTGGAAGGTCGGCTCCGAGTGGCGGCACGAGGACTACGACGACCCGAAGACCGTGGACGTGGTGGGCACCGTGGTCGAGAGCGACCGTCCTCGCCGCCTGGTGGTGACGTGGGCCGATCCCACGGAAGCAAAGAACCCGGCGAAGATATCGCGGCTCACCTACGACATCATGGAAGACGGCGACCTGGTGCGGCTCACCGTGACCCACGCCGATCTCGAGCAGGGCTCGGATATGGAGAAGGGCGTAACCTCGGGCTGGCCGGTGGTGCTCTCGAGTCTCAAGACCATGCTCGAGACCGGGAAGCCGTTGCCGGCGATGTTTGCCCGCGAGAAGGGGGAGTGGAAGAAGCGGCGCTTCGCGACGGTGGGCTAGCCGGTTCGCCTGCGGAGATTCCGGCGCAGGAGACGAGCCCGGCTGGTCAGCCAGCCGGGTTCGCGCATCTGCTCCTCTTCGATCAGCTCGGCCCACGCGGTCGCGATTGCGGCTCGACCCAGATAGCCCAACAGCCGCTTCGGATCACGACGGTGGACCACCGGGAGCCGGCCCAGGTTGTGTCGCGCCATCTTGGCCATGGCCTCGTCCAGCAGCTCGTCGGGATAGGTGACGATCAAGGACGAGGCCCCGACCTCGAGCACGGTTTTTTCCTTGTCGCTGTCGCGCGCGAGCGCCCTCATGAGATCGCCGCGGGTCATGAGACCGACCAGCGCGCCCTTCTGATCTACGAGGGGCCACGCATAGCGATGACCCAGCAGCGAATCCCGGTCGCCGAGCCACTGCTGAATGGTGGCGAGTGTCGTGTCGACGGCGAGCACGGGCACATCGCGCTCCATCGCGTCCTCCACCCGCACCCTCGCGAGCGGATTGACCACGTACTCGCGCACGACGTGATGTCCCCGCCGGGCCACTTTCTCGGTGAGAATCGAGCGGCGCATCACCAGCACGGTGACGGCGTGCGCCGCCGCGCATGCGATCAGCAGCGCCGGCAATACAGCGATGTCGCCGGTCAGCTCCAGCATGAACGCGACCGCCGTGAGCGGCGACCGCATTGTGCCACCCATCATCGACGCCATACTGATCATGGCCCAGAGCCCGACCTCGCTGGAGTCGATCCAGTGCGCCTCGACCGCGCCGAGCGCGCCGCCCATGATGAGGAGCGGCGCAAGCACGCCTCCCGATGTGCCCGAGCCGAGTGCGATGGCCCAGATCAGCGCCTTGACGATCAGCAGTCCAAGCAGCGGTGGTCCGGTGAGGTCCCCTTTGAGCAGTCCGGAAATGGTGTCGTAGCCGACGCCGAGGGCGTGGGGGTACAGTAGTCCGCCGAGCCCGACGAACAGCCCACCAATGATGGGCCACCACATCGTGTGAAACGGGAGTCGCCCGAAGAGGTCTTCGAAGGTGTAGACCAGCCATGTGAGGGCGCCGGAGCCGAAGCCGGCCACGAGCCCGATCACGAGCGAGAGGGCCAGCTCGCGCCAGGGCAGGGTGGCGTGGAGCACGACTGGGAAGATCGGGCCGGCCCCGAGCAGCGGGACCCGGAGTGCTGCAGCCATGGCGGACGCCGCGGCGACGGGAATGAAGCTCCGGGGCTTCCACTCGAAAAGCAGCAGCTCCACCGCGAGCAGCACTGCGGCGAGCGGCGTCGCGAAAATGGCCGACATGCCCGCCGCGGCGCCTGCCACCAGCAGCGTCTTCCGCTCGGCGGCGGAGAGGTGGAACGCCTGGGCGAACAGCGACCCGAACGCGCCGCCGGTCATGATGATCGGACCCTCGGCGCCGAACGGCCCGCCGGTCCCAATCGAGATGGCGGAGGACAGCGGCTTCAGGATCGCGACCTTGGCCGACATTCGGCTCCGCCCGATGAGGATGGCCTCCATCGCCTCCGGGATCCCGTGTCCCCGGATCCGGTCCGAGCCGAAGCGAGCCATCAGACCCACGATCAGGCCGCCGACCATCGGGACCAGCACGGCCCAGAGCCCCAGCTGGTTGTTCGCCGGTGAGACGAAGCTCGAGCTCAACCGGTGGTAGTAGGCGATGTTGGTGGCGGTACCGATCAGCCAGACCAGCGCGACGGCTACGAACGCGCTGATGGCGCCAACCACGGCCGCCATCGGGGTGAGGATGAGGAGCCGGGTGTCGGTGGTGAAATCACCGAGCCGGTCGCGGGCAGGGTGCGCCGCGGCCGGCGGGGAGGCGTCCGGAATCATATGGGAGCCAATATAATCACATGCGGGCAACGCTGCCTGAACCAGCGCCGCGCGGAACCGTGATCCACGGCCCCGCAGGAGAGTGCCGAGTGACGACGGCTGTAACTGGATGGGGAGTCAATACGATTTGAACAACAGACCGGCTGAATGATTCCAGTGCAGATCAGTCTGGCCCGGGCAACGCATACCACAGCACGGCGACGAAGTGGCAGGCGCTGCCACCCAGCACAAACAGGTGCCACACCATGTGGCTGTACCGCGGGCGTTCCCAGACGTAGAAGAGCACGCCCGCAGTGTAGAGCAGGCCCCCACCAACGATCCACGCCAGGCCGGTCCAGGGAAGCGCCGCAGCGAGCGGACGCAGGACCAGCACCGCGAGCCAGCCCATGCCCAGATAGAGGAGTGTGGAAAGGCGGGGAAACCGCAGCCCGCCGAGCGCCTTGAACAGGATGCCGAGCACAGCCAGCACCCAGATAACGCCGAGCAGGCCCCAGCCCCACCCTCCCCGAAGAATTCCCACGGCGAACGGCGTGTAGGTTCCCGCGATGAGCAGGTAGATGGCCGAATGATCGAGCACTCGGCAGATCCGCTTGGCCCGCGAGCGCGGCAGCGCATGGTAGAGGGTCGAGGTGGCGTAGAGTAGCACCAGCGTCGCCGCGAAAATCGCGGTTGCGACGAAAAGTCCGGTATCATGGCCGGCTGCCGCGGCGCCCAGGAGGATGGGAATGGCGAGGATGCTCGCGACCAGTCCCACGCCATGGGTCACGGCGTTCGCGATTTCCTCGCCGAGTGATAGCCTTCGCTCGAAGCTCATTCAGAATGAAAGCACCTGCCGGGCAGGTTTGCGAGTGATCCCGACCCGGACCCCGCGCCTTCCCGTAACCGGGGACCCGTCTCTATCGTACTGTCTCTATCGTGTTGTCGATTGGGAATCCCCGGAGAACCCGAATGCAGACCAGTACCCCCGGCCGATGTTTGGCCGTCCTGCTCGTGCTGAGTGTCGCGGCTTGCAGTCATCCCCAGTCGTCGGCCGCGCCGGCGCCCCAGTCCGTAGCAACCCAAAAGCCTCAAGCACCGTCTTATTCCACAGCTGCGGCGGCTGAGGCGGACAGCGTTCGGCGGGCCTATACCCCGGCCGATGTCGAGTTCATGACCCACATGATCTCGCACCACGCCCAGGCAATCGAGATGGCGGGGTGGGCGCCGTCGCACGGGGCGAGCCCCGCGGTTGAGCGACTGTGCGAACGCATCATCAACGCTCAGCAGGACGAAATCGCGACCATGCAGCGGTGGCTCGGCGCCCGGCACCTCCCGGTCCCGGCCCCGGATCCCAACGGCATGAAGATGACGATGGGGGGCAGCGAGCATGTCATGTTGATGCCCGGCATGCTCACCCCGGACCAGATGAAACAGCTCGACGCGGCCCGTGGCCCGGAGTTCGATCGCCTCTTTCTCACCTACATGATCCAGCATCACAAGGGGGCGCTCACGATGGTGCACCAGCTCTTCGACACCCCCGGCGCCGCCTCGGACGACGTCATCTTCAAGTTCGCCTCCGACGTGAACGTTGATCAGACGACGGAGGTCGCCCGCATGCAGGGCATGCTCGACTCTATGATCGCTGAAACCCACAGCTCGCAGTGACCGTCCGATTACCCAGATCACGTGGCCTCCCTACCTATCCGGAATCGCCCATGGCAACCGTAGCCTCCAAGGCCGGCTCATTCGTATGCACGCTCGGCATCCTCGCGCTCGCGTCCTGCGCCTCGTCTACCAGTGGCGGCGGGACTGCGTCGCCCTCCCCGGCCAAGGGGACCGCTACCATTCCCAATCCCGATCCGCGCGTGGGCCTCAAGCCTGGGCTCTGGGACGCCGGCCAGGCAGCCTGGAACCTTCGGCTCGTGTCCAATACCCCATCGCCCGAGGGTTTCGCCGGCGTCATCAACTCCGACCTCGCATTCCTCGGTAAATACGCGATCCAGGGGAACTACAACGGCTACCAGGTCTGGGACATCTCCGATCCCGCGAAGCCCAGGCTCGAGACGGGCTACTTGTGCCCCGCGTCGCAGAGCGACGTCTCGGTCTACAAGAACCTGCTCTTCGTGTCGGGTGAGGGACTGTCGGGCCGCCTCGATTGCGGCACGGAAGGAGTATCGGACACGGTCAGCAAGGACCGGCTCCGCGGCCTTCGCATCTTCGACATCAGCGACCTCAGCAAGCCGAGGAACGTCGGAAACGTGCAGACCTGCCGGGGGTCGCACACGCACTCTGTGCTGGTGGACCCGAAGGACACGGCCAATGTCTACGTCTACATCTCGGGCTCGGCGCCGGTGCGCTCCTCCAGTGAGCTGCCCGGCTGCTCGGCGGCGGAGCCGTCACAGGACCCTAATTCTGCTCTCTTCCGGATCGAAGTGATCAAGGTGCCCCTGGCGCATCCCGAACAGGCCGCGATCGTCTCGTCGCCGCGGATCTTCAACGACCTGACGGCGCCGGCCACTCACGGTGAGGCGCCGGCCGATGCAGCCCGGCGGGACTCGCTCGTGGCAGAGGCAAAGCGGACTGGCGGGTTCACGGCCGTCGTGCACGGGCACGAGGCGGCCCTGCACCCGCATTTCACCGGCGAGCTGCTCGACAGCATCGTGAAGGCGCGGAACGGGACCGGAGCGCCTACCGCCGCAGACAGCGCGGCTTTGCGGGCCAACCTTCAGAGCATCGTCGACAAGATCGTGGGCCACGATGAAAAGACCGGCCCGACCCAGTGCCACGACATCACGGTGTACCCTCAAATCGGGCTCGCGGCCGGCGCCTGCGAGGGCTATGGCATGCTGCTGGACATAAGCGATCCTATCAACCCCAAGCGAATAGCGGCTGTCGCGGACTCCAACTTCTCCTACTGGCACTCCGCCACGTTCAACAACGACGGAAGCAAGGTGCTGTACACCGACGAATGGGGCGGGGGCGGCCAACCCAAGTGCCGGGCGACCGACAAGAAGGAATGGGGCGCCGACGCAATCTTCACGCGGACCGGAAACGACCTTGCGTTCAAGAGCTACTTCAAGATGCCGGCCGCGCAGACGAACAAGGAGAACTGCGTCGCGCACAACGGCTCGCTCATCCCGATCCCGGGGCGCGACGTCATGGTGCAGGGCTGGTACCAGGGGGGGATCTCGGTGTTCGACTGGACCGACCCCGCGCACCCCCGGGAGATCGCCTTCTTCGACCGCGGCCCGGCAGACACGACTCAGGTCGCGCCCGCCGGATCCTGGTCCGCCTACTGGTACAACGGCGTGATCGTGAGCTCCGAGATGGCACGCGGCCTCGACATCTTCGAGCTCATCCCGAGCCCCTTGCTCTCGCAGAACGAGATCGACGCCGCGAAATCGGTGCACGTTGACTACAAGAACGTCCAGGGGCAGACCAAGATCGTGTGGCCGGCGACGTTCTCCCTGGCCCGCGCCTATCTGGACCAGCTGGATCGCTCAAAGGGGATGGATGCCGGTCGTATCGCGGATGCACGGAAAGCTCTGGCGAATGCGGAGAAGAGCTCGGGCGAGGAACGGCGCAAGACCCTGGAGACGCTCCTCACCCAGCTGAACGGCGCCGCTGCTCAGGCTACCGACAAGGCCAAAGAGCAGATGCTCGCGGGCGTGGTGTCGGATCTGGCAAAGTCTCAGACCTGATCGTCGATGACAGCAGCTTGTGAAACCGGCGCGGCAACGCGCCGGTTTTCGTTTGCGTAACGTGATCTACATGCCTCACGGAGGGAATATGAAAAATCGGCATCATCGGCGCCGGCAAGATCGGCGGGGCCTTGGCGCGCCGCTTCTAGTCATGGCTCGCAGTACCAATACCCAGAGCTGTTCGATGAGCACGTCACGCAGTTCCTGAAGGGGTGAGCAAGAAACCATGCCTACATATTTGATTTCAGACATAACGGTTCGGGATCGCACAGCCTTCGAGGTCTATCGAGCGCGGGCGGCGGACGCGATTCATACCTACGGCGGCCGATATCTTGCACGCTTGGGAGAAGTGCAGGTACTCGAAGGATCGTGGAACCCCAAGATGATTGTGATCGTTGAGTTTCCAAACTTGGAACAGGCTCGTGCCTGGTATCGCTCGCCCGAGTACGCATTCGCCCTCGAGATGCACGACAAAGCGCTCAGCCGCAACCTCATTCTCGTTGATGGGGTGAACCAACCTGGGGCTGTGAGATGACAGCGGGATCTGCGGCGCGCACTGGAGGGCGCAGCTGGACTCAACTTGCTGCAGGGGAGCCAGACAGAATGACGCTTCAAGGCAAAGCTGCGTTGGTGACTGGAGCATGGTCGCTTTTCGGGATTTGGGCAGCCGGTCAATTGGATCGCCGCTGATATTGTCCGTATCAAGGACGGCGTCCTGGCCGAGCACTGGGATGTCATTGAGGACGAGGCTACCAGGCAAGAATCAAAAAGCGGGCTACCCATGTTTGGGGACAGCTTCAGTAAGTGAGGTAGTCCAGGCTATCGAGAGCCGGGCGCAGAGTTTGTCTTGTCGGATGGACCGAGGGCTTCGCAGGATGTGAACTATTTTTTCTCCTTGGCGGTAAGGCTTTGGGCGAAGCGAAGCGGGAACGCCCTGGGGCGTTCAAGGCTACCGCAGACAACCCAGCAGCGCCGTGGAAACGCTGATCCGATTTGGAGATGGCTGGCGGAGCGCTGTCGAGCGTCAGCCCTTCGTTGTTGTGGTTCGTCGTTGCTCGAGCACAATCACGATCACCGCCGCTGCAACCTGGCATGCGCCCAGGATCAACAGCCCGCCGGTAAAGCTTCCGGTATGCTGCTTTACCTGTCCCAGCACATAAGGGCCCACGAACCCACCCACCGCGCCCATCGAATTCACCAGCGCGATCCCGCCGGCGGCCGCCTGTTCCTTGAGCATGGCCGTGGGCATGGACCAGAACGGACCCAGCCAGCCGAGTACGCCGAAAGCGGTGAGAGAAAGCGCTGCGACCAGCGGACCAATGGACCCGATGCGCGTTACCGCAAGAAATCCCAGCGCACCCGCGAGCGCAGGTAGTGTGAGATGCCAATGCCGCTCGCCGGTGCGATCCGATCTCCGGCCCACCAGCACCATCCCCATGGCGGCGATCGCGTACGGGATGGCCGTGATGACACCGACCTCGAAATTGGTGAACGTGCCGCTCGCCTTGACCAGCTGCGGCAGCCAAAGCGCAAAGCCGTACAGCGCCACGACGAGGAGGAAGTAGACCAGTCCCAGCAGCCATACCATCGGGCTCACCACGGCCTTCGCGAAGCTCACGCCGTGACCTGCCTCGGCATGCGCGCCCTCCGCTTCCAGCTTTGCCTCGAGCCAGGTCCGGTCTGCGGGGTCGAGCCAGCGCGCATCACGCGGGCGATCGGGAAGGAGCCACAGCACCAACAGGCCCACCACCATGGAAGGAATGCCCTCGAGCAGGAAGAGCCACTGCCAGCCTTGCAGCCCGAGATAGCCGTCCAGGCCGAGCAGCGCGCCCGAGATCGGCCCGCCGATCACGCCGCAGATCGGAATCGCCGCCAGGAACCACGCATACGCCCGGGCTCGCTCGCGCGCGGGGTACCAGTAGGTCAGATAGAAGATGATTCCCGGGAAGAATCCCGCCTCGGCCACGCCCAGCAGAAAGCGGATCACGTAGAAGCTGGTCGGGGTGCGCACGAACATCATCGCTGACGCCGCCAGTCCCCAGGTCACCATGATCCGCGCGATCCAGAGGCGGGCGCCGGTGCGATAGAGCACCAGGTTGCTGGGGACCTCGAACAGACAATAGCCGATGAAGAAGACGCCCGCGCCGAAGCCGTACACCGCCGGACCGAAGCCGAGATCGCGGTTCATCTCGAGGGCGGCGAACCCCACGTTTACCCGATCGAGGAAGTTGAGCAGGTATAAAAGGAAGAGAAACGGGATGAGGTGGCGGGTGACTCGCGCGACGGCAGTGGCCGCCGGGTCGGGCGTCACGTGATCGGCCTATTTCTGTGCCAGCAACTTCTGAAACGCAGGTTCGGCGCGGAGCGGCGCGTACACCGGGTCGAGCTTGAGCGATGCGGGCGTGGTCGGTCCCGGGAGATGAAGCAGGGAGTCGGTCCAGGCTATGGCGCCGGCCTTGTTACCGGAGGCCAAATCGATCTGAAAAAGAAGGTTGACATATGCGGTCCAACCGGGACTGCCAGGCAGAGGCCCGTACATAGCTCGAACCCGCTCAGCCTCCGCCAGCGCCTCGGCTCGCCGTCCGGCTGCTCCTTCCGCTAGCGCCAGCCCATAATGCGCATAGAAGTCGTCCGGGTGCCTGGCGACCTGAGCTGCCAGTGGTTTGAGTGCGGAATCGGCACTCGCCCGCGCGGCGTCATAGCGTCCCGCGTTCCATTGTACTTGCGAGAGGGCGAGAAGACCCTGTGCCCGGTTGTCAGCGTAGGCAGTGGGCGGTGAGCGGAGCGCGAGTGCCTGCAGCGAATCGTCCAGCCAAACCCACCCGACTTGGGCTCCAATGAACCGACTCGGCTCGACATGCTGGAGGAACTCGCCGAGGGCGGCTCGTGCGCCGGCCAGGTCGCCACGTGCCAGGCGGGCAGCAAGAACGCTGCCGATCAGATCCGTGTTGTCCGGCGCGATCGCAAGGCCCGCCCTCGCGACGGAATCCGCCTCCGCGAAGCTGCGCTGGATCAGCAGGGCACTCGCGTAACGTCGAGCAACGAGCACGGATCGCGGGTCGAGCTTTGCGGCTTCGGAATACCGCGCGATGGCCTCGTCGCTTCGCCCAAGAACGGACAGAAAACTCCCCAGCATACTGAGGACGTCCGGATCATGCGGCGCGAGCTTCCGCGCCCGTTCCAGGGCCTCCGCGGCCCGGGGGTAGTCGCCATCGATGTTGGCTTTTATGAAGCCATCCGTGAAGTACGACTCGGCCCGGTCAGGTGCTAGCGCCAGCGCTCGCTCGCGGGCACGGCGGGCGCCTTGGAGCACACTGTCGGCGCCATCGCCGGAGTTGTACCGCAGGCCCTCGGCCCGGCCGAGCCGGGCCCAGGCGAGCGCAAAGTTCGGATCCCGCTGGACCGCTTCGTGATAAGCTGCCGCAGCGAGGCGGGCCGACACGGCGTCCGTTTTGCCCTGCGTAATGATGAGCTGCTCGCCCTTAAGGAACGCGTCGTAGGCAGCCAAATTCTGGGTCGGCCGGGCTGCCAGCTGCTGCTGGGCGCTGTCGCCCAGCGCCACGTCCAGTGCCTGGGCCACGTCGCTCGCGATCTGCGCCTGGACCTTGAAGACGTCGGTGAGCGACGCATCGAACTGCTGACCCCACTTAGTGCGCGGCGCGTGGCCTGGTCCCGCATCCACCAGCTCCGGAATGACGCGTACTCGGCTGGCTCCGCCCGCCTGCTTCTCCCACCGCACGGTGGCGGTGAGCAGGTAGTCAGCTCCCAACTCCCGCGCGATCTGCTGCGGCGTCTTGGTGGTGTGTCGGTAAGTGTTGGAGCTGCCCCGCGCGATCACCTCCATGCCGGGAAGCTGGGACAGCTTGCTGCGCACTTCGTCGGTGACGCCGTCGGCGAAGTAAGCGTCCGCCGAGTCGCCGATATTCTCGAACGGCAGCACCACGAGCACCTTTGCGCCGCTGCTGGCTTCCGATACCCCCGCATGTGTGCGACGCCACGCGAACAGCACGCCGAGGCCCAGGGCGAAGCCCAGGCCAAGGGTGATCGCGGCGACCGGAACTTTGCGCCGCGGCACCGGCGGCGCGGTGGCAGTCGCCTGGCCAGGCGTCGTCTGCACCGGGGCTGAAGCAGGTGTCGATGGTGTCGGCGTTGCCATTGTCGCGACTGGAGTAGTCACGATCTGCTGCAGCGCCTGGGCAAGCTCGTACGCGCTTGCGAAGCGGTCGGCCGGCACGCGAGCCAGCGCGCGCTGCAAGGCGACGTCCGCAGCCTCCGGCACTGTCGGGCGGACGCGGCGCACGCTGGGGATCGGATCGACGAAACGCTTCGCGACGATGGCCTGGGGTGTGGGTCCCGTGTACGGCGCTTCACCGGCGAGCATCTCGTACAGCACGCAACCCAGACTGTAGATGTCGCTCCGCCCGTCCACCGCGCTCCCGGCTGCCTGTTCCGGGCTCATGTACGCGGGCGTGCCCATTGCCATGCCCGTCTGGGTCAGCGCATCGTTGCCGCTCAACGCCCGGGCGATGCCGAAGTCGGCGACCAGCACCTCGCCCCGCTTGGTGAGCAGGATGTTCTCCGGCTTGATGTCGCGATGGACCACGCCGTGCTCGTGCGCGTAATCGAGCGCGGCCGCCACCTCTCGCGTAATCCTGAGCGCGTCCTCCACCGGAAGCTGAACTTCCCGGCGGAGGCGGTCGCGCAGGCTCTGGCCTTCCACGTACGGCATGGTGAACCAGAGCTGCCCGGCCACTTCGCCCGAATCGAGCACGGTGAGAATGTGAGGATGCTGCAGCCGTGCCGCGATCTCGATCTCGCGATGGAATCGCTCCGCGCCGAGCGATGCGGCCAGCTCGGGGAGGAGCACTTTGAGGGCGACTGGGCGCTTGTGCTTGAGATCCTGGGCGAGAAAGACCGTGGCCATGCCGCCGCGCCCGAGCTCGCGCTCGATGGCGTAGCTGCCTCGAAGGCCGGGTTCGAGCTGCTCGCGCAGTTCGGCCACGCAGTGTCCTAGCGAAGGTGGATCAGCAAATCTAGTCTCGCGCCAGCAGTCGCTGAAAGCGCGGGTCGGCGCGGAGCGGCGCCCAGGTCGGGTCGAGCTTGAGCGATGCCACGGTGGTGGGGCCCGGGAGCCGCAGGAGCGTGTCTATCCAGTCGATGGCGCCGGCTGCGTTTCCCGTGAGCATTTCGACCTGTGCCAGGAGATTGACCAGCGTGGTCCAGCCTCGACTCCCCGGCTCCGGCCGATAAATCGCGCGCACTCGCTCAGCCTCGGCCATGGCCTCCACCCTTCGTCCGCAGATCGCCTCTGCCAGTGCCAGCGCATAGTGCGAAAAAAAGTTCTCCGGCTCCCGAGCGACCCGCGCCCGCAGCACCACACGGGCGGAGTCACCGTACGCCCTGGCACCCTCGTACTGCTCGGCGTTCCACATGACCGTTGCCAGGCTCAGGAAGCCAATCGCTTTGTCATCGGCATAGGCGATCGGCGGAAGGCGCAGGGCCATCGCCTCGAGTGAATCGTCGAGCCAGATGAACCCCACGAGCGCCGTGATCAACTGGTTCGCCTCGACGTGCCCGCGCGCTTGCCGCAAGGCGGCGCGGGCCCCTTGCGCATCTCCCCGCGCCAGCCGGGCCGTGAGGACGTGACCCACCAATTCCGAGTTGTCGGCTGCGACCCGGAGACCGGCGCTCGCTACCGAATCCGCCTCGGCGAAGCGTCGTTGAGCGATCAGCGCGTCGGCATAGCGCCGGGCAACCAGCACCGAGCGCGGGTCGAGCCGCGCGGCTTCGGCGTAGCGCGCGACGGCTTCATCGTTCCGGCCGAGATCGGCGAGAAAGCTTCCCAGCATGCTGAGGACGTCGGGGTCGTGTGGGGCGAGCTTCCACGCCCGCTCGAGTGCTGCCGCCGCGCCATGGGCGTCCCCTTCGATGTTGTTCTTGAGCAACCCCACGAGGTAAAAGGATTCGGCGCGATTGGCACCGAGCTCGAGCGCGCGATCCGCTGCCCGGCGCGCGCCCCGCACTACCGAATCCTGCTGATCGCCCGCGTTGTAACGGAGCACTTGCGCTCGACCGAGTCTTGCCCAGGCGAGAGCGAACTGCGAGTCGCGCGTCACTGCCTCACTGTAGGCGGCCACCGCCCGACGAGCCGATCCGACGTCGGTCTTGCCTTCAGTGACGATGAGCTGCTCGCCGCGGAGAAACGCGTCGTATGCATCGAAGTTCCGGGTGGGGCGGGCCACCAGCTGCTGTCGCGCGCTGTCACCCAGCGCCACATCCAGCGCCTGAGCGACGTCGCCCGCGATCTGCGCCTGAACCTTGAAGACATCGGTGAGCGAGGCATCGAACTTCTCGCCCCAACGAGTATGCGCCGGCCGTCCGACACCGGCTTCCACCAGCTCCGGAATTACCAGGACGCGGCTCGCCCCGCCGTGCTCCTTGCTCCACCGCACGGTGGCGGTGAGCAGATAGTCGGCCCCCAGCTCGCGCGCGATCTCCTCCGGCGACTTCGCCGTGTTGCGGTACTGGTTCGAGCTGCCCCGGGCGATCACCTCCATGCCCGAAAGCTGCGAGAGCTTGGTCCGCACTTCATCGGCAACGCCATCGGCGAAGTAGGCATCTGCCGGATCGCCCAGGTTCTCGAACGGGAGCACCGCGAGCACCTTCGGAGCAGCGGCCTCCTCCGCGCCAGTGCGGGTTCGACGCCAGGCGAACAGCACGCCGAGACCGAGTACGAATCCGAGGGCGAGGGCGATGGCTGTCACCGGCAGCCGCCGGCCCGGTGCCGACGATGCGGCCGCCACACCGGGCTGAGGTGTGGAACCGACTCGCCCGGGCGTGATTACCGTCGGCCCCGAGACCGGGGTGATCGCCACCTGCTGCAGGGCTTCAGCGAACTCGAACGCGGTCGAGTAGCGATCGGCCGGGATCTCGGCCAACGCGCGCTGCAGCGCGAAGTCGGCCGGCTCCGACACGCTGGGCCGGAGGAGACGCACGCTCGGCACCGAGTCGCTGAAGCGCCGGGCTCGGAGGGCGGCGGGTGAAGCGTTGGCAAATGGCGCCTCACCGGCCAGCATCTCGTACAGCACGCAGCCCAGGCTGTAGATGTCGCTCCGCCCGTCCACCGGAGCACCGGCGGCGTGTTCGGGACTCATGTACGCCGCCGTGCCGATCGCGATACCGGGGCGGGTCAGCGTGTCGTTGACACCCAGGGCGCTGGCGATCCCGAAGTCGGCCACCAGGACCTCGCCCCGGCGGGTGAGCAGGATGTTCTCGGGCTTGATGTCGCGATGAACCACGCCCTGCTCGTGCGCGTAGCCCAGCGCTTCGGCCGCTTCGCGGGTTATTCGAAGCGCGTCGCCCACGGGAAGCTGCTCCTCACGAATTAACCGGTCACGCAGACTGTGCCCGTCTACGTACGGCATCGTGAACCAGAGCTGGCCCGCAACTTCGCCCGAGTCGAGCATCGTGAGGATGTGGGGATGATGGAGCCGGGCCGCAATTTGATCTCGCGGTTGAATCGCGCAGCGCCTACCGATGCCGTCAACTCGAGCAGGAGCACCTTGAGCGCGACGGGACGCTTGTGCTTCAGGTCCTGGGCAAGGAACACAGTTGCCATACCGCCGCGGCCCAGTTCCCGCTCGATGGTGTAGCTGCCCCTGAGACCGGATTCGATCTGGTCGCGCAGGTCGGTCAAGCGATTTTCCCGAGGAGGTCGAGCGGAAAATCTATGTCGTTGCGGACAGATGTGTGATGGCGTCGGATCGGCGAGGAGGGGAGACCCGGATGCTGGGCTGGTAGCGCCGGCGGATCCAGCGGGCAATCCGGTCGCCAAGGTACGCGCAGACCGCGGCAGCAAGGATCGGCAGCCAGAAACGCATACGCTCATAGGCCTCGGCGCTGATCAGCTGGGTTCCACCACTGCCGATGCCAAGCGAGCGGAGCAGCGCGCGGGGACGGGAAGTGGTGTAGGTATGCGTCACCCACCAACCGGCGGCGAGCCCCGCGAGTGCCGACACTCGGGGCAGGAGCTGTCCCTGAATCTGCTTGAGGAGGGCGCTTCCCAATGCGTGTGCTTCGACCGCGAGAGCGTTGAGCCAGGGCGGACAGGCTTTTCCGTCGAACGGCTCCAGGATCCGGGCCCGCTCCGCGACCGCACTCGCCAGGTCGGCGCGGGCAGCCCGCACCGCCTCCACTAATCCGGGGGGCACCTGGAGCGCACCGCCGGCTCCGTTCGGCAGGGCCAGGCTGGCTGTGCCGAGACCCTGGTAGAGCGGCCTGAGTCTCCGCTCGGCTCGGGCCATCTGATGGCGAAGGACGGCGCGCGAACAGATTCCGCGAATGATCACCAGCGGACGCATCCAGCTTGCGACCGAGCCGTAGTCCGTGCGGTCAACCTCGATCGAGCCGGCCAGCGAGAGCGATTGTGCCTCCCGCTCGCGACGAACCCATTGGATTTCCCCGAGCAGTGACTGACAGGCGCCGGCAGGAAGGCGATGTCTCGAGGCTGCGAGCAGCTCGCCGGCCCGGATGAGTGCCAGACGCTCGGTGTGCCGGGCGCGCCGCATCCTGATCTCAAGACGGGCGGCGTGGTACATGGCGTTCAGGCGGGCTCGAATCATCGTCATCGTCTCCGGAATCCTGACCTGACGATTGAGCAAGACTCATGCACCGGGGTCCGGACCTCGGAGGGGTCCTGGTAGCGCGCGGGCCCGCGGGGGAAGCTCCTTGCAGAGCGGGAGTTACGAGCTTTGGTGAGAGGCCGTCGGACGGGGGCTTTCGAGGCTGATGCAGCGCCCCCGAGGCGGGTCGTGCATTCTACCTCGCTTTCTGGTGCGCCGGCCCTACTGCGTCGCACCTGGTCAGCCGTGATCGATAGTTGGACCTAGATTGCGGTTTCAATCCGGGGACCGCACTTGAGGAGGAGATGCTGATGATCGGCCTGATGGAGGGAGATGACACCGGTCGGCGGCTCTATCTGGAGGACCTACTCGTGGGGCAGCGGTTCCTGAGCGGTACCCACGCGCTCGACGAGCAGCAGGTCGTCGCATTTGCGTCGCAGTTCGATCCCCAGCCGTTTCACACCGACCCAGCGTCGGCGAAAAACACGTTCTTCGGCGGACTGGTTGCAAGCGGCTGGCACACGGCTGCGATCACCATGCGGCTGCTAGTGACCAGCGGCCTGCCGGTCGCCGGAGGCATGATCGGAGCCGGCGCTGATGTCAGCTGGCCCCAGCCCACCTTCCCGGATGACGTCCTTCAGGTCGAGACCGAAGTGACAGAGATCAGGCCGTCCCGCTCCCGGCCGGACCGGGGGATAGTTACCACGCGCAGCGAGACGCGGAACCAGCGCGGGGAAGTGGTGCAGGTACTTGTGTCGACCCTTATCGTTCCCCGTCGCCCCCGGTCTGATAGCTGATAGCTGATAGCTGATAGCTGATAGCTGATAGCTGATAGCCGCAGTATTATCCCCCGTGCCTCTCTCACAAAGCAGTCTCGCGACTGCCCTGGGTGACCGCTACCGCATCGAGCGAGAGCTCGGTGCGGGCGGCATGGCCACGGTCTGGCTGGCCTACGATCTTCGCCACGATCGCAAGGTCGCCGTCAAGGTCATGCGACCCGAGCTGGCCGCGGTCATCGGGGCCGAGCGGTTCCTGGCCGAGATCAAGACCACCGCCCACCTGCAGCATCCGCACATCCTGCCGCTCCATGATTCCGGTGAAGCGGGCGGCACCGTCTTCTATGTGATGCCGTTCGTCGAGGGGGAATCCCTGCGCGACCGGCTCACTCGCGAACGCCAGCTCCCCATCGCCGATGCGGTCCGCATCGCCGCCGAGGTGGCGAGCGCGCTGGACTATGCCCACCGGCACGGCGTCGTGCACCGCGACATCAAGCCGGAGAACATTCTGCTGCACGACGGTCGGGCGTTGGTGGCGGACTTCGGCATTGCGCTCGCGGTGAGCAGCGCCGGCGGGACCCGCATGACGGAAACGGGCATGTCGCTCGGCACGCCCTATTACATGAGTCCCGAGCAGGCGATGGGCGAGCGCGACATCACCGCGAGGAGCGATGTGTATGCGCTGGGCGCGACGCTGTACGAAATGCTGGTCGGTGAGCCGCCGTTCACCGGGCCCTCGGCGCAAGCGATCATCGCGCGGGTGGTGACCGAAGAGCCGCGCTCGCTCACCGTTCAACGCAAGACGATTCCGCCGCACGTGGCGAGCGCGGTGCAGGTCGCGCTGGCCAAGCTGCCGGCGGATCGCTTCGCCACTGCAGCGCAGTTCGCAGAGGCACTCGAGAAGCCGGGTGTCACGGTGCCGCTGGCGCGGACTCAGGCGCGTCTCGCTCCAGATGATCGCCGGTGGCGGAGTTACTTCTGGGTGGCTGCGGCGGTAGCGCTTGCTGCGGTCAGTCTCGCTGTGTGGGGATGGACTCGCGCCCGAAGCGCGTCCCTTCGGCCAGCAGAATGGCAGTACGTCTCGATCAGTGACAGCGGCAGTCTCACCCCAAACGACCTTCCTTTTGCGCTATCCCCAGACGGCGCGGCCCTGGTCTTTAGGGACGGCCGCCAGAACGGGCTGCTTTGGCTCAAGCGCCGGGGTGTACTGGACCCCGTTCCACTCACCGGCACGGAGCGAGCCAGAAGTCCGGTGTTCTCCCCGGACGGCAAGTGGATTGCATTCGTCGCCGACCGACAGCTGAAGAAGGTCCGGGCGCTCGGTGGATCGGTCGCGTCGCTGTCCGACTCGGCGGCGGGAGACTTCGGCGGTACAGCCTGGCTGGATGACGGCACGATCCTCTACGTGACGCCGAATTTTCAGGAGCTGCGAAGGGTGAGCGCCGCTGGGGGGCCGAGCAGTCTCGCGCTGCGCCTCGACAGCACACTGTCAGGTGGCGGGATCGGCGGCCCGATGCCGCTGCCCGGCGCGCGAGGGGCTTTCTACCAGTGGTGCACGGCCACCTGTCTGAACATGAGGGTGCACGTGCTCGACCTTCGCACCGGCAAACAGAGAATACTCCTCGAGAATGCGGCAGCGGCCTGGTATCTGCCTTCCGGCTATCTGTTGTATGTACGCCGGGATGGCGTCGGACTGGTCGCGCCTTTCGATCTCGAGCGCCTGGAGGTGACCGGTCCCGGGGTTCCGGTGCTCGAGCGGGTGCAGGTGAACCCAGGCGGATATGCGCTGTTGGCGTGGTCCCAGTCGGGCTCGCTGGCCTACGTGATGGGAAGCGGCAGGTCGTCAGACGACATCGTGGTGCGGGTCAAGCGCGATGGCGATGCCTCGCCGATCGATTCGACCTGGCATGGGCAGTTCAACGCTCTCGCACTCTCGCCCGATGGACGTCGGGTGGCCGTAGGTGTCGGGGTCCCTAATGGCACCGGAGGGAATGTCTGGATCAAGCAACTCGACCACGGGCCGTTCACGCGATTGACGTTCGGAGCCGCTGATCGCCGACCGATCTGGTCGCCCGACGGCCGGACGGTGGCTTTCCTGCGCGACAGCGGGGCGACCACGATGCTGTATGCTCGTCCCGCTGACGGCAGCGGTGAGGACCGGCTCGTGGCTCGTCTCGACCGTCAGATTCAGGAGGCTCTCTGGTCCCACGACGGCCAATGGCTCATCCTGCGTACTGACAACGCCACGCCCGGCGCCGGCGACCTGGTGGGCGTGCGGCTAAGAGGGGATTCGACGCCGGTACCGCTGGTGGCGACACCCTTCACCGAGCTACACCCGGCACTCTCGCCCGATGGTCGCTGGCTGGCCCACACCTCGAACGAGTCGGGAATCAACGAGGTTTACGTCCGCCCATTTCTCAACCCGGCCGGTGGCCGCTGGCAGATCTCAAATGGAGGCGGGTCCGAGCCGAGATGGTCCCACAAGGGCAACGAGCTTTTCTTCCTCGATCGATCGCCCTGGCTCAACGCGGCACAGGTGCAGACGGCGCCCACGTTTGCCGTGAGTGAGGTCCGACCCCTGTTCGACGCAAGTCAGTTCTCGAGCGATCCTTTTCATCAATCCTACGATGTCACTCCGGACGGAAGTGCTTTCATCTTCGGCAGCCCGCGCCAACAGGGCGCAAGGGCGAGCGGTTTCAGGCTGGTCTGGGTGGACAACTGGTTCAGCGACCTGCAGGCTCGCGTGAAGCAGTAGCTCAGTTGTGCGGCGCGTTGGGTCCCAGCACAACCTTCACCAGATCGCCGGCCAGGTCCCCCCGATCCGGTACCGTCTCCAGGTTCATCATGAACGCGACGACGATGCGCTTGGCCGGCAGCAGGTAGAGCAGCGCGCAGACCTGCGGCGTGCCGCCGCCGTGGGAGACCTCCTGCACTCCAAACCAGTCCCCCAGTGCCCAGCCGAGTCCGTAGCCCTCTTTGGTGACTGAATCCGTCGGCGCGCGCTGGACCTGCCACATGAACTGGAGGGTGCTGTCGGCCACCAGCTTCCCGGCCAGTACCGCGAGCCCGAAGCGCACCAGGTCGCTCGGAGTGGAGACGAACCCGCCGGCCGGAATCCGGTTGCTCATGTCGTCATGGATCGAATTGATGAGCTTGCCCTGCTTATCGAGCGCGTATCCGGCCACGCGGTGGGGAATGATCGGTTTCGGATCATCGAGCAGCGTGTGTGACATGCCCACCGGTCCGAAGATCCTGCGGTTCATGTAGTCCATGTACGACATCCCGGAGGCGCCTTCGATCGCGCAGCCCAGCACGTCGTAGTTGTAGGAGCTATAGCGGAAAGCCGTGCCCGGCTGGAACAGCAGCGAGTCGCCGCCGAAGATGGCGACTGACGCTTCGATCGTAGCATAATGCGTGTAGTTGCTGTCCTCCTGGGGCGTCTTGTCTCGAATTCCACTTCGGTGCGCCAGCAGCTGGCGGGCAGTCACTGGCCACGGCTTCTCGGGAAACGCGCGACAGTATCTCTGGATCGGGGCGTCGAGATCGAGTTTGCCCTCCTGCCATAGCAGCATGACGGCCGTCGCCGTCATCGGCTTTCCGATCGACGCCGTACGGAACATTGAACGGGTGGTCGCGGCGATGGAGTCTTCCATGTCGGCGAGCCCGTAGGCCTTCGACCAGATCAACCGCTGGTCGAGACCAATCGCGACCGAAAGTCCGGGCACCTGGTGCGCCGTCATGTAGTCTGCGATCACCGCATCTGCCCGCTGGACCTTGCTCCGGGGCAGGGCCGAGATTGCGCTCTGGGCGACTGCCGACGAGCACACGACGACGGAGAGGGCGACGGCCAGTGGAAGCTGAACCACGCGGCGCATGCAGGAACGATAGACCGGAGCAGCTCGACGATCTATCACTAACCAAAGGGATCTGGCACGAGCCGAAGCTCGACTACGCGCGCCGAACCTCGATCTCAGGCATCACACGATGCAGCCGACGGTACGCCCGCGGCGTCATCCCAGAGTGCTCCCGGAACACCCGGGTGAAATGCGACTGGCTGGAAAAGCCAAAGCTGAGTGCGATCTCGTTGATGGAGCGCCTGTGATCGAGCAGTTCCGAGCGAGCCGCATCGATCCGCCGGGCACGGAGGTATTGACCCACCGACGTACCGTACGCAGCCCGGAAGGCCGCGGCGAGATGAACCGGATGCACTCCGGCTTCGGCGGCCAGCGCCGCAAGCGTGAGCCGTTCCGCAAGGCTTCCGTCCAGCGCCTCACGGGTTCGCTCGAGCCACCCCGGCGGTCGCCGGATCCGGGCTTCGGGCTGGCGAGCGAACTCGGCGCCGAGTGCGAGAACCAGCCCCTCGAGGGCGAGCGGGCTCGCCCTGTCGGGCGAGCTGAATTCGGAGAAGATCTGTTCCAGCAGCCAGCGTCCTCTTGGTCCGGACCGGGCGAGCGCGTAGTCGACATTCAACTGCTCGAGGCCCATCTGGGCCAGCCACGCCGGGTCGGGCTCCACAAAGAAGGACGCCACGCCCTCGGGTGAGACCTGATCGGTGTGCTCGATACCGGGCGGTCGAAAAAGAGTTACTGAAGGCTGATATACCACGTCGCGGTGCCGGAATCGCTGGAGGTAGCGACCCCTGAGCACCAGGCAGAACGCCGCAGTCTCGTGACCGTGCCACGGAGTCCGCAGGTTCGGCGGGCATTGGTTCTCGCTCAGAATAAATCGGCCCAGCCGCGAGGTCTTCTTGCGGGTGCCGAAGTGCCAGCCGGGCCTGACCGTGTCAAACACCGGCATGCTTGTATTCCCCCATGAGATTGGACCTCCGCTTCCGCTACTCCGCCCGTTTACCGTATCTTCGGGCGTGCCTATAGAGAAGAAGCTCACTGCCGCGCTCGCCGACCGCTACCGCATCGAACGCGAGCTCGGTGCGGGCGGGATGGCCACTGTTTATCTCGCCGAGGATCTCAAACACCGCCGCCGCGTAGCCATCAAGGTACTCCGCCCGGGGATCTCCGAGGCTCTCGCCGCGGAGCGGTTCCTGCGGGAAGTAGAGATCGCGGCCGGGCTCACTCATTCCCACATCCTCCCGGTATATGACTCGGGCCAGGCCGATGGTCTTCTCTATTATGTGATGCCGTACGTCGCTGGAGAGTCTCTCCGGCAAAAAATGACGCGGGAAGGCGCGCTTCCCGTTCCCGAGGCGGCCCGGTTGCTCCACGAGGTCGCCGATGCGCTCGGCAAGGCCCATCGGGCCGGCATCGTCCATCGGGACGTGAAGCCGGAGAACATTCTCCTCTCCGACGGTCATGCCCTGGTCGCCGATTTCGGTGTAGCCAAGGCGGTCAGCGAAGCGGGGAGCAAGGGGAACCTCACCAGCGCAGGTATGGCTGTCGGAACGCCGGCCTACATGTCCCCGGAGCAGGCGGCCGGCGATCCCCACGTGGACCATCGGGCGGACCTGTATGCACTCGGCGTCGTTGCCTACGAGATGCTTACCGGACAACCGCCCTTCACCGGGGGAACCCCGCAACAGATCCTCGCGGCTCAGGTAACCACGCCGCCGCCGCCGATACTCGGTCATCGAGCCGGCCTTCCGCCATCTCTGGCCGACCTGGTGATGCGCCTTCTCGCCAAGCACCCGGCCGACCGGCCTCAAAGCGCCGAGCAGCTTTTCCCCACACTCGAGGCAGCGACGACGCCCAGCGGGGTAACAGCTGCGCTGCCCAGCCTCCCCAGCGAGCCCGCGAGACGCTCCCGGCGATGGAAGACGCTCGCGGTAGTTGGCGTGCTGGTTGTAGCAGCCGCGCTGGGGATTCTGATTACTCGCAAGCGACAGCCGGCACATGTCGTGGCACCCGCGGTCGATGCGGCTCGCTCTGTGGCTGTTCTTCCCTTTACGAATTTGAGCGGGGACAGTGCCAATGAGTACTTCAGCGACGGAATCAGCGAGGAGATTCTGAACGCCGTCGGCCAGCTGCCCGGCGTGCTCGTGGCTGCGCGCAGCTCGGCGTTCGCATTCAAGGGGAAGAACGTCTCGGTGAGCGAAGTCGCCCAGCGCCTCGGCGTGGTACACGTGCTGGAGGGCAGCGTGCAGCGGGCAGGTAATCGGGTGCGCATCACCGCTCGGCTGGTGGATGCGCGCACCGGGTATCTGCGCTGGTCGGACAAGTACGATCGAGATGCGACCGACGTCTTCGCAGTGGAAGACGAGATCTCGCGGGCGATCGCGAATGCCTTGCGGGTCGAGCTCGCGGATCGCGCCAAGCCTGCAACGTCGACGCAGGAGACCGATGATGCCCAAGCGCACGATCTCTACCTGCTCGGCCTGCACCACTTGAACCAGCGGACCTCAGACCGGGATCTCGAGATCGCAGCGGACTATTTCGAGAAGGCCGTGGCGCGCGACTCGGGATACGCACGTGCGTACGCGGGTTTGGCAAACGCAAAAGTGCTGCTCACCGAGTACGCGACCACTCCGGGCCCCGGTCTCATTCCGGCAGGCCGGGCAGCTGTCAGCCGTGCCCTGGCCCTCGACAGCACACTGGCTCAGGCTCATCTGGCTTATGCCTATCTGCTCAAGTCGTACGACTGGGATTGGAAGGGGGCCGAGCGGGAGTTCGCCAAGACGATCGAGCTGGATCCCAATCTCGCCACTGCACATCAATGGTTGAGCGAGCTGCTGCTCGACCAGCGCCGCCTGCCTGAGTCCCGTGTGGAGCTGGGAAAGGCACTCGCGCTCGATCCGGTGTCGCCCGTAATGCGACTTCAGGAGGGTCAGTATTACCGGTGTGCCGGGCATCCTGATTCGGCCGCGGCGGCATTCCGCCGGGCGACCGTGCTCAATCCTCGATTCTTCCAGGCCTACTCCGAGGCCGCGATGCTGGACATCGAGCGAAAGCGCTACGACGAGGCCAGGAGCCTGTTCCGCCAGGGGCGGGAGGCTTTGCAAATATCATCCGCTCCGACGATCGCATTCGTGAACGGGATCGAGCACCCGGAGGCGCGCCCCGAAGCGGTCCGAGCCGTTGATGCAATGGTCGCGGCCCGCGCCTTTCCCGACGTGATCTTGGCCCGTTTCTACACCCTGCTCGGTGAACGGGGCAAGGCGCTGGACCTGCTCGAGCGGGCGGTCGCACACCGGGCGCCGTTCACCACCTACATCAATCGCTGGCCCGAGCTGGATCGGCTGGCGGGCGAGCCCAGATTCAAAGCGGTATTGCGCCGCATCGGACTGCCGGAAGGAGTGAAGCCACGATGACCGGCTGGCTCGTTCCCGCGGCGCGTCGTCACTGTCTGCTCGCCGGAGTACTTGGCGCCGCCATGTGGAGCGGATGCGCCAAGGCGCCCGAACCAACTCCCACGCCGGTGCAGGGCCTCGGCTCGCTCTCGTTTCCCATCACCACTCAGTCCGATTCGGCGAGGCAGGCGTTCGTGCGCGGCACATTGCTGCTTCACCTGTTCCACTACGGCGAGGCACGCGAGTCATTTCGCGTCGCGGAAGCGGCCGATCCCGGCTTCACCATGGCCTACTGGGGCGAGGCGATGGCATGGAACTACGCCGTCTGGAACATGCAGCAGCCCGACTCGGCGCGCGCGGTGCTCGCCAAGCTTGCTCCCACAGCCGAGGCGCGGCACAAAGCGGCGCGATCGGAGCGGGAGGCGGCTTACCTCGACGCCGTGGAGATTCTATACGGGCCCGGACCCAAGCCCACCCGCGACACGCTGTACGAAGCCGCCATGGCCAAGCTTTCCGCGGCGTATCCCAGGGACGACGAGGCCAAACTGTTCCACGCGCTATCGCTGCTGGGCTTGAACCAGGGCGTGCGGGACGTGCCGACCTATCTGCGCGCGGCCGACATCTCGGATGAAGTATTTCGTCGTCATCCGGATCACCCGGGGGCATCCCACTACCTGATTCACGCACTCGACGATCCCGCCCATGCCGCCCGGGGACTCGAAGCAGCCCGCGCGCTCGCGCGCTCGTCGCCCGACGCAGGGCACGCTCAGCACATGACCTCGCACATCTTCCTCGCTCTCGGGATGTGGAACGAGGTCGTCGCCGCGAACGAGAATACCATGCGGGTAATGGGCCAGCAGATGGCGGCCCACGGGCACCACCACATGTCGGCCTGCGGACACGGCCAGACCTGGCTCACCTACGGTTACCTGCAGCTGGGCAAGCTCGATACCGCGAAAGCGCTCCTGCGGGCCTGTCAGCGCCAGGCGGAAGCGGATTCGTCGAGCCTGACCGAAAACGACACAGATCCCGACGCCTCCGCCATCGGGTCCGCAGTGTACGTGTGGTCCCTCTACGTCATTGACACCGAGAACTGGTCGGGTGACGACATCGCCTGGAATCCGGGTTTGGGGCAGGCGACCACCGCTCCCGCGGCGTCTTATCACTTCACCCAGGCGTTCGCAGCTGCACGCCGCGGTGATCTGAATGCCTGTCGCGAGCACACGGCACGGTTCCGGTTGGCTCGCACGGCACTTCAAGAGCAGAAGCCGAAGGAGAACCCCGGGCCAGGGACCGAGCAATACTTGTCCGGGCTGGCGGTACTCGATCTCGAGCTCGAAGGGCTTCTTGCCCTCGGCGCCGGCGACGAGCGCGGGCTCGCGACACTGCGTCGCGCGACTGTACTCGAGGACAGCATGGCGTACGCCTTCGGTCCCCCGACCGTAAACAAGCCCTCCCACGAGTTGCGGGGCGAGGAGTTGGCTCGGCTCAGCCGGCCAGCCGAGGCGGAGCAGGAGTTTCGGGCGGCGCTGGAACGGACCCCGCATAGAGTGGTAAGCGTCAAAGGTCTGAACCGGGCTCTGGTCGCGCAAGGAAAGCCGGCCCAGGCCGACTCTCTCGTCACGCTGGCACCGCGCTAGCTCGCAGGGCCCGGATGATCGTTCACCTGATCGACGGCACCTACGAGCTGTTCCGCCACTTCTACGGCGCTCGCAGAGCCAAGAAGGGCGACCAGCCGTTCGCCGCAGTCGCCGGCGTGCTTCATATGGTCGCCAGGATGCTTGAAGACGGCGCCACCCATCTCGGTGTCGCCACCGATCATATCATCGAATCGTTCCGGAACGAGCTGTGGCCCGGCTACAAGACCGGCGCAGGCATCGAGCCGGCCCTGTGGTCCCAGTTTCATCCCCTCGAAGAGGCGCTCGTCGCGATGGGCGTCACCACCTGGCCGATGGTCGAGCTGGAGGCGGACGATGCGCTCGCGTCTGCGGCACACCTTGCGGCTGGCGAGGAAAGGGTGGACAAGGTGTGCATCTGGACGCCCGATAAGGACCTGGCCCAATGCGTGGTGGGTGATCGCGTAGTGCAGCTCGACGGCCGCCGCAATGTGATCTACGACGAGGCCGGCGTGCGCACCAAGTACGGCGTCGCTCCGGCGTTCATTCCCGATTACCTGGCGCTGATCGGTGACTCCGCCGATGGCTACCCCGGGATTCCGGGATGCGGGCCCAAGACCGCCGCAACCCTGATCAATCGATACGGACATCTCGAACAGTTCCCCCGGGAAGCGCTCGATCACGACCGCGAGCTTGCGCTGCTCTTCAAGACGCTCGCAACGCTCCGAACGGACGCGCCCCTGTTCGACGACGTGGAGGAGTTGAGGTGGCGCGGACCTATGGCGGCATTCGCCGGCGTTGCGCAGAAAGTGGACCCCCGCTTGAGTCAGCGGGTGAGAGATCTCGAACAGCGACTGGCGAGAAAGGGGGCTTGAGCGGCGCTACTGGTACTGGATGTAAACCGGCTGGGGAGAGAGTGACAGCACCTCGTCCGGCGTCATCATCGGACGATCGTTCTTGTAGAACAGCTTGAATCCGGTGAACTGCACCGGTTCCTTCACGATAAAATCGCGGTACACGCTTCGCTTGAGCGGCCGATCCCCGAAACCATCCATATCGATCACCAACTGCACCCGCGCGTCGAGCTGAATGTCTCGGTAGTTCGTCAGCATGCGTTGAGTGAATCGGTGGACGATGAGCACCTTGGGCGGCAGCTTGAGGCTGTCCACCAACCCGGCCAGCGTGCGACTTGCGTAGTTCACGTCTTCCGCGTCCATCGTACCGATTCGCCGGCCCGGAGCGGTGCCGTCTTTCAGAGAGAACTCGGGGTCGAGCGCCAGGTGCACGTATGGCCTGGCGAGGTACGGCAGGAGCCGAGCTAGCTCCTTCTGCACAGTGCTGTGACCCACCTGTACGTCCAGGAACAGAAGCCAGTTGTTCGACTCGGCCCAGCCCGCGACGCGGTCGATCAGCTCGTTCGGCATCCGCAGCCGGTGCATGCCGTCGCGACCGGGCTTCCCCTGCGCCACGGTTACGATGAGATGAAGCGCGGGTTGAACCTGGAGGTTCGAGTCTGCAGCAGTCCATTCCGCTGCCGTCGCGCGAAGCTGCGCCATCATCGAATCGGGCGGTAGCTCGCCCAGCACGCCCATGCGCTTCGAGTACGGATTTCCGTAGAAGGCGACGATGCGGTGCGTCGGCAGAATGGAACCGGGCAGCGGTGCAGGGCCAACCGGCCAGTTGGCGGGCGTGTGACCGCGGGAAAGGCTGCTTGACGGCGGGGCGGCGGGATCAGCAGCAGGTTCCGCCGATGCGCTGTCACGCGGGATTCGCTTCGCCTCGCGCTTGTTTGTCTCGGCGGGGATGACGGACGACGCTGGCGCAAAACGAGCAGGCCTCGGCTTTCGTCTTGGTCCCGTCGGTACTACCGGCGTATCTCCCGCCGACGCCGGCTCCCGGAGAAACGACACCAGACTCACCAGAACGACCCCAAGGATCGATAGGCGAGCGGCCCGCGAGCTGAGAATGGCAGAATATTGCACGCTTCCCACCGGACAGGGCGGAGACAGCCGTTTGCGCTCTGCTTCTCGCCTGGGAATTCCGCCCGGCAGCTCCCCGGCAGAGGCATCGCTCGCACCCTGGAGGGGCAAGAACCTCGCCAATGGTCGCCCTGAGTATGTCCGGTAGATCCTGCGAATTTTTGCACGTGTTAAGCATCACGCGCACTCCTGCTGATATTTGCAGCGGATCTTCACAATCGAGTTTCTTGTTTGAATTGCCTGACGTTCAGGCGACGATCCCGGTGAGACTGGCGAGCAAAAGCAGAAGAACGAACGCGGTCAGAACTACGTACGTCCGATCGCGCTCGAGCATGAAGGCGACCAGCGAGAAGACTACGCGTGCCACCGGGGTTGCGATCAGGAGCAGCAGGCCCAACTGAATCAGGCCGCGTCCGCGGAATGCCTCTGCGGCGCGGATAATTCCGCCCACCCGGCTCAAGTCCTCAGGCTCGCCGCTGAAGGTCCCGTACTGAGGATGCGCGCCGGCGTGGGTCACGAGATACCGGATTCCTCCGATCAGAACCACGAGCCCCGCCAGCCCGACGCCGGTTTGAAGCAGCCGTGCGAGCCCTATCTCGATGACGTGCTCGTGCTCAGATTCGACCGGTCGCACCATTGTAGATCATCTCCACAGCGAGCGCAGCGATCACCACCGCAAAGAGCAACCGCAGGGCCTTCGGTGTTGCCCTTGTCAGCACCCGCGCGCCGAGCGAAGCCCCACCCAGGACGCCCAGCATGACCGGCATGGCGATGCCCGGATCGATGTAGCCCCGCGCCAGGTATACGCCGGCGCTCGCGGCTGCGGTCACCCCGATCATGAAGTTGCTGGTAGTCGTGGACACCTTGAACGGCAGGCACATCGCCTGGTCCATCGCGAGAACCTTGAGGGCACCCGAGCCGATCCCGAGCAGACCCGACAGTGCGCCCGCCCCGACCATCAGGCCGAATCCGAGAGGCACTCGTTGCACGTGGTAGTAGCGCTCGCCTTGTCCGGTGGGATACGAGCCGTCCAATCGAAGCCGCTGCGCAATGGGATCGGGTGTGGCAACGAGATGCTGCGGACGGGGGCGACTGGCGGACCAGGCCGAGTAGAACAGAACCAGCCCAAACGCGATCGCCAGAGCGGAGGTCGAAATCAGCTCGGCCAGGTAGGCGCCGAGCAGTGCGCCCGTGGTGGTCGCGACCTCGAGGAACATCCCCACCCGGATGTTGGTGAAGCCCTCCCGCACATAGGCGGCAGCCGCACCGGAAGATGTCGCAATCACCGAGACCAGCGACGCGCCCACCGCGTAGCGAAAATCCACCCCAAAGCCGAGTGTCAGCAGCGGAACGATGACGACACCCCCGCCCAGTCCGGTGAGAGCGCCGAGCAAACCGGCCAGAAACGATCCGAGCCCCACGAGCAGGGTGAACGTAAGAGTGGTCAAAGGCGGTCGTTGCCTTCTTAGCGGTCGGTGTGCGCTGTAGCGTAGACGTGGCTGGGTGGCGGAGCAAGATTATCTCACACTTCTCACTACGCCTCGGGGGTGGAGGATGTGGAAAGAGTTTCGGGCGTTCCTGATGCGGGGAAATGTGGTGGACCTGGCCGTCGGCATCATCATCGGCGGCGCATTTGGTACGATCGTGAACTCGCTGGTCAACGACGTCGTCATGCCGCCGATCGGTCTGGCCCTCGGCAAAGTCGACTTCTCCAACCTGTTTCTGCTGCTGCATGGAGGGCCCAAGGCGCCGCCTCCGTATGCCTCGGTCGCCGAAGCGAAAGCAGCGGGAGCCGTCACAATCAATTACGGGCTGTTCATCAACTCGCTCATCAGCTTTCTGATCGTTGGGTTCGCCGTGTTCCTGATTGTTCGAGGGGTCAACCGGCTTCAGCGGCCCTCGGCAGCGGCCACCCCCACGACCAAGCCGTGCCCCGCCTGCACCCTGGCGATCCCATTGCTCGCAAAACGCTGTCCCAATTGCACCTCCGAAGTGTGACCCGGCCTGAGGCTGGGCGGGTCCCGTCGTTACGGCATTCTCTTGATTGGAGCAGGTCCACCATGACGAATACCATTGCCCGGATCCGGAGATCGGCCTTTCGAGTGCCGCTCGCCGGGGCGCTCGTTCTTCTCGCAGGCTGCGCCTCGGTTACTCCGATCGGCGAGTTGCTGGACAACTCATCCAAGTACAACGGCAAGAGCGTCACGATCGAGGGTACAGTAAAAGGTTCAGCCGGAGCTCTCGGTCGGGGCGGGTATCAGGTCTCCGACAAGACGGGGACGCTCACAGTGATAAGCGAAGTGAGCGAGCCGCCCCGCACGGGCGCAGACGTGAGCGTGAAGGGCATCTTCGAGTCGCTGTTTACCTTGGGCTCGAAGAGCCTGGCGGTGCTGCGGGAGGAGAGTCACAAGTACAAATGATCGTGGTTTAGCGGACCCCTGTCGCGCCGGCCGGATGGTCGGCGCAGCCGGGTTCCGCTCTGCGGAGTAAAGTACTTGCTGGCCGATAGCCAGCCTGCTATTCTTCCCCCGCATATGGCCAGCGTTCGCCCCATTCGACAATCCCAGGTCGAGTCCCCCGCGCTTCACGCCCGCGCGATGGACAACCTGTCGTTCATCCGCCAGACCATGGAGCGGGCCACCTCGTTTACGGCGGTTCCGGGGTGGGGTGGGGTGGCGATGGGGATAGCCGCCCTGCTGGCGGCCGGCTTTGCCGACCAGCATCGGGGGACGCCGGTCTGGCTCGCGACCTGGCTCGCCACGGCGGTGGTCGCCCTCGCCATCGGCGGCGGGGCCATGGCAGCGAAGGCAAAGCGGGCAGGGACCTCGGTCTTCTGTTATTCCGGGCGGCGCTTCGTCTTGAGCTACATCCCGCCTTTTCTGGTCGGCATTCTGCTCACCATTGTGCTTGCACGTGCAGGACTCGCGGCGGCGCTTCCGGGTACCTGGCTGCTCCTCTACGGCACCGGTGTGGTGACCGGCGGCGCCTACTCAGTTCGCGCCGTGCCGCTCATGGGGCTCTGCTTCATGGCCTTGGGCGCGATTGCTCTCTTCACTCCGGTCCGCTGGGGCGATGCCTTGATGGCGCTCGGCTTCGGCGGGCTTCACATCGGATTCGGCCTCGTGATCGCCCGGAGGCACGGTGGCTGAGCCAAGAGCTGCCCGGCCCGATCCGGAAGACTCGGGGATCGCGCACGTTCTCCGGCAGGATGCGCTCGAGCTGGACCGGCTCATCCACGAGCGGATGCGGCTGGCCATTGTGAGCGCGTTGGCGGTAAACGAGTCCCTGACGTTCAACGAGCTGAAGCGGCTGCTCGAGACTACCGACGGCAACCTGAGCGTGCACGCGCGGAAACTGGAAGAGGCCCGGTACATCACTTGCACCAAGACGTTCGAAGGTCGGCTCCCCCGGACTGAATACCGGCTGAGCCCCGCGGGACGGCAGGCGTTGGAGCGGTACCTCGAACACATGGAAGCACTGATTCGCACCATGCGGGACCGCTGATCCCGTCTCCCGGAGCTCAACTCTGATGAAGCCAAGCACACCGTCCCCGTCGGCTCCTTCCGGATTGCACGTCGCCATCATCATGGACGGAAACGGCCGATGGGCCACTCGGCAGGGCAAGCCGCGTTCGGCCGGGCATCGCGAGGGTGCCGAGGTGGTCCAGCGGATCGTCGAGGTCGCCCCGGACTTGGGCGTCGGGACCTTGACGCTCTTTGCTTTCTCCGCCGACAACTGGCAGCGGCCGGCCCGGGAAGTGAAGCTCCTGATGCGGCTCTTCGCGGAGTACCTCAGGGCCGAGGCCGCTCGCTGCGTCTCGCGTGGAGTGCGGCTCACCGTGCTGGGCCGGCGCGACCGGCTCTCGCCGTCGCTGCTCAGCGCGATCGACTACACCGAGAGCGCGACCAGCGGCGGCACTAGGCTGCTGCTTCGCCTCGCGATCGACTACTCTGCCCGGGACGCGATTCTGCGGGCGGCTCAGTGCCTGAGCCCCGACAACGTGCTCTCGCGGGAGTCGTTCAGCCGACTCCTCACGATCGTCGATCACGGGGGACCGCACGCATCGCCGGTGGATCTCCTCATCCGCACCGGCGGCGAGCGCCGCCTGAGCGACTTCCTCCTCTGGGAATCGGCCTACGCCGAGCTGTGCTTTACTCCCGTCATGTGGCCCGACTTCGGCCCCGATCACCTGCGTCAGGCCGTCCGTGACTTCCACGGGCGGGAGCGCAGGTTCGGCGGGCTGCCCGACGCCGCGGCAAGCTAGCAGCTAGCAGCTATCAGCTATCAGCTATCAGCTATCAGCTATCAGAGGCTTCCTGGGATGGCCGTGGCTCCGCTATCCTGCCTTACTATAGCTGATAGCTGATAGCTGATAGCTCTTCTTTGGAACTAATCGCCAACTAGTGACGTTA